>OLYN01000605.1_pt1 | contig 20331 bp, 23 predicted proteins | sample 1674231 | NCBI WGS metagenome assembly OLYN01 (sample SAMEA103958153, study PRJEB25191) | human gut metagenome
GATGTGATTTCATTCCTGCACCTGCTTCGGCAGGTGCATTTTCTATGTCAAACCAGTCGTATCGTTCCTATTTAACCTACGAATTTCCTAAAAGAATGATGGCTCGTTCCTTCCGGGGTCAACATTTTCAGTGCAGTTCCGACCCGCTCAATATCCATACGCTGCATGACCGACTCCTCTACATTGCACTCTGTATCTTCGAGAACATCTTATCCGTAAATTTCAGACTCTTGAAAGCACCTTTTAACTCAATTTATTTCTTTTTAACTCAGTCAATGTTAAAAGTAAAGTTTTTGAGTTTTTCTGTTTCATTGAAAATTTCCGCCCATTTGGGCTTTTTCAATCGATATTACACATGTTTCCATCAGATTTTCAAGTTCTCGCTGAAGATTACCTCTTGAATTTATATTTTCCCTTTCCATATCCGGATACCGGCCCGATAATATCTGCCTGCGTCAGATTTGATAGAAGTTTGGATGCACCTGAACTTTTCAGCCCAAGAAGTTCCATGACCGCACTTCTTCCAAACACTTCATCAAAACCAAATTTCTCAAAAAGTCTATGGATGTGAACTGTCGTTTTTACTGAAAAACCGCTGCTTTTTTCGGAAAGCACACTTCCAATGTCCACTTTTGGAGTTTGAATGTCCACTTTTTCGTTCTTAATGTCCACTTTTTCTTCGTTCAAAAGTCCACTTATGTGAAGATTCCGGTTGTGAAGCTCATTTTTCTCGTTCAAAAGCAGATTTCTAAGAAACGCTTCCAGATATTCAGTTGTTTCGTGAATACCTTTTTGCAGGTTCGTATAATTTGCACGGACAAGTGCATTTCTGAAATACCACGCATTTTCCGCAAAAATATCATTGGTTGCCGAGAATCCAAGTGTCCTTAAATATTTGATGAAGAACACTGCCGTTGTTCTTGTATTACCCTCTCCAAAAATATGAATCTGCCATAACCTCGAAATGAATACCGCAAGATGATGGATAATCTCGTCCATCGAAAGACCTTTATAGCTAAAATCTTTCTCCTGTGAAAAATCATATTCAAGTGTCGCTCTTAGTTCAGAAGCGCTGCCATACATAACGGTCGCCCCATCAAGCACCCATTCTTTCTTTGTAATGTTGTAATCTCTAATCCCTCCGGCGTGTTTATAAATACCCTGAAAGAGTTTGCGGTGGATAGAGATATACTCATTTGGAGAAAATGAGAACGCTGTTTCGGAAAGAATTTCGGCAATACGGGAAGAGACTTTATCAGCTTCTTCGGTACGTTCATCATCAGCTAAATGGCCAGGCCTTTCCTCATAATAGCTGTCGATAAGGATCTGTGCTTCCTTCATCGTGATTCGGCCTTCAATATTCTGGATGGCAGTATCAATCAAATATTTAGATGGCCTGAGTCCGTCCACTGCCTGAAGTCCGATTGCCGTACTCCAGGCATAACCTTTATAAGCCTTATCAGGTTCAGACTCTTTTAAATATTCCTTAAATGGGTCTTTTTCCATATCCGCTACCTCACTCCATATTTTTATACTTCAACCTTTATTAAAACAGGCAGTCCCATTACAGAACTGCCTATTTAATGTTAGTTATTAAATTCTTATCCTAATATAACTTTGCACCTGCCGGAATGTGGTCATCAACCATAAGAAGATGAAGTTCTTCATCCTCTGAATCCTTAAGGTTTGGCAGCATCAAACTCATCCTTATTGCTAAGTACAAGACTTAATTTTGTACCATTATCTCTTAAAGAATTCACATAACAGCAGCCGAAAAACCAAGATAGTTTTTGCATCACTGGTCTATGTGGTCCAACATATACATCAAAAGCCCATTCCCTTATTCCATACTCTTTTAATAATTCTGTTTTGATAACAAAATCCGCTCTAAATCTAATTTTATCCGTAGTATAAATAATATTTTTTTCTTTTTCAATCTCACACTTATACCCAAGCTGCGTAATATCACAAAGCAATCTATCAATAACGATATCTTCTAATACACTTTCAGATTTTCTTTCCTTTCCTTCATATACGCTTATTTTCTCCAGTCCATGTGCTTGTAATAGCATATCTAATGTTACACCACTTTCAGGTACTGCATTATCTGCAATCGCTTTGATAAGTGAATCCTTATTAGGTGTTGTATTCTTTTTATTTATCAACCTAGATATAGTAGATGGGCTAACTCCACAAACTCTTGCGAATTCATTAATTGACCTCTCATCCCCTTTAGCTCTTTTAGTCAAATCAGCCAAGGTCTCCATATCTTGATCATGTTTTCTATAATATCCTGGGAACAAATTCTTAATTGTCTCATTTTGTTGCATGAACACCGCCTCCATGCAATAGATGATATCACATCTATTGCGTGGAAGCAATACCTACGCAACATTTTTTTATAATCATTCATTAAATGCATTAATCAAATTTATCAAAACCTCTTTTTGTTCTTTCGTTATTTTAATTTCACGCTCATATTTTTTCCCAAATAAAATATAGTCCGCAGAACCTCCTAATATCTGTAATAATATAAACAACTGCGAAATAGTGCAATTTGCTCTACCATTTTCAATTCGTGACATTTGGTTCCTTGTTATTCCCAATTCCGTTGCCAACTCAATGCTTTTCATATTTTTGTCTAGTCGCATTTCCTGTATTCTCTGCCCTATTTCAAATTGTACATTCTTATCATATTCTCTTATTTCCTTGTTCATATCGTCCATCCTTTCAAACTTGTTACCGTTAACTCGTTTGAGGACGGACAATAACTCCCTAAATATGTAATTTTCAGCAAATAAAAAAGGACACATGAAAAACAGTCCCAGTCCTCAAACTGGTTTCTAATTTTTCATGCGTCCTTAGGATGGCACCTTTGCGTATCATCAGCTTACGCTTATTGCAGGTGTCTCCCATATCATGATGACCACTAATTTAATTGTCTTGTCCTGTTGCGACCAAATATCTGCCGCAGCATCTGATGCCTGACTGTATGTATCAGATATAATACTTATCCTGTTCTACTCTATCCAGCAGCTCACCCTCCTTGAAATTCTTCAATGTCATTACTCTGCCACAATGGTGACATTTCATCATAACTCTCGGCAGTACCGGATAATTTCTGTTACCTGTAACTATGTATGAAACTTTCATACTCTTTTTGCACTTCTTACAATAAAAATCTATAACTTTTAACTCTTTGTTCAATTCAGTTCGCTCCTTATTCATACAAAATCATCAATCTACAATTCTGTACTCGTAAAGGAAAGGGAAATCACCTTTGCAAGCCTTTTGCCGGGAGTTCCGATGAATGTCTGCACATTCCCCGGCTTTGCTGATCTAAAGCCAACTGATATGAATTGTGCTGTCAGCACACAATCACATCAGGCTCCGGCTCTTTCCATAAACCACATATTGTTATCTTCATAGAAAAGGAATATTTCCTTTCCATCTACCACACAGGTATAACGCTCTCCAACGCCGCCAGCCCTTGTACTGGCTGCTCTGCGCTTGTCTTTTACTCGTGTAATCTCATACTTTCTGCCATCTTCCCATGTTATCTCTTTGGGGATGAGCAGTCCGTCCTTTGAGAACTCTGCAAGTACATCAACATATACCTTATTGCTCAATGTAATCACCTTCCTCACAAGATTGCTATCGCTCTGGAAGCATCCATCTTCCTTGCTATATAGCCTTTTTCTTCTAATATTTTCAGATGTGCATAAACACTTGAAGTCGATGCCACCCCTACCATCTTGCATATCTCCCTGATAGTAGGAGCATAACCATTCACACGCTGATATTGCATAATACTTTCATACACATTCTGCTGCTTCTCCGTCAATGGTGCTCTGTCTACCAGATCAATTCTTGCTGCTTCGCTCATGTTCCGCCTCCCTCTTCTTTAACTCTATCGCTACTCGTAGTGCAGCTCAATTCCGCTTCGCTTCATTTCGCTCACGGCAGTCGCCGTATCAGATAACCAAGTCCCATATGTTTATGTGCAAGCACAACACATCTGTGCCTTGATTATCTGGCACTTCTCGTTGCTAACCTGAAAAATACCCATGTGGATGTACCGTGTGTTCTTCTTTTGCATTGACTGCCGACAGAATCCTGTCCCGGTACATGAGTCCCCTCTGGATACTGTAAAATCCAAATCTTCTGCGTATCTCATCAACCGCTGAATCCATCTTCATCTGCTTTTCACGCTTCTCCACACTTGAGAACAAATCAATCTGTTCCCAATAATTGTCTGTTACTAGGTCTGCACCTCGGACACCAACACTGCGGATTGGTTTGCTCCAGTTATAGTTTTCCTTAAATATCTGATAAGCGTATGCAGCTATCTCTCCGGTGATGTTTGTTGCATGGTCAATCTTTTTCTGACGGGTAAAAGAGAATAGCTCATTATCCCTGACACTTATCTCAACCACTCTGCACCGGAATCCATTCTCACGAAGTCTTGCTGCAACACTCTCAGCCAGAATATAAAGAACAATCTTTACATCCTCATCGCATACTAAATCCTTTGGTGTCGTTGTGCTGTTTCCCACCGATTTGATTGGAGCGTGGGTATTCTCCAGCTTGACAGGTGAATCATCATAGCCATTAGCAAACGACCATAAGATACTGCCCATCTTTCCTAGGTGACTGTTAAGCACTTCTTCATCAGCCCTTGCAAGATCACCTATGGTTTTGATACCAAATAATGCAAGCTTTCTGTTCGTACTTTTGCCAACGTATAGAAGATCTGCCACCGGAAGTGACCAAGCCTTCTGCTTAAACTCACTCTTATACATAGTTGTGATTGCATCAGGCTTCTTATAATCAGAACCAAGCTTTGCAAATATCTTATTGAAAGAAACACCAACACTTACTGTGATGCCAAGCTCTGCCTTCATTCTCCTGCTGATTTCCTGTGCAATGAGCAATCCATCTCCTTTAAGGGAGCTGCTCCCTGTCACATCAAGCCAGCACTCATCTATTCCATATGGCTCCTGTCTGTCCGTATATTCTGCATATATCTCATGCGCCATCCTTGAGAACCGAAGATATAAGTCCATTCTTGGTGAAACAAATGTTATGTCCGGACAGACCTGTTTTGCCTGCCAGAGTGCCATTCCTGTTTTCACACCGTACTTCTTGGCTATATAGTCGGCTGTTAAGACAATCCCATGTCTTGCCTCTGGGTCACCGCCTACTGCCAGTGGCTTTCCTGCAAGCTCCGGATGATGCAGATGCTCAATCGAGGCATAACAACAGTTGATATCTGAATGAAGTATTACCCTGTCTTCCATCTTCATCACCTCCTGCATTTAATCTGTCACTACCATAACCTTTAGTCCAAGTATATGAGTAATGTTTCTTACAGGGCATAGTATAACCCCAAGAATAATCGACTGTCAACGGACACATGTGTCCTTTTTCTCATTATATTGGATTTTTAACTTGAATAATTGGCACTATTGCTATATACTATGGAGTGAAAAGAGACATTTGAAATCAACAAAATGAAAGAAAAGAGGCGTATGTATGTACTCAATCGGAGAAATCATTTCAACATATAGAAAAAAGAAAGGCTTGCTCCAACAGGATCTCGCTGATGAACTGGCAAAGGAAGGCATTACCATTTCCTATAAAGCCATATCCAACTGGGAGAGAAATCTTGCTGAACCAAGCGTTACCATATTTTACAAAGTGTGTAGAATCCTTGGTATTACTAACATGTATGAAGCATATTTTGGAGTAAATCCTGCCGATCCTTTTTCATCACTTACTGATGAAGGCAGGGAAAAAGCTATGGATTATATCAATCTGCTCCATGCATCTGGAATGTATGAAAAGCAGACTGCTAAGATAATTCCATTCCGAAGCATTGATATTTTTGAAAATGCAGTATCAGCCGGAACCGGTAACTTCCTTGTAGACGGACCAAAAGAGACTGTACGCATAGATGAATCTATTCTACCAGAAGATACTACTTTCGGTGTACGCATTAGTGGTGACAGTATGGAACCTGAATTCCATGATGGTCAGATTGCATGGGTATTACAGCAGGAATCTGTTGCTAACGGAGAAATCGGCATCTTCGCTCTTAACGGAGAAGCCTATATTAAGAAATTACAAAACGATAAAGACGGAATTTTCCTTATCTCACTCAATGAAAAGTATGCACCTATCAAGGTTAGTGAAAATGACCGCTTAGACATATTTGGAAAAGTTCTTGGAAAATCTGATGCTTCTGCTATTACAGGGCATTGCCGATAAAAATTGCAAGTCCTTTTTATCGGACACATTATTTTGCATAATTGACAATAAGAAAATATCTATAGAACTGAAAGAAGGGATTCTTATGGCGGTTACCAATAATATCAGAGAAATCCGTGAACAGCGGGGCATTTACCAGGATGACCTTGCCGCTGCTATCGGATACAGCACCAAAACTGTCGGCAGGATAGAACGTGGGGACAGCACCCCATCTGCCGAATTTATGCTGCGGATATCAAAGTACTTTAATATGCTGGTGGAAGATGTATTCCATGTGGAAGATTGAGTCGGAGCAGCAATCCGGCTCTCCTTTCTATTTTTAGACAGCTTTTCATATCCTTATCAACAACAACGATAAAAATGCCACACAGTTATTAACAACCATGTGACATTTATACTCTTAATACAATTTTGCACCTGCTGGGATTGCATCATCTAACATTACCAAATTCAGTTTTTCTTCTCCATTTACATTGTGAATTGCAGAAAGAAGCATACCACATGAATCTATTCCCATCATAGAACGTGGTGGAAGATTTACGATTGCAAGTAAAGTTTTACCTACAAGTTCATCCGGCTCATAAAATGCATGTACTCCTGAAAGAATAGTTCTTTCATTCTCTGTACCATCATCAAGTGTAAATCTAAGAAGTTTCTTACTCTTAGGTACTGCCTCACAATTTTTTACCTTTACAACACGGAAGTCTGACTTTGAGAATGTATCAAAATCAACCTGCTCCTCAAATAAAGGCTCTATTTCAATACCTGTATTATTTTCAACAACTGCTGCCACTTCTTCTGTTACTACTTCATTGTTATCCATTTGATTGTAACTCCTACATGAAAGGGATGTCCCTTAAATTCATGTAACTGATCCAGCGGAATATCACTTGCGCCTTCGATTGTCGGCACAGCCAGTAATTCTTCATAATTCGTCAGGGATATTTTCTTCCCTGCTCTTGTTCGCATTGACATCGAAATCCTCCTTTTTTGTTTTTTCTAGGAGCAAGAGACAAAAAAAGACACTTCCTTACTAGAAAGTGTCTTAATATGTGTTCAAAATTCTTTCCTTTGTTGATTTTCCTTGCAAATTAATGCAAGAAGTTGTAACTAAGGTTGCGAATTTGATGTCTTTTTGATGTCATTTGCTTGCAATGAATGTCTGCAAACCCGCATAAACACTGGGTTTTACTTGTCGATGCTCTTCATTGTCGGGAACAACAACACATCTCTGATTGCCTGTGAATCTGTCAACAGCATAACCAGACGGTCGATACCATATCCGATACCACCTGTTGGAGGCATACCGATCTCTAATGCATTTAAGAAATCCTCATCTGTATGCTCTGCCTCGTCATCGCCGGCGGCTGCATTGGCATCCTGCTGTGCAAAACGCTCTCTCTGATCGATTGGATCATTCAACTCGGAATATGCATTACACATCTCCCATGTATTACAGAACAACTCGAAACGCTCTACCTTTGTCGGGTCGCTTGGTTTCTTCTTTGTAAGTGGAGAGATAGCAAGTGGATGATCCATAATAAAGGTTGGCTGTACCAGATTCTTCTCGCAGAACTCTTCAAAGAATAAGTTCACGATATCGCCCTTGGTATGACGCTCCTCATACTCAATATTGTGTTCGTCTGCAAGCTTCTTCGCCTCTTCGTCTGTCTCAACACTATCAAAGTCAACACCTGCATATTTCTTGATCGCATCGTTCATTGTCAAACGCTCAAACGGCTTACCAAGATCAATCTCTACACCGTTATAAGAGATCTTCGTAGAACCACATACCTTCTCAGCAAGATAACGGAACATAGACTCTGTCAGCTCCATCATACCTTCGTAATCGGTATATGCCTGATATAACTCCATCAATGTAAACTCCGGATTATGACGGGTATCCACACCCTCGTTACGATATACACGACCGATCTCATATACACGCTCTAATCCACCAACGATCAGTCTCTTCAAATATAACTCCAGAGAAATACGCAGCTTCACATCTTCATCTAATGCATTATAATGTGTCTCAAATGGTCTTGCAGCAGCACCACCGGCATTGGATACCAAAGTTGGTGTCTCTACTTCCATGAAATCTCTGTCTGCTAAGAAATTACGAATCTCTTTCAGGATCTTCGAACGCTTAATGAATACTTCCTTACTCTCATCATTCATGATCAGGTCAACATATCTCTGACGATAACGGGTATCTGTATCAGTCAGACCGTGGAACTTCTCCGGAAGTACCTGCAAACTCTTTGAAAGAAGTGTCATCTCAACAGCATGAATGGAAATCTCTCCGGTCTTGGTACGGAACACATATCCTTTCACACCATAGATATCGCCGATATCTGACTTCTTAAAGTCTGCATAAGCATCCTCGCCAATTGCATCTCTAGCAACATATACCTGAATACCGCCCTTCAGATCTTTGATATTACAAAAGGAAGCTTTACCCATCACACGCTTGAACATCATACGGCCTGCGATCGATACATTGATCGGCTGTGCATCCATGATCTCGCGTCTCTCGTTATAATCTGCGGTGATTACTTCTCTTGCTTCTTTCTCATCCAATCCTTCTGTATTCGGAGCAACTCGGCCTGCTAACAACTCGGCTTCGTGTGCTTCATATAATTCCTTACAATCAGATGTATGATGTGTCTGATCATACTTTGTTATCTGAAACGGATCTTTTCCTGCTTCCTGTAAATTTGCAAGCTTCTCCCGTCTTACCTTCAATAACTGGTTAATATCCTGTGTTCCCTTCTGCTGGTTACCCTGATTCTTCTCTGCCACTTTTCTTACTCACCTTCCTAATTCACATATAAAGAGGGGATAGCATTCACCATCCCCTAACATTCTCATCTGCTTATTCTTCATCCAGACTAATGTCTAAGATCTCATACTGGAATGATCCGTTCGGTGCCTCTACCGTAACCTTTGCTCCTGCCTTGGCACCCATCAATGCAGCTCCCACCGGCGACTCATTTGAAATCTTGTTATTCAAAATGTCTGCCTCAGTAGAACCTACTAACTTAAATATCTCAACATTGCCTGTCTTCACCTCACGAACGGTTACTGCACAACCAACGTTAACTTTCTCACTATCTACATTATCCGTATATACAACTTCTACATTCTTAAGAATTGACTCTAATTCCTCAATTCTTGCTTCGATATCTTTCTGCTCGTCCTTTGCAGCATCATACTCTGCGTTCTCTGATAAGTCACCCTGTTCTCTTGCTTCCTTAATCTTCTGTGCAACTTCTTTACGTTTGACTACTCGTAAATCCTGTAACTCATCCTCTAACTTTTTAAGACCTTTGTCGGTCAAAAGATTCTTCTTCTCTGCCATCTGACTCGCCCTTCCATCCTATTAAATTAATGCATTCGCATTCGTTCTACTATTATACATGACCGCACAAATGATGTCAACGAAAAATGAGCTGCTGACGCATCATTAGTCAGTAGCTCATCTTTTGATATCCCTTATTCCGCTTCGGTTGTTGCTTCTGTATCTTCAGTTGCAGCTTCCGTTGTTGTATCCTCGCTATCCGCTTTCTTTTCCTCTGTGGCTGCCTCAGTTGTATCCTTGCCATCTGCTTGGGCATCTTCCGAATCTGCTTCCGTACTGTCAACCAGCTTTCCGTTCTCTTTCAGGAAATCCATAACCTTCTCAGAAAGAACTGCAACCTCAAAGTAATCATCTCCGAAGTAATCATATACCTCATCCTTTGTCTTCACATTGTAGGTATCCATATACTCCTGAACCTTCTTATCTGTCTCTTCACTGCTGACCTTAATTCCCTCTTTTGCAGCCAAACAGTACAATACCATCTTCTGATCCAGATATTTCTTAACATATTCTGTAATACCGGTCTTTAACGCATCTTCTGAATCATAACCATTCATAGACAATACATCTTCATATGAATATCCATAACTCTCATAATTCTTAGCTGTATTCTTAAAGTTTGTGAATTCCTCGTCTACTAACTGCTTTACTTCATCTTCATCATAACCTGTGATCTTGCAATTCGCTACAACCTTATCAAATATATCGCTCTCTGCCTGTTTCTCAGCACTTGCCTTGTTTGATTTCTCCAAATCTTCCTTGACAGATTCCTTATATGCGTCAATTGTATCGTAATCTGTGTTATCCTTCACAAGCTGATCCGTCAACTCCGGTGTGGTCTTGACAGAAATCTTATTGATCGTTACCTTGAAATTCACATCCTTACCGGCAAGATCCGTATTATTCGGATATGGATCAGGGAACTTCAAATCCAAGGAAACTTCATCTCCAATATTATGACCGATCAAACCGGTCTCAAATCCATCAATAAATGATTTTGAACCAATTGTCAGATCCTGTCCGGTAGCACTTCCGCCATCAAACTCTTTTCCGTCCATAGTTCCTACATAATCAATATTAACGATATCGCCATCTTTTACTGCACGGTCCGTTATCTCGTTTGTCTCTGCCAGACCATCCACAAAAGAATCTAATTTCTGCTGAATATCATCTTCCGTAACATCAGCAACTGTTTCTGTATATTCAATTCCTTTGTAATCTCCCAATGTTACATATTTGCTGTAAGCCTTTGCCTTACTGTTCCCACAACCTGTCATACCAAGCATCATCACTCCGGCTAATACAATAGCACCAACTTTTTGTTTCTTCATCATCAAAATCCCTTCTATACATCGTATCTTATATTTGTACTATATATAAATATACACATAGTTTAATTTATACCATAAACACCGAAAAAAATAAAGGGCATTTGTAAAAGTTCACAAAAATACCACGATTTTCATCCTATTTGTCTGTCTTTTTTCCTCTTTTCCCATTTGCTTTCAGACACATGATATTGTATTTTATAGGTTTACAAACCCTATATAGAGTGTTATAATAGATTTGTTTTCAGCTTCCACCCCATATATTGGGGAATCGGATATTGAATTAACGTATATACACATTGATTGTGTTCATAATAAGAACGATATATTAAGGAGAAGGAGAGGAATTATGAAGGTTATTAAAAGAGACGGCTCTACTGTTTCCTATGACAGGAATAAGATCAAACGTGCCATTCAGAAAGCGAATTCGGAGGTTGCACCAAACGAAAAGGTTTCGGACGACACAATTGAAGATATCATTTCTTCTATAGAGAACAGAAACCGTTCCAGAATGTTGGTGGAGGATATTCAGGATATTATTGAGCAGAAGTTGATGGATGAGAAGAAGTTTGTACTTGCCAAGACATACATCATCTACCGCTACTCCAGAGAATTAGTCCGCAAAGCTAACACAACCGATGATTCCATTCTCAGCCTGATCCAGAATCGCAACAAGGATGTTATGGAAGAGAATTCGAACAAGAATGCAACAGTCGCTTCCACACAGCGTGATCTGATCGCAGGCGAGGTATCCAAAGATCTTACCAAACGAGTATTGCTCCCAGAGAAGATCTCCAAGGCACATGAGGAAGGTGTCCTGCATTTCCACGATGCAGATTATTTTCTACAGCCAATCTTTAACTGCTGCCTGATCAACATCGGAGATATGTTAGACAATGGCACTGTTATGAACGGCAAACTGATCGAGAGTCCCAAAAGTTTTCAGGTTGCCTGCACCGTTATGACACAGGTAATTGCTGCCGTTGCCAGCAGCCAGTACGGCGGTCAGTCTGTTGATGTCAGACATTTAGGCAAGTATTTAAGAAAATCTTACCACAAATTCAAGACAAAGATCACAGCAGAATTCGGTGATAAGGTATCCGAAGACATTATTGAAGATATGGTACAGGAACGTCTCAAAGACGAACTGCGTTCCGGTGTTCAGACCATTCAATATCAGATCAATACCCTGATGACAACCAATGGACAGTCTCCATTTGTCACACTCTTCCTTAACTTAGATAAGGATGACGAATATATTGAGGAGAACGCATTGATCATTGAAGAGATCTTACGTCAGCGTTTGGAGGGAATCAAGAATGAACAGGGTGTTTACATCACGCCTGCTTTCCCGAAACTGATCTATGTATTAGATGAACATAACTGCCTCAAAGGCGGAAAATACGACTATATCACAGAATTAGCGGTAAAATGTTCTGCAAAACGTTTATACCCGGACTACATTTCAGCAAAGAAGATGCGTGAGAACTACGAAGGAAATGTATTCTCCTGTATGGGATGCAGAAGTTTCCTGACCCCATGGAAAGACGAGAACGGCAACTACAAGTTCGAAGGAAGATTTAATCAGGGTGTTGTAAGTCTGAATCTTCCACAGATCGGTATTATTGCCAATGGTGATGAAGAGAAGTTCTGGAGCCTGTTAGAAGAACGTCTGGATCTGTGCTACGAAGCATTGATGTGCAGACATAACGCCCTGATGGGTGTAACCTCTGATGTCAGTCCGGTACACTGGCAATACGGTGCGATCGCGCGTCTTGAAAAGGGAGAAAAGATTGACAAATTATTATTAAATGGTTATTCCACCATTTCTCTCGGTTATATTGGCTTATATGAAGTAACCAAGTTAATGAAAGGATGCAGCCACACAACATCGGAAGGTCAGGAATTCGCTCTCCGTGTCATGAACCGTTTGCGTGCCGCAACCGACAAATGGAAAGCCGAAACCGGCATTGGTTTTGGATTGTACGGCAGTCCGGCTGAATCCCTTTGCTACCGTTTTGCACGAATTGATTTAGAACGTTTCGGAAGTATTCCGGATGTAACCGACAAAGGATACTATACCAACTCTTATCATGTAGATGTCAGAGAACACATTGACGCATTCAGCAAATTCCGGTTTGAGAGCCAGTTCCAGAAGATATCTTCCGGCGGTGCGATCTCTTACGTTGAGATTCCAAATATGCGGAATAACTTGGATGCGCTTGCAGAAGTAGTCCGTTTCATTTATGACAACATTCAATATGCGGAATTCAACACTAAATCCGATTACTGTCATGTATGTGGTTATGACGGAGAGATCATGATCAATGATGATAATGAATGGGAATGTCCACAGTGTGGCAACAAGGATCACGCCAAGATGAATGTAACCCGTAGAACATGCGGATACTTAGGCGAGAACTTCTGGAATGTCGGCAAGACAAAAGAGATCAAAGCAAGAGTGTTACACCTCTGATATGAAGGACGGATATTATGAATTACGCAGATATTAAAAAATATGACATAGCAAATGGCCCCGGTGTCCGTGTCAGCCTCTTTGTAAGTGGCTGCACACACCATTGTCCGGGATGTTTCAACCCGGAAACATGGGATTTTAACTTTGGAAAACCATTCGACAGCGAAGTTATCAATGAGATTGTCGAAGCACTTCAGCCCGGTTATATTCACGGTCTCTCTTTATTAGGCGGCGAGCCTTTTGAATATAATAACCAGATAGCTCTTCTTCCATTATTAAAAGAAGTCAAAGCACGATTTCCCCAAAAGGACATCTGGTGCTATACCGGATATGACTTTGAAAAGGATTTATTAGATACCATGTGCCCGAAATGGGAAGAAACCAAACAGATGCTTTCTTATATTGATATATTGGTAGATGGTGAATTCATCGAAGCGAAGAAGGATCTTGCACTCCGTTTCCGTGGCTCTTCTAACCAGCGTATTATTAAAGTACAGGATTCCCTTGCTGCTAATAAAGTTATTATATGGGATGATTCCAAGGATTTCTCCATTTATTAACAGCTCAGATACCACAATTATATACAACATTTACATTTCCATGAATTTGTTAATTATTTGATTCATGGATACGCGAAAGGATATTATTATGTTAACTGCAAATGTACCAATCAAACGATTAAATGAACATGCCACATTACCAACATATGGTTCCGAATATGCCGCAGGTGCAGATCTATATGCCTGTATTACCGAATCCGTTACATTTGCTCCGGGCGAGACCAAACTGATCCCAACCGGACTTGCAATGGAGATTCCTGCCGGATATGCAGGTCTTATCTATGCAAGAAGTGGATTAGCTTCCAAAAAGGGATTGGCACCAGCCAACAAAGTAGGTGTCATTGATGCGGATTACCGCGGAGAAGTTATGGTAGCACTTCACAACCATAGCAACGCATCTGTTACGATCGATCCACAGGAACGCATCGCACAGTTAGTCATCACACCTTATCTTACCGCTCATTTTGAAGAAACCAGCGAGTTGAGCGAGACTGTTCGCGGAGCCGGCGGTTTTGGTTCTACCGGTACCAAATAACTGTTTTATCCCTTTACTACAGATCAAAAGGACAGATACCTCACAATGAATGTGTATGGTATCTGTCCTTCTTTATTGGCTCATAAAATAGAAAATTCTACTGTCATTAATCACGCTTTCTGTCCTCTTGCTAAGACATATTCTACTTCTTCCCGCTGCAGATCCGTCATATTCTCCGGCGGATTCTCTGCTAATTCTTTTGCCTGCTCGTATGTAATCAATGGTCTTAATAATACCTGATGATGGTCAACCGGAATATACGAAACCTTTTTCTTATCCGCAATGGACTTCAACCCATAATACAAAACCTGTTCTCCATTCTTCGCACCTAACCGGGTAAGCTCCGCTACCTGGCATACACCTAATGTTTCACTATATATAATCTCCTTCTTCTCAAACATATATCCTGTCTCCTTATTCTCTGATACATACATTCGAGTCCGAATGCTGCCTTTATCTTATGACCTTACAAAATCTTCTACTCTATTATACCAAAAAAATACAAATTATGTAATGCCTTTTACCTTGATTTCATTGACTCCGTCTCTCTCTTTTTATATAATTTGTACAATATATTTACTTTGGAGGAGAACAATGAATAGCTTATTTAACCTAACTACCCAAGCCCGTTCAAACGGTATTCAGCCGCCGAAGGCTTCCGAATTGCTACAGTCAGCGGTCATATTTGCTTTTGGAAGCACTTTTGCATCCGTGTGTGTATGCAATGTACCTGCACTTGCCCGTTTGCTTTGTCTGATCATCGGCGGTATTATCTGTGCTGTCGCAATTTGCTTATTCCTGCGATATTGCGCCAAACAGAAAGCCTTTCAAAGCTATACTCCAAATTGGGATACCAAACGCGGAATCTTTGACCGCTTTGCATTTGAGCTAAATAACTGGTACGCACACGAAGAGCTTCCGGAAAGCTGTGATGGGGATACTGCATATTTTCTAAAATTACAACGGGAACGATTATCTGAGAAGAAACTTACCATGACTCAACAGATTCTTCCAGTCAAGGGAGACAACTGCGGAACAACAACACTTCCCCGAAAATCAATCTGGTACACTTCTGATACCATGTATGAAACTGCCTGCCGCCATATTGCATTCCATAAAAACGATGAAATGCTGTATCAAAGAGATGTAGAAGAAACTATGTACGAAACTGTTATTCATTCACCAAATGAAGAACAGCTTGACAATATGCTGCTCACCTGTCCAAACTGTGGAGCAGTCAGTCCGGTCGCTGAACTAACACAAGGATGCCGCTACTGCAATACACAATTCCATATCCACGATCTGTACCCACGGGTTACGAACTTGTACTTTGTACGGATGAATTCTACCCTCAAGAGTCAGAATATTATGAGACATACCATGACGATCTGCATAGCTGGTTGTTTTCTTTTCCTTCTGATCTGTTCTTGCATCTCTTATATAAAAAACGGAGATACTTCTCCCATTCCGCTTGCATTATTACTCTGCTATTTTGAAGCCTTTTTCTGTGGTGGAATACTTGGCTTTCTTGCAAGTGATATTCTATTAATCGCATCCTTATTTGATCACGACGGGCGAAAACGAATCCCATTCTTCAAGAGTTTAAATGCCCGTAGCAGACTGAAATCACTGATTGGACGTTATGACCGCTATTTTTCAATAGACAAGTTTGAAGGCCAGATTATCTCTCTCATCCGTATGGCTGTCTTTGCTAAAGATCCTGCAAGTCTGACCTCTTACAAAGGCACAACCTTAGACCCTCGCTTTCATGATATTGTGGAAATGACACATATATCTTCATTTGTCATTCAAAAGGTACGTCAGGCTAACAATATCCTGCATATAACACTTCGTACATGGTGGATCAACTATAATGAGGCAGACGGCAAGATTACAAAGACCGGTGATTGTATTGATGTAACAATCAGCAAAGATATCTCCCACGCCGATATACCTGGATTTTCCATCACATCCGTAAACTGCCACAACTGTGGTGGCAGCTTCGATGCGGTCAGACAGCACATCTGCCCATACTGTCAGACAGAATATCATATGGAACAGGATAACTGGATTATTGAGGACATGAAGCTCATCCGTTAATTCTATATCGTATCACAAACTAGATCTTATCTGCTTCTTCCCTCAAAATGCTCCCGTGCAAATTCCATATCCTGCACAACTTCCACCGTACCTATATACTGTTGGTTACGATCCCGGACTGCCATGTACGTTACAAGCATGGCACGTCCATTCTTATTCATCCAGACCGGAACCTGATCTCTTGTTCCATTTCGGAAATCTTCAATTATTTTCCTTACCATCTGTTCAATCTTTGGCGGATGGCAGGAAAAAACTTCTCGATCAATCGCCATACCCGGTCGTTTGAACACCTTTGGTCCCTCATTGAAATACCGGTTAATATTGTCCGCATCCACAAAAGTAAGCTCCAGAGGAATCGTATTCAACATTGCCTCAAATTGTTCTATCGTCATATGCCCCCCAGCCATTACAATCTCATCCTTCGAAGCAGCTGTTTGCTGTCCCTCTTTCAAATAAGCTTCTGCCTGTTCCCAGACACCATTCTCCACGCCGAAACAGCTCGGGTAATCCTTGGAATCCCGATATATCTGCATCCATTCTTCTTCCGTAAAATTCAAAGCACAATTTGGAAAAAGAATATTCTGCTCCTTGTAGATCATCTCCTCCATTCGAACCAGTACTGCCTGCAACCGTTCCGTCCATACAGAATCATTTGTTCTCTGCTTCGCTAACGATGCCAGTTCATCCCGGATCTCGTCATCCACTGTCCACATAACCGCTGACGGACCACTGATCTTGTATTTGACATTTAAATGCGGATATAACAGATCTCCTTTTTTTGCATAATGTACAGATACCTGCCGAAGCTGATCAAATAATTCGTCCTCTATCTTTCCTGTCCCGATTGCTGCCCTACACTGCGCGATCACCTTTTCTAATTCCTTGTTTTCCAACACAAATGTACAGATAGGATGTCCTGGTATCCCGGCATATGCCCCCACGGATCTCTGGCGTTTTTCTTTTAATGCCGTAACCGACTGTTTTTCTGCATTTGCAATCTGTTCTTCTTTGGTCTTTCCATGAAACAACGCTGCGTGTACATCACAAAGACGCTGAACTTCCTCTAAGGGTGTGCCATTTTGCAAAAGTTGTTGTTCTGCCTGCATAATGTCTGCTGCGTCAACCTCTTCAAACTCCTTTGCAAAATCTGCTCTGACTTTTTCAAAATCCTCATCTGTTCCTAACCGTTTCAAATACTCCTGAATCCGGTCGATTATATTCTGATGAACTGTTGACATATTATTTTCCTCCTTCTACAACACATCTAACAATAGGATACCCTATATTGCATAAAGAATTCATTCTTTCTATTTTAAATTTGCCATTTAGATAATTGCGTGTTAATATAGTTTCTTGGAATAGTTGTCTTTTATCAAATAAACAGGAGGATATATATGCATATACTTATGATTATTATTGTTACTTTTTTTGCGGGAATGGGAGCCGGACTTGGCACCGGATTTGCCGGAATGAGTGCCGCTGCGGTGATCAGTCCCATGCTCATTACCTTTCTACATATGGATCCATACATGGCCGTCGGAATTGCCCTGTCATCTGATGTACTGGCAAGTGCGATCTCAGCCTATACCTATGGGAAAAATAAAAACTTAGACATCCAAAACGGAATCATTATGATGATCAGCGTCCTGCTCTTTACCGTTGTTGGCAGTTATGTATCCAGTCTGGTACCATCTTCCACCATGGGTAATTTTTCTGTCTTTATGACATTTCTGTTAGGTGTCAAATTTATTGTGAAACCGGTTATGACCACCAAAGAAGCAATGGAAAGTGTTTCGGCAAAAAAGCGGGTGATCCAGTCGATTGTATGCGGTGTTCTGATCGGATTTATCTGCGGATTTGTCGGTGCAGGCGGTGGCATGATGATGTTGCTGATCTTAACTTCTGTCCTCGGATATGAATTAAAGACCGCCGTCGGAACCAGTGTTTTCATTATGGCATTTACTGCATTTACCGGTGCAGTATCCCATTTTGCAATCGGTGGTATGCCGGATTGGACGGTATGGATTCTCTGCGTGATCTTTACATTACTCTGGGCAAGGATCGCTGCTGTATTTGCAAACAAAGCAACACCAAAGACATTAAACCGTGTGACCGGTGTCATCCTTGTCATCTTAGGAATTGTTGTAATGTCATTTTCCATGCTTACAAAATAATGTCAGCTTGTGTTTTTCTTCATCCTATGATATGCTTGTACTTTGCATATGATTGCAATGTATTTATAAAGGAGAAGGGGAATTACAATGAAGAAACATTCACAAACAAGAAGTTCATTTTCAGGAAAAATAGGATTTGTATTATCCGCCGCCGGTGCTTCTGTCGGATTAGGAAATATATGGAGATTTCCATATCTTGCAGCAAAATATGGCGGTGGAATTTTTCTGCTTATCTATATACTATTGGCGCTGACTTTCGGTTATACCATGATCGTTGCCGAAACAGCCATCGGACGTACGACCAAGAAAAGTCCGGTTGGCGCCTTTCACACGTTTGGTTCTTCCAAATGGCTTTCATTTGGTGGATGGATCAATGCCATCATTCCATTACTGATCGTACCTTACTACTCCGTAATCGGCGGCTGGGTAATCAAATATCTGCTCGGCTACATACAGGGTAATAGCCAGTTATTAGCAAAAGACGGTTATTTTACCGACTTTATCTCAAATGGTCTGTCAACAGAACTTTGTTTCTTAGCATTTGCACTGCTTACGATCATCATTATATACGCAGGTGTCCGTAACGGAATCGAGCGGGTTTCCAAATTCATGATGCCGATACTTGTTGTATTATCCGTTGTGATCACCATATACTCTGTAACCAGACCGGGTGCATTAGCAGGTGTGAAATACTTCCTTGTACCAAACGTCAGGAATTTCTCCTGGATGACAGTTGTTGCCGCCATGGGACAGATGTTCTATTCTCTTTCTATTGCGATGGGAATTTTGGTCACATTTGGCTCTTATATGAAAAATGATGTGGCGATTGAAAATGCCACCGAAAATGTAGAAATATTTGATACTGCGATTGCGATTATGGCAGGACTTATGATCATTCCGGCTGTATTTGCATTTTCCGGAGGCGATCCGGAAGCATTGCAGGCAGGTCCATCCCTTATGTTCATTACCATCCCTAAGATGTTTGCAAGTATGGGCTTTAGCACCGGAATCGGAATTCTGTTCTTTTTATTGGTGTTATTCGCCGCAGTGACAAGTTCCATTGCTCTTACCGAAAGTGCAGTATCCACTTTTGAAGATGAGTTAGACTGGACCCGTAAGAAAGCTACGATCGTTGTCGGTATCATTATTATCCTCTTAGGAAGTTTATCTTCTTTGGGATATGGTCCGCTTGCCGGTATCAAGTTGATCGGTATGCAGTTTTTGGATTTCTTTGACTTCCTGACCAATTCCGTTATGATGCCAATTGCTGCTATCGCAACCTGTCTGCTTGTATCAAGAGTTGCAGGTATCAAAACGATCGAGGACGAAGTGTTAAAGGGAGAAAGCAGGTTCCGTCGCAAAAAGATCTTCTGCTTTATGATCCAATACCTCTGCCCGATCTTTGCGGCGATTATCCTGATCAGTTCGATTGCAAATGCATTCGGATGGATCTCCATCTAAGACACACTTTCCCTTGCACAGCGTAAGGGAGACGGACGCACGAAACATTAAGTTATGAACCGG
>OLYN01000609.1_pt1 | contig 20295 bp, 19 predicted proteins | sample 1674231 | NCBI WGS metagenome assembly OLYN01 (sample SAMEA103958153, study PRJEB25191) | human gut metagenome
TGCCCGGCGGCGCGGAGATGGGTATCGAGGCCGGTCGTACCGCCATGGCCATCGCATGGGGCGACCAGTGGACCAACATGATCCAGCCGTTTTGGGCGTTGCCTGCGCTGGGTATTGCCAAGCTGTCCGCCCGCGACATCATGGGCTATCTGGTGGTGGTTCTGCTGTTCACCGGCGTGGTCGCCTGCCTGGGCTTCCTGGGCTGGGCACTGCTCTTCTAAAAGGGGACAGGCTCTGGAATATAGGAATATTGGAGCAGGGACGGCGCATCGCGCCGTCCCTGTACGTTTTTTTGACGAAGAATTATTGCTGCGGGGAGGAGCCGTCGAAGGGAGACTCGAGGCAGGTGAGGTCACGGAGGCACTTGCGGAAGTCGTTGCAGAAGGAGGCGTACTCGTAGCCGGTGCAGATGCGCTCATCCATGACGATGCCGAGAGGCATCATTTTTTTGCTCAGATCGCCGCTCATATAGTTGGGCACCGGCTTGCCCATACAGACAAAGACGCTGGTGGTGCCGAACTCGTAGCAGTGGTGGTGGATATAGCTGGTCTTGATGGACGCCAGATTGGTGATGAACATACTGGTGTGGAAGGGGCTGAGGTCGATGATCTTCCGGGGCAGGAGCCCGTGCTTGTCCAGATGGTACGCCAGCCAGACCACGAACTTGGGCAGGCCGGGGACGGAGAACATGAACCGGGCGAATTTGTCGGTGCTGTTCTTCTGCTCCGTCCGGCTGTTGGCGGCGATGGCGTCGGCGATCTTCCGGTTGATGGTAAAAACGGTGTCCTTCGGCTCTAAATAGATCTTGAGCGTCGTCTCGTCCGGTGAGCCGTCGGCGCGCTTTTTCAGAATGACGAAGGAGACGCAGAAGTGGTTGCGCTCGTAGAGGTGGCTGTTGACCACGAACCAGTTGAGCTTGGGGTTGGTCTGGTACGCCTTATAATAGGCGGCGATGATGACCGCCATGTGGTTGAGGCGGACACCGGCGCGGCGTTTCTCGCGGATGTACGCCTTGATGAGCTCCTCGTCGATATTCTCGGTGACGCTGTTCCACGCGTCATATCGCTTGGGCATGATGTAGGGAATGGCAGCCACGATGGGCGGCAGGTTTTTTACGCGCTTTCCGTCAGGACGCATGGGCAGTTCCTCGATTCTGTCTGTGGTAGCACCATCATAGACCAAATTGCCGCAGATTGCAAGGTGGGCGGAGGTGTATTTTCTTCTTTACCTTTGGGCGGAACGTTGGTATAATAGAGCATTATTAAAGTTACCGTGGGGTGGAAGCGTTTTTTTCCGCCCACGCCCGGAGAGGAGGGGTCGCCGTGAAATACCGCAGGTGGAATATCGCGCCGGAAAAGCCGGAGGCGCAGGCGCGCTTGCAGGCGGCGGGCTATCCCTATCTTGTCTCCGCGGTGCTGGCGGCAAGAGGCGTGGAGTCGCCGGAGCAGGCCGCCGCGTTCCTCGAAAGAGAGGACAAGCTGACCCTCAGTCCCTTCCTGATGAAAGACATGGACAAGGCGGCGGCGCGCTTGCAGGAGGCGTTGGCGCGGCAGGAGAGGATCGCCGTGTTCGGCGACTACGACGTGGACGGCATCACCGCCACGTGTATTCTGGTGGACTATCTCAAGCGGCGGGGGGCGGACGTGGTACACTACATCCCCCGGCGGATCGAGGACGGGTACGGCCTGAGCTGCGACGCCATACAGGGGCTGTACGACCACGAGGTACGGCTGCTGGTGACGGTGGACTGCGGCATTACCGGCGTGGAGGAGGTGGACTTCGCCAACCGGCTGGGGCTGGACGTGGTCATCACCGACCACCACGAGTGCCGGGAGGAGCTGCCACGCGCCGTGGCGGTGGTGGACCCCCACAGGGCGGACTGCACGTATCCCTTTAAGCATCTGGCGGGCTGCGGCGTGGCACTGAAGCTGGTGCTCGCCATGGGCGGCGCGGAGCGGGAGGCCTCGCTGTTTGCGCGGTACTGCACCCTTGCCTCCATCGGCACGGTGGCGGACGTGATGCAGATGTCTGGGGAGAACCGCACCATCGTCTCGCAGGGGCTGAGCGCGTTGGAGAAATCGGATCTCATCGGGCTGCACGCGCTGCTCCGGGAGGCGGGGCTGAGCGGGAAGGAGATCTCGTCGGTGCAGATCGGGTTCATCCTGGCACCGAGGATCAACGCCGCAGGGCGCATGGGCGAGGCGGACAAGGCCGCCGAGCTGCTGCTGTGCGACGATCCGGAGGCGGCGGAGCGCATGGCGAAGGAGCTGTGCGCCCTGAACCGGGAGCGGCAGAACGTGGAGCAGGAGATCTATGTGCAGGCGGAGGAGATGATCGGGCACATGCCCACCCGCCAGCGCAGTGCGCTGGTGCTGGAGTCCAGCCGGTGGCATCAGGGCGTGGTGGGGATCGTCGCCAGCCGCCTGTCCGAAAAATACTCCCGTCCCAGCTTTATGATACATCTGAACGGGCGCACGGGAAAGGGAAGCTGCCGCAGCTGGGGCGGATTCAATCTGTTCGCCGCGCTGGAGAGCTGCAAGGATCTGCTGCTGGGGTTCGGCGGCCATGAGCTTGCCGCCGGGTTCACCATCGACAGGGAGAACATCCCGGCGTTCCGGGAGAGAATGAACGAGTACGCCAGAAGCTACTGCAACGGGCATCCGCCGGAGCCGGCGTTGGAGGTGGACGCCGCCATCGCCCATCCCGGTGAGGTGACGCTGGAGGAGCTGGAATCTCTGTCGGTGCTGGAGCCCTACGGCAGCGGCAACGCACGTCCGCTGTTCTGTCTGCTGGGCGCAACGCTGCTGCGTACCCAGAACGTGGGGCAGAACCGACACCTCAAGCTGCGGCTGGGCAAGGGCTGCGCCCAGTTTGACGGCATTTTCTTCTCCACGGTGGCGGAGCGGTGCGGCTGCGCCGTGGGCGACCGGGTGGACGCGGCGTTTTATTTGCAGATCAACGAGTTCCGGGGGAACAGGACGGTGCAGCTGCAGATGGTGGATATTCGTCCGTCCCTCTGCGCCAGCGGGCGGGAGCAGGAGGCTCTGACGCTGGTGACACGGTGCGCGGAGGGAGAACATCTATCCCAGAGAGAGGCGCGGCGCGTTATGCCCACGCGGGAGCAGTTCGCCGCCGCGTGGCGGTTTTTGGAGCGGGCGGTGCCGGAGGAGGGACTGTCCGCCGACAGGCTGCCCCTGCTGCGGCACATGGCCGCCGAGATGCACGGGGCGGAGCCGTTTTTACACGCAGCCGCCTGCGTTGCCGTGTTCAGGGAGCGGGGACTGCTGGAATGGCAGGAGACGGGCGACACCGCGGAGCTGCATCTGTGCAGGGGGAAGCGTGTGTCGCTGGAGCAATCGCCCCTTATGGCGAGCCTGCGATTTGACGGAGAGAAAGGAGGCGGTGCGCTGTGACGCCGCAGGAAATGTATGACCATCTGGTAGAGACTGTCAAGGGCTATAACCCGGCGGCGGGCTTTGACCAGATCCGCGCCGCCTTTACCTACGCGGACACCCACCACGCAGGGCAGAACCGGAAGGACGGCTCCCCCTTTGTGACCCACCCGCTGGCGGTGGCGCAGATCGTGGCGGAGGAGCTGCATCTGGACACGGAGTCCATTGTGGCCGCCCTGCTCCACGACACCATCGAGGACACCTCCGCCACCCATGAGGAGATCAGCAAGCTGTTCTCCCCCACGGTGGCCGATCTGGTGGAGGGCGTCAGCAAGCTGACGCGAGTCCACTACACCTCCAAGGAGGAGGAGCAGATGGAGAACCTTCGCAAGATGCTCATGGCCATGGCAAAGGATATACGGGTCATCCTCATTAAAATCTCTGACCGGCTCCACAATATGCGTACCATGGAGTACCAGACGCCGGAGAAGCAGAAGCAGAAATCCTTCGAGACCATGGAGATCTATGCCCCCATCGCCCATCGGCTGGGTATGCAGCGGATGAAGTGGGAGCTGGAGGATCTCAGCCTGAAATACCTCGACCCGGTGGGCTATCGGGAGATCACCGAGGCTCTGGACGAGAAGGCGGCGGAGTACGACGGGTTCATGTCCGCCGTCCATGACCGCATCGTCTCCCGGCTGAAGGAGGAGAACATCGACGCCGTGGTGTACGGACGGATGAAGCACCCGTACTCCATCTATCGCAAGATGTATACCCAGAACAAGTCGCTGGACGACGTGTTCGACCTGTTCGCCTTCCGGGTCATTGTGGACACGGTGGCGGACTGCTACAACGTGCTGGGTATTATCCACGACCTGTTCAAGCCCATTCTGGGGCGGTTCAAGGATTATATCGGCACGCCCAAGCCCAATATGTACCAGAGCCTGCACACCACGGTGGTGGGCGAGAGCGGCATCCCCTTCGAGGTGCAGATCCGCACCAAGGAGATGCACGAGATCGCCGAGTACGGCGTGGCCGCCCACTGGAAGTACAAGCAGAACGGACAGGGCGCAGGCGACGAGCGCAGCTATGAGTGGGTGCGGCGGCTGCTGGAAAATCAGGAGGACGCCGACGCCGAGGACTTTATCCACTCCCTGAAGGTGGATATGTTCGCCGACGAGGTGTTCGTGTTCACCCCCAACGGCGACGTGATCAATCTGCCCGCCGGCGCAACGCCCATCGACTTCGCCTATACCATCCACTCCGCCGTGGGCAACCACATGGTCGGCGCGAAGGTCAACGGGCGCATCGTGCAGTTCGACTATCACCTGCGGAACGGTGACGTGGTGGAGGTCATGACCAGCAAATCCGCCCACGGCCCCAGCCGGGACTGGGTGAAGATCGCACGGAGCAGCAACGCACGGAGCAAGATCCGCCAGTGGTTCAAGAAGGAGAAGCGGGACGAGAACATCGTCAACGGACGGCAGAGCTTCGAGTCCGAGCTGAAGCGCACCGGCGTGACGCTGAAGGAGCTGACCAACGAGGACGTGCTGCCCAGTGTACTGCGGAAGCTGTGCTACAACAGCTTGGACGATATGTACGCCGCCATCGGCTACGGCGGCATCTCCGCGCTGAAGGTCATGGGGCGGCTGCGGGAGGACATCCAGCGGATACTCCACCAGCATCAGGCGGATCGGCAGGCAGAGGTGCCGGTGGCCGACCAGCCCCATGTCATGCGCCCCGCCGTGCCCCAGCGCGCCAAGAGCGAGCAGGGCATTGTGGTGGAGGGGCTGACCAACTGCCTTGTGAAGTTCTCCAAGTGCTGCACCCCCGTGCCGGGGGACGACATTGTGGGGTTCATCACCAGAGGGTACGGGATCTCCGTCCACCGGGCGGACTGTCCCAACGCCGACCCGGCGCGGCGGAAGCCCAGCGAGGCGGGGCGGTGGATCAAGGTGTCCTGGGGCAGCGACACGGAGGAGAGCTATCGCACGACGCTGGAGGTCACTGCCAAGGATCGCATCAACCTGATCATGGACGTGTCCACCATCCTGTCCAGCACCAAGACCCACGTGTCCTCCATGAATGCACGGAGCACGCCGGACGGCTTCGCGCTGCTGTCGCTGGACATCGACGTGCCCAACAACGAGCAGCTGCGGACGGTGATGCGGAGGATCGAGCAGATCTCCGGGGTCATGCGGGTGACGCGGCCTGCCGGATAAGAAAAACGATTACGAAGAGTATAAAGGAGAGAGATATATGCGGGCTGTATTAACACGCGTGAAGCACGCGTCCGTCCAGGTGGATGGGAAGGTCGTCGGAAAAATCGGTGAGGGCTTCCTCGTGCTGCTGGGCGTGACCCACGAGGACACGGAGGCGCAGGCGGAGAAGCTCGCCGATAAGCTCACCGGTCTGCGTATTTTTGAGGACGAGAACGAGAAGATGAACCGCAGTCTCACGGATGTGGGCGGGGAGCTGCTGGTGGTGTCGCAGTTTACGCTGTACGCCAACTGCAAGAAGGGACGGCGTCCCGATTTTCTGGCGGCGGCGCGGCCGGAGGTCGCCATACCCCTGTATGAGAGGTTCGTGGAGCTGTGCCGGGAGAAGGGGTTCCACACGGAGACGGGCGAGTTCGGCGCGTATATGCAGGTGGACAGCCTGAACGACGGACCCTTGACCATCATTCTGGACACGGACACCCTGTAAGGAGGATGCTATGACCATTCAGACACTGCAAGTAGGTCCCATTATGACCAACTGCTATCTTCTGTGCGACGAGGAGGCGAGAGTCTGCGCGCTCATCGACCCCGGTGACGACGCGGAGAGAGTGGAGAAGCTGGTGGCGCAGAGCGGCTGCCGGCTGCGGTATATCCTGCTGACCCACGGGCATTTTGACCACACGTCCGCCGTGCGCCCTCTGCTGGAGAAGCACCCGGAGGTGACGGTGTATATCCACGAGAAGGACGCCGTGGAGGGCAGGGGCGGCGAGCTGCTGTTCACCCGCGTGGGAGAGGAGAACCAGCGGTACTACAAGGAGGGGGACACGGTGACGCTGGGCGGTCTGACGCTGCGGGTCATGGAGACGCCGGGACACTCCGAGGGCTCCGTGTGCCTGCTGCTGGATAAGGAGCACGTGATATTCGCGGGAGACACGCTGTTTCGGTGCTCCTGCGGGCGGTGCGATTTCCCGGGAGGGGACTATCGGAAGATGCTGGTGTCGCTGGGGCGGCTTGCCGCGCTGGAGGGGGACTGGCGGGTGCTGCCGGGGCACGACCGGGAGACGACGATGGACTATGAGCGGCGGGTGAATCCCTACGTGCGCCAGGGGATGAAGGGATGAAGCTGACGTTCCGCGGTCACGATGACCGCTACGCCGTGGAGCAGAGTCTGCTGGCGTTTTTCCCGGAGGAACGCCCCGTGTACGAGGGCGAGGACGGGGAGAGCCACGCGGAGGTGACGCTGCGGGAGGGGGATACCTACGCCGTGGGCGTTACGGTGCTGACCTACGGCGGCAAAAAGGCGCGGGGCGAAGCCCGCGTCCGTGTGGCAGGCGTTTCCGACGAGTATGAGCGGGAACGCCTGCGTCAGCGCGCGCTGAAGCTGTCCTTCTTCCGGGCGGCCAGGGAGGTCACGGGCGTGACGCCCTCCTGGGGCGCACTGACGGGCATACGCCCGGCGAAGCTGGTGCGGAGCATGATGGAGGAGGGCATGACCGCCGCCCAAGCCGACCGGGTGCTGCGGGAGACGTACTGCGTGTCCCCGGCGCGGCGGCGACTGGCGTTGGAGAGCGCGGCGGCGGGGCTGAAGGCGAAAAACGAGCTGCGTCCGGAGGAGATCTCCCTCTATATCGGGATCCCCTTCTGCCCGACGCGGTGCGCCTATTGCAGCTTCGTGTCCGCGTCGGTGGAGAAGTCCTTTAAGCTGATGGAGCCGTATCTGGAGGCCCTCACGGCGGAGATCGACGCCGCAGGGCGGATGGTGCGGGAGACGGGGCTGCGGGTGAAGTCGTTCTACATGGGCGGCGGCACGCCCACCACCCTGTCGGCACGGCAGATGGACGCGCTGCTGACGAAGGTGAACGAGAGCTTCGATCTGTCGGGCTGCGCGGAATACTGCATTGAGGCGGGGCGTCCCGACACCATTGACAGGGAAAAATTGCAGGTCCTGCTGGATCACGGGGCGGATCGCATCAGCGTGAATCCCCAGTCCTTAGAGGCGCAGGTGCTGGAGGCTATCGGGCGGCACCACAGCCCGGAGGACATTGAGCGCGCCATGGAGCTGGCGGTGTCCATGGGGTTCCCCCATGTGAATATGGATCTTATCGCCGGGCTGCCCGCCGACACGCCGGAGGGGTTCCAGCGGACGCTGGACAGGTGCATGACCTTCGGCGCGGACAACATCACCGTGCACACCCTCAGTCTGAAAAAGGGGAGCCGTATTCTGTTGGAGGGGCTGCCCATTCCCACGGCGGAGGATGTGGCCGCCATGCTGGACTACGCCGATCCCGCCCTGCGGGCGAGAGGGTTCCAGCCCTACTACCTGTACCGGCAGAAGTATATGTCCGGCAGCTTCGAGAACGTGGGCTGGTGCATATCCGGCGCGGAGGGGCTGTATAATATCTACATCATGGAGGAGCTGCACAGCATACTGTCCCTGGGCGCAGGGGGCTCCACCAAGATGGTGGACACCAAGCGCAACCGCATTGAGCGGGTGTTCCACCCTAAATTCCCGCTGGAGTACATCCAGCGTCCGGAGAAGCTGGCGGAGAATCTGGAGACGTTCCGCCGGTTCCATGAGAATATGCGGTGACGCTTGACCGGCGGGCGGAAGGTGCCCGCTCGGAACGACAGGAATAAAGGCGGGGGACGGTACGGCGAGGAGGGCGGCTATGGTGCGGAGGCGGCAAAACTTCATGGGCGGCGCGGCTATCCTCGCCGGGGCGGTGGCGGCGACGAAGGTGCTGGGCGCACTGTACAAGATCCCCTTGGGGAATCTGCTGGACAGGGAGGGCATGGCGCACTTCTACATCGCCTACAACATTTACAGCCTGCTGCTGGTGCTGTCCACGGCGGGGCTGCCCCCGGCGTTGAGCCGCATGGTGGCACGCGCCGCCGCCCAGAGGCGGTACGGCGCGGTGCGCCGCTGCTTCGGCGTGGGGCTGGTGCTCCTTGCGGGGATGGGGCTGGTGTGCAGCGGCGTTATGTGCCTGCTGCCGGAGACGCTGGCGGCGGCACTGCACGACAACGCCGCCGCGCCCGCGCTGCGGGCGTTGGGGCCGGCGGTGCTGCTGGTGTGTCTGTCCGCCACGCTGCGGGGGTATTCCCAAGGGCTGGGGGACATGGTGCCCACGGCGGCGGGACAGGTGGCGGAGTCCACCGGAAAGCTGGTCATCGGGCTGACGCTGTGCCTTGTGCTGCTGCGCCGGGGGGCGGACACCGCCCTATGCGCGGCGGGAGCCATCGGCGGCGTGACCGCCGGGGCGGGGCTGGGTCTGCTCGTCACGGCACTGCTGCTGCCGAAACGGCGGACGCTGCCGGAGGTGCGGGACGTGCCGCCGGAGAGGGGGCGGCTCCTGCGGGAGCTGCTGCGTACCGGCGTGCCCATTACCGTGGGGGCGGCGGGCATGAGCCTGATCACCCTGCTGGATCAGACGCTGGTGACCGCCACGCTCCACGACACGCTGGGCTACAGCGCATCGGAGACGGCGGCACTGTACGGGGAGTACACCTTCGGCATGACGCTGTTCATGCTGCCGCCGTCGTTTATCTATCCGCTGACGGTGAGCCTCATGCCCACGGTGTCCGCCGCGCTGACGCGCCGGGACCGCAAGGCGGCGGGAGACGCCGCCGGTGCCGCGCTGAAGCTGACGGTGCTGGCAGCACTGCCGGCGGGGGTGGGGCTGTCCGTGCTGGCGAAGCCCATTTTGCTGCTGCTGTACCCCGCTGTGCCGGAGACGGCGGCGGCTGCCGCGTACCATCTGACGTTTTTGGGGCTTGCCTGCGTGTTCGTGTGCCTGATGGTCGCCACCAACGGCGTGCTGCAGGCCTACGGCCACCCGCTGCTGCCGGTGGGGACGCTGCTGTGCGGCGGCGTGCTGAAAATCGTCACCAACTATCTGATGGTGGGAAACCCGGCGGTGGGGATACGGGGCGCGGCGGTGAGCACCCTGTACTGCTACGCGCTGATCGTTGTGCTGAATCTTATCGCCATCGCGCGCTTCGTGCCGGAGAGGCCGGGGTACATCGCCCTGTTCGCCAAGCCGGTGCTGGTCACGGCGGTGATGGCTCTGGCGGCGCGGGGCGGGTACGGTCTGTGCTGCCGGGTGATGCCGGAACGGCTGGCGGTATTGCCGGCGGTGCTGGCGGCGGCGGCGGTGTACGCGGTGCTGATCCTCGCCGTGGGCGCGGTGACGCGGCAGGACGCCGCCATGCTGCCCAAGGGGGAAAAGCTGGCGGAAAAGCTGCATTTGCGGTGAAAAAAGCGCGGGATGCGCGTAACTTTTCCCGATATGCGGGGAAAACCTCTTGCAATAGGAGCGTAAGTATGATAAATTTTACAAGGAAACCGCGTTACGGCTACGAGGATCTGCTGGAGATCATCCGCCTGCTGCGCTCGCCGGAGGGCTGTCCGTGGGACAGCGTGCAGACCCACGAGAGTATCCGGCGGGGGATGCTGGAGGAGGCCTATGAGGCTGCCGAGGCCATCGACACGGGCGACACCGCACTGCTCAAGGAGGAGCTGGGCGACGTGCTGATGCAGGTGGTGTTCCACGCGGACATCGAGAAGGACGCGGGACGCTTCACCATGGACGACGTGTGCGACGGCGTGGTGAAAAAGCTGCTGTTCCGCCATCCCCATGTGTTCGGGGACGGGCAAGCGGAAACGGCGGAGCGCGTGGGCGTCAGCTGGGAGCAGCTGAAGCGGCAGGAGAAGGGACAGAAAACCGTCGCCGACACGCTGGACAGCGTGGCGCGGAGCCTGCCGGGGACGTGGCGCGCCGAGAAGCTCCAGAAAAAGGCTGCGGACGCGGGCTTCGACTGGCGCAGCGTGGACGGTGCGCTGGACAAGCTGGACGAGGAGGTTCGGGAGCTGCACCGGGCGGTGGAGACGAACGGAAATGTCCCGGAGGAGCTGGGCGATGTGCTGTTCGCCGCCGTGAAGGTGGGTCGCTTCTGCGGCGTGGATCCGGAGGAGGCCCTCCACGGCACCTGTGAGAAATTTATACGGCGATTCCGCGCCATGGAGGAGGCTGCCGCCCGGAAGGGGCGGGAGCTGACGGAGCTGACGCTGGAGGAGCTGACCGCCCTGTGGAACGGGGCGAAGGAACGTTCTTAATGCGATGAGAGTATCGTTTTAGGATAGCCGCCGGTGGGCGGCAATACCAATGAAAAATTTTTGGGAGGAAATAACATGAATAAAACCGAACTGATCGCCGCTGTCGCTGAAAAGACCGGCCTGTCCAAGAAGGATTCTGACGCGGCTGTGAACGCCGTTCTGAACACCATCACCGAGATGCTGAAGGCGGACGAGAAGATCCAGCTGGTGGGCTTTGGCTCCTTCGAGACCAAGAAGCGCGCCGCCCGCACCGGTCTGAATCCCCGCACCAAGAAGCCCGTGCAGATCGCCGCTACCAAGGTGCCCGCTTTCAAGGCCGGTAAGGCTCTGAAGGACGCAGTGGCTGAGTAAGTAAATTGTGATCATGGGCTGGTGCGGGAACGCACCAGCCTTTTCCTTGGGAGGGGATGCCATGAGATTGGACAAGTATTTGAAGGTTTCGCGGCTCATTAAGCGGCGCACCGTCGCCAACGAGGCCTGCGACGCGGAGCGCGTCTCCGTCAACGGGCGGGTGCAGAGGGCGTCCTACGACGTGAAGGTGGGCGACGTGATCGCCATCCGCTTCGGCGCGAGGACGCTGACGGTGGAGGTGGTGTCCGTCACCGAGAACGTGGGAAAGGACGCCGCTGCCGCCATGTACCGGGAGGTCGCCGGGGCGTAATGCGCGGCATAAATAAACAAGCCCTCTCATACGATGGAAAAAACGTATGAGGGGGAATTTTTATGCCTATGGCGTATGAGATGACCGGCGGAGCGGGGATGCACCGGCTGGCTCTGGAGGGTCGGGAGAAGCTGACGGTGGCGGGCGTGGAGGACGTGGAGCGGTTCGACGACCAGTACATCGTGCTGCGTACCGGCGCGGGGACGCTGGTGGTCAGCGGCGAGGGGCTGCACATCGGGAAGCTGAGTTTGGACGGCGGCGAGCTGCACGTGGACGGGCGCATTGACGCGCTGAGCTATGAGGACGCGCCGGAGAACCGGGGCGGCGGGCTGTTCGGGCGGCTGTTCGGCTGAGATGGGAACGATGGTGTCCGCCCAGCTGGAGGGGTATGTGACGGCGGCGGCACTGGGCGCGGCGGCTGGGGCTGTGTATGACCTGCTGCGGACGGTGCGGCTGCGGCGGCGGAAAAGCGCGCCCCTGACCCACGTGCTGGACGCGGTGTTTCTGCTGGCGGCAGCCCCCGCGCTGCTGTGGTACGCCCTGCGGGTGGGGGAGGGCGAGCTGCGGCTGGTAATGCTGTCCGCCATGGGGTTGGGCGCGCTGGTGTATCTGTGGGCGTTGTCGCCGCTGGTGCTGCCGCTGTGGGATTTCTGGCTGGGGGTGGCGGCGGGGACGGCGCGGCTGCTGTGGCGTCCGGCGGCGTGGCTGGGGGCGGCGGTGAAAAAAATTGGGTGCAGGGCGAAAAAAGCCTTTCTTTTCCGGAGAAAATGCGCTATGATAAAGAAAAGACGCGGGGAAAAGGAGGCGAGTGGACATGGCAAAGGCAGCCAAGACGAAGCGGCGGGGCAACACCCTGCTGGTACTGGTCATCGCCGCGCTGGTGGTGTTTCTGGGCGTGGAGCTGGTGCGGGTGAACAGCCGTCTGCACGAGGCAAAGCAGCAGGAGGCCGCGCTGACGCGGCAGCTGCAGCAGCAGACGCAGGAAAATCAGGCGTTGGAGTCCGACCTCGCCAAAAAGGACGACGAGCAGTTCATTAAGGACTTGGCGCGGGATCAGCTGGGGCTTGCCGAGGCGGGTGAGCGGATATTCTATGATGTGAATGACTGAGGGAACCGGCGGGAGCCGGTTCGAGGCGGGCTTCGCCCCCCCGAGCTCCCACTGTGAGGAGGAAAGACTGCACGCACGGCTGGGGTTTATCGACACGCAGGGAACCGGCGGGAGCCGGTTCTTTTTTCGCCTCACGGCGGGGTTACTTTTGTCAACAGCGGGCGAAAAAAGGAAGCCGGGCGGCTTCCTTTTTTGAGAGTATTCGCTATGGGGGAGATCATTCGCTGTCCAGCTTGAGGACTGCCATGAAGGCTTCTGTGGGGACTTGGACGGTGCCGAGGTTACGCATCTTCTTCTTGCCCTCCTTCTGCTTTTCCAGCAGCTTCTTTTTACGGGTGATGTCGCCGCCGTAGCACTTCGCCAAGACATCCTTACGCATGGCCTTCACCGTCTCGCGGGCGATAATGCGTCCGCCGATGGCGGCCTGGATGGGCACCTCGAACAGCTGGCGGGGGATGTTGTCCTTCAGCTTCTCGCACAGGCGGCGGGCGCGGCCATAGGCCTTATCCCGGTGGGCGATGAAGCTCAGGGCGTCCACGCCGTCGCCGTTGAGCAGCAGATCCACCTTCACCAGATCGCTGGTGCGGTAGCCGGACAGCTCGTAGTCCAGAGAGGCGTAGCCCTTGGTGTTCGCCTTCAGCGTGTCGAAGAAGTCGTAGATGATCTCGTTGAGGGGCATCTGATAGTGCAGCTCCACCAGATGGGTGTCCAGATACTGCATATCCTTGAATTCACCACGGCGATCCTGACACATGGGCATGATGTTGCCCACGTAGTCCTGCGGTGTGATGATGGACACCTTGACATATGGCTCCTCCGCGCGCTCAATGGTGCCGGGGTCCGGGTAGTTATGGGGGTTATCCACCTTGACCATGGTGCCGTCGGACTTGTAGACGTGGTAGATGACGGAGGGCAGGGTGGTGACAAGATCCAGATTGAACTCCCGCTCCAGCCTCTCCTGAATGATCTCCATGTGGAGCATGCCGAGGAAGCCGCAGCGGAAGCCGAAGCCCAGCGCAACGGAGGATTCCGGCTCGAAGGTCAGGGAGGCGTCGTTGAGCTGGAGCTTTTCCAGCGCGTCACGGAGGTCGGGGTACTTGCTGCCGTCCTCCGTGTAGATACCGCAGTAGACCATGGACTGGGCGGGACGGTAGCCGGGCAGCGGCTCGGCGGCGGGAGAGGCGGCGTCGGTGACGGTGTCGCCTACCTGCGTGTCCTTCACGTTCTTGATGCTGGCGGTGAAGTAGCCCACCTCGCCGGCTTGCAGGCAGTCCGTCGGCTCGTTGCCGATGGGCTTGAGGTAGCCGCACTCCAGGATGGTGTACTCCGCGCCGGTCGCCATCAAGCGGATGGTCTGCCCCTTGCGGATGGTGCCCTGCTTGATGCGGAAGTAGACCACCACGCCCAGATAGGGGTCGTACTGGCTGTCGAACACGAGGGCTTGCAGGGGGGCTTTGGGGTCGCCCTTGGGGGCGGGGACGTTCTGCACCACGTCCTCCAGCACGGCGTCGATGTTGATGCCCAGCTTGGCGGAGATCTCCGGGGCGTCCAGCGCAGGGAGTCCGATGATGTCCTCCACCTCCTGCTTTGCCTTCATGGGGTCGGCGGCGGGGAGGTCGATCTTGTTGAACACCGGCAGGATCTCCAAGTCGTGATCCATGGCAAGGTAGGTATTCGCCAGCGTCTGCGCCTCTACGCCCTGGGTGGAGTCCACCACCAGCAGCGCGCCCTCGCAGGCAGCCAGAGAGCGGCTGACCTCGTAGTTGAAGTCCACGTGACCCGGCGTGTCGATAAGGTTCAGGGCATACGTCTCGCCGTTGGCGGCGGTATAGAAGATCCGGACGGCGCGGGACTTGATGGTGATGCCCCGCTCACGCTCCAGATCCATGTTGTCCAGCAGCTGGTTTTCCATCTCCCGCTCCGGTACGGCGTTGCACTTTTCCAGCAGGCGATCCGCCAGCGTGGATTTACCATGGTCGATGTGGGCGATGATGGAGAAGTTGCGGATGTGGGATTGGTCGAACATATAGAAAAGCCTCCTTTGGAAATCCACGCTGCCCGCGCAGTGCGCGTACAAGCGTTTTGCGCGGCAAAACCTTGCCGCAGGCGGAATTCATTTCCGCCGAGGATGTGAAATCGGGGCTATTTGCCCGCTTTTTCGTCTACGTTGTGGATGATCTGCGCGGTGCTCTGTCCCGCGCCGGGGAGGGCGGTCAGCGCGTCGGAATTCAATCGGGGCAGCTTCTCCGCCGCGTTCAGCGCACGCATATACGCCGCGCGGGAGCGGAGGAGCATGGCGTCCACCGCGCCGCCGTCGAAGTCCACCGCGTCGGTGGCGAACATATCCTCGTTGCCGCCGCTGCGGCGGTACAGACGGCGGAGCAGGTCGTACAGCGTGGCACCGATGCAGTCCCCGGCGGCGGTGATCGCCTCGCGGCTGTTGGTGCTGCCCAGCAGGTCGAACAGGAGCCCGGTGGTGTTCACCGTCAGCTTCTTTTGCAGCGTCGCCATAATGCTGCCGCGCAGACTGCCCTTTTCCGTGCTGGCGTCGCAGAGACACTCGGAGTCGATCATCGCGCCGTCACGGTTGGAGCTGCGCCCCAGCAGGAAGTCCGCCGAGACGTGGTAGAAATCGCAAGCCTTACTGACGAATGCCAATCCCGGCTCCCGGATGCCGTTTTCATAGTGGCTCAGCAGTGCCTGACTGATGCCCAGCGCAGATGCCGCCTTGCGCTGGCTGATGCCCTTCTCCTGACGGAGAAGCCCCAGCGTTCTGGAAAAATCTGTTGCCATTTTCTCTCTCCACCCTTGTTTGTTTTATACAGCCCGTAAAGTATAGCGTATTTTATACAGCTTGTAAATGGATTTTCGGCGGTTTTGCGGAAAAAATTTGCCGATAGCTCCGGGGCGTGGTAAAATGGGGAAAAACCTTAGGAGGTACTTGTGATGGAAGAGCTGATCCTGTATGTGAGGTATCACGCCAAGCCCGGATGCCGGGAGTCCTTCGTGCGGCAGGTGGTGGAGGAGGGTATTCTGACGCTGATCCGGGAGGAGAAGGGGTGCCTGGCTTACGACTACTATTTCTCCGCCCAGGACGCGGACGAGCTGCTGCTCATCGAGCGGTGGGAGAGCGCGGCGCACCAGCGGGTGCACATGGAGCAGCCCCACATGGCGCGGCTGAAAGCCATTAAGGAGCAGTTTGTGGACAGCACCGCCGTGGGCAAGGTGCGCTTGGAGGACTGAGGATGCTGTTCGACACACACGCACATTACGACGACGACGCCTTTGACCCGGACAGGGAGCTGCTGCTGGAGACACTGCCGGAGCGGGGGGTGTCGCTGCTGGTGAATCCCGGCTGCGACGTGGAAAGCTCACGGAAGGCGGTGTCCTATGCCAAGGCGTATCCCCACGTGTACGCGGCGGTGGGGATACACCCGGAGAACTGCGGGGACTTCACCGCAGGGGACATTGAGGTGCTGCGGCAGCTGGCGCAGCAGCCCAAGGTGGTCGCCATCGGGGAGATCGGGCTGGACTACTACTGGGAGGAGAACCCGCCCAGAGCGTTCCAGCAGGAGGTGCTCCGGGCGCAGCTGGAGCTGGCGCGGCAGCTGCGCCTGCCGGTGATCTTCCACGACCGGGAGGCGCACGGGGATTCCCTCGCCATGGTCAAGGAGTTCCCGGAGGTGACGGGGGTGTTCCACTGCTTTTCCGGCAGCCCGGAGATGGCAAGGGAGCTGCTGGACATGGGGTGGTATCTGGGCTTTGACGGCCCCATCACCTACAAGAACGCCCGACGCGCCCCGGAGGTGGCGGCGGTGACGCCGGTGGAGCGTATGCTCATCGAGACGGACAGCCCCTATATGACGCCGGTGCCCCACCGGGGGAAGCGGAACGACTCCTCCTACGTCCGTCTGGTGGCGGAGAAGCTGGCGCAGTGGAAGAACCTGCCGCCGGAGGAGCTGGCGCATATCACCAAGGAGAATGGTAAAAGACTGTTTAGGATAGTGGAGTGAAAAAGACCCCCTCGGCTGCGCCGAGGGGGTTGTTTTTATTGGGCTTTTTTCAAACGGCTGATTTCCTCCGCCATTTGATGCACCATGCTTTTGAGGAAGCGGACATCATCTTCTAAATCATCCACGCGGCTGCGGGGCACCAGTTTTTCCTGAATACCTGCAATACCGTCTGCCAGCAGATCGAATTTGGGCATGACATCGTTTTCCATTACGATGCCGATGCGGCGGGAGATAAGTTCATCCATCTTGGGCATGACATCGTTTTCCATCACGGCACTGATCCGGTGGGAGATAAGCTCGTCTAATTTTTGAAAATCCTTTTCGTCCAGCATGGAGGAGTCTCCTTTCTGCTTCTGTTCCTGTGTTTGATTATAGGGGGAACGGGGGAGAAAGTCAATTACGGGTAACGGAAAATCTCTCCCTGTGCAGACGATGCGTCAGCAGAGCTTGGCTCCGGCGGGGATGGCGTCGTCAATGAGCATTAGGTGCAGCTTCTCCTCGCCCTTCTCCTTGTGGACGGCGGAGATCAGCATGCCGCAGGAGGGAATACCCATCATCTTCCGGGGCGGCAGGTTCAAAATGGCGATGGCCGTCTTGCCGATGAGCTGCTCCGGCTCGTAATACTGGTGGATGCCGGAGAGGATGATGCGGTCGGTGCCGCTGCCGTCGTCCAGCGTGAACTTCAGCAGCTTGTCGGACTTCTTCACCGCCTCGCAGTTCTTGATCTTCACGGCGCGGAAGTCGGACTTCAGGAACGTGTCAAAGTCCACGTCCTCGGTCACGTAGGGCTCCAGCTCCACGGCGGGGAGGGCCGCCTTCTTCTGCGCCTCCTGCATGGCGTTGAGTTGGGCAAGTGCCTCGTCCACGTCGATACGGGGGAACAGGTTCTCGCCCTTGGAGATGGCGGCGTCGGCGGGCAGGACGCCCCAGACGTTGGCGTTGTCCCAGCTGCGGCAGCTGTCGCCGGCTCCCAGCTTGGCGAAGATCTTCTCGCAGGTATCGGGCATGACGGGCAGCAGGAGGGTGGTGCAGATACGCACCGTCTCCAGCAGGTTATACAGGACGGCTGCCAGACGGTCACGCTTGCTCTCGTCCTTGCCCAATGCCCAGGGAGCCGTCTCGTCGATATACTTGTTGGCGCGCTCGATGACCTTGAACACCTCGTCCAGACCGTTTTGCAGCTGGAGCTTGTCCATCTCCGCCTGATAGCGGTCACGGAGGGCGCACGCCATCTTCTTCAGCTCGCAGTCCTCGGCGGTGTCCTCCCGCTGGGCGGGGAGCTTGCCGCCGAAATACTTCTCCGCCATGCCGGTGGTACGGCTCACCAGATTGCCCAGCTTGTTGGCGAGGTCGGTGTTGATGGTGGAGATCAGCAGCTCGTTGGAGAAGTTGCCGTCAGAGCCGAAGGGGAACGTCCGCAGCAGGAAGAAGCGCAGAGCGTCCACGCCGAACATCTCGGACAGGGCGTAGGGATCGACAACATTGCCCTTGGACTTGGACATTTTGCCGCCGTCGATAACCAGCCAGCCGTGGCCGTAGACGTGCTTGGGCAGGGGCATATCCATGCTCATCAGCATGGCGGGCCAGATGATGGAGTGGAAGCGGACGATCTCCTTGCCCACGATGTGGTAGTCGGCGGGCCAATACTTGTCGTAGTCGTTATACCGGTCGTTGTCGAAGCCGAGGGCGGTGCAGTAGTTGAACAGCGCGTCCACCCAGACGTAGACCACGTGGCCGGGGTCGAAGTCCACGGGGATGCCCCACTTGAAGCTGGTGCGGGAGACGCACAGATCCTCCAGGCCGGGCTTGATGAAGTTGTTCACCATCTCGTTCACGCGGGTGCGGGGCTGGAGGAAATCGGTGTCCTCCAGCAGATGCCGGACACGGTCGGCGTACTTGCTCAGGCGGAAGAAGTACGCCTCCTCCTCGGCGTCCTTGACCTCGCGCCCGCAGTCGGGGCACTTGCCGTCCACCAGCTGGCTCTCCGTCCAGAAGGATTCGCAGGGGGTGCAGTATTTGCCCTTATAGGTGCCCTTGTAGATGTCACCCTTGTCGTACATGGTCTTGAAGATCTTCTGCACGGCGGCGCAGTGGTAGTCGTCGGTGGTGCGGATGAACCGGTCGTTGGAGATGTTCATCAGCTTCCACAGATCCAGCACGCCCCGCTCGCCCTCCACGATGCGGTCCACGAAGGCCTGCGGCGTCATGCCGGCCTCCTCCGCCTTCGTCTCGATCTTCTGGCCGTGCTCGTCGGTGCCGGTGAGGAACATCACGTCGAAGCCCTGCAAACGCTTATGGCGGGCGATGGCGTCCGTCGCCACGGTGCAGTAGCTGTGACCGATGTGCAGCTTGTCGGAGGGGTAGTAGATGGGCGTGGTGATATAAAACGTCTTCTTTTCCATGCGTGTTATCTCCTTTTCCGCTGATCCTAATAAAATCACGTATATCATTTTAGACCAGCCCTGGGGGTTTGTCAATGTAACCTGCCGGAAAACACCCGTTTTTTACGGGCATTTTTCCGTAAAAAGCCATTTACAGACAGGAAAATATCAGATATAATAAAAGGTAGTGGTTTTTACCCGCCTGCTGCGCGGGACAAAAGAACAATTTGGAGGAAACTATCGTGTCTTACAGAATTTTGGTCATCAATCCCGGCTCTACCTCTACCAAGATCGGTGTCTATGAGGATGAGCAGCTGCTTTTCGACAAGACCCTGCGCCACAGCGCAGAGGATATTGCCCAGTTCAACACCATCCCCGCCCAGAAGGACTGGCGCCGTGATCTGGTGATGAAGGCACTGCGCGAGCAGGGCTTCGACGCCCGCACCCTCTCCGCCGTCTCCGGCCGCGGCGGTCTGCTGCGCCCCATCCGCGGCGGTACCTACGCCGTCAACGACATCATGGTGACGGACTGCACCATCGGCGTGCAGGGGCAGCACGCCTCCAACCTGGGCGGTCTGATCGCCCGCGAGATCGGCGACGAGCTGGGCATCCCCTCCTACATCGTTGACCCTGTGGTCATCGATGAGATGGCTGATGTGGCGCGCTATGCCGGTCATCCCCTGTTCCAGCGTGTCAGCATTTTCCACGCCCTGAACCAGAAGGCCGTGGCCAAGCGCTTCGCCAAGGAGCAGGGCAAGAAATATGAGGAGCTGAACCTCATCGTCTGCCACATGGGCGGCGGCGTTTCCATCGGCGCCCACATGAAGGGCAGCGTGGTGGACACCCAGAACGCACTGGACGGCGAGGGTCCCTTCTCTCCCGAGCGTTCCGGCTCCCTGCCCACCGGTCAGCTGGTGAAGCAGTGCTTCTCCGGCAAGTACACCGAGGGGGAGATGCACCGTATGCTCTCCGGCCGCGGCGGTCTGGTGGCCTACACCGGCTCCAACGACATGCGCTATCTGCTGGCGCAGGCCGAACACGATAAGAAAATCGCCGGTGTGGTGGACGCGTTCCACTATCAGATCGGCAAGGAGATCGGCGCCATGGCCGCCGTTATGCACGGCAAGGTGGATCAGATCATCCTCACCGGCGGCATCGCCTATGGCAAGGAGACGGTGGACGCCATCTCCGAGATGGTCGGCTGGATCGCGCCCATCACCGTGTATCCCGGCGAGGACGAGCTGCTGGCTCTGGCGCAGGGTGCGCTGCGCGTGCTGCGCGGCGAGGAGACGGCGAAGGTGTATCGCCGTCCCCGTCCCGAGGACAACAACTAAGCTATCCGCGACAAAAAATGCCGTTATTTTCGTGCCGCGAAGCGGCACGAAAATATTCGCTTCGCTCCACG
>OLYN01000619.1_pt1 | contig 20056 bp, 20 predicted proteins | sample 1674231 | NCBI WGS metagenome assembly OLYN01 (sample SAMEA103958153, study PRJEB25191) | human gut metagenome
TCTATCAAAGAGTAGGTGTGAGTTAGGTGTTCCAATGAAGATAGCACTCGCATATTCTTCCCCTCCACGGCATCAACAAAACCCTTTATCGAATCGTAATAGCCTTGGGACACAATTTGGTTATTCTCCTGCAAAGGTACAAAGTTATTTCTTTCAAGCAGACTGACGGTAGTCTTTCCGCACGGAAACACTTTTTCCATTGGGATGCCCATTATGATTTGGGGCTTGGGCTGAAAGGTCAAACTGTCGAATTGGTCTATCTCGTAGATGCCTCTAACTGTGTTGATCGTCCAATGTTCTTTTGCGTCATTCCAAGAATAGCCAGTTGACAGTTCCAGCATGCCAGTGGCACAACGATGTTCAAGAATGAGCATCAAGGTATGCCCACCCGCGCTTTCCGCATATTTCACTTGAGCTTCGCCAAACAGATAGGTCATGCAATCTAATGGGTGGATAAAGAGATCGAGTAAGGCGTCGCCTTCCGGATAGGCACCTGTAAGATATTTAAGGTTATAGCATGCAGAGGCTTTGCTCTTTTTCAAATCCTTTTTCAATACACGCATGATAGGCGAGTTCCGCTTCTGTAACCCCACCTCCACAATAGCACCATGCGCCTTTTGCAATTCCAACAGTTGCGCCAACTCGTCCAAACTTTGGCAGGGAGGCTTTTCGATAAACAGTGCCTTGCCGCTCTTCAGCACTTCTGTGGCTATTGCAAAATGCGCTTGTGGAGCTGTTGAGACAAAAACGCCTTTCACTTCTTCGTCTGCCAGTATTTCCTGCAAGGAAGTAGTGGCATGCACACCAGCATAAGCTCGCTCGATTAAAGGCAGTTTGTCAGCAGACTTACAGCAAATATACTTCAAGGGCACATGCAGGAAAGCAAGCACTGGATAAAGATTGTTCATGCTATGATTGCCTATACCGACGAAAGCATACTTAGCATGATAGTCGTGTCTTAAAAGACTTGTATTTCGGAAACGCTTGTAGCGGTCGATTAATTGCTTTGTGTATCTCATCTTCTGATAATCCGTTTCATGTATTGTTTGTAGGTGTCATTCTCATTGCTTGTCCACTGATACTTACCATAGAACCATTCTATCATTTTCTTTGGCAAGATTTTTTCAAAATTGCGCAATAAGATAATGTCATATTTTCGATGAAAATTTATCCAGCAAGCATTACATTCTTTAGAATACTGACACTGAATGCGACTTGTTTGGTATGAATTGAATATCTCATCCAAGGACTTTTCGTGAATATTACCCAACATTATGCCCAAGTTTTGGCACAATGGCACATCCCCATTAGAATGAATCACCAACTCACTAAAAATGCTTTGACATCGCAAATTCAAATTATCATTTTTCCATTCTTCATACAGAGCAACAAAATCGAAATTTTCCTCTGTTTCATGAATATTTTTGGGAATGCTTTGAACAAAGTTCAGCAAATCTGCATTCAGTAAATCTGCCGTTGTATCAAAAAATTCCATTGTACCATAAATACCAATACGCACATCCACTTTTAACTTCTTTGCCACTTCAATAACGTAGGTCATATCTACAAAGCTATTCCAAGGTGACAAGCAAAACATAAACGATATGGGCACCTCGTCTTTCAAAGCCTCAACGACTTCTATCACCCTGTCATGTCCGTTACATCCCCTCATCGTTTGATAGGTGCTTTTATCGCCATCAAGCGACACATACAGATGTGTAGGACGATATTTTCGCACAGCCTCAATGACTTTTTTGGGGTTAAGGCAATTTGATAACAAGGTGTAGTTCGGATGATGGTGCTTAAACCATTCCATTATGGCATCAGCCTCTGGGTGAAGAAGAAACTCCCCTCCTTCTAACCCTACTACTGTTTTCGTAGTAACACATTTGCTCTGCATTATCTTTTGGATGCTTTCCAGCGATAAATGCGCTTCTGTTTTCTGCCATATAGAGCAATGCTTACACCGAGATTGGCATTTGGTGGTAGAGTAAATCATTAACGTACTCAGTTTCTTATGTCGAGGACGAAGCAAGTTATTAAGATACAACACCCCATTATAAAAGTAATCTTTTGTCTTATACATATTTTCTTTAGAAACTTTTGTGCTTCTACCAATAAGAGGCTACAAAAGTCTTAAAGACTGCATAACACAAAACTTTTTACCAAGAGTACCTAATACCCAAAGGCATTGTCATCGTAAATGGATGCTCCGTCCATATCGTATGATAAAAGCTACCATTAGGTATATACCAATTGAATGAAGGCTCAACGTAAATGCTCCACTTTGGCGCAAACTGATACTGCAAGCCAATATTTGTACCTATACTCCACTGCACAGAAGGTGTAAAATGCCAACTATCCTTATAAGGCATGATATGCCCTGTAACATACTGCTCATTCATCTTTCCATATACAGGTATATGCAAAACACCACCAAGCGATGTATAGACAGACCAATTCTTTATATCAAGCCACTTGTATGAAACTTGCAAAGGCATTCCCAAATAATGAATCTTTTGGTTCCGATTAATGTAATGAGTGCCTTCTCCTAATGTAAAATCAGACTTTAAGAGTGAATATTGCAAACCTGTTTGCAAACTCCAATTATTACCAAAAGGCTTTCTCACAGAAAGACCAAAAGTTAAAGGTTTGTCATGATGCTCATGTACCACTATTTTGCCATTATTCTTTATATTATTATTTATGTTGTTCATATTGTTTTGGGCAATTTCCATAAGTGCTTTTTCTTTGTCCGACAAATTTGCATGCTCGTTCTGCAGCAGATACTGATAGTAATCTTCCCAAGTTCCGAACGCTTTAGGTCCAGAAGGTTGAGGACCATCTGTTATATCTTCTCTATCATTTGCCAAAAACATTCGGTAAGCACTTTGAGCTAAATCTGAACCCAATATTCCAGTTGCCAACAGTTGCCACTTGTGCCTTTGAACATGATGCATGTTGTCAACAACATAAAATCCGTTCTTTGAATAAGGATTTACAATCGTATCAATTAAAACCGTGTCTTTTTCCGCTTTTGCTATCCACTTATTCAATACAGAATCAGGACAAACACATAGACTGTCCTTATACAATGAGTCAACTATAATGGGAAGCGTTTCATTGACATTTCCCTCCACTTTAACTTTACTACTTGCTAAATTCCGTTTATTAGATCTTTTGTTTTTTAATGCAGAATGCTTCACTACATTTCTTTTCTTAACCACATCCGCAACCAACGCATCATCTTTGTCCGTATCCTTAATTCTTAGCAAATATCTACAAATAGGAATACTTATCAATATCAGAGCTATAGCTGTCATATTCCTTTTGTTAATAATATGGCGCAACATAGCTTTTGCACGCGACAACTGAGACGATGAACTATGTGGGGCAATGCCAAGTTTTTCGGCTATTTCTTGATGTGAATAGCCTTCTATCACAGACATTTTAAACACTTGTGCATACCCTTTTGGCAACTGGTCTATCAATGCAAGAATTTCTTTTTCTGCCAATATAGAATCAGAAGAAATTGCACCATCTTGTTCCAGTTCCTCACCTATCATACTCGAAAACGAAACAATCTCTCTATTCTGTTTCTGTGCCAAATGCTTTAAGGCTACATTTTTTGTGATCGCTGCAATCCATTCCCCAAACTTTGACGCATCTCTCAGTTGATGAAGTGAATAGTATGCACGGATAAATGCTACCTGGACGAGGTCATTTACCGTGTCCTCGTCCTCATTTACTATGGCGAAACATACATTTCTCATCATTGGGGTATATGCTTCGTATAATGCTTTCAGAGCTACTGAATCTCCTTCTTTTATGCGTGCTACTATCTCTTTCGTATTCATGTTTAGAGTAAAAACATGTTCTCTTTCTATTTTAAGATACTCCAAACCGAAAAAAGACTGCATGACAAGTGACTTCTTTTTGTAATTTTCTAATTATACGATTCAACCATTTGCCTACAATTCCAAACAAAATGACTAATTGGTTTATTTTGGCAAAGAGGTATAATGTACCAGGGGATACAAAAGTATTTAAAAGAAATGACATTTCAGCACATATTTGATACACACTTTAGTAGGTATTTCAATATTCGCCGAAAAAAAGCTGACTTCTACAAACAGAAGCCAGCCCACGACATAATTGTCAAAATAGTTTTTTCATTCTATAATAACTCTTCGTAAGATAAGAGTTTTTCCACCTCTTTCTAATTGTTTTGAGTGAATTAATTCTGTGAGAACTACAACTAATCCATCTCTACTTAAACCTCTCCTCTTCAATAAAAGCCTAAATCATTTGTAGTATAATTACAAGCCTTTCGTGGTTTACACATTTATTGTTTAGTTACAGTTGCCTTGTGTGTGTTCACGCTGAACGTACCAAGCGAGGTTTTCACTTTGTACACCCCATTCTTGACAGAAATAAGCTTGGCAGACATGCCCATGAACGAGAAGCTACCATCCGCATTTTTATGAATGGTGTGTCTGCCGAGTGGCGTATTCACCACAATATGGTTGTTAGTAACTTCCACCACACCATAAGTTGTGCCCGAGGGAGCCTTTTTTACAGCCTGAGCCACCTCTTTTGCAGCCTTCTGTACGTCGTCGTTGCTTGCGTTTGCAAAACATGCTGTGCTGGTTGTTACAGCCATCATCAGCGCAATCATTACTTTCTTCATTGTTCTTTAAAATTTTAATTGTTTTGTCTTATTGACAATGCAAAGATACGGCAACTTTCTAGCGATTAAAAGTCATTTTAGCCGCATTGTACAAGTTGTATGGTTTCTTGTATAAGTTGACAAATAATCGCATCCTAAACACTTGTTTTAAGGTCATAAGCCACTTTTTTCCTTACCTAAGATTCGTATTATTTCGGCTTTGGTTGCAAACCAAATATACTATAAAAACGCATCGCCTAATTGATTAAAAACTTTTCATGCCACATTATTACTTACGTAAAAAACTCGCAAGTTCTTCACTTACGAGTTTTTTCAAAGTTTCGGTGAGCAAAAGACAATAGAACTACGAAGCCTCCCTTGCACAAGCATAAAAGACGTTTTGCCTTATTGTCTTTGATACCATTAACGATTTGTTTGCTTCTACCTCACAATGCGAATGATTCCTGAGCCATTGCAGCGGGTGCAAGTATAGACATAGCCATTATATCCTTGCACACTTCCTTTACCATGGCAGCGAGGGCATTTTATCAATTTAGCACCCATTGAAGCCCTTAGCGCACCATATTGCACGTTTTTGTTTTGGAGTGTTTTATTCCCATACCTTTCCATCATTTGCGTAGAACGATTTACGAATTTCTCCGTATCAACCGTTACTTTTCCCACTTTACCAGCACACCCTCTAAGTAATGGTACTGCTTCTTTAGCAACTACTTGGCCACAGCCAGCTTCCACCTTTACAGGCCAATCTACGATGGCTGCCAATATCACGACAACCGCAAAAGTTTTTTTGATAAGTGATTTCATGAACTACTTATATTTAATGGTTTTACAATAGAGCTTTTATAATCGTTCCTACAATGTAACCAATTACGATCATTATGATCATGTAAAAACAGCCTACGGGACTGAATTTATCTTTTTTCGGACTGGGGTCCAGTGGTCCGTCGGTTTTGACGTCGGTCGTGGCTTTGGTCGAGGTTGTTGCGCCCTTTTTTTCTCTTGGCACATTGATTGTATCCTCGGTATCTTGGATTGTAACCTTTTGAGGTTGTGGCGGATTTTTCAACCATTGCAAGATGTCGTCCACACTTTGCGGACGCCTTGTTCTATCGGTGTTCATCAACCACACAATAAGCTGCTTTGTTTTATCAGAAACATTCGGCATTGGCAATGCGATATGTTTGTCACGAGTATGATCTTCATAAAGACTTGTGTATGTCGGTACCACCCTATTCGTAAGCAAACGATAAAGTGTTGCACCAAGAGCATAGAAGTCTGACCATGGCCCTAACTTATCGAAACTGCCATCCACTTGTTCTGGAGGGGCATATCTTTCAGTTAGTGCTACGCCCGTAAACATAGTGGCTCCCACGCCTCCTATATAATCTTTGCTTGCACCGAGATCTATCAACTTTACATATCCGTTCGGTGTCTTCATGATGTTGGCTGGCTTGAGGTCGAGGTGTAGCAAATCTTTTGAATGGATTGCTTTCAAGCCGTCGAGTATCTGCTTCAGATAGTTGTATACGGCGGTTTCGGTATAGGGCGCATTTCTTTTTTTCAAATACTCCTCCAAATTGGTGCCCTCTACGAAGTCCATCACATAGTATGCCGTACCATTCTCTTCAAAGCAATCGTACACATTCACCACATGCACATTGCTTATAAGTCTTAGCCGCTCATACTCTTTTCTGAACTTCACGATTTGCTCACAAAATTGTTGCGTGTAATTTCTGTTTGTGCTTACCGACACGCCGTCCGCGTCACGAACGTTTGCCGATGTCATGAAGAACTCTTTGATGGCAACCTTCGTGTTCTGCGGTCTACACACGGCAAGATAGGTTTTTCCGAAGCCACCCGATGAGAGGTGGCCTCGGATTATATACCTGCCATTGAGCACAGTCCCGATGGGGAGCATTGATTTATCGTTTGTCATGCTTAATGTAGTTTACGGCTTTCAGTTCGCTCACCATCCTTATCTACAGTCACACATGTAGTTTCGTTTAAGATTATTATCTTACTTGAATCTTCGCCCATCATTTCTTTTTTCAAAGGTATAATCCAATCATAATACAAGCGTTTCTTCTCTGAAGCTACAAAATCCCGTATTACAGATTGGTCATCTGTCAGGTTTTCTCCCTCTACCGACAAATCCGTAATTTGTATATCTACATCCGTAGTATTTTCATTGAAAGTCTTATCAGTTATACTCCATGTGCCTTTTGTAGTACAAGACACCGTCACAATTTCTTGTATTCCATTTCCTGCATCAAAAACAAGTCTGATTGTTCCTTTTGACGAACAAGTCTTGTCCTCATTGTAATCATCATATTGTTCTCCAGTATAATCAAGTCCACCAACACTATCTGATACATGGTTAATCGACGTATACCATTTTCCAACATTCAATCTTTCCGAGGGATTGAGTGAGTCACAGCCTGCCATCATTACGATGGCAAACATCGCTACTAATACATAAAAAGTTTTTTTCATTTCAGTCAGTTTTAAGAGTTAATTTCTAATTAAGCTTGGGAATCGTAATCGTCTGTTGTTGCTGTTGAATCAGTAGCAGTTGAGTCAACACATGTTGAATCATATACGCTATCAGAAGTGGCAACATCGTAAATTTCTCCACTTGTTCTATTACCGAACCCAGCTCCATAAAAAATCCCAATTCCTATCGGCACAACAATCCAGAATATGATCCACAATATGTTATTGCCACTATGATCTGACCCTGTAGCTGCCCCTTGTCCATACTGGTTGTCTTGTTTCTCACCTTCGGCAAAGAATAGTAACACGTTCCAAAATGGGACGAACATCCATGCGCCCGACTTGCCTAAATCGTGACAACGCTTGGCGCATTGAGCATAGAGGAACCAGAAAAAGGCTACTGTACAAGCAAGGAACAACAAGAATACATTACTATTATACTCTAAATAATATAATTCATTCTCTGATAAAGCGAAAATTGCAAACCAAGCTACGAAACCCACTACATACGAAAGAATGAGTTGCAGGCGCCCTATTCTGCCCTTGAATGAGAATGGGCGGAAAGAGTCTCTTTTTCTCCAAGCTTCTACGTCCTCGGTTTTCGGCTCACTATAAGTGTTCCCCAGCTCTCTTGAACTCTGTGCAGAACGCTCTGTAGCCATAGCATTGTCTATTACACGCTGCGTCTCAGACATGCCATGCGCAATTATATAGTTCAAAGCTTCTCGCAAGGGAACATCGAATGTTTCACTAAACTTCTGAGCCAAGAGACGTTTGGGGTCCGTATTATCTGAGTCACTATTATCTTTAACTGCTTGACTCCCCACAATGGTTTCCTCATCTGCTGTAAAGTTTTGTTCTTCGTTCTCAGCACTTTTACTTTCAGCTACAGAAGGTACAGAGTCCAAAGACAATTGGTTCTTAAAATCACGCACTGTCTGTGTACGCTTCTTCACATTCGGACACATTGCCTCGGTTACCACCTTAATAAGATTGATTGGCACACCTTTTTCACGCAGATTGTCCTCTACCAATTCATCGTCGCTCACAAGTTCGGAAGCTGCGGGAGGCGTTTCACGGGTGAGGAGTTTGTAAAGTGTGGCACCAAGGGCATATACATCGATAGTGGGGCGGAACTCGCCGCTCTTTGCTTGATTACCTTGCTCTATGGGCGCATAACCAGCTGTGCCGAGACCGATGTTGGTGGAGGTTTCGGGTTGACCGTTGGCATCGTAGTGCTTGCTCAGTCCAAAGTCTATCAAGAAAATGTGGCCATCGCTTGCACGGCGCATGATGTTGCCGGGCTTGAGGTCGAGGTGGAGCATGTGGTGTGTCTCATGCATATAGATGAGCGCATCGGCCACAGCCTTGATAATGTTGGTGGCCTCATCGGCACCTATCGGGCCAGACTTTACATAATCGTTGAAGTTCTGACCTTCGATGTAGTCCATCACATAGTAAAACGTTCCATTCTCACCGAAGAGGTCGGTTACACGCACGATATTGGGGTGCTCAAGGTGGGAGAGGTTAACAGCCTCCTTTTGAAACTTACGGCAATAGTTGTACGACAGGCTACCGTCGGTCATGCCCGTAATGCTGCCATCTTCGCCACGCGAGTTGACCTCCTTCATAAAGAACTCTTTGATGGCGACTTTCTTGCCCAAATGTACGTGCTCGGCAAGGTAGGTAATGCCGAATGCGCCTTGTCCAAGGACACGCTCTATCCTGTATGCCCCCTCGCGCAGAAGGGTGCCTGTTGATAATTTTTGTTGCATGGGTTATTTATCTTGTAGGTTGTTTGGAGAAATTTTTCATTGCAGAATTCAGCTTCGCTGTATCAATCTTTTGTATAGATTCCTTAAAATGATCCACATTTTTTTCAGCACGATCAGCAACTCTAGCCAACCAAACCATAACTACTATCATTAAACCATAACACCATTTAGTCCAATTGATTTTATCATCCTTTTTCTCTGACATACTTATTTATTCTTTACGTTAAACTTAGAAATTTGGCTCACTTGTTTAGGTTTCGCTGTATCAAGCAGTCGTTACCAGCCTTGTGAGGTACAAAACATATCAACTTGTTAACCCGTTGTCCTGTCATGTTGCTAAGCAGGTATCTTCGAACACCTATTTATTGCAACCTTCGCCATGTTCGTGCTTGCCGCAGCAGCCTTCGCCGTGTTCGTGGTGGTGGCCACCGTACCCACCTTCGCAACCGTCTTCTCAGTCGCCGCCGCAGTTGCAGCCTTCGTGGTTGATGAGTGCCTGAATTTCCTCGTTGGTGGCATCGCGCATGGTTACAACCTGGCCCTTGAAGTGGAGGTCCTTGCCAGCAAGCGGGTGGTTGAGATCGATGACAACGGTGTTGTCTTTGAGCTCAAGCACGAGGCCCTGAAAGCGCATGCCGTCGGCATTAACTAGGGGCTGTACGGAGCCAGGGTAAACCATGTCCTTGTCGAAGCGACCGCTGATGGTGAATATCTCCTTGGGCAATTCGATGACGCAGTCTTGCTCGTAGGGGCCATAAGCCTCGTCAACTTTCAGCACAAAGTCGAAAACTTCGCCTTCGGCCAGGGCCAGTATTTTGCTTTCAAAAGAGTCAAGTGCAATGCCAAGGCCCGATATAAACTGGAAGGGGTGCTCGATGGGAGCCTTTTCAACCAGTTCGTGAATGCCTTTGTCGTTGTCGGTGTAAAGTTCGTATGCAACGGTCACATACTTGTTCGGTGTCTGCTGTTCCATAAATAATAGTTGGTGCGTATTATCTTTAACCGATTGACTCCCCACAATGGTCTCCTCATCTGCCGCAAAATCTTGTTCTTCGTTCTCAGCACTTTTACTTTCAGCTACAGAAGGTACCGCGTCCAAAGACAGTTGGTTCTTAAAATCACGCACTGTCTGAGTACGTTTTCTTACATTCGGGCACATCGCTTCGACAACAACCTTGATGAGATTGTCAGAAATGCCTTTTTCACGCAGATTGTCCTCTACCAATTCATCGTCGCTCACAAGTTCGGAAGCTGCGGGAGGCGTTTCACGGGTGAGGAGTTTGTAAAGTGTGGCACCAAGGGCATATACATCGATAGTGGGGCGGAACTCGCCGCTCTTTGCTTGATTACCTTGCTCTATGGGCGCATAACCAGCTGTGCCGAGACCGATGTTGGTGGAGGTTTCGGGTTGACCGTTGGCATCGTAGTGCTTGCTCAGTCCAAAGTCTATCAAGAAAATGTGACCATCACTTGCACGACGCATGATGTTGCCAGGCTTGAGGTCGAGGTGAAGCATGTGGTGTGTCTCATGCATATAGATGAGCGCATCGGTCACAGCCTTGATGATGTTGGTGGCCTCATCGGCACTTATCGGACCAGACTTTACATAATCGTTGAGATTCTGACCTTCGATGTAGTCCATCACATAGTAAAACGTTCCATTCTCACCGAACAGGTCGGTTACACGCACAATATTGGGGTGCTCAAGGTGGGAGAGGTTAACAGCCTCCTTTTGAAACTTACAGCAATAGTTGTACGACAGACTGCCGTCGGTCATGCCCGTAATGCTGCCATCTTCGTCACGCGAGTTAACCTCCTTCATAAAGAACTCTTTGATGGCGACTTTCTTGCCCAAATGTACGTGTTCGGCAAGGTAGGTAATGCCGAACGCACCTTGTCCAAGGACACGCTCTATTCTGTATGCCCCCTCACGCAGAAGGGTGCCGGTTGACAATTTTTTTTGCATGGGTTTTAAGGTTTTATTTTGTTAATCATTCTCGTATCTACTTTTTTGAGGTCTTCTGTTGTCTTCTCTATTTTCTTTTGCAACTCCTCTGCGGCCTTTTCAGATTTTGTTTTGGGAAGAAATGGGATTTTGACATCAAAACACGCATGTAGAATTCCAAGTGTTAATCCGATTAAGATTACGACCAATTCAATCCATTTGTATTTATTATTCTTTTTCTCTGACATACTTATTTATTCTTTACGTTAAACTTAGAAGTTTGCTTTTCTTCTTTGGGAGCGCCTTTTCTACTCTTGAAAATCTCGCTAACAATGTGTTCGTCTTCCTTTGCGTTCTGTTTGTTGTCTACAACCTTTTGTGGTTTTTCCTGGTTAGTTAACCTTGCAGACTTCGCAGGTTCGTTTGACTTTCTCAACTTAACAGGTTTACTGTCCAATTCTCGTTGTTGTCCTTCGGCAGAGGCTGGTAAAGAAGCTTCACTTTGAGAAGGAACAGGTTGTGAAGAAATGTTCTCTATGGCAGCATCACTATTTTTCTTCTCAGCAGATCGACCTTTGGCAGAATCAATTTTGGCACTATCGGGTTTTACGCGTTCCCCCTTTATCTCCTTATTACCCAAACAGAAGTATGAAGCGCCAGCTGCTATAACGACTAAAAGCAACGCAACCAACAACCAAGGCAACAGATTACGGCGCTTAGATTGCGGAGTAACAGCGCTAAAGTCAGGAGTAACCAACGTGCCTTTCGGTTCTTGTTGGCGAGGTGGGATAGATGTTAGGACGGGATTAGCCCCTATTACCTTTTCAATATGTATAAGGTGTGCCGTGTGATTGTCCTTGTTTTCCTCAGTCACGCTGCGAAGCATCTCAAGTTTCTCTTCATCGGTGGAGTTTGGTTTGGTGATGATGTTGAGAATATTCTCGTCGGTGGACTGCTCAAGCATGCCGTCGGAACACATATAAAAATAGTCGCCTGGCTGAATGTCGGTAAGGTGAGCAATGTCAGCTCTTGCACGCTGCTCTTGACAGGGTTGCATGGCACGCGTGATAACATTCTTCTGCGGATGGTGGAGTGCCTCTTCCTCTGTTATCTCACCAATCTTTACAAGGTCGTTAACAAGCGAATGGTCACGCGTATGGAATACTATGTGCGCTGGCGAATGCTTAGAGGCTGGACGCAATTGGTAAACACGACTATCACCTATATGGGCTACTGTTGCGCCATTGGCGTGCAAACAAAGGAACGTCATTGTGGTGCCCATCTTACGTTCTGCACCATCGTCCTTGGCATCGAGCGCATCGTAGGCTGCAGCGAGAGCTTGGCGGAATAGGTCGTCACTGAGAGGTTCATCGGCACGCCACTGACTAAGTATAGTACGACTTATCTGCTCGCACACCGTGGCAGAAGCCACCTCGCCCTTTTCATGTCCGCCCATTCCATCGCACAAGACAAATAAGCGATCGCCAGACGTAACCTTTCCTAATGCAGGAAAGAGGGAATCTTCTTGATTTGCCCTTTGGCCAAGTTCCTGTAGATTATATGCTTTAATTTCAAATTTCATAAACTTGTTAATTTTTAAATGTCAGTTCCGTATTTCCCATTTTTATGCGGTCACCATTTTTAAGAATGAGTTGGTCTTGTTTCCCAATGAGCAAACCGTTTAGATAAGATGGATTTTTGTTCGCCCCATTCCTAATAATATTGATTGTATGTCCACTCTCATTGCGAACCTCTATCACTGCATGACTGCGACTCATGGTACGATCGTCAGTAGCAATCTGCACAGATGCTGAAGACGAAATAGCCTTACGACCTATGGTGTTAATACCCAAGCACAATCGATATTCTGTACCCTTTTTATCAACAAGCATACCAATAGTTACTGAAGGTGCACCACCTATACGAGTTTCATCACCATTACCTTGCCATGTTCCTGATGCAAGTCTTGTTTCTTCGCCCCTAGGTTGTGGTACGGAGTTGCCTCTATATTGGGTTTCGTCACCACAAGAACTTATTGGTTGGGACTGTTCTTCATACCGCTGACACTTACCCACTATATGCTTTTCATGACATACAGGACATGTAAAAGACGCCGCATTGATATTGGGAGCATCCTTCAAACGAAGGATTTTACCACAAGTTGGACATTTAATCTTTATATCACTCATTGTTAAATTTTTGTTTATTGGTTTTACCACCGCATCACTGGCATGTTATCAGAGAAATTACCCCACATAACAGGATGCTGACGGTTTGCAGACTTTTGCTTCACCTTAGCACTCACATATCCAAATAACTCCTTTGCCGTAATAATGCGATCTCGGTTTTTATCAGCCCCACCTCGCAAACCATGTTGTAAGGCATAAGTAAAGAATCCATTTGTCATCTTCGATGTTTCGATAGAAATCTCATTACTACGGCATGAAAAGAAGAACATCACGTTGCTTGTCTTGTTGACATTTGATTTCACTTTAGCATTTCTTTTACCTTGTCGCATAGCTCCTGAATAACAAGCATCGGCAAATACCATTTTGTTTTTACTCTTGCATGATGCTATCACTGAGTAGATATCGTTGTAATACAAGAAACCATCGTAGCAAACAAATCCACCCTTTATGCCATGCCCACTAAAGAACATCACAACAATATCATTGGGAGTTGCAATAGCAGCCATTTTTTGTAATGCTTTTTTTATGGTTGCCACCTTTGCCTTGTCGTTCATTAACAAGCAGACCTGTGCATGTTTGTTCTCCTTATAAAGCCATTGCATTGTGGCAGCATCATTGTGTGGTAAGCGCAGATCATTTTGGGTACCAGGGTAATCAGATATACCAATTGACAATAGATAAATCTTAGCCTGTCCTGTTAATGGCAACAATACAAAAATAGCAACTATAAACAAGCCCTTTATGAAACTAAGCCTCATAGTTTATATCAGCATGATTGTTATAATCCTCTGATAAGTCGTCATTTGCATTATAGACAAATGTTTCTTGTTCCTGCTGCTGTTGTTCATAATCAACCGCATTTTGAAAATTCGACATCTGCACACATTCATTGGAAATGTCATAGGCCTCGTATTCTTCTATCTGTTGGGTATGATTTTCATCCACACCAAGAACATCTGCCACGCCATCCCCATCTATATCCGCAACAACAGCATATTCCTCACCATTGGTCAGCACTGCTGCTTGCAAATTCTGTCCATTCTCTCCTGGCACATCATATACACCCAACACTTGCACACCATTAGCGTCGTCGTTACTTGATTCATCCACAACAGCCTCTACTTCAGGATTAGGTGTCACAGGATTTGCATTATTAAGATTTGTATAATCAGGTCCTTCACTCGCAGTATCATCCGCCTTGGCTTCAACTGCTTCAACCTGAGGTTCTACTTGTTGCTCATCTTGAGATGCCTCAGCAGTTGAAGCATTAGATACTTCTGCTGTCTGCGCTTCATCTTCAGGTTTTTGCTCTTCAATTTCTTTGCCATGGCTCATACCATCAGCTGCATATGCAGCGCCAGCACCAACGACACCGCCAACTATTCCTGCAGCAGCAGTAGTAACGATTTGCTTTACTTTATTCGACTTCTGTGCAGTAGTAGCCTCTACTTTTTCCGTCTGTTCAGCCTTGTTATTATTCTGTGGCTTCATGACGATTGTTTCTTCGTTATTCATAATAGTTGCATTTAAAAGTTTTTAATTAGTTATTTGATGACGCAAAATTAGGTTGCTTTTGTTTCAATACCACAAGAAAATCAACATTCTGTATAAAACATCCCGATTGTTACACGAAATGTCAATGTGTGTATTTGCAACCACAAGCCAAGCACTGTTTGTTATACTCAATATTCCTATATGGGATTGCCCCAAATGGTCTTCCACAATCAGGGTTGGGACATCTGTATTTCTTGGCGTATTCTTCATCAAGATCATGCAATTGCTGCTGCACTGATATCCCAATACTGCCTCTTATGAAAAAATAAACGCCAACGCATAAAGCAGCAAAGACAAGAACCATGCGTAATGTTTGGTCTATACCTTGAATAAAACCAATACACATACCAAGCATGGAGAAAATTCCTTGCAGACGCTGTCTGTTAGCAAACTTTGCCGCATTATTCATTATCTCCATTCTTTTACTGTCGTATTCATTCCACACAGCCTTCATGGGTTTCAGTGAAAATGTCGGCATTTCTTTTTGAGGAACCATCCCATTACCCATTGAACAACCAGCTAATTGCAGTATCTGCTGCAAAGGCACAAGAAATTTCTCTTCACCTAATTGCACACAACTTGACAGTGTGATACCCTTGCTAATTATTTGGTTTCCATCAACAAAGGTCACATTCTGTGCCTTGATATTCTCAATATGTATATTGGTTCCATTGACAATAAGTTTACAATGCCGACGACTTACAGACAAAGGAACCATGCCCGCCTGCCCAATATTAAACTCACGTCCACCAACAATGCAGTGCAAACGTCGTGCACCTTCTTCTCTTCCTATGATTATTTCCACTATTGTTTTTTTATTTAATCAACAACCATATGTGTCTTGTTAGGCACACGTCCAACAAGGATTTCCTTCAACTTTTTTAAAGCTTCCTTCGAAACGCCCAACTGAAAAGTAAAGTGAACACCATCGGTCACAACAAGACTCTGCAACAAAGGTTGAACCTTGTATATAAAATTAAGATTGACGATAAAACGCTTACCAATACGTGCAAATATAGAAGCCCGCTCACGCAAACTTTCAGAAATAAACCGTTGCACGTTACTAAGATTCATACAAACAGAAACCTTCTGCTTGTTAATAAGCACAATATGGGTATAATTGCCATCGCCCTCCATATACACAATTTTGGAACAATCAAGGCGAATAAGCTCGTCGCGAGTATTGAAATACAAGTGTCCAGTAGCCATAAAAGCCATCAATTAGCACATTGCTTTCTCCCGAACAATGTAAAGGTTAGTATTTTGATTAAGGCATAAAAAAAGCGTGGAGAACCTACCTGTTGTCCATTCCACCCATCGAGGCTCTCGCATTGCCTATCACAGTTGAACAGACAACGTCAGAGCCCACGCCGATATGAAAATCCAATCCGTGAGGTCCATGTATGCAGAAAAGCATTGCACCTATAAGGGTACAATGATGGCTAGCAGAGAACCACACAGGGTTGATATAATCACACCCGGGGCATCTACCGTTGCTGAGTTCAAGACTGTGAAAAAAGAATTTGCGAGATTCGATGGGTCTCAAACAGAGCGTCAAGTAAACGCCTTAATTATGTCAAGCCTCTCTTACCCACCCGACCTTCTAAATATAAGTTTAAACCTACAATAGAATCGGCGTGAACTGAGGTCAGAATTCATTGAAACATAGCGCATAAAAATTGCACTAAGTCAATTTATTCGCTCCAAAAGTAATATATTTTTTTCAAACAAAACAAAAATAATAAAAGAAATACACGATTTTTTAGATCAAGCCTAAACTTTTACTCAAAAACGCACTGTAGTGAGCAAGAGTTTGAGAACATAAAAGGGATTTCAAAATCCACAAAAAAGCTATGCACAATTGGCAACCATCATTTAGAGAGGATGTTGCATGAAACTAACATAACTTGAGAGGCATATAAAAACAGTTGTGCAGATGAAAAGCTACCCAAAGTTTTAAAAGAAAGGGGGCAACCTTCATCTGCACATCTGCACATCTGCACAAGGGTTATTCGCGTATAAAAGCGTGCAGTTGTGTGTGTTTAAAAAGAGGGAGAGAACTGAAACCTTTATCACTGCGTGCGTGAGGAGTGTGTGAATTTAAGCCGTGTGGCAAAAGTCTGCGGTGATTGTTTTATGAGGGGCTGTTTTACTTAAGAAGGGAGAGGTGCAGACCAACCCGTTAGCTTGTGATTTTTTTGTGTCACACACACAGTTTTGAGGAGTGATTGTTGTTTTACTTAAAAAATTGGTTCACCGTCCGGGGCGTCTTTAGGTGGACGGCAAGGGGAAAGGATTGTTTTATATTTGTCAGCTTTAATTGATTGTTTCTTAGCGTCTTTTCAACCTTTGGAGGAGGGTTAACTTTTAAACAACTCTTTTAAAAAGTCGTCAGTCATATTACCCGTAAGGTTGATTAATCTGAAGTGGCGGTCGTGCTTCATAAAAAGCACCATCTCCACGATGTATTTTCCGCGTCGTCGCACATACAACCGTTTACTTTGGCGTTGTGCGTAGGGTTTATAGCGTTTGTCATTACGGTTGGCTAATCGCAGAGCCTTGTTATAAAGCCAATCCGTGTCGTGCCAGTCAGTGTTATTCGCCATTTGAATCGACTTTAGCTGCGAAAGCACTTGCCTTGTATGGTCATTTTCTTCCACATCAGGCAGTTGCATCATACGTTCGAGCATAAGGGGCGAAACCGTAGTGCATTGCAATGTGCTTTGGTGCGCATAGAGCGACATAAAGCGCGAAGCAAAATCCTGCTCATTCTGCGCCTGTGCTGCTATTGCTATAAATGTCGCCAACCAACCTATAAAAATATGCTTAAGGGTTTGCATTATTTTTTTTGTATAGAAGATGAGGTGACAAAAATTATCGTTCAGTGGGCGAAGGCACTGCATGATGCTTTGCAGAGTCGTTCACAGCCGTTTTAGCGCCCTCTTTAAACATCTCGAGGGTTTGCATACTTGCCTCATACGCCTTTTGCGGGTCGGTGTACGAGTCTTTGTATGCCGACTGGTTATAGTCCCAAGCATTGGGGCTATTAGGCTGCGAAGTAAACGAGTGTTGTGCAGCATTGCCAAGCAGTGTGACTATTGCCACGGCAGCTGCAGCACGGAATAGCGGACGTAGTCTGCGACTGAGCGAGATGCGCTCTACCCTCACCACTTTGTTCTGGGCAGGTTTCTCGTCGGCTTGACCAATGGCAGCAAGCACACGCTCGTCAAAATCGGCACCTAAGTGTTGCTGCGCCTGTTCTTGCTCATATACGAACAAACTTTTGTAGCGCTGCAACTGTGCAGGCACTTGCTCTTGGCTAAAAAAAGCCTTGAGAATGCGCTCTTCTTGAGGTGTGGTTTCACACTCCCAATAGCGTTCAAGCAGTTGTTCAATATATTTATAGTCCATAATTCTCTATTTTTTCGTATTGGTTTTTGATAGCCTTTCGTGCGCGATGCAGCGTCACCTTAAAAAGGTCCTCGCTAATATTCATGGTCTGTGCAGCCTCGGCATAGCTCATTTCTTCAATGTCGCGTAGCTGCAAAGCCGTGCGCAAGCGTTCGGGCAAGGCATTGAAAAGTTGATGAATGCGTTTAAGTTTCTCGTCGCGTTCAAGCTTTTCGTCGGGTGTGGGCTCATTGTCGTAGGGGTTAACAGCTTCAGCCTCGAGCGAAGCATTCGCATTTTCACGACGCGCCACACGATCGAGGGCAAGATTTCGGCAAATAGCAATGCAGAACGCCTCAATGTTGGCCACCTGCGCCAACTCATCGCGCTTGTTCCAAGCACGAATCAAGGTGTCCTGCGTAAGGTCTTCTGCCTCTTGCGCATTAAGCGTGATGCGCAGACCCATGCGGTATATCTTGTCCTTCAGCGGGAGCAAGTCTTTGCGAAAATCTATCTGTTTCATTTGAGCTCTCTATGTTGTAGACGACTTTACGGGCAAAAAGTTACAGCATTAAGTGATTTTTTTTGCTATTTTTTTCGACACACCACCATAACATGCTGATTATCAGCCGTTGTCGTAGCAAAAATAAATTTGTCGCCCCCCTCTTTTATTTTAAGTTTTTTGCGCAACACATCTACCGTAGCAGGGAAATTGCGCACCGTGAGGTTAGCCTTAGGAGCCACCTTGCGCAGCAGCTTCACGTCGTCTTTGCCAAAGCCCAACACCTGTTCTACTTTAAATGCACGTCCAGGAAAATCCCCCTCCACTGCCACATCTGCCGTGTAAAGGTGAGAGTTGGGATGCAACTTTTTCAGTCCATAATGCACCCCCATCCACTTAAAGGCACCCGCCTTCATTGCTGCAGCCCCAGGTTCGTAAAGATAAGCCCCCACCTGTGCAGCATATTGTGGCATGGCGGTAGCCTCGTCGTGTGCCGTGAAGCTAAACGTGCTCCCGTTATCGCACACAAACGTGCGCGGATGCGCAGCCCCCTGCTTTAGCACCAACAAAAGGTCTTTACACTCGCCTCCGTGCCCCACCACATGCACTTGATGCACACAACCCAAGGCACGTGTGGCAGCAGCAATGTCGAGCATGGGCGAGAGCTTCACCACCACATAACGTGCGTGGCTGAGCAAGGTTTCTGCCAAGCCACACACATCGGGTTCGCAGTCCTCAATCAGCACCGTTTTACGTCCTGCCGCATTGCGCCGTGCCGGATCAAGAAAAATCAAGTCCACCCCATGCGTCATGTTTTTCAAATAATCCACCCCATCGGCACACACCACCTGTGCATGCTTTAAGCCCAACAGCGGAAAATTGTGCCGTGCCAATTCGCAAAGCCCCTCTTGTCGTTCCACATAAACTGCATTGTCGAACTCGCGAGCCACAAACGAGAAGTCCACGCCCAATCCGCCCGTAAGGTCAATCATGCACTTAGTTTGCCCATTCTCGTGGGCAAAGAGCGCCCTCACCACCTGGGCTTTATAAAGCGCAGCAGCCTCGCCCGAGCATTGTTCGAGCGCCAAGCGTGGTGGATATTCCAGGTCCTCCACCTTAGCCCACGAGGGGACTTTATGTCGCAGCCGTTGCCACCCCTCCACTTGTTGCAGAATGTAGCTAGCCCCTTCTTCGTGGCGCGAAGCAAGCATTAAAGCCAACTTATCGAGCGGCATCTGGCGATATTCTTTTATTTTTTCTTTCATAATGGATTTTCGTTGTTATTGCAGTCTGTTAGGTGCAAGGTATGTGAATAAGGTTAGGAAATGGCTCCAAAAAGCGTGCTGCGTTCCTTCGGTATGATATCGGAATGTCTTCGGAATTCTTGTCCGCCAAAATGGAGCGTGTTTTAGCAAGCTTGCGAGTGCAAAGTTACAACGCAAAAAAGCGGATTCCAAATTTTGTGCAAATTTGTGGCGTTTCGAAATGTTAAAATCGGCTTACTTCCCCAGTGTTTAC
>OLYN01000636.1_pt1 | contig 19762 bp, 24 predicted proteins | sample 1674231 | NCBI WGS metagenome assembly OLYN01 (sample SAMEA103958153, study PRJEB25191) | human gut metagenome
CCTCATAAACAAAGTTTGAGAAATAGACCATTGCTCTTGAATTGATAACGCTGAGAATCTCGTTGCGATGCTCCTCTATGTATTTGAACAAAGCTTCGATTATGCTCTCCCAGTCGTCTCTTGTACCAACCTCACCGAGAAGAAACGCTTTGTTGTTTTTCTCGATAAGCTCAACCGCATCATGATGGTACATCCACTCGACAAGAGCATAAATATCCTGAAAATGATAATAAAATGTCTGTCTGTTTACCCCGCAGGCATCAACTATCTCATGGATTTTGATCTTATCAAGAGGTTTTTTCCGCATCAGATTTCTTAACGATTCTGCAAGCATCAGTTTTGTTTTATCACCCGAACGCTGACTTGCCATTTTATCACTTCCTATCTAAAATATTGTTAAAATTATAACACGTTATTATACAATTATCAAGACATACTGTTATACAGTTGTTTATACATTTTTTCAGTTTTGTATGATTATAAGAGAAAAGCCTGCTCTAAAGGCAGGCAGAAGCTTATAAATACGGCCTTATTTCGGCAGTAAAATCGCTTTCGATTTTAATCAGTCTTTTTGTCAGTTCCTTTGACGATTCATCGGCGGCTTTATACTGATTCAGATATCGGCTGAGAGATTTCACGCCCATATTGCAGCCGTCGGTCATCAAATCGGCAATGGTAGCGTCGGAATTTTCCGCAGCCATTCTGAAATTTGTTTTAATCTGCGACATTCCCTTTACAATCGGGTTCGGATCCTTGCCGTCATCATGATATCTGCCGAGAAGCTTTTGAATATCACCGTTGAGCTGCTGATGGTCGTCCTTCAGGGCAATAAGCTTTACTCTGAATTCCTCATTTTTAACTTCGGAAAGCACATTGTCAATCGCCGCAACACCCATTTTTACCCCGGCGTCGCATTCTCTCAGAAGCCGAATCGTATCCTGTTAAATCATTTTCTTCACCTCTCCCCTATTATTTGCCGAAATAAAAAGTATATTCATGATTGTCACAGAGATAATTTTTTAAACGTGCGGCAAATTCGCATTTTTCCGGAACCGGGAAACAAAGCGGACAATTCAAATGCTTTACGAAAAAAAATAATGCTTATTTATTCATTCTCTGAATTAATAAAAGATTTTTAAAACTTTTTATAAGTTTATTCAAACAAAGCCTTGACATTTCTAAAATCTGTGGTAAAATAACTCAGGTATCCGGGTGTAGCGCAGGTGGTAGCGCGCTTGAATGGGGTTCAAGAGGCCGTGAGTTCGAGTCTCGCCACTCGGACCAATGACCGCAAACCGCTATAAATAAGGGTTTGCGGTCTTTTTTATGTCAAAAACGGGTGTCTTTATTTTTCTTATAATAAATTATAATCGTCGTTTTTATCCCCATTTTGTAATAAATGTCAGTCAAAATGTCAGTCAAAAATCAGCAATCATAAAACAAAAAATCCCCGGAATACCACTATTGAAGTGATATCCGGGGATAAGTTTTATATTTATTATAAATAATTATTAATTATAAAGAAAAAGAATGGCTTTCGCCATTCTCATTCTTTGAACAAAGTGTATTTTTTGCCTTTCAAGACATAGCTGAACCCGGTTCATACACAACCGCTTGCAGACCTCCCCATATGCAATCTTCAGCCGAATCATATGGATCTTTGGCGGTGAAAACATAACTGCTTACTCCAACATTTTTAAAACTTATCAAAACTCTTTAAAAGTTTGATTATAATTTTAAAACTCACTTCGCTGCCAGCACATAGCACGCACGGATGGTTTGTGCTCCGGCAAGACCGTCAACGGTGATGCCTGCGGCATTCTGTACCTGCATTGTTGCTGTTCGAGTACCTGCGCCGAAGATGTTGTTATTGTCAACGCCCTGCGAGATTATACCCTTTTTCTTGAGGAGCATAAGCTGCTGTTTGTATGCGTAAACACCCTCGTTGCGGTCGCCTACCTGAAAATATCCTCTTGTCATATCATTACCTCCTACGTCTGACGGTGCGTCAATTTTGATTGTGGTTGTCGGTTTGGCCGTCGGCTTTGTTGTGCCTGCGGAAAGTCTCTTGTTGACCTGAGCTGCAGTATCTGCCATACGGCTGTAAAGATATGCACCGGGACAAGCAGTCGAAGCAAAATCCCTGTGTACGGTCATATTGCAGCCGTTGCGGTGGTTAACTCGGTTACTCTTGTTATCGGACCACACAAGCCTTTTGATGTCGTTACGCTTGCAGATGTCGGTTACAAGTGTTATGAGTGCACTATATGCCTTATCTGTGACCGCATACGGCGGCTTTGTGTCCGAGGCAACTTCAATTGTGATTGCCCTGTGGTCGTTTGATGGAGAGGACGATGTCCACGCTCTGTGATTTTCAGCGACAGAAAGACCGATCGAACCGTCACGACCGACAACATAGTTTGAGGAAACCTCTCTGTCGGTGTTGTAAAAATAATCGCAACCCTGCTTTGCTGTGACCTGTCCAACGTAACAATGAATTGTAATCGTGTCGATCTTGTTTCTGCGAGGGTCGTAATTATCGGTCAGTCGCTGATATGTAGCGAGTGAGCTGTTACTCATATTCACTCACCTCTTCCGTTTGTCAGTTCGGGGCTGTTTTTGACATCATCGGCAACCTGTGCGTTCTTGGTGAAGCTGTTGTTCTTCCACCATGCGATGAGAGAAGCACCGACAGTAAAAGCATATGTAACATACTCCTGCCACTGGTCTACATCGATTGCTTCGCTTCTCTTACCGAGGATAACGGCAAGCTGGCTGATGAGGGCGAGGACAAGAACGAGAGTTCTCGCCCAGGTCTGCGCTGTAACGCCCTTGAGATTGATTTTTTTCATGATGATTCCTCCTTATTTGGTTAAAAATGTAATTAAAGCCGTAATTATAGCGTTCACAGTTGCTGTCACAACGACCGCAACAACCGTGTCCGATATTTTGTCGGCTCTTTTCTTGGCTGATTCTGCCGGCTGATGTTCAACGTCCGTCAAACGTGCCGAAATGTCGTCAAGCTTATTATTGTTCTGCTCAAGCATTTCTCTGTTGTCCGCCGTCTGATTGGCTATCTTTTCAACCGCAGCTACGAGTTTGCGGAACTCCTTTTGTTCGTCCTTTATTTCTTTGATATAGTGAAACAATGTCACATTCTCGCTTTCGAGCTTTGCAAGTCGCTCCTCTGTCGATATGTTTTCGCCCATCCTCTCACCTCACATCAAAGCATTCAAAAACTCGATTATCAGTGCAAAAATCGGAAGTATTCCGTTAAAAATAAGTGCTGATGCACCGACGTAGATAATTGTGTCTATGAGTTTGTTTCCTGTTGGCTGTAACATGATTATTCCTCCTTAAAATTCCTCGAAGTATTCAGCTGTAATCGTTTCGGGCGAACCTTCTGCAACAGCGACATACCTCTTGCCGTTGTATGTGTAATATCCGTTTAAAATAAGCTTCATACCGGGCGACCATTCAAATGGGTTATCCTGCGTGCCGACTGGGTTGTCCTGCTCAATGTATTCCGATTTAACGAGCTTATCGCCAACATAGTAGTTGTGCCAATCATACCCGATTTTATCCGACTGCTCGATTTGCTCCGTAATGCCGCCGAGCTTTTCAACCTGCTCACCCTGTACGACCTTGTTTCTGTATGCTTTAGCTTCTGCTCTCGTCATTGTCATTGCCTCCCGAAATTATTATAGACAGTGCTTCGCTGTCGCTGATTTCTTCGTCCTCTGTCGGCAGAATCGGAGGTTTTTCGACCTCTTCATCAGGTGTATCAATAGGTACGGCATGATAATTGTCGAGCAATTCTTCAAATTCTGCTGAAAACAGGATCTGCATTGTGCTGTATGCGTTGTCGCCGTTTGCTCTGAGCTTGTAGCCCTCGTCCGGCTCAATCACAAGCATTTTAAGGCCGCTATCCTCAACGATTGATACGGTTGCGTGTTCGATTGGTTGCTTTTCGTATATCACGCTATAATCACTCCTTTATTGTTTGTCAAAACGGTTGCGAGGGTCATACCTTGTGTGGATGCAACGTACAAACCTGTTTCGTCGTCTTTAACGCAGCGCCATGATGTCAAATAGTCCTTGACAAATGCCGAAAATTTAATCGTAATCTGCCCTAATTCTGAACGGTATTCGCGGACGCCGTTGACGATTGACAAGAGCGTCCCCGGATCGTCGGAGCTTGCTCCGTACTTGCCTTTCATCAAAGCCGGACAGTCTGATAAATCAAGGCTGTGGTTTATCGTAAACGGCTTAAAACGCACATACTTTAACTTTGAGCACTTTTGAAATGTACGCGTGAAATCCGTCCCACGGCTCATATCAAGCGGCGTTCCGAGGATTGATTGTAGGGCAGAACAATTCCAAAAGTATTCATACCAGTAACCGGTGCTGTATTTTTCCGCATTGTTGCCTCTCTCAATCAATGTAATTTCCTCCAATGATCCGCAGCCTTGGAACATGTCGCAGGGATTAACAACACACTCAATGCCTACCAGCGTGAGCCTTTTCAAATTTGCTGCAACTTTTCCGCCGTAAGCGTTAAATATGCTTTTTCCGTTAAAGCAAATTTCCTTCGCAGCCTCATCACCGATTGAGAAGCCGCATTCCTCGATGCTCTGAGAAACTCTTGTTGTTTGGTACCTATATACAGCATTCGGTGTTTCCAAAAACGGCAGCTTAATCAAAACGTTGGGTGAGTCAGGATTGTCGGGGTCTTCCTTGTCGAGCTTATAGCTGCCTGTGATCAAACTCGGCGGTGTTGTTGCGTGTGCAAAAGCATAGGTTAACTCACTGCATTTTCTAAGGTCAAGCACATCTTGTTTGCTCTTGAGCGGTAACTCATTGGCAATGTCAATAAGCTCATCCCAGTCCGATTTTTTCAAATCCTGCCCTGTGAGGTCGGACAACGTTTCGCCAAGCTCGGTGCGGTCGTCCTCTCGCTGTTCCGCTTTTGCCTTTGTAATAGGATTTTCGCCGCTGTCGTCAAGGGTCGGATTGAGATAAAACGTAGTAGGGATTGACTTCCAAATTACCGTTTCGGCATCCTTTAAAATGAGCTGCAAATCAAGCGTGTTGTCGGTCAATACCTCGCTCGGCAGTGGAAATGTGGTGTCTGTGAGGTCATAAACAAAACTGCCCTGTGCGGTCTCACAGACGATTTTTTTGTCATAGCCTTGTAATGACAAAGGGAGAAGAAACAACAGCGTCGTTGCGTTCTTCTCTCCTATCGTGCCGAGGTTGCTATACTGTGGAAACAGACCCCTCCGCTCACTGACTACGATTTTGTTAATCATCATTAATCACCTCAATAAATGGCTCAATGTTGATGATGTCCTGTGCCGATAATTCGAGGTTGCTGATGTCAATAGGCTTGACGTCAAGCTCGACCTCTTGGCTTAACAGGACGGCGGAATCTCTGTAAAAGCCGTCCGTGTCATTAATGTCATATTTTTTTGCTTCTTTGTTCAGCGTGCCGTATTTCTCGCAGAGCTTTATCCTCTCGCCCTCATATACGCTCAGCTCGTCATTTACAGCTTTAACAAGCTTTGCCAGCCTGTAACTCTGCTTGACGGGCAACGCCTTTTCCGCAAGCCGTGAAAGCGTCTCACGGGCATCAAGTGTTTTTTCGATTGTTGTTTTCATTGTGTCCTCCTTATTATGCTGACAAGTAGCCGATTTCTCCGGTCTTTTTATCTGCTACGACATATACATATGATTGGCTAGAACTCATACCAATGGCAGTTCGTAGTTTAACACCATTTAACGCTTCAAGCTGTCCGCATGTTACAATGCTGCTGCCCTCTAAATACAAGTTATTATTTCCTCGGTTTGCCGATACAATTAATGCCGAATCCGCTTCAACAATACTTCTCAACGCCGATGAATAGGACGCATACGACCAATCGGTAGTTGACGAAATACTAACTTTCATCGGTGTCAAACTTCTATGGTTAGATCTCAAAGAAAAACCATCGTCATCAAAAAGAGCACTGTAATATATATCTGTCGGCGTATTTGGGTTTTTAACAATTTCCAATCCATTGGTATACTCTAAACATTCATATCGATTTTGACTTTTAGGTGCGGAGACACGATAACAACATAATAATTCATTGTCAAAATATCTGCGTATTGTTCCTGCAGCTATCGTTAATCTGGCCGAATTGTCTGTTCCGTCACTTGATGTCAGTGTTCCGCCCTTTATAGTTGCACCAGTACAAGTCATTGTACCGTCTTTCGCAAGTGTAAAATTATCTGTGTCAATCGTCAACAAATTACTTGCGATGTTGATTTCGGAAACAAGATTATTGTTCTCATCCTTCTGCACGCACATGTCAATTTTTGCCTGCACCGACTGCTCAACGTCTGCTGCTGTGGGTGTCCATTCCGTCCAATCAGTGGCGATATTGCCGACTTCAAGCTTAAGCGATGAAAAAACAATACCTGCAACGTAACCGATAGGGATTCCTTCCAACCTAAAATTTAGCTGAAACGTTTCGATTGCTCCACCTGTTGTAAAGACGATAACGACCTTGCTGAAGCTGTTAGTCAGAGACGCTCCCCGAGACCGTGTACTGTCTATTGTTACGGCGTTTGCTCCTGTACCTGTATAGACCGCATTAGCAAGATTTAACGTTGCCCGATTTTTTAGTTTAATGCCAGAATCATACATCCTTGCCCAAAAAGACAATGTGTATGTAGTCTTGGGCTTAAGTACGTTACCTGCATTTTTGCTGCCGAGCGCAGCTTCCACAAAAGCACTGCCGGCATATTTAAAACCCGATACGGTTTCGTTGTTAGACATAAATAAAATTCTTTGTGCCTGTCCGGACGGCAATGTGGTTTGGTCTTTTGCCACATAAGGGTTAGTTCCGCTCTCAAATCCGTCAAAGTATGAATTATACGTATTTGTCGTAAAATTCTCAAAGCAAGCCGAATTTTTAAGTAAGTTGCGAGACTCCGTTTTAATGCTGCTCTCAACCTTGAGCGCAATACTGTCAGATTTTTGATCTATCAATGAATTGCACACTGCTTTGGTGATATACCCTGCATTTTCGAGCTTCTGCACTTTGCTGACGGCGGCAGAAATTTGCTGATCTGTCTGTTTGACGTAGGAATCATAGGTTGTCTTCAACAGCCAATTTTTCTTTTCGTCGTCATACGTAGCTTTGGTGACATAGTTTCCGCTGATTTTGGATTCGACCTTGCCGGCAAGAATCGCAATCGTAGTGTCCTTCTGCACCTCGGTCGTGATTTTTCCGTCAATGCCTGCAAGCTCCGTATTTATAGTGCCGATCTGATCTGTTATGCCGTCAACGGTTTCTTTCTTCGCATACGTCAGTTCAAAAGATTTTGCCGTCGCTTCGATCTTAGCTTCAAGCCCGTTCTTTGTGTCGGCTATCTCTGTTTCAAATCCGTCAACAGTCTGCGTCAGCTTAGAATATTTTTCGTCCGTCTCTTTTACGAGGGCGGTAATCTGATTGTTGATGTGGTCAACACTCAATTTAACCTTTTTCATATCGAGCTTAACGCTTCCGGCAAGATTTCTGTCTGCCGACGACGAATCTTGCGTTCCTGCCTTAAAGATTGAGCGAATTCGTGATGTTGTGTTCATACCGAGAACATATGTGGTTACAAATGTTCCGTCTTTCTTTTTAATTTGTATTCCGTCATTGATGTCAAAAAGATAATCGTCGATAAAATCAGTCAGCTCAAACGGATAAATCTGCATGCCCTTTATTGTCGCAAAGACTTTCGGCGCAAGTGCTGATTTATCATTTTCGACAAGAGCGTTGTCATTAATCTTCCATTCATGCAAGCCGTTTGTTTCAACGTCTGTATCATCTTGATAAACATATGCATCATCATAATCGGCATGGCCGAAAGAAATGGCATTAATCGGGCCGTACAAAGGTTCGGCAGACAACGTTTTGTATTTGCGTTTATCGGCATATGATCCGCTGGGATAAGTTTTTCCCGATTCGGTAACCGTGCTTTTATATGACGGTCTTGTAAACATAAGGCTTTGTCCGTCACGAGAGATAATCGGTATACATCCGCTTAACTCGGCAATCCATGCAATCACCTGTCTGTCAGTCGTGTCCTCGGGAGTACCGACAGCCTCGGTAAATCGATAAGAAATGATTTTGGATTTCGTGGCTGTATTGATTGACAATCCATGCTTTGCACAAATCTTTTCCGCAACGGTTGAAATAACCGTGTCAGCCGGAATAATTCCCTTGCTATATACATTTGCAAACGGAGAATCAAACAAACGTGTACGATCTGTGCCTTTGAACTGGATTGTGCGTTTGGTCGAATTATTTGTCACATCTTCGCCATCAGCATAGAACAAGCCCATCGGAATCCACACCGTTTTGGTATCACTGATATCCAGTCCACGATAAACCTGTACTTCTTTACCGTTAAGGCTTAATTTACCGTCAAGGTTATAAATTTCGAATTCACAGGTCTTTGCCGGAAAGCCGCCTATCATCTTCTCTGTTTCGTGCGTGATTTTCGGAAACGAAACGAGATGTTCCAATCCTGTATATGTTTTTCCGTCAACCACGATCTTTGACCTTGGTTTTCGGATTATGCTGTCTTTTATATAAGTCAGATAATCTCCGCCCGGATTATACATATGTCATTCCTCCTTAAACCGGTATCGTCTGAATAAATCGCAATTCAAACGGCTCGACGATGAGCTCGCCGCTGTTCGTCATGTACTTTGTTTTTATTGCGTCCGAAACGGGATACATGGTTCGTGTGATCCTTGTTCCTGTGTGCAAATCATAATAATTGACCGTGCAGGTTTCATAATGTCTGACGGTCAGAATTGTTCTTATGTCGGCTTCAGTCAGCCCTTCGCCCTGAAACGAAAGAGAGATTTTATCTCTTTCGGGTAAAACCTCTCTTATCATTACATTTTCGTCAGTCGCACCGCTGCCGTCACCGTCGGTCTGCGGATATTCCCAACTCATTTGGTCGGCTTTAAGCTTAATGACTCCGTTGACCTATACTTCGTATTTATCCATATGTAATACTCCTTTATATCTCCAAAAGAATACGGCCTTCGGCTATCTGAGCTTCATTGATTTGCTTAATAACCGTCCTGCCGTCGGGATATTTAATAAGTAGCTCAATTTGCAGTTTAACGGTCTGAATACCGTTGTTTACGGCAGCACCTATTTCCTGCATTGCAAGCTTGACCTGTTCCCTGATCTTCGATTCGGGAGTAATGATTTCACCCTCACGCTTGTTATCGCCGACAACTGCAAGTGTAGGGTTGTTGGCTTTAAGGTAGCCGCCTGTATAAAGGCGTGGTAATGTAACCATTGAAGCAGTCGGGATTGACGGATTCCAGCTACCGCCGCCAAACACATCCGGGATCTTGATGTGTATTTTGTTAATCGCTTTCGCAAAGAAATTGAAACCCTTAAGCATTCCGTTTATAAGTTTTTCAAATTGCGTAAGCGTTAGATTTATTGGTATCTTTACAAGAGACGCTATTTGCTGCCATTGACCTTTAAAGATATTTTTAATACCTTCCCAGGCTCTCTTCCAATCACCTGTAAATACGCCTGCAATAAACTGAACTACGCCCTTAAGTGCTGTAATAATGCCATTAAACCAATCTATTATACCTTCAATTATAGGCTTTAAAAAATCAACAATGTTCTGAAAAGCCCAAACAAACACCGGGTATAGCTTATCCTGTAACCACATACACACCGGTGCGATAGCCTTATTATAAATATCAAGTGCCGCCGTTATCAGTTCTCCGACAAAATCGGTTATGTTATCCCACAAGGGTTTGAGATGCTCATCCCAAATCTCATTGAGCGTCTGCATTACAATATCAAGACACGGCTTAATAAATCCGTTCCACGCATTCAAGACAATATTTTTGACGTTATCAATTGCTTCCCGCATTCCGTCAAAAATCGGCTCTCCAAACTTCGCCCATTTGTCCGCAACAATATCAAGAGCATCAGAGTAGACCTTTGAGAATAACTGCATTATCGGGATTATTCCGTCAGTCCACACTTTATCAAAAACTTCTTTGACTGCATTAAAAGCAGAAAGGAGCGTTAACAAGCCTTGCTCTCTGAATTGTGTCATAATCGGCAAGCCTACCGTTATGAATTTCTCAAGACAAGGAAAAATCAAATTATCCCAAGTAGAACCGAATACAAGATTGAGTGTATCCCACAGTCCAAGAAAGATATCAGTGACTGTGTGTGCAAACGTCTCAAACAAAGATATTAAATCTGTTTCTGCCCAATTTTTGAGCGGTGAACCGAGAGATTTAATATCCTTCCAAACCTTTGAGAATATACTTTTCGTCTGATTTATAAGCTTGTCAAGCTGGGCTTTCTCTTTTGCAAAGCCGGAAGAAAAGCCAGTCCAAAAGCCTTTCAGCTTGTTCTTTAAACGTTCAATTTTCTTTTCGGTTTCTGTCAAGCCCTTATCGGTTTGCTTTGTATCAAATGCACTTCCGGATGAGACACCACCTAAAGCACTTCCGGCATCAGAGCTGCCGCTATCTGTGTCAGTCTTACTCAGCGTGTTGATTTCATCATATGCCGCAAAGGCATTTCTGACTTTTTTTGCCGCCTTTTCCGCCGCTGTGCCCGTTGACATTATGTCGTTTGCAGCATCAACCGCCGAGCCCGAAAGCCCTGACATTGCCGAACCTGCTCCGGCTGTGGCCGTTGCAACAGAACCGCTGAACAGGCTCGCTATTGCACTTGCTGCCCTGTTTGCATACTCAATAAGCGTGTTAAGCTGCTTTAGCAGCGGTGTCAGTGCTGTAATCAACAGCTGACCGATGTTTGATTTCAGCGAATCAAAGTTTAGGGATAGTATTCGCACCTGATTCGCCCAGGAATCAGATGTTCGTGAAAAGTCACCCTGTGCATCGGCAGTTACGGATAGCAGATAGTTATACCGCAACAGTGCTTGATCTGCCTGTGACATCTTCTGATAAGCAGTAGTAATGCCTTTTGACATTGCGTAGGCTTCCAAATTAGCCACCGACATATTTATACCGAGCTGTTTCAAGGGTTCGGTTTCGCCCGAAATTCCCGATCTTATCTTTGTAAAAGCATCGTCAACGTCAAGATTATAGAACGACGCAAGATCGCCCGCAAGCTCGGTTATTTTTTGCGACATGTTCAGTGACGCATCTGTCGTCAAGCCCATTGACTTGAGCATTGCACCCATTGTGCCGCTGTATTGCTTTGCCGACAGCTCGGATATTCCGAATGCCGACGCTGTTGTTTTCGCCCACGCATTGATCTTGCTTGCTCCCTGACCGAAAGTAACGTCAACAACGTTCTGCACTTCCGTCAGGTCGGAACCGAGATCAATACATTCCTTTGAAAAGGCTGTTATCGCTTTAATCGAAAAAGCAGTTGCCGCCGCAACGCCGATTTTTTTGAAAGCATCTGTGAACGCCGACGAAATACCCGTAGCGGACTGTCCGCAGGTTTTCTGTGCCGACTTTGCAGCGGCAAAAACATCCTTTTTAAACTGGTCTTTATTCAGCTGGAGCTAAAAAGTGAGCGTTCCTACGTTTGCCATTTTATCACCCCGCTAATGATTTCATCATCTGCTGGAATTGCTCGAGAGATATTGTAATCTGCGGCGTTTTGTTTTGAGAAGCTTTAAACTTCTGCCATTCCGAACGGATTTTCTTTTCCTGCACCGTCATACGTTCAATCGTTTCACGGTCGGTTTCCGCTCTTATCCTCACAGCCTCACCGAGAGGTGTATCACCCATAATTCCAACAAGTAATTTTCTGTATTCCGAGACCGAAATATCTTCCTGCATCAATCGTATTCCGTACTGTTTGGCAAAACTCGAAATAATCAAGGCTTCGTCAAAATCTTCATCGTAATACGATTCTTCGGTCAGTTTTTTCTTTCTCTTGCCGCCTTTTTCAGTTCATCGTAGTCCTCGCCCGTAATAGCGGACATGATGAAGAATGTGAGATTTGTAAAATCGAGGACGGAAAGGTCCTTGTTGTTGAGGATTTCGTCAGCATTCTCCTTGCCAAGAGCAAGTCTGATGATTTCCTCGTCCTTTTCAATAATGCTGTCGTCGTTCTGAACAGCTTCGATCTTCTTCCATGTGGAACGGCGATCGTCAACCGTATAGAGCTTGTCACCAATTTTAAGTGACGGATGATTGTCGCCTGAAAGAATTGCGCCCTTTGTATCAATGATTTTCATAATAAAAAAACTCCTTTTAAAAAATAATCGGGGACAAGCCACCCTGTCCCCGTTGGATTTAATTCGATGACGGATTTGTATTCTGTGTTGTCGCCTCTGTATATGTCGGTTTACCGTCCGAAACGAGATCAATTTCAAGCGGTGCAACATTTGTTGAATCCGCACCCGCAACGCTCTTTACCTGAATTACACTCGGTACAACAAGAGTGTCACCGTTCGGGAATGTAATCTTGTACGTTGTATTACAAGCCTGACCGTTTTTCAACAGCTTGCTTGCAACATAGTCGTTACCGGGGTCGCCGATGTTGCGCTTGCCCGACATTGATATCGTAATGGCTTTAGCCGTCGCAAGTGCTCTCTGCCAGCCCTTCGCCTCCAACGGATTCCAAGTTTCAACACCCGTATCAACGGCTATTGACGCTGATTCCATATCGGCTATTGTTACATAATCGTCATCTGACGGATTTACCGAACGTGAAGTTTCCGAGCTCTTGTCAATTCGGAAGTCCATTTCGTTTACGGGAAATACGCCTTTGAATTCTTTTGGCATAATCAATCACCTTTCTTTGTAATATATAAATCAAATTCAAGCGAATTTTCATATATGCCCTGATCGTCGGTACCCAAATCAATGGGTGCGTTATACGGCGATATAACGAAAACACGCTCGTTATTAAGGTCAAATGTTTTTTCGTCAAAGAAATTGTAAATCTCTTCGGCTTTCTCTGCAGCAGCTTCGTAATTCTTGCCGAAGCGCAGCAAAATAGAAATCGGCAACACGGTATATGACCTGCTACCCTTGCCGCCGATTGTGTTAATTTTCGGACGTGAAACCTTTGAATGATAAAAGCACACTGCCCGTTCCTTGTTCTTGTCAATCTTTCCGACGGATATGCTTTCTTTCCACGGAAAATCCGACTTGAAATAATCCCTCAAATCCGAAAGTGTCATTTTATCCTCCTAAGTGTTTCATTCCGCTGTGCATTCGTTTTTCAAATTCACGCTGTGCAAAATCTTGTTTTTCACCCGTAATATACGGTTCAAACCATTTGCCACCTGCTTTAGCATTATCATCATGGCTGAAATTATATTCGGGGTGGAAATACAAACGTCTTGCATAAGGGGTGTCTGAAGCTATTATAGCTTTCAAATCCTTTATTTGAGATATATCAACAAAAGTAGAACGATCTTGAAGTGTACCTGTATCGTAAGGCATTGTTTCGGCTTGTTGAACGTCCTTTCTTATTTCTTCGGCCGTTCCTGCTAAGCTCCGTGCCGCAATATCCTCTATTGCCGCCAAATTTTTGTGATTGATTTTCACCTTAACGTTCATCACATCACCTCAAATTCTGTGTGGTGCACCGTGCCGTCAGGGTTTCTCGGACGTGCGGCAGAATATATCTGCATTGTCCGTCCGTTGATTGTCACGGTGCCGCTTGATAAAATAGGCAGCGCAGGGGCAAAATCACCCTTTACAATAACCGTTCCTGCGAGCGTTACCCTCTTGCCGTCAGCTGTAAACACCGTCTTTGACGCCTCATCAAATATGCACTTCATCGGTTCGGTCTTATACACGACCGTTTCGCCGTCCTCGTTCAGCTCCTCTGTATCAACGGAAATAACACATTCGTTGTTGAGAAGCCAATCGGGAAAGCCGAGCCTTTTAACTCTCCTCGCCATATCAAGCACCTCGCCACATAAGCCCCGATTTTCTGAGCAATGCAAGAGCGGTCGGGTTCATATGATTTTTGCTCGCTCCGCTCTCCTGCTGTCTCTGTGTGACACTCAGTTTGCCGACGGTATAGCTTGACACGTCGGTTTCATCGTAGCCGTTCTCAACAATATACTGTGCCTGATAGCAGGTCGCTTTGCGTATGCACTCACGCTGAAACGGAGTGAGATTATCAAATCCCACCCCGTTAATTCGTCCGAAAGTCATTTCATCAATTTTGACAGAGGCTAACTCCAAATTATCCTCTATCTCTTTTGTTTCAAGGATATCGTCCTCACCGATTATATTTCGATAATCCGAAAAGTCAGCATAAGCCATGTTGATTACTCCTTAAGCCTCAACGTCAACGTAAAGGCTGTCAATCTTGTTGTTCTTGCCGTTCGGGAAAGTAAAGACATCAGAGAACGCTCTGTTCTGATAAAGATAGCAGTCGCCCTGAGTGTGTCCGCCGGGGGCAAAGTAATAAATGCTTGAGAGCTTCGGTACAAACTTGGTTGTGAGCGGCGAAGCAATGAGGACATTGATCTTCTTTGAACCCTCAACGGCAGGCTTCGTCATCTCGTAGTAAGTCGAAATCGAGCCTACTGCGGGGGACTTGACCGCTGTATATGTGTACGCACCCTCAGAGCCGCTGCGTGTGTAATAGGTCTTGCTTGAATCAACCGCCACGTCTGATGTAAGCTCATAAACGGCGGCTGAAGCTGAAGCAGGAACAAAGCCGCCGTCTTCGGAATCAAAATCGAAGCTGTCATAAAATACCTCATCGTCAATGACCTCAAAAATCGGTACACCGTCGATTGAGGTTACTCTCGTTTCAATACCCATACCGCCCTCGGCGATCTGAGTGAGCTCGATCTTGCGCTGAAGCTCTGTTGACCTTTCAAGCAAGTCCATAATATCCGAGCGAACGTACATGACAAGTGCGCCCATTGCTCTGTAGCGGCGAAGATGACCGATATAACCCTTGAGCTTTGAATACACATTGTCGGCTGTGTACGCTGAGATCGCCGTCTCGCTGTGATAGCCTGTGAGTGACTTTGCCTTGGTCGCACAGCGTGAGAAGAACAATGCGTTTGCTTCAGGGACGCTCTGTGTGCTGGTGAATGTCTCGGAAATGTTCTTGATTGAAGCGGTTGCGTTGCTCTCGTCCACGTCGAGTCTGTCAACGCAGAATTCAACATCTCTATCGTGCATAAGAGTGAACGGCACATCAGCCTGAACAAAGTTACCTCTGTTCCAGCCTCCGTTACGGTTGTGGCTCTTGTAGCCTGAGGTTGACATCTGTGTAAAGTGGAAAGTCTTTGCACCGAGCCACTTTACATTGGTTGTGATAAACGGAGAAATCATTGAACCCTGTATGAGGATGTCAAGAAGCTCCGGTGCCCACTGCTGAGCATAGTTAATGTTTGGCATTTAAAATCTTCCTTTCTTAGTTAAATCTGTTCCAGCGTTTCTGAGGAACTTTCTTTTCGGGCGTTTTCTTCTGCTCTGCGCCCGGTTTGCCGTCGCCGCCGATAACAAAGCCGACGTTGCCTTCGTCAGACTTAATGACAAGCTCAGGCCATTCTTTCAAAAGCTCGGCAACCTGTGCCGATGCCTTTTCACGGTCAAAGTTTCCGTCATCGTCAACGCATTTGTCACGTTCAACGAGCCTTGCGGCTTTTGTGACCTTCTTTGCGTCAACGTGAGCGGCAAGAAGCAGGCTTTCAAGCACTGCGCCGTCCGCACGTTCTCTCTCTTTGGCAAGTGCCTGCTGAATTTGCGACATCTCTTCGCCGGTACCGTTGTTCTCTGAGTTTGCCGCTTCCTCCGCTGCTGCCTTGGAAAGAATTTCCTTTGCTTTGACCCTGTCTGTGATGCCAAGTTCTTTAAGAACCTTGGCAACAGCCTTTTCGCTGTTTTTCTTGGAGATACCGTTCATCTCCTCCTCGGAATACTTCTTCTCCGGCTCTGTATTCGCCGCACCGGTATTTGTGTCCTGCTGTACATTGCCGTTTTCTGTATTCTCTGTGTTGTTGACTTCTTCAGCCATATACTCTCCTTTTTTACGGATAAGGACATCCGCACCCCGTTGTTTCAGATACGGGCAAACTGTATTTTTGATATAAAAACAGCGTCACCATTACGGCAACGCTGAAATTATAGGCATGAAAAAAGCACCTCGATTTCTCAGGGTGCTTGATTATGATATTAAATTACTTGTTAAAGACTTTGTTATAACAATCCGTGAGATCCTTGATTACTTGCTCCTTTTCATCGTCTCCGAGGACCCCATTAAATTTTCCAGAATTATAATCCTTCATATATAAATATAATTCATCTTCAAGTTCAGGTGTCAGCAAATCTAATTTTACTTCAAATACAACAACAGATAAAATCATTAAAAATCTTTCTCGTTCAGTTAATGCATCTTCGTCTGTATCATATAAACAATGCTGTTGTATTTTTAATCCTGAATCTAATTTTCTTGACTTTATTAACCTTTCAACTTCATCAAGATAATCATTATAACTTACTTCGTAAACCATTTTTTCACCTTTTTCTGTGCTTCCACACATCGGATGTAATTTTTTTGTTAGATATAACGTTTATTTGCACTTTTGGATATTGCTTTGAGAACTGTTTCATTACGCCTTTACAACTGTCGCACATACCTCGTTCAGAAAGCATTGTAATTGACTTAAACGGTTTCTTCTCATATAAATCTGCGAAATATTCAAAAAGCTTTGCTTCCGTGTCTTGATAAGTTTCTCCTCTTATTGAATTATCTTTATCAATAACATCAATATACGAAAATCTGCGTTTATCTTTCAACAACACAAGGTTTGATTTTCCCTTATAACCCTTGGTGCTGTCCGACAATCTGCTATGTGCAAAATACATATTCGACTTGTCACCGTCGATGTATGCTCCCGCAATGTTACCACTCTTTTTAAATTTACTTGTAAACATCGTTCTTTTTTCGGTAATCACGACATCATCGAGCCTGAGTATTTCTTCAACACCCAAATCACCTGAGTCAATCTTGTACTGATTGACAATTCTGTATTTTGCCTTTAGCGATTTCCATAATTCAGGATCTCCGTATTTAATCTTCTGAAAATCCTCAAACTTTGACGGGAACAACTCTTTAAGCGTTGCCTTGTATCTGAAAAACTGCTCTCTGTCTGTGCTTAAATTATAATATTTTTTGGTTTCAATGTCAACAGTTTCCGCAGCCGGATTGCTTTTTATTTCTGTCTTCCGTTTTTCCCACTCATTGAGCTTTGTCTGATATTTCGCAATATTGGCGGGATCAATGCTTCCGACCGTCAGCCGCTTGTATTTTTGGATCATGTTTTCAACATGTGCCCGGTTTAGCTCCTCCGTGCCGTATTCGTTCAGCTTGTTATCTTCCGTTTCATAGTGAACAATATCCTCAAGCTCGGGGTAATACGTTCCGAGACCGTGACGGCAGCGAGGGTGAAATAAACCTTCCGCCATGGCCTGAGAGAGCAGCATATAATCTCCGTCGTCAGGCGTTCCGCCCGAATAGACATCATCAATCAATACCTTGTTTTCAAACGGTTTACACAGCTTACACGACGTCGCATGACTGGATATAATAACAAGCGTTTCGCCGAGATACTTCCGAAATTCGCCCTCGCCTGCCATATATGCACGCTGATTGACTGTCCTGATTGCCATTGACGTGTAATCGGCAATGTTGACCCTGCGCCCGTCCTTGTACTCAATACAGTTAATGCCACGGCTGAGAAAGTCCTTGACCGCCGCATCGTATGCTTGCTTCTCGGTGTAAACTCCGTTCGTAACATACATACTGTATTTAAAAATCGTGCTTCGGTATGTATCGTTCATCATTCGCAGCACGGCTTTATCTGCCCTTGAAAAGTCCGATTGAACCGAATTTATCAGCGCATCAACCTTTCGGGTGTTGATTTTAAAGAAGCCGTCTTTCATGGCTACGGCTGATTTATAGCCTGCGCCCTTGGCTTCCTTAAACCGCTTCATTTCGTGCAATGAACCCTGCTTCATCTCGTCCCGGATATGGTCTTTGATATCTTTCGCCATACCTCGGGTGCTGTTTTTAAGCAACATTTTATTGTGCCGCTGATATTTCCGCAGCTCACGGATTTTAATTGCCTGCCACTGCGGATAATCAATACCCGCTTCGGCTTCCTCAGCCAAATGTAAGCCGAGATTACGTTTCATGGATTCAATCATTTTGAGCTCCATGTCCTTGTAAATCTCGGCTATTTCCTTATCAAAATCACTCATTACTCAATACCGGCGAAAATTTCATCACCTACTGACGGCTCGTCCGCCTCGATAATGCCTTTTTCTTCCTTAATGCGTCTGACTTCCTCTTCCTTCCAATCCTCGTCCTTATCGTTGCCGTAAAGCTCACCGACGCAGGCTTCTGTTGACATAATACCTGCGGCCGCCGCCTTGCTAATGGTTTCAACCTGAGCTTCAAACGACGGGTTGGCATATCCGCCACGGGCAACGGTGATATCAATATGATCGTCCGTTGACTTGTTCTGAAGCGTGTCGCTGAATTTGAGAGCCGTAATAATAACGTCCTTTATGATACCGTCAAGAACGGAAAGAACCTTGTTTCGGGTGTAGAGCGTTGTTTTCTCCTTTTCACGCTGTGCATCGGCATTGTCAAGCTTCTTGACGTCGATACCGAGCGTTGACGGCGAAATGATACCCTGCAAGCAGAGATCAAGAGCCGTGATATATGAAGCCAAAAGTGCCTCATGCTGTATTGTGCCCTGTGTGGTCTCAACCTTGTTGACCGCACCCTCTCCGCCGTCCGCTTCAAGTACGATATATTCGTTGTCGAAGTCGTTGCTTTGCAGAATTTCACCTGTGTACGGATTGGACGGCAAAAAGTCTCTCGGAATGTATTCCTTGATCTGACCTTTACGAACAGCAAGCATCCACTGAGAATAGACCTCGTCAAGGCTGTCAAAATTATCGTATTTCCGTGAAAAAATCGATTGTCCTCTACCCTTGAATTTTGCCGACGGCGTAAAAATAACGGGGACAGCAGGAAGGAACTCCGCCTTGTTCATCACGGGCTTATACTCGGCAAGCTCGGAAAAATCCGCCATATTGACCTCATTGCCGCTTGAATTCTCAAGGGAATATGTAATACCGTCTTTCCTGTAATGCTCCTTGAACGTGTAACAGTTCTGATTCAGCACCTTTTTTGTTTTGAATACGACTTCAATCAAACGTCCTCGGTCATATTCAAAATCCACCCTGTCCGCCTCGTAGAACTCAATAATCGGATATTTGCTTATACTCTCATCAAACGAGAATTTGAAAGCGCCGTCGCCGAGAGCCAACGTCTGCGAAACACATTCTTTCAAAAGGTCTGTAAACTTGTTATCCTTTGCGATTTCATCCCACTCGTCCTGTCTGTCGGAGAGTATAACATCAAAAAGATCGTCAAGACACACATTTGTGAGCACATCGACGATCATTCCCGGCAAGCCCGTATGTATCTTGCGGATTTTACAGCCCCTTGTTGGCTTTGCACTCCAAAAATGCTGTCTGCTTATGCCGTCATCAAGGTTACCATAAAATTCGTGAAGCTCGTTCGGCTCACCTCTGTACCATATTCGATTTTTGAAAGCCTCTGCATCGAAGCTCAGAAGCTGATCTATCTCTATGCTCAGGCTCTGCGGGTCTTTTATTCTCAGATAATTTCTGATGGCTGTTATAACCTTATCGTTCTAACTCATTGTTTAATCTCTCCTA
>OLYN01000648.1_pt1 | contig 19577 bp, 15 predicted proteins | sample 1674231 | NCBI WGS metagenome assembly OLYN01 (sample SAMEA103958153, study PRJEB25191) | human gut metagenome
GTGTCACTGGTTTTCAAGACCAGCTCCTTAAACCGCTCGGACATCTCTCCGAATGCCGGCCTCCAAAGCCGTGAATCATCTTATCATATCCAGGCAGGTTTGTCAATTCCTTTTGCAGAAACCGATGAATATTTTAGGAAGAAACCTTGATGTTCCCATGGGAAAGTGCTATACTAATTCAATAAAATAATGCAACTGGAAGGTGTTCCTGTATGACAAAAATTGATATTTATTCTGGCTTTCTCGGCGCTGGCAAGACGACGCTCATCAAAAAGATGATCAAGGAAGCCTATCACGGCCAGAAGCTCGTCCTCATTGAGAACGAATTCGGCGAGATCGGCATTGACGGCGGCTTTCTGCAGGAGGCGGGCATCCAGATCACGGAGATGAACTCCGGCTGCATCTGCTGCTCGCTGGTGGGCGATTTCGGCCGCGCGCTCAAGAAGGTCATTGCGGAGTATGCGCCCGACCGCATTCTCATCGAGCCGTCCGGCGTGGGCAAGCTGTCCGACGTCATCGGCGCCGTGCGCAAGGTCACGTCCGACGACGTGCAGCTCGGCAATTTCGTGACCGTGGCGGACGCGACGAAGTGCAAGATGTATATGAAGAACTTCGGCGAGTTCTACAATAACCAGATCGAGACGGCCAACACCATCATCCTCAGCCGAACCGACGGCATGACGGAGGAAAAGCTCGACCAGTGCGTCAACATGATCCGCGAACACAACAAGGACGCCGTGATCGTTACGACCCCGTGGCCGGAGCTGACCGGCGAGCAGCTGATGGAGGCCATGGAGCAGCGCAGCACCATCGCCATCGAGCTTGCAAAGCTCGAAGAAGAGGCGCACCACCATCATCATGACCATGACGAGGACGACGAGTGCGACGATCCGGACTGCGCCTGCCACCATCATCACCACGACGAGGATGACGACGAGCACGAGCACCATCACCATCATCACCATGATGACGACGATGACGATGAATGCGATGACCCGGACTGCGCCTGCCACCACCATCACGATGACGACGATGACGACGAGCATGAGCACCACCATCATCACCATCACCACCACGGTCATGACGCCGACGAGGTCTTCATCAGCTGGGGCGAGGAAACGCACAAGAAATTCACAAAGGCCGAGATCGAGCGCATCCTGAAGGCGCTTGAGGACGCGGATGCCTACGGCATTGTCCTGCGCGCGAAGGGCTATGTAGCAAACGCGGAGGGCGAGAAGTGGATCCACTTCGACTATGTCCCCGGTGAGCCGGATATCCGCGACGGCGGCGCGATGGTCACGGGCCGCATCTGCGTGATCGGCTCGAAGCTGAACGAAGAGGCTGTTGCGAAGCTCTTCGGCGTGGAAAAGCAGTAAGGAGTTTTCTCTATGGCTATGCCTGATATCCCCATGTACGTCTTTACCGGCTTTCTGGAGTCCGGCAAGACGAAGTTCATTCAGGAAACGCTCGAGGACGAGCGCTTCAACACCGGCGAGCGGACGCTTCTGCTGGTTTTCGAGGAGGGCGAGGAGGAATACGACGTCTCGGCCTATCCCCATAAGGAGGTCTACGAGCAGGTTCTGGACTACGAAGACCTCAGCCCGGAGCTGCTGACCGATCTGCAGAAGAAATACCGGGCCGAGCGTGTGGTCGTGGAGCTCAACGGGATGCATCTTGCTGCGGATTTCTACCTCAAGACCCCCGACCACTGGAAGATCGCGCAGGAAGTCATGTTTGCCGACGCTTCGACCTTCCTCAGCTATAACGCCAATATGCGCCAGCTTGTCGTGGACAAGCTGGCAGGCGCGGAGATGCTGGTTCTCAACCGCATGGCCCCCGGCACGGACGTCATGCCGTACCACAAGATCGCCCGCGCCGTGAACCGGAAGATCGACATTCTCTATGAATACACCGACGGCTCGACGCACTATGACGATATCGAAGACCCGCTGCCGTTCGACCTGAACGCGCCCGTGGTCGAGATCAGGGACGAGGATTATGCCCTGTTCTACCGCGATATCACCGAGGAGCCAAAGAAGTACGCGGGCAAGACCGTGAAATTCAAGGGGCAGGTCGCGCGCCTGCGCCGGGAAAAAGAGGGGATGTTTGCTCCCGGCCGGTTCGTCATGACCTGCTGCGAGGCGGATATCACGTTCATGGGCCTGCCGTGCAAGTTCGCGGCGGCTTCCGGCCTTGCGGCCAGAAGCTGGGTCTGGGTGACGGCGACGGTCGAGGTCAAGTTCCACACGCTCTACAAGGGCGTCGGCCCCATCCTGACGGCTGTGAACGTGCAGCCCGCCGAGCCTGCCGAGCAGAACGTCGCAACGTTCTGATACGATTCATATTCGCTCCTTTGTGTACCAAAGCAGCCGGCAGAGACTTGTCTGCCGGCTGCCTTCTGTTTTGGCAGAATGGCTCTTGCCGGAAGGCTGGAAATCAGGTATAATACAGAAAAAGACGCCCCGCCGGGAGGCGGGGGGAACGGAGGCGTTTGCATATGCAGACAAGCTATCGCTTTTCCGCGCCGGGCCGCACGGAGATCAGCGGCAACCATACCGACCATCAGCACGGCTGCGTGCTGGCTGCGGCTGTCGATCTGGAAACGACGGCGGAGGTCACGCTGCGGCCCGATTCCATCATCCGCGTTGCGTCCGAGGGCTATGCCCCGGTCGAGATCGATCTGAATGATCTGTCCGTCCACGCGGAAGAAAAAAATACGACCGCCGCGCTCGTGCGCGGCGTTGCTGCGGCGTTTGCGCAGCGCGGCTGTAAGCTGCACGGCTTTGACGCGGCTGTCCGCTCGACCGTCCTGCCCGGCTCCGGTCTGTCGTCCTCCGCCGCATTCGAGGTTCTGATCGGCACGATCTGCAACGAGCTGTTTTTCGATAAAAAATGCTCCGCCATCGAGATCGCGCAGATCGGCCAGTATGCCGAGAACGTCTATTTCGGCAAGCCCTGCGGCCTCATGGATCAGATGGCCTCCAGCGTCGGCGGGCTGGTCTTCATCGATTTTGCCGACCCGGCGCACCCCGCCGTCCGGCAGGCGGCATTCGATTTTGCGCACTGCGGCTACACGCTCTGCACGCTCGATTCCGGCGCGGATCACGCAGATCTGACGGACGAATACGCCGCCATCCCCGAGGAAATGCGCCGCGTAGCCCGCGTGTTCGGCAAGGAGGTGCTGCGCGAGGTGGACGAGGCGGAATTCTACGCAAATCTCAAGTCGGCCCGCGAGGCGGCGGGCGACCGCGCCGTTTTGCGCGCGATGCATTTCTTTGACGAAAACCGCCGGGTGCAGCAGCAGGTGCAGGCGCTGGAACGGGACGATTTTGAGGGCTTCCTTGCGGGCGTGCGCGATTCCGGGCGCTCGTCGTGGATGCTGCTGCAGAACGTGGTTCCTGCCGGGAGCCGGGAGCACCAGCAGATGGCCCTTGCGCTGGCTGCCTGTGAAAAGCAGCTTGCCGGGCGCGGCGCCTGCCGCATTCACGGCGGCGGCTTTGCCGGGACGCTGCTGGCGTTCGTGCCGAATGAAGCGCTTGCGTCCTTCCGCGCCAATATGGAGGCCGTGCTCGGCGAGGGCCGCTGCCACGTGCTCTCGATCCGGCAGGCGGGCGGCGTCCGGCTGGCATGAGACGGGCTGACCGCGCGGTCACGGACCGCGAACGGATTTTGCAGGTGATCGAGTCCTGCACCTGCTGCCGCGTCGGTTTTTCCTGCCCGGAGGGCGCGTATATCGTGCCGCTGAATTTCGCCTTTGTCCCCGGCTCACCTGACCGGTTTTATTTCCACGGCGCGCACGAGGGCCGCAAGGCAGAGCTCATCCGCACTGCGCCGCGCGTCGGCTTTGAGCTGGACTGCGCGCACGCGCTCGCAGCCGGACAGACCGGCTGCTCGTATTCCTATCGCTATCGGAGTGTAATCGGCACCGGCGTGATCTGCGAGGTGCAGGAGCCGGAGGAAAAGAAGCGGGCGCTGTCGGCAATTATGGCGCACTATGAAAAGAGCCGTCTGTTTACCTTTACAGACGAGCAGGCGCAGCGCGCGGCCGTGTTCCGGCTGGACGTCGCGCAGCTGACCTGCAAGGAGCATTTGTAAGAAAGAAGGAAGACACATGAACGAATTTGAACTGCAGCACCTGCCAGAGGCGTACCGCCCCTTGTCGCCGTGGAGCTATTTTGGCCTCGGCATTCTCTACGCCCTGCCGCTCCTGGGCTGGATCTTCCTGATCGTCCACGCCATCGGCAGCGCGAACATCAACCGCCGCAATTATGCCCGCAGCTATTTCTGCGTCTACGTGCTGGCAATCATTCTGGGTGTCCTGCTGACGATCACCGGCGTACTGTCCGGCCTGACCCAATCCCTGAACGGTACGTTCGCATAAGTCCATAAATCAAAAAACAGGGCTGTCTCAATGATGTTTCGATCATTTGAGACAGCCCTGTTTCTTGTGGCGGGGGGATTATGAAAGGCTCTTACCGCATACGGTGCAGAATACGGCGTCGGACAGCTTGACGGGCGCGCCGCAGTGCGGGCAGTATCTGTTAGTCCGCTGCGGCTGGGCTGGCAGCTCAGGCACCAGAGAGAACACAACGGGCTTTCCCTGCGGAGCGGACTGCGTCACAGGTTCGGCAGGCTCGGGCTGCGCAGGACGCGTGGGCGGCACAGGCGAAGACGGCTGCGGAGCGCTTGCCGTACTTTTGCACATCACTTATTATAGCAGTGGGGTCATATACAACGGAAGAAATACGATGCTGTCTTCCTCTTTGAAATCGCCGGCATGCAAAACATAAGGGATATGAAGCTGATCGGCATATTTCGTCTTGAATTTTTTCAGAGAGGACAGCGTAAATCTAGTTTTTTGATTTTCATATTTCTACGTAAATCGAGAGAATTGGGCATTTTCTGAAAAAGCTATTCAGGAAAAAAGATGGTGCGGTACAGACTGGTAAGAATCATAGTCGTTTTGGCATATGTCTCTCGACGAATGTTGATGAATCTGGTATAATTCATGCAGAGAAACCAAACAGCATGCAACAGATACGGGAGGCGCGATAAAATGAGCAGAGACTCAGAAAAGGTTTTGAAAGAATTGCAGAAATTCCTGGACGCTCACGCAGAGGACACGGAGAACGAAGCCGACGTGGATGCCCTGGCGGAGCGGTTCTTTGCAGAATACAATCTAAAATGCAAAGAGCAGAAAGAATCTGCGCCTGAAACAGCGGACGATTATCTGGATCTCGCCGAACAGGTCACGTCGAAGAAAAAAAGAGTGGAATATCTGCACAAGGCGCTGGAGCTGGAGCCGGACAATCTGGATGCAAGACTCCAATTGATTCTGCGTACAGCGGAGCAGCCGGACGAGCGGCGGCTTGCCTTGCAGGAGCTGCTCGACGCAGCGGACAAGCAGATGGAAAAGTCCGGCGCGTTCAAGGAGTACGCCGGTGAGTTTTGGACAGCGTTTGAAACCAGACCATATATGCGCGTGCGCTATACATACTTTGACGTTTTAATTTCCTGCGGCATGATGCGCCGGGCGATCGACGAAGGGCAGCGCCTGTTGGAATTGTGCGAGAACGATAATCTCGGCGTCCGCTATCAGCTGATGCATTTGTATGCCTATATGGAAGACGAGATGCACGCGCTGGCGCTCCATAAGCAGTTCGATTCCTATGAGGAAACGCAGATGCTCCTGCCGCTGGCAGTTTTGTATTACAAGCTGAATCAGTTCGATAAGGCAGAGGACTGCATCAAGCGCCTTGCGAAAGCGAACAAGGATACGAAGAAGTTCCTGCGGGCGGCGGCGCGTGACCAGCTGGACGATTATATTGGCGAGATGAGCCCCTATGGATACCGGCCATTTACGATGGAAGAGCTGCTGGACGAACTGATGCACACCAGTTATCTGTTCAACTCTGTGCCATACTTCTTCGCATGGGCAAGTAAAGTCCTTGCTGCGAAAACAAGTGCAAAAATGAGCGCAGGAAAGCCGAAACTCCTGCACTGAACCGGCAATATGAATGATGCAGAAAAGGCACGACATTGCGTCGTGCCTTTTGCGTTATCTGCAATTATACGAGGTATTCAGAAGCGCCGTTGTCCTTGCATTGACACCCATCAGCTCCCGCTGGGTCTGCCGGTTCGCCTGACACATGGGCATCAGAAAATTTACAGCCTTTCGGATCTGCTGAAGGTCAGAGAAAGTAAGGGCATTCTGATGCAGATGCTCCAAAACACGGCTACCTTTGAGGAAACCTTTGAGCGGGTCTTATCCAACAGGAAAGCCAACGGTTTAAGTGACAAAACCTTACAAACCTGCAACAACCGCTGAATCAAGGCAAAGCGAACGGGCTTGCCGCCTGTGATTCACAGACAGCAAGCCCGTTCGGCTGCTTGAACAGTTTGTGTTTTCTAGCTTTTTGGGGTCACTTCAAAATTGTCCTGCCGGGGAAATTTTGTTCAGCCGGCGTCCTCTGAGACGCTGGGGGTTTCGTAGGTTTCGATGCGGCGGATATGCGCGCCGAGCGCGGTGAGCTTGCCGACGATGTCCTCGTAGCCGCGCTCGATGAAGTGCGCATCCTCGATGAGCGTCATGCCCTCGGCGCACATGGCAGCGATGACCATCGCAGCGCCCGCGCGCAGGTCGCAGGCGCGGACCTCGCAGCCGCGCAGCGTCTGCACGCCGTCGATGATAGCGGTCTTGCCCTCGACCTGGATATTTGCGCCCATGCGGCCAAGCTCGGCCGTGTAGCGGAAGCGATTGTCATAGACACCCTCGGTCACGAGGCTGGTGCCGACGGCGGTGGCCAGACAGACGGTGATCTGCGGCTGCATGTCGGTCGGGAAGCCGGGGTAGGGCATGGTCTTGACGTTGGCGCGGTGGAGGCGGTAGGCGGATTCGACGCGGATGGCGTCGTCATACTCGGTGATGTCCGCGCCGATCTCGCGCAGCTTGGCGGTGATGCAGTCGAGGTGCTTCGGGATGACGTTTTCGATCAGCACGTCGCCGCCGACTGCGGCGGCAGCGGCCATATACGTGCCCGCCTCGATCTGGTCGGGGATGATGGAATAGCAGCCGCCGTGCAGCGCCTTGACGCCGCGCACCTTGATGACGTCGGTGCCCGCGCCGGAGATCTGCGCGCCCATGGCGTTCAGGAAGTTCGCGAGGTCGACGATGTGCGGCTCCTTGGCGCAGTTTTCGATGATCGTCATGCCGCTGCACAAAACTGCCGCAAGCAGGATGTTCATCGTCGCGCCGACGGAGACGATATCAAGATAGACATGGCCGCCGCGCAGCCCGCCCTTCGGGGCGTCGGCGCAGACATAGCCGCCGGCCTGCTCGACCATGGCGCCCATGGCCTCGAAGCCCTTGATGTGCTGGTCGATGGGGCGGACGCCGAAGTTGCAGCCGCCCGGCATGGCGACATGGGCATGGCCGAAGCGGCCAAGCTCTGCGCCGATGAGATAATACGACGCGCGGATACGGCGGACAAGCTCGATGGGCGCGGTCGCGTTGCGGGCGCGGGTGCAGTCGATCTCGAGCGTGTTGCGGCCGTAGCGCCGGATCTCCGCGCCCATATCGCGCAGGATCTCCAGCAGCAGACGAACGTCTGAAATATCCGGTACGTTTTCGATCCGGCAGGGGCCGCTGACGAGCAGCGTGGCCGGCAGGATCGCGACCGCCGCGTTCTTGGCCCCGGAAATGGTCACGGAGCCGGAAAGCTTTGTGCCGCCTTGAACGATGTATTTGATCAAAATGTAATCCCTCTTTGGTAGCGTCAGTTGACACTAAGAGTGTTTGCGGAAATGCGTTATGTTAACAAAGCCAAATTCGGCCGCTATTAGAATAGCACACCACGGCAGGAATGTAAAGGAAAATGACAATGCAGCAGCAGAAAATCTTCAGATTTTCTTCATAATTCGACAGGCGCAGACGGCGGACGCTATGTTTCCGCCGTGATTTCGCGCGTAATGCCGTTGATAAAAAAGCTTCCCGCGTCCGTTTCGACCAGCCAGACCGGCACGAAGCGGATGCCCGTACCGGCCTGATCGGACGGCAGATACGCCTGCGTAAGACCCGTCACCGCGCTTCCGACCCAGCCGAGCGCGTCACGCCGGGCCAGCAGCTGCGCCAGCGCGTCAGCGGCGGAGATGGCCTCCTGCTCCGACACACGCGTAATGGAGCTTCCGCCGGTATAAAACGTGCCCTCGACCGCCGTGAGGCAATCGTCCGTGTAGCTTAGCGCCAGCTGGCTGCCGAGCACCGGCACGCCGAGCAGCGTCTGCGAGGTGCGGATCTGCACGGCGCCCGTCTCCGTCTGCTCCCGCGTGAGGGTCTGATATTGAAAATCCATGGCGCGCAGCAGCTTTTCTGCGGCCTTTTCAGAACTCCGCACCCGGCTGCCGCCGGTCATCACGGCGGAGAAGCCGCCCGTGCGCGTGATATGGAGCGTCCCAAGCTCGGATTCGTAGGTGCTCTCAAAGCCGGATTCGCCTGCGGGCGCGGCCTTCGCGCCGAGCAGCGCCTGCGCGGCGGTCTGCGCGCCGTCCTCAGAAAGCTCGACACTGTAGAGCACGGGACTGCGCGGAAGCTCGTCGAGCAAAACGGAAAGGCCGTAGCTCTCGTAGAGTGTCTTCAGCTCCTGCAGCATCTGCCGCTGCTCATGCGTCTGCGCAAGCCGGTTCGGAACGACGATGCACAGAAGCCCCAGCGCACAGAGCGTCAGAATGAGAAGGATCAGATTTTTCATGCGCGAAGCGCTCATGGCGGCTCCTCCTGGTGGAAAATTTGGGTCAGTGGTGCGATGGATACGGCGGAAAGCAGCTGTTCTAAAGAGGTCTTCGGCGAATCTGTATGGATTTACCCACTTGTTTGTAGGGGCCGATGCCCACATCGGCCCGCTGGGAAATTGCGAATTCGCCTAGGGTGTATCTGAAAACTCATGATGTGACCGGCAGCGAGGGATTTTTGCGTTGCGCAAGACATTTTTTCGCAGGAATACTGACGTATTTCAAGGAAAAATGACGCGGCGCACCGCAAAAAGGCCCGCTGTCCGGGTGCGTTGGGAGTTTTCAGATACACCCTAAGATTCCCGCAGAAACGGTGCGTTCTGCCGGGTCGATGTGGGCATCGACCCCTACGATTAACAGCGAAAAGCCTGCGGATTCGCATCGGACTATCGCTTTTCGCAATTACCTGCTGCGACCTCTCAGGCGCTCCCGCGCCAGTGCATCGCGGGCGGGAGCATATCACGCTTACTCCGTCTCCCACCCGGCAGTGAGTTCACCGCCGGTGCTTTCGGCGTACAGAAGGCGGAGCGTGCCGCCCTTCGGCAGGCAGGCGGCTGCCTGCGCGGCGGGCAGGAGCGCTGCGGGCGTTGACGAGGCCGTGTAGCTGCGGTACAGGACGGAGGCGTTCGTGATCTGCGTGCCGTCGAAGCGGAGCTCGATCGCGCCGCGCGGTGCGATCTCGATGCCGGACAGATAATAGCCGAAGGTGCACACGGCGCTCTGGCCGTCGGCCAGATAGCTTTGCAGATAGACCCGCGCCTCGCCGTAGCTGTCACCGGTCAGGCGGCTGAGGAGGCTGCGCGCAGCCTCGATGCGGTCAAGCGCGCCTGCCGACGCGCTCTGGAAGCGGTCGTCCGGCTGGAGGATCTGCAGTTCAATTCTGCCCTGCGCGCTCACGCGCAGGCGCAGGCCGGTTTCGGTAAAGGACGTCGTGCCGTCGTTTCCGACGAAGCGTGCGTCGCCGTAAGGGTTGATGCCGATCTGGGTTGCGAGAGCGGAAATAAATCGCGCGTCGCACGGGTTCGTGCCGAGGCCGGTGCAGACGGCGGCGCTTGACGCGCTGATGAGCGAGAGCGGATCGAGCGCGCTGTAGGGTGCGTCGTCCGATTCAAACGCGAAGAAGCTGCCGTCCGGGACGGCGGCGGAAAGCTCGGTCGCAAGCGTCTCGGCGGAAAGCGCCGTCTGCGCGCGATAGCAGCCATCGCCCAGCAGATACAGCTGAACCGTCTCTCCGTCCAGCGCCAGCACATACCACTGCGCGTCCGCGCCCTCCGGCGCGCGCACGTTCAGCCACGCGCCGAGCACGGCGGGGGAAATTTGTCCTGGGAAGCAGAAGGCCGCGCCGGGCTTCCGCAAAGCGGCATAAAACGCCGATTCGGCGCACGCCTGCGGCGTCTCGGCGCTTTCGAGCGCCTGCGCAAGCAGCCCTCCGTACTGCCCGTAGAGCGTATCGAGGGCGGCAAAGTCATACTGTGCGCTCTGCCTGCCTGCCTCGGTGCTCAGCGTGACGGCGATGGGCTGCGCCGCGCCGATGAACGCGCTGCCGGTGGCGGGCGCGGTATAGGTCAGCTCCGCTTCATTGAGGCCGAACAGCCCCGCAAGCGGGCGCAGCGCGCTTGCCAGCCATTTGGTCTGCGTGAGCGTCTTTGTCGGCAGGCACATGATCGCAAGCGTCACGTTGACCAGCACGAGAAACACGATCAGAATGTCCTTTCCGATCTCCAGCAGCCTCCGGCCATGGCCATGTCTTCGTTTCTGCTTCATGCCTGCGCCTCCGCGGCGGGCATGGTGATGAGGACCGAGGTACCCTTGCCGTATTCGGACGAAATTTCAATGCTGCCCTTGTGCTGGTTCAAAATCTCCTGCGCGATGGAAAGGCCGAGGCCCGTGCCGCCGGATTCGCGCGAACGCGCCTTGTCCACACGGTAGAACCGGTCAAACAGGCGCGGCAGATCCTTTTCGGGGATGCCGATGCCGTTGTCGGTCACGCGGACAAAGACGTTTTTGCCGCTCGTGCCGACGGTCATGTCGATTTTGCCGCCGTCGGGCGTATACTTGACAGCGTTGGAGACGATGTTGGTAATGACCTGCTCGATGCGCTCCCGGTCGCCGTTGACGTCGGGAATGTCCCCCTCGCAGGTGAGCGTCATAGTGTGGTGGTGGTTCTGCTCGGCGTTGAGCTTTGCCGCGTCATACACATTCTGCACGGCTTTTAAGAACGGGAACCGGGAGATGTTCATCTCCATCTTGCCGTAGTCGATCTTGCTGAGCGTGAGCAGATCCTGCACGATGCGGGTCATGCGGTCGGCCTCGCTGATGATGACGTTCATGAAATTCGAGCGCAGCTCCGGCGGCAGCTCGTCGCCGGTGTCGACGATCGTTTCGGCGTAGGATTTGATATTGGTCAGCGGCGTTCGCAGCTCGTGCGAGACGTTGGCGACGAATTCGCGCTTGAGCTGCTCGCTCCTGCGCTGCTCGGTGACGTCGTGGATGACGACGAGCACACCGCCCTGCGCGTGGTCGGACGAGAACGGGGCCATGAACAGCTCCAGTTCACGCTCGCCGACGGTCTTCTGCGCCTCGATATACTGCGGCCTGCGCAGGGTCAGGAGCGTGTCAAGCTCGGCTTCCTTCGAGAAAATTTCGTCGAAGGTCGTCTGGCTTGACAGGTTCTTCGCGAGCATCTGCGTGGCGGCGGGGTTATAGTGGATGACGCTGCCCGCCGTATTGAACGCGACGACGCCGTCGGTCATGTGCAGAAACAGCGTGGAAAGCTTGTTGCGCTCGTTCTCCGCCTCGGAGATCGTGTCCTGCAGGACCTTTGCCATGTGGTTGAAGTTCCGGGTCAGATCGCCGATCTCGTCGCGGCTGTCGACCGTGACAAGGTTCGCGAAATCTCCCGCCGCGACGCGCTTTGTGCCGACGGTCAGCGCGCGGATGGGTGTGATCAGAATCTGCGACAGCAGGAACGACAAGATCACGCAGATCACCAGACCCAGCGCCAGCGCGCGCAGGATGATGATCAGCAGCTCGCTCGTCAGCGCGTCGACCGTGGCGCGGTTGTCGCGGATGTAGGCGATATACTGCGCGCCGTCCGACTCGACGGGGACGGCCAGATCCATATAATCGTTCGTGACCGAGCTGCTCTGCCCGACCTCGCCGTTCATGGCGGACAGAATGTTCTGCGTCATCACGACCGTGGTGCGCTGGTTCGAGCTGTCGAGCACGGAGCCGGTCTGGTCAAGAATGTAGACGTTGCGGCCCGTGATATCGATGCCAAGCCCGGCCTGCGCCATGAGAAGTTCCTTCATCTGCGCGGGGGCGTTGTCCTCCGCCGAGAGCCTTTGCAGCTGGGCGATGAATTCCGGGGTAAACGTGCCCTCCATCTGCTCATAGAACTGGGACACATAGAAATTGCCGACGCCGCTCATCAAAAACGCGCCTGTCGTCAGCATCAGGGCCAGGATCAGGATCACCATGATCATGACCATCTTCATGCGCAGGGACCGCATGGCCGCCCCTCCTTTCTCGCGCGGGAAGCTGCGTTATCCCGCGAAATAATAGCCGACGCCGCGCCGGGTCAGGATATACTGGGGCTTGCCGGGATCGTCCTCGATCTTCTCGCGCAGCCGCCGCACGGTCACGTCGACCGTGCGCATATCCCCGTAATAGTCATAGTTCCATACCCGCTGCATCAGATCCTCGCGGGAGAAGACCTTTCCGCGTTCGCGGATAAGATAGGAGAGAAGGTCGTATTCCTTCTGCGTCAGCTCGACCGGCGTGCCGTTTTTCGTGACCTGATATGTCTCCGGGTTCAGGCACAGGCCGTCCGCTTCGATCTGGCCCGCAGTGCTCTGCGCCGGGGCGTATTCCATGCTGCGGCGGCGGATGTTCGCCTTGACGCGGGCCATCAGCTCCTTCATGGAGAAGGGCTTGGTCATATAGTCGTCCGCGCCGGTCTCAAGGCCGAAGACCTTGTCCATCTCCTCCTCACGGGCCGTGAGCATGATGATGGGCGTGGTGCGGTTTTCGCCGCGGAGCGTTTTGCAGATGTCAAAGCCGTTCATTTTCGGCAGCATGACATCCAGTAAGATCAGATCCGGGTCCTCCGTCTGCGCAAGCTGTAGGCCCGTCTGGCCGTCAAGCGCCTCAAGCGTCTCATAGCCCTCGCGCTTGAGATTGAATTTCAGGATCTCCACGATCGCGCGTTCATCCTCCACGATCAGGACTGTCTTTGCCATAGTGCATCCTCCTGTTTTTAAACCGGGCGGCGAAGCGCCTTCGGATAGTGATTTTTGAGCTGGCTTCCGTCGCCCTTTGCCCAGCCGAGCGAAAGCCCGTCCGCCTGCACGAGCGTCCAGCCGCGCTTGTCGGACGGCAGCACGTCGCCGGAAAGATACCGGGCGAGCAGCGGGTCGGCTTCCTCGAACGAGACGCTGCTTTCCAGCGTTTCCAGCCACAGCGCCCACGCGTGCGCGGGCGCAAAGCGGTTTTTCAGGACTGCGCCAAGCTCCAGCCCCGCGCGCAGCACCCGCAGCCCCTTTACCTCCGGCAGCGCCTGCGGGACGAGATAGCACACGTCCCCGAACCGCAGCAGCTTCCCCTCCGGCAGCGCGGCGCCGGTCTGGCCGCGGAATGCCGCAAGTTCCGGCGGGCATTTGGCCGCGGGTTCCGGTGAAAGCGCCGCAGGCGCTTCGTCTCCCGTCCTGCGGAGCACGGCGGCATAGTGCCCCTCGCCCAAAAGCTTATGCGGCCAGAGGCGGAACGTTTTTTCCAATCCCGGCGCGGGATTCGCCACCCAATCGGGTCTGCCGGGAGAAAAGAACGGCACGTCCGGCTTTTCTACAGAAAAATCGGGATTTTTCCACAAAAAGTCCGAGATCACGCCCTCGTTTTCCACAGGAGAGAACGTGCACGTGGAGTAAACCAGCCGCCCGCCGGGGCGGAGCATGGCTGCGGCGGAGGTCAGAATCTCCAGCTGGCGGTTGGCGCAGATGGCGTTCGTGGCCTCCGTCCAGTCGGTGACGGCGGCCTCCTCCTTGCGGAACATCCCCTCGCCGGAGCAGGGGGCGTCGACGAGAATTTTGTCAAAATAGCCCGCAAAGCGCTCTTCCAGCAGCTTCGGGTGCTCGTTCAGGACCAGCGCGTTGGAAATGCCCAGCCGCTCGATATTCCCGGAAAGAATTTTCGCGCGCTTGGCGTTGATCTCGTTGCAGACCAGAAGCCCCTTTCCCCGGAGTTTGCCCGCCAGCTGCGTCGATTTCCCGCCGGGGGCCGCGCACAGGTCGAGCACGCGCTCGCCCGGCTGCGGGTCCAAAAGCTCCGCTGGGGCCATGGCGCTCGGCTCCTGCAGATAATAAAGCCCCGCCGCGTGATACGGCGATAAGCCGGGCCGGGAGACTGCGTCATAATAAAACCCCGTCGGGCACCACGGCACGGGAGAGAGCGAAAACCGCGACAAATTGCCCGTAAAGCCGGTTTTGAGCGGATTTCTCCGCAGACCGGTGCAGAGCGGCCGGTCAAAGGACGCGAGAAAGTCCTCATATTCGCTTCCCAAAAGCGCACGCATCCGCGCCTCAAAACCCTCCGGCAGCACCGCAGCCGCCTCCTTCCCAATTTACATAGTTATAAACATTATAGTGCATTTCCCCGAAAAAGGCAATGGCATATCCGCACAGTCTCCTCATGTGTCTGCCTGTCCCTCTTGGCGGTTTTTCGTTTTTGTGCTATAATTCTCCCAGATCATAACGAACGGAGAACGGCAATGAACGCACAGGGAACGGAACGGACGGAAAAACGGCTTTGCGTGGGGCTGCTTGCCCATGTGGACGCGGGCAAGACGACGCTGTCGGAGGCCATGCTTTACCGGGCAGGCGTCATCCGCACGCTTGGCCGCGTCGACCACGGCGATACGTTTCTCGACACCGACGCGCAGGAGCGCAGCCGGGGCATCACGATCTTTTCCAAGCAGGCCGTTCTTCCGCTGCCCGGCTGCACGCTGACGCTGCTCGACACGCCGGGCCATGTGGATTTTTCTGCCGAGATGGAGCGGACGCTGCAGGTGCTCGACTGCGCCGTGCTCATTATCAGCGGCCCGTCGGGCATCCAGAGTCACACCGTCACGCTCTGGCGGCTGCTGCGGCGCTATCAGGTGCCGGTCATTCTGTTCTTCAACAAAATGGACATGGAGACGGCGGATCGGGACGCGCTGCTTGCCGCTGTCCGCGCGGAGCTGGACGAGGGCTGCATTGATTTTTCGCAGCCGCAGGCGCAGCTCTACGAGGAGCTTTCCCTGTCCGACGAGGCGCTGATGGAAAGCTATCTCGCCTCCGGAACGCTTTCCGACGCGCAGATCGCGCCGCTCGTCTCGCACAGGCGGGTGTTCCCGTGCCTGTTCGGCTCCGCGCTGCGGCAGACGGGTGTGGACGCGCTTCTGGACGCGCTGGGCCGGTTCGTGGACGAGCCTGCGCGGGGCGCGGAGTTCGGCGCGCACGTATTCAAGATCGCACGCGATGAAAAGGGTGCGCGGCTGACGTTTTTAAAGGTCACGGGCGGAACGCTCACGGTCAAGCAGACGCTCTCGGGCGAGGACTGGGAGGAAAAGGCCGACCAGCTCCGGCTCTATTCCGGCAGTAAATTTACGCTTTTGCAGCAGGCCCCCGCCGGGACGGTCTGCGCCGTGACGGGTCTGAGCAAAACGATGCCGGGCGATGTGCTGGGCCGGGAGACGGCGGCGCAGGCCCCGGTTTTGCAGCCGGTTCTGGAATACCGCCTGCTCTTAGAGGACGGCACGGACGCGGCGCTGGCGTATGGACAGCTGCGTGTGCTCGAAGAAGAGGATCCCGCGCTGCATCTGGTCTGGAACGCGCTGCTGCGCGAGATCCGCGTGCAGCTGATGGGGCCGGTGCAGATGGAGATTTTGCAGAAGCTGATCGAAAGCCGCTTCGGGCTGAAGGTTTCATTTGACGCGGGGAACATCGTTTATCTTGAGACGATCGCCGCGCCGGTCGAGGGCGTGGGGCATTATGAGCCGCTGCGGCACTATGCCGAGGTGCATCTGCTGATGGAGCCGGCAGAGCCCGGCTCCGGCCTGCAATTTGACACCATGTGCCCGACGGACACGCTGGCGCTGCACTGGCAGCGGCTGATCCTGGCGCATCTGGCGGAAAAGGCCCACCGGGGCGTGCTGACCGGCGCGCCGATCACCGATATCCGCTTTACGCTCGTCTCCGGCAAGGCGCATCTGAAGCACACGGAGGGCGGCGACTTCCGGCAGGCGACCTACCGCGCCGTGCGGCAGGGCCTCATGAAGGCGCAGTCTGTGCTGCTCGAACCGTGGTACGCGTTCCGCATGGAGCTGCCCGCGCCGAGCGTGGGCCGGGCGATCACGGATATCCAGCGGATGCAGGGCGAATATGAGCCGCCGGAGCAGGAAGGGGAACAGACCATGCTGCGCGGAAGCGCGCCTGTGCGGCTGCTGCGGGAGTATCAGACGGAGCTTACGGCCTATACAAGGGGCCGCGGACGCATCCAGCTGCGCGTCAGCGGCTACCGGCCCTGCCGGGAGCAGGAGCAGATCGTAAAAGAGCTGGGCTACGACCCAGCGCGCGATCTGGAAAATCCGGCAAGCTCCGTGTTCTGCGCGCACGGCGCGGGTTACGAGGTCAAGTGGCAGGACGTGGACGCGGCGGCGCATCTGCCGCTGCTTCGGCTCGGAGGCCCCGCGCGGCAGGAGCCGCAGCGGATCGTAAAATCCGTTGCGCCCGGCGGCGCGCCGGAGCTGGAAAAGGAGCTGCTGGCGATCTTTGAGCGCACCTACGGTGCGATCCGCCGCCGCGATGTGCTGCCGCAGATGATGCTGCGCAGCGAGGACAAGCGCGAATTTCTGCAAAGCCTCGGCCCGGCGGATGATTTCCTGCTGGTCGACGGCTATAACATCCTGTTTGCGTGGGACGAGCTGAAGGAGCTGGCCCGCACGAGCCTCGACACGGCGCGGCACGTGCTCATGAACCTGCTGTGCAATTATCAGGGCTACCGCGGCTGCACACTTATTCTGGTCTTTGACGCGTACAAGGTGCCGCAGGGGCTGGGGTCTGTAGAAAAATACCACAACATCCACATCGCCTATACCCGGCAGGCGGAGACGGCGGATCAGTATATCGAGCGCCTGAGCTTTGAGCTTCGCGGCCGCCGCCGCGTCCGCGTGGCGACGAGCGACAATCTTGAGCAGCTCATCATCCTCGGCCACGGGGCCGAGCGTATCTCCGCCCAGCACTTCCACGATGAGGTCTACACCGCTCAGGCCGAGATCGAGCGCATTCTGACGCAGAACAATCAGAAGAACGCGAAATAAACTCCGGCCCGCAGGCTGTGACCTGCGGGCCGGTTCGTCATTCGCCCAGCGGCATGACGCCAAGCTGGACCTCGGCGATGGAGGCGAAGCCGTACAGATCGCCTGCGCGGACGGTGTACCAGCCATTGAAGTCTCCGAGCACCGTAACGGCTGTTCCGTTCGGGATCTGTGCCAGAACCTCCGCGTCCGTCTGCGGAAAGGAGCGCAGCGCCATATACCCGTTTTCGCCTGCGGCCTCGGCATCAAATTCGCTGCCCGGCGTCAGGAACGGAACGCCGAAATACTCCGTCACGCCGAGGGCCAGCGCCCGCGCAATCGCGTCAAGATTGCCAGTCAGCCAGTTCGCGTCCTCTGTGTTGTCGTGGTATCCCAGCTCGGTCAGAACCGCCGGAGCCCGTGTGCGGCGCAGCTCGCCGATGATCGTGGACGAGCGCGCCTGCACCCGGTCGGGAAGCGGATAGATGGGCTTGATGTTATCAACCAGAATGTTCGCCATGCGAAGCCCGGCCTCGCTCGTCGGATAATAGTAAATGTCCACGCCGCGCAGACGGCCTGACAGCGCCTGCGGCGCGGCGTTCGAGTGCAGCGCCAGATGGAAATCCTGCCGGGACGCGTTGGAATCGCGGATGGACTGCGCAGCGCTGCCGTCCGGGTCGTTGCGCGTGACGGTGATGCCGCTTGCGTGCAGATACGGCGTCATCTCATCGGCCAGCGCGTTCATCCAATAGCGCTCGTCGCCGGTCGTGATGTAGGGATTGAAATACTGCGTGGATGGACTCAAGAATAAAAATGGCATATGCCGGTTCCTGCCTTCCCTGATTTACTGGCATATTCTATGCAGACGCGGTTTTATTGTTTACAGTCTGCCGAGTTTGTGATACCATAGCTGTTAGACATGAAGGAGTTTGACGCTATGCAGTATATTATTCTGGATATGGAGTGGAACCAGCCGTGGCCGGGGTCATACAGCGCGAAAAAGGCGCTGCCGTCGCCGATGCGCGGCGAGATCGTGCAGATCGGCGCTGTGCACATGACGCAGGAGCAGCAGGTCGCGGACGAGTTCCAGATCCTCATCCGGCCCAAATATTTTAAGAAAATGAACCGCAAGGTCGCCTCGCTGACCGGCATCCGTGACAGTCTGCTGCGCGAAAAGGGCGTGAGCTTCCCGGAGGCCGCCGCGCAGTTTGCCGCGTGGTGCGGCGAGGACTGCGTGTTTTTGACGTGGGGCTTTGACGATATCACGATCCTGCGGGAAAATCTCGCGGTGTTCGGTCTGGAGAGCGGATGGACGGCGCGCTGGTACAACGCGCAGCTGATCTTCAACGCGCAGACCGACGGCTCCGGCGCGCAGAAGGCGCTGTCGACGGCCATGCAGATGATGGACATCGCGCCCACCCGTGCCGCGCACGACGCGCTGGGCGACGCGTATCATACGGCGCTCGTCTGCCAGAAGCTGCGTCTCGCGGAGGGCATCGCCGCGTATGAGGCTGCCGTGCAGGCGCACGAAAACGGCTTCCACGGCGCTGAGCTGCCCGGCTGCGTGCAGCGGGCCGTGTTCCACGGCTACGCTGACAAGACCGCCGCGCTCGGCGCGATGAGCGGGCAGGAGAACCTTTGCCCTGTCTGCGGCGGGCAGATGACGGCGGGAAAATGGTATCCGCAGCAGGGACGGCGGTATCTGTCCCGCGCCAGATGCGAGGCGGACGGTGAATTTTACATCCGTATCCGGCTGGTGCAGGAGGACGGTGCGCTGCGCGTCAGCCGGCTGGTCTACGAGCCGACCGAGCAGGTCGCAAAGAGCTATGCCGCGCTCAGCCAGAAGCCCCGCCCACACCGCGCCCGCCGCCGCAGATTCGCCCGCGTCAAGCCAAAGCCGGCAGAACCGAAAAACGGATAAAACGAGGGAAGGCCGTGCGGCCTTCCCTTGCTGCAATATACGCGTATATCCGAAATTCTGCTATGATCCTTGATCTGTCAAGCGCACGGAAACGGGGACGAATTGACATTTTTCGACTGGTCTGATAAAATAAAGGCGGTTCTTATCGAACCCCAAGGCTCCCGACGCAGACGGGCGGTTTGGCCTCCTCCGAAAGGAGGGATGTTTATGCCGATTACGATCACGTTCCATATTTTTGGACTCACGGTCACCATCCGCATAAATGGCCGAAACCGCCACTCGGCAAAGTGACGGTTTCGAGATTTCTTGAAACGCTAACTTGATCCGAGGCCAAACCGTTCTTGCGGAAGGGGCCTTGGTTATTTTCATTATATCAGACTCTTCCGATTTGTCAAGTGCGCTGAATCGGGCCTGTGCGCGGATTTATAAACCAAAGCGCCCTTCGGAAGAAGGGCGCTTTGCGGGTATCTTACAGATGGATCGCGGTGCCGGTCTTGCCTTCGATGCCGTCCTTGGCTTTTTCCAGGAGGGTGATGAGGG
>OLYN01000664.1_pt1 | contig 19353 bp, 17 predicted proteins | sample 1674231 | NCBI WGS metagenome assembly OLYN01 (sample SAMEA103958153, study PRJEB25191) | human gut metagenome
CCACTACGCAACTGCTGAGCTGCTTTCTTGTAATCAATTTCTAAGTTGTCCATAATATAAAAACTGTGTTAAACTACTTTTATTGTAGCTTGACACAGTTTAATTTACACTCTCGTGTATCAGATTAATGGCTGATACACTTTTTTTTGTTTGTTTTTCAAATGGTAATCTACTTTCCAAGTAAAACAGATTTACTTTTTGAGAAAAGTAGATTCCCGGTAACCTCCTAATCTACTTTTCTGTTTCTTATAATCTACTTTGCTTTCTTATAATCTACTTTTTAACTCAGATAAACATCTATATTTCGAAAAGTGTAAATATTATTCAGTTCACTTCTATCTACTTTTTTTCTTGGTTATCTCTCCCAAAATCCCGACCTTTGCAGCACCAAACCACATCAGACCTGGGCAAGCGCAGACCGAAGCCTGTTTCGAATTTGGCTGATGCGGAATGGAGGTCCCCTCTCATCGAAACGGAGGGAATAACCGGAAAGACGACAATTATGTCTAAAATGATTTTCTACCCAAACACAGAATTGGGTATCGACCTCAAGTTGATGACTAAGGAGCCAGGGCGCATGGCCGTTGGCGAGTATCTGGATGGAGCTATTACGCACGATGGAGAAGATCACTTCACCTTCGTACAGAATGACCAGGAGAAGAAACTGAAGAAGGTGGTGCAGAGAAATCCGCACGTGTATGAAGGAACTTACATCAACGTGAACCGGAAGAAAGACGGTACGCTCTACCCTACCTTCAACCGCCCGCAGTTCTCAGAACGCTTCACCTTCCAGGACTTCTGCCAGGGTGCCGCCAACGAGCTGCGCATCATTAGCGGCAAGAGTAATGACAGATAAACGGAGTAGAGGCTTTCTAGAGGAAATGGGGACTTCGGGGAGGCTGGTAACAGACTCAAAACAGAAGTGATTTTCGGGCAAGCGTTCCAGTTGTTCCAATTGTTCCAAATAGGTTTTCATAGGACAATATCCCTTTATAGAGACTCTATAACTACTTAATATATAGATAGTTATATATATAATAAGGTGGAATGGAACGCTCAAAAAATTAATTGGAACAACTGGAACTGGAACGCTCCACCCAACCCCACTTCTCTCTAAAAAGCTCATAATCAATAAATTAAGAAGAAATGAAAACAAAAAATTTGAAGTATAATATCACAATTTCAACCGCTCCGGCGATGCCAAAGCTGGGAAAAGGCACCGAATGTGTACAACTTTTGCTCTCTCAGGTATCAAAAGACATGCATGAGCCCTTAGTTCCGATGCTCTTTCCAATACTCGGAGCGCAGGTAAGTGAGGCGAAATTTCAATATCCTGACCTCAGTTGGAAGGAATTATGTGGCATGATGGCCAATCTCGTGGCCGATTCGGGCTGTAATAAGGGACAACTGTCCAACATCGTGGAAGCTATCTGTCACAACTTCCGTGAACATGATGAGAAGGAACTTGATAAGCTTGTGGAATGGCAGAGACAGATGAAAACGAAGTCTGCCAACAAGGAGAAACCGGCACGCCCGGATGTGAGTTTCTGGTTTCCACCCTCAGATGTCACCAACGCCGCCTTCATCCAGAATGCCATGGGATGCGAGAAGTTGGGCGAGAGAACGCAATACCTCAATCTGCCCGAGGTGGAGATGGCGGACCGGATGTGTGGCGGACATAAGCAGATATCTCAGATGCTGCGCAATATCTACGACCGCCAGCGAGCCGGAGCTCTGAGAGCAACGGCAGACGGCATAACAGGTAATCCGGTTCTGCGCGCCAATCTCACGCTCTCTTCTACCCCATTTGCAGCCCGCAAGTTTTACAAGAACGAGCTCTTCAATGGTACTTTCGGCCGAATGGTATTCTCTTATAAGGCGCGCCAGGCGCGAGTGGGAAAGATCCCAAGACAGGGTGAATATGATGCCGGTTTCTTTGAAAAGCTGGATGAGTATCTGGTGAAACTCAGCATCTGTAAGGGACGGTTTATCATCAAGCCTCTGAACTCGCTTACCGACCGTCTGGCGGCAGATATGGCTACGCTTGCTGACTTGACGGATGATGATGTGCTGTGGGATATCTCAAAGCGCTCCATCGTGTCGGCATGGAAGGCGGGCTGCCTGCTCTGGGTGCTGAACGACCAGACTTGGACGAAGGCGATGGGTGAGCTTGTGGAGTGGCTGGTTTATCATGATATCTGGAGCAAGATGCAGCTATTCGCCGACCTGCTGAACCAGGATGCTGACTCGGTAAGCGAGGCACAGCGAAGAGGACCTAAGAACCTGCTTGACGACCTGCCAAACCCTTTCAACGAGGCGCAGCTGGAATCGCTCCGCTTGCAGCTGGGGAAATCGAAAGATGGCACGAAGGGGCAAATCAGGAAATGGGTGTTTCGCAAGTTTATCACCTTTTCGGCAGAAACGGGGCTTTATACTAAGACTGAGGAGTACTTGACAGGAAGCGGGACGAGCGATGGAATCGCTCGGAACAGGGGCAAGAGTGGCGGCTCTGGAAGAAAGAAGAAAGAGGCTGATGACGAGCAGAAGGAGATGGCTGCTGATGCCAAGAAAAAGAAAGGGAAAGGGATATGATGGAGAAATATGAGATTCAGAAACTGCGCGAACTTCCGATAGAGAAGGTTGCGAAAGAGCTGGGGATGAAGGTGGAGCACCATAAGGCGCTCTGCCCCTTCCATGACGACCACCACGCCAGCCTTACGTTCAACAAGACCAAGAACAGCTGCAGATGCTATGTCTGCATGAGGAGTTCTATCGGCACCATCGACCTGGCGATGCGATACCTGGGGAAGGATTTCCCGGCGGCTTGCCGATGGCTCGCCGAGGAACATCAGATTCAGCTGGAGGAGTATTCTTCTTCGGGCTCTTCATCCGATGGTTCTTCTTCGGATGACAATTCGGGGAAATCTTCCTTCGATGCAAGCAGGTATGCTAGGTTCTTCGAGCATCCCTGGCTTAACGGGGCGGCTCGGAGGTTTCTCTTTGAGGAGAGGAAGATTGACTGGAGAGTGGTGAACTGGTGCCGACTGACTTCATGGACGGATAAGAAGGGCATCAACTGGCTGCAGATTCCTTACTTCAATACCGAAGGACGGCTTATCGGAATCCAGAACAGGAATCTGGATTACACGAAGAAAAAATCTTCATCGGGAGGTTGTTCTTCTGACGAGAAGGCTTCTTCGGCTGGAAATCTTTCTTCTGAAGAGAAATGTTCTTCTGAGGGGAATGTTCCTTCTGAAGAAAAAAGGCCGGGCGAAGAAAAGGAGCAGGATGCTCCCCGCTTCCGGTTCCCTTACGGCGCAAGATGCAGCATCTATAATCTGCCGGTTGTAAAGAGACTGAAACCGGGCGATAGGCTGTTTATTACGGAGGGATGTAGCGACTGCTGGGCGATGCTTTCTGCCGGACATAAGGCGATAGCCATCCCTTCTGCCACACTTCTCAAGCCCGAGGATAAGCAGCTGCTGACGGATATCGGAAGACTGTATCAGGTGGAATTCCACATGTTTCCTGATCAGGATGTGCCGGGCGAAAGCCTCTTTATGCAACTCAGGGAGATGCTCCCCCAGCTGGTTCACCACCAGTTGCCACCGGGCTGCAAGGATTTCAGCGAATACTATCTTTTAGGGGCTGCTGCAACTTCCGGGAGCAAGGAGCCGAAGAACAAATGATTAAAAAATTGAGATTATGGAAGATTTTATAAACCGTACGTATACGAAGAAGGAACTGGGACTGATGTACTTTCCCGAGAGTATGCCACGCACGGCCGTAAATCATCTCATGAGTTGGATTCGCCGTTGCCAACCGCTCTGGGATGAATTGCAGCAGATGGGGTATGAAAAGACTTGCAAGTCGTTCACGCCCAAGCAGGTAAAGGCTATTATCGATAACCTCGGGGAACCGGGATAGTTTTTAATGGTGAGTGGTGACTTGGCGGGTGACGGACCAGCGATAGAATCGCTGGGAACGGAGGCTTTTTTAATGTTGAATGTTGAATGTTGAGTGTTTATTCAGAAAATGTTCCGATATCGCATGGTATCGCACGCTATCGCACACCTGATAAATCGGGATTTCGTATCTTTGCATCGTGATTCAGAAAGCGCGCAAAATCACTTGCCCAGTTGGAGAAAAATATCTCCCTAATTGGGAAAATAAAAAAGAAAATGAAACCAAGACTCCAAGCCTCGAAACGAGTCGTTTCGCAAAGTACTTCTTCTAAGAGAAATCTGAGGAAAGAGGAAAAAGCGAAACTTAGCAGGGGGCAGAAAAAATCATGAACCAGAACATGAAGGCATTCATCCGGTATCTCATCGTGGCGATTTGCTCAGCCATCGTCACCTTCCTATCCAGCTCCTGCACGGCAGGACTCGTAATCGGAAAGAACCAGCGGCAACATCAGGAGAACAACATCTCCACCAAAGTAGATTCTACCTACTACGTGCCAACCATCACCATCAGGTAGTTTTAGAGTTGATAGTTTATAACAATTTAAAATTCAAAAGATTATGGCAATTAATTTGAAAGCAAAGGAGACCCTTATCCAAGTAGGCGAAATGAAGGGTCAGTACAGATTCATCCTCGGTACCGAACTTTACAACAAGCTCTCTGAGAGCAAGGTGATCAAGGAGGCTGCCATCAGAAGCGGCGTTAGCGTGGGCGTGATGCAGGTTTGCTGGGATGCAGCAGGCGAGGTTATCAAGGCGTGGTGTACCGAAGGCCATTCCGTAGCCGTTCCAGGATTGGGAACCATGCGATTCGGCGTAAGAGCCAAGAGTGTGCCTACCGTAGGCGAAGTGGCTACCAGTCTGATTACCAACCGCCGTGTAATCTTCACCCCAAGCGTTGACATCAAGCGCGAGCTGCAGGAAACCTCCATCCAGATTACCTGTTACGACCGCAACGGCAAGGTGGTGAAAAACGTTACCTCCGACGATAAGGGCGATGTGGAAGACCCTGACAACACCCCAGGTGGTGGCGGTTCGGATAATACCCCGGGCGGCGGAAATACCGAAGGCGGCGGAACCACCGGCGGTAATGAGGGAGACGGTTTGGAGTAAGCGAACTCCCCGAAAAGCCGAACAGGAATCCCTGATTTTACCATAATAAGAAAAGAGCCCCTGATGCAAGGAAACGAGCATCGGGGGCTTTTATCTTACTCCATTACATAGAGGATGGATGTATAGAGCTGCATCACGAGAATGTAGAAAAGAAAGCAGGGCGAAAGGAGGCGGATGCCTTGATTCATCGCATCATAAACCTGACTGATGCCCTTGATGCTCTCGCTCATGATGCCGTAACTCATGCTCATCACCATGACCGAGAAACAGATGTACGGAATGAGACTATGCGTGAACGGACCCGGAAAGAGGGTTCCTACGGCATTCAGCAGAATGGCATGGGGCAAGAGGGTGAGCGCCAGCATGATACCTGCAGAGATGCACAACTCGATGAGCATCAGGCGCAAGGCCGTGCGCTGGCGATACTGGGTATGGTCGAAATGGAGCACCCTACTCTGTTTTACCACCCCGATGGTGATGCTGATGAGCACCAGCCATACGAGCCATACAGAGGTGAGATGGTCTACAAAATGGCCCGTAAACCAGCGGATGCCCTCGGGGCTGGTAAGCGAATGGGCGAACGACTCGGGCATCGCAGCTGTAAGCAGCCACGAAACCAGAATCACCACTACTTCGGCTATTCCCAACGATAATGCCAGATAGGCCAATACTTTCTTATACATTCTTTAAAAAGCACTTATTGAAACGAGTTATTCTTCATCTGCCTGCAGATGGTCGATATCCAGAATGCGGAGCTCGCAGGCTTTTACCACCAGGCGGGTGGCGTTGATGCCCATGCCGTGGTTGCCGTCAGGGAAGAGTTTCTGAACCAGTTCTGCCTGTCGCTTCTCCAGACTCTTTACGCCGAAAGGCATTCCGCGCAGGTTGGTAATCTGCTCCTTGGTGTAACCCAGCGCAAGATGGCGCAGGAAACGCTCGTCATACTCATCAATCTCATAATTCACCAGAGCCTCCTGACGCATCAGCTGACTGTTTACGCTCCGCTTGAAACGGTCTACTATCTTCTGAAGGATAGGCTGGTTGAACACCAGTTTCTTACCTCCCATGCAGCTCGCCACATCGCCACGCGTAAGGAGTTCGCCACTCTTCAGAATGATACCATCGCAGCCCGCATCGAGCACATCTACCCAGAGTTTTTCGTTCAGAATTTCTCCTGTAAAGATGAGCACCTTCACGTCAGGGTACTGCTCCTTGGTCTGGCGGCAGATTTCTACGCCTACCGTGGTGGAACCGCCCAGTCCGAGGTCGAGCAGAACCAGATCGGGCAACTGCTGCTTGATGAGTTTCCAATAGGCTATTTCGCTCTCGGCAGTACCGATGATTTCAGCCTCCGGAATATCATTCTTGAAGATACCCTCTGTGCCCTTCAGTTCCAGGGGCACGTCTTCTACTATGATGACTTTAAAATTTTCCATTTTCTGATATTTTTATTTTCTTATGATTTTAAAATTTTCCATTTGATGCGTGCCGGCAGCACGGCCTCTATCCTGAGGCAACCCTTATCGCCCTGGCAAGCCTTGATGCCGCAGCCGCGCAGATTGGTAATCTCGCCCAGTTCCCTCACAATCTGCCGGCACAGGAGATAGCGCAAATCGCCCGTCAGAGGGGTGAAGAGCTGGGCATGGAGCGCAGCATCATAGGCCACATCCTGCTGGTCAATCCAATATCTCACGTAGGCAGAACCCGGAATCTCAGCCACTCCGGTATGGTAATCCTTGGAATTGCCGCGCATCAGAGAAACAAGGTAGCGGTTCAGGAAATCATCTGCCTTGATGTTGCCTTCTACCTGCTCCATCGCCTGGGCGCTGAGCAGAGAATAGAGCGATTTATAATAAGCTACCAGTTCCTTGAGCGAATCAACATCATCGGGCTGCGAATCGATAAGCTGGCGGATGCGCGACGGATAATACATCGTTTCGTGCTTGAGCGTAGACAGACAGTTGTCGAGCACGGAATTGGAGATATGAAGCTTATCGTTCTCATATTCAGCCCTATGCAGCTCATCGGTCATCAGCTCCAGTTTCAGGGATTCCTGTTCAGCCTCGTCGGTCCGCTTAGCCTTGGTCTGCTCAATCATGGCAAACCGGTAGCTCAGCACGTGGCGGTAATAGAGCAGATAATAAGCCAGCGGCAACTGCAGCAGCAACAGGATGAGCAGCACCACGGCCACAGTCTTCGAGTTCTCGCTCTGCTGCATCGTGTGCACGTAATTATCGAGCGTATTATCGGCACTTATCTCGCGGAACAGCTGGGTATAAACCTTGTTGTTGCTCTGGTAGAGCGACCATTGGTGCAACGCCAGGGCAGCCACGGCACACTCGTTTCTCAGGTCCAGGATGACGTGATAATTGGTTGGCAGTCCGGAGCGTATCCAGGAGAGTTCTGCCGCCATTCCCACCTCCGGATGAGCCACCATGAGATACTTGCCGTCGGGATATTTCGACAGATAGAACGCGTTGAGATAATGGCGCGAAGAATCGGCAAAGGCCAGGGTGCGCTGGTAGGTGCCGTTGATATTGCTGAAGTAGGCGCTATCTGCAAAATCGTCGGCACGCTGGAGATTGGCATCTACGTTCGTCTTGTGATGATTGTGGCGCTGGCGGATGTCGTTGGCCTTCTTAGCCTCGCAAGGCTGGACCGAAGCCGACAGCAGCACGAAGAGCATGATGATGATGCCCAACAACTGATGGGTTCGGCGGGCGATGCCTTTAGGCAGACGGAAACTGAAGCGGCTCCCCTCGCCCAACTTGCTTTCTGCCTTGATCTGGCAGCCGGCAAAGAGCGAACTCACCTTCTTATATTTCTCTATGATGCCCTTGCAGTTAAGCAGTCCGAAGCCATGACCGCCCGTATAGGTCCGGTCGAAGACATGCGCCAGCTGCTCCTCGTCCATACCCTTTCCGGTATCTGAGATGCTGATTTCCACGAAGTCAGAAACCTTGGCGCTAATGGTTACCTTTCCGCCTTCGGGTGTAAACTTGCGGGCATTATCGGCTATGGTATTGATCATGAAGAGCGTAAGGATGCGGTCGGCCTTGACCACGGCATCGGTCGGCTCTACTTCCAGTTTCACGCCCTGCATCTGGAAGCTCATCTTGCCCTTGGCAACAATATCGAAAAGCTGCTGGAGCGGGAAACTTTCGATACGCAGGCTGAGTGAGCCCTGGCGCATCTGAATCCACTCCGTAAGCACGTTGTTATATTGGTTAATCTTATCCGTGAGTTCAGCGATATACTGGTAACGTTCCTGCCGCACCTCATCGCTTTCGCCCCCTTCGGAGAGTCGGTTTACCTCGTGAATCATACGGTCGATGAAAGGCGTAATGCTGTTTACGAGCGAAACTTTAGCCCTTTGTTCCAGATTGCGTTTCTTGTTTTCTTCGATATGCAGACGGGTTACGTTCAGTTCATCCTGAACCTCCTCCTGCTTATCTTTTAATTCGTTGATTTTCTTAGTGTTATTCTTGCTCCACTCACGCAAAGGTGCAAGCAGTTCATCCATCGACTGGTTCTTCATCTTCTTGCGCTTCATGTGGTCGAAAACGTAGAGCAGAACCACCACGAGCACAATCATCGCCACCACGGCAGCAATCATCAGGTTGAGCTGCTGGGCGTTCTCGTCGAGTGCCGCGGCACGTGCCTCCAGCTGACGGTCCTGTCGCGAACGGTCCTGCAAATCCAGATAGATATTGCGGTTGTAATCGCTCTGCTGCTTATCATCTATAGCCGAATAAACCAGGCAGAGTCTTTCACGTATCGACGCTACGAGGTCGGGTGCCTGCTCTATCGCCTTGTTGTCGTTCAGGGCATGATTCAGGCAGTCGAGCGCCGAAGAATAATCATGGATATCCCAGAAGCATTCTGCCAGCGTACGGTTGGCTCCGGCAGTCTGATAAACATCTCCGTAGCTCGAAAAGAGGTTGAGGGCACGCTGGGCAAAGTTGCCTGCCAGCAGATTGTTCGGCATCTGCTCGATGTTGAGATACTGGAAGGCAGGCAGGTTGTTGCGTATGAGGAAATCGCTCACCTCTCCTTTTCTGAGGTGCTCGCTAATAGACTGCAGGGCGTTAGCCTGCCAGTAAGGATAAGGATGGGCAGGGTCGCTAGCCAGCATGTAGCAGCTGATCAGCCGGTCGAATTCCGCCTGATTGATTTCGTTTTCGGTTTCCTTGACGATAGCTCCGCCCGAACCTATATTATAAAGATAGTTGAGATATTGTGCCGAATCCTGTTCCAGCTCATCTGGGTCCAGACGGTTAAGCTCCTGAAGCATCGGCTCGTCTAAGCCCACATAATAAAAATAGGTGGCGGCCACAATATAGAATTCAGATTTCGCATAAATCACACGTTTGCTTTCCCTCGGGGGCATGGAATTCACCTCTTCGCGAATTCTGCGCAAACGCCTCATCGCCTTTTCGCGATAAGCATAAAAATCTTTGTTGTGCGATTCTCTCTGGCAGAGTCGCATGTTCTGAACATCGGCAATAGCGAGTTCTATCTGATTATCGCTCTCCTCTTCAATCTTCTTCAGCCATCCCTTGGCACCCTTGTAATCCATCTTGGCTATACAGACGAAGGCAAGGTTGTTATAGGCTTCGGCACGGCCTGAGGGATAATTTTCTGAGAGCTTCAAAGCCCTCTCAGCCAGCACTTTAGTAGAATCGAGATTGCGATAATGATAAGCATAGGATTGCTCGTTCAGCTCATCTACCCTTGCCTTATTCGCAGGAGAACAAGCTGAAAGAAAAAATGCCGCCACCACCAGAATTGATGATGGCGACATGAAACAAAACGATGCGAAAAACTGCATCTCTAATGAAAAATAGTCTAAATTAAGCGCGAGCCTTCGCGATGTAACCGAGAGCCTCCTGACACTTGGCTTTGATGGCAGCCCAGTCGCCAGCAGCAACAGTCTCCTTAGGGAAAAGCTTAGAACCCATACCTACGCAGAGAACGCCAGCCTTGATCCAAGGAGTAAGATTCTCCTCTGTTGGCTCTACGGCACCTGTTACCATGATGTTGCTCCAACGCAAAGGTGCCATTACGTTCTTGACGAATGAAGGACCGCCTACGTTACCTGCTGGGAATACCTTGGTTACGTCGCAACCGGCAGCCTGAGCATTATTGATTTCTGTTACAGAACCGCAACCTGGTGAATAAGGAACCAGACGACGGTTGCAAACTGGAGCAATATCTGGGTTGAAGTTAGGACCTACGATGAAGTTAGCGCCGAGCTGGAGATACAGAGAAGCTGTACCGGCATCAACAACTGTACCTGCACCCAGAATCATCTCAGGGCAAGCCTTGTCGGCCCACTTTACCAACTCTCCGAAAATCTCGTGAGCGAAGTCACCACGGTTAGTAAACTCGAAAACACGTACGCCACCCTCGTAACAAGCCTTGATGACGTTCTTGCAGATTTCAACATCCTTATTGAAGAAAACAGGTACCATACCAGTCTCTTTCATGGCTGCCATAACCTGCATTTTGCTAAACTTTGCCATTATCTTATTATAATGTTAAATTTTAAATGTTAAATTAGGAAGAGCAAATGAATTGGCTTTCCCTTCGGTAGCCGAACGATGTTTCTTCACTCTTCCCTCTTCACTTAAATTTATCTCTGAACGCGACCATTAGCGTTACCGCCAGCCAGGCTCTCTACCTCGTCAGCAGATACCAGGTTGAAGTCGCCAGGGATAGTATGCTTCAAAGCAGAAGCAGCTACCGCAAACTCAAGAGCCTCGCCCTGAGTCTCCTTAGTAAGAAGACCGTGGATCAGACCACCAGAGAAAGAGTCGCCACCACCAACGCGGTCGATGATAGGGTTGATGTCATAGTGCTTGCTCTGATAGAACTCCTTACCATCATAGATAAGAGCCTTCCAGCCGTTGTGTGTAGCAGAGAGAGATTCGCGGAGAGTAGAAACAACATACTTGAATCCGAACTCCTTCATCATGCCCTTGAAGATTCCGTAGTAACCCTCAGCATCAGTCTTACCGCCCTCTACGTCAGCATCTGGCTTGAAGCCCAGGCAGAGCTGAGCATCTTCCTCATTACCGATGCAAACATCAACATACTTCATCAGAGGACGCATAACAGAGATAGCCTTCTCTGAAGTCCAGAGCTTCTTGCGGAAGTTGAGGTCAACAGAAACTGTTACGCCGTGACGCTTAGCAGCCTCACAAGCTAACTTGGTAAGTTCAGCAGCCTTGTCGCTAATAGCTGGAGTAATACCGCTCCAATGGAACCATTGGGCACCCTCCATAATCTTGTCGAAATCGAAATCAGATGGGTCAGCCTCAGCAATTGCGCTGTGTGCACGGTCGTAGATTACCTTGGATGGGCGCATAGAAGCGCCAGTCTCGGCATAGTAGAGACCTACGCGGTCGCCACCACGAGCGATGAACTCTGTGTTAACGCCGTAACGACGGAGACCGTTGACAGCAATCTGACCGATCTCGTGCTTAGGGAGCTTAGATACGAAGTAAGCATCATGACCATAGTTAGCCAAGCTTACAGCTACGTTAGCCTCACCACCACCAGGGATGATGCGAAGTGATTCACTCTGAATGAAACGATCATTGCCTTCTGGTGATAAACGAAGCATGATCTCACCCAATGTTACAATTTTTGCCATGTTTGATAGTTTTAATTTTTTTGTTTTTATTTTGTTTGTTATGAGTAACAAATTAAATTCCACTTTTCAGTAGAGAAATGAAGTTCAATTATCAGTTGTCATTCAATTTCGAGGGCAAAAATAACCATAATTTCTCGAATAACGAAATAAAATCGCATTTTTTTTTGTTTTTCGTGCAAAAAAGTTGCTGTGTCTTCGCACAATTCAAAAAATTGTTGTATATTTGCGGCAAAATTCGTACTTGTGGTCGCACACAACAGAATTGCTTAATACTAATTGTGGTCTGTGCACAGCTAGGAAGTACCTGCGACGTTTTATCTATTGTAGCCCCCAGGAGAGGCTCCTTATATAATAAGTACACGCGAGGCAACCAGACCCGTAATGCTAAAAAACAATGGCCGAAAAAATCAGAATCAAGGATATTGCCGAGAGAGCTGGCGTATCCGTTGGAACCGTAGACCGAGTTCTGCACGACCGTCCAAACGTGTCGAAACCTGCACGCGACAAGGTCGAGAAAGCCCTCAAGGAAATGAATTATCAGCCTAATGTGTACGCCAGCGCTCTGGCTTACAACAAATCCTATACCTTCTACCTGCTGATTCCGAAACATGAATCGGAGGCTTACTGGGAGGAAATAGAGGAAGGCGCAAAAAAATGTGAAGATACCCGACGTGACTTCCATATCGATGTAGAAATTCGTTTCTATGAGCGTTCCAGCGAGGAATCGTTCCGCGAAGAAGGCAACAAGATTCTTGAGGCCAGTCCGGAAGGAGTCATCTTGGTGCCTTCATCGCTCGACGTGACCCGCGAGTTTACCGAGGCGTTGCATCACAAAAGCATCCCGTTCATCCTGCTCGACTCCTACATGCCCGATCTGCGTCCGCTCTCTTTCTTCGGCCAGGATTCGTTCTGTTCCGGTTTCTTCGCAGCCAAGATGCTGATGATGCTTGCAGCAAAGGAAGATGAAATCCTGCTCATGAGGCAGACCAAAGACGGAAGAGTGGTCAGCAAGCAGCAGGACAACCGAGAGGTAGGATTCCGCCATTACATGCACGACCACTTCCCTAACGTGAAGATTACCCTGCTCGACCTGCCGTTGAGCGGCACACGTGCTGAATTCGTCAAAATGCTGGAGAAGTTCTTTGCCGTGCATCCGAACATCCACCATTGCATCACCATGACTTCGAAGGCGCACATCGTGGGCGACTTCCTGCTGAAGACCAACCGCCGCGACGTTCAGATCATGGGCTATGATATGGTAGAGAAAAACGCCCGCTGTCTGCGCGAAGGAAGCATCTCCTTCCTCATCGCCCAGCACGCCTACATGCAGGGTTACTCCTGCGTAGACACGCTCTTCCAGGCCATCGTACTGAAGAAGAAAGTTACGCCGGTAAACTATATGCCTATCGAACTGCTGATGAAGGAAAACGTAGATTTCTATCGCAGAACCCAGCTCTAAGGCGAATTGGCAGAATTAAAGCTTTTGCCCTTACAGGGCGACAGGGTTGCGTCCGTAATTACCCAGGGCGATGCCCTGGGCTAGGAGCTTTTGCCCTTTCAGGGCGTATGGAGCCAACTAGCGACAATACAGGAACATTATAAATTATAAACAATAAATAAAAAACAGACTACGTATGGAACAATCAAGTTTTATCAAGATTAACCCTGCCGACTCGGTAGTGGTTTGCTTGCGCCCTATGAAGAAGGGTGAAACAATTGAAGTAGATGGCAAGACCATCACATTATTGCAGGATACACCTGCAGGACACAAGGTGCTCATCAACGATGCAGCCGAGGGTACAGATATCCTGAAGTATGGCTACCCTATCGGTCATGCAAAGACCGGTCTCAAGGCGGGCGAATGGGTAAACGAGAACAACCTCAAGACCAATCTTGCCGGTACGCTCGAATATACCTACAACCCGGTTAACGAGCAGCTGAACATCGCTAAGGAAAACCGCACCTTCAAGGGCTACGTTCGCAAGAATGGCGAAGTAGGCGTAAGAAACGAAGTATGGGTAGTTCCTACCGTGGGCTGCGTTAACGGCGTGGCTGAGAAGCTGGTAGAACTCCTCAAGAAAGAAACAGGCTGCGAAGGCATCGACGCCATCCACGCATGGCACCACAACTTCGGTTGCTCACAGCTCTCGGGCGACCATGAGAATACCCGCAAGGTGCTTCGCGATATCTGTCTGCATCCAAACGCAGGTGCCGTGCTCGTTCTCTCGCTCGGCTGCGAGAACAACCAGCCAGATGATTTCATGAAGATGCTCGGCGACTATGATCACGACCGCATCAAACTTCTTGTAACACAGAAGGTTGAAGGAGACGAACTCGAGGAAGGCATGAAGATTCTGCGCAACCTCTATGCCCAGGCTAAGGAAGACAAGCGCGAGGAAGTTCCGGTAAGCAAACTGCGCGTAGGTTTGAAGTGTGGCGGTTCTGACGGCTTCAGCGGAATTACAGCCAACCCATTGGTAGGTGAATTTAGCGACTGGCTCGTAGCTCAGGGCGGAACAAGCATTCTGACAGAGGTACCGGAAATGTTTGGCGCAGAAACCATTCTGATGAACCGTTGCGAAAATAAGGAACTCTTCGACAAGACCGTTCACCTGATTAACGACTTCAAGGAGTACTTCCTGAGCCATGGTGAACCAGTTGGCGAGAACCCTTCTCCAGGTAACAAGGCAGGTGGTATCTCAACCCTCGAAGATAAGGCTTTGGGTTGCACCCAGAAGTGCGGCCGTGCTCCGGTAAGCGGCGTGCTCCAGTATGGCGACCGTCTGGAGACAACCGGTTTGAACCTGCTTTCAGCTCCGGGTAACGACCTTGTAGCAGCCACAGCTCTGGCTTCAGCAGGTTGCCAGCTCGTCCTCTTCACCACAGGTCGCGGAACCCCATTCGGAACCTTCGTGCCAACGATGAAGATTTCTACCAACAGCAATCTGGCAAAGAACAAGCCAAACTGGATTGACTTCAACGCCGGCGCTCTGGTAGAAGGTGTAGAAATGAAAGACTTGGTAAGCAAGTTTATTGATAAGATTATAGCCGTAGCAAGTGGCGAGGAGGCTCGCAACGAGTATAATGGCTATCGTGAAATCTCCATCTTCAAGAATGGAGTAACTCTTTAATTAAAAAGAAAAAAGAAGTATGAGTAATAAAAAAGGTTTGCTGGCGTTGTCGCCATTATTTTTACTGATTGTCCTCATCGTGGCTTTTACCGTATATTCGGTAGACAGCAACCATCAGGACACCAGCCTCTCGCTCACAGTAGCGTTCATGATTTCGAGCATTTATGCCGTGGCAATTTCCGGCGGAATGCCTGTCAGGAAACGAGTGGACACATACAGCAAGGGTGCCGGCGCCAACAACCTGATGCTCATGCTCTGGATTTACGTGCTGGCTGGCTCGTTTGCCGCATCAGCCAAGGCGATGGGAGCCGTTGATGCAACCGTCAACCTGGCGCTCAGCATCCTGCCAGCCAGCATGATTCTGCCAGGACTCTTCCTGGCTGCCTGCTTTATCTCCGTATCTATCGGAACAAGTGTGGGAACCGTAGTGGCTCTGGTTCCGATAGCCGCCGGACTGGCCCACTCGATGGATGCTAACGTAGGCATGATGACCGCCATCATCGTAGGTGGCGCTTATTTCGGCGACAACCTCTCGTTCATCTCCGATACGACGGTTGTTGCTACGCAGACGCAGAACTGCAAGATGAGCGATAAGTTCAAGGTCAACTCCATGATTGTGGTTCCGGCCGCCGTACTCGTGCTCATCGCCTATTCTGTCATGGGAGTCGGTCTTCAGGCCCCAACCCACATCAACGAGGTAGAATACATGAAAGTATTGCCTTACCTCACCGTCCTCGTTACCGCTATTGCCGGCATGAATGTAATGGCTGTTCTCACTCTGGGCACCCTACTCTGTGGCGCCATCGGCATAGGCAGTCATCTTCTGGGTGCCTCCGGAAGCTACGACCTCTTTGGCTGGTTCTCAGCCATGGGCAACGGCATTATCGGCATGGGCGAACTCATTATCATCGCCATGATGGCAGGTGGTATGCTCGAAATCATCCGCGAAAACGGCGGAATCGATTTCATCATCAACAAGATTACAGCCCACGTAAACAGCAAGCGTGGAGCCGAACTTTCTATCGCCGCCCTCGTTTCGATGGTTAACATCTGTACGGCAAATAATACGGTAGCGATTCTGACAGTAGGAAATATTTCGAAAAAGATAGGCGACCGGTTTGGCGTAGACAACCGCAAGGCAGCCAGCATTCTCGACACCTTCTCGTGCATGGTTCAGGGATTGATTCCTTATGGCGTGCAGATGCTCCTGGCAGCCGGTCTGGCCAATCTCAGTCCGATGGACATTCTTCCTTATCTCTACTATCCGCTGGCGATAGGTGTGGCAGCCCTGCTGGCCATCCTCTTGCGCTATCCTAAGAGATACAGTTAGGAAGACTTCTAAAAATCAGAGGAGGGTCTCCTTCTGCGTTAGAGATTTCTTGACAGGAAGAACAAAACTTTATTATTGACTATTAATAAGAACAAGGCATATGAATTTTCTTCAGCGCAACCTTTTTACTAAGCTCCGTGCCGATAACTTCGGCATCAAGGAAGAAATGGAACCGATGACTACCTTTAAGAAGAAAAAGATAGCTCAGATGCTCAAGAACGTGAATGATGTTCCTGCCGGAGAGGTGAAGATGAACAACGGTTTTCTGAACCGACGGCTCAGCAAGATTCAGGAAGATGAACGCCACGCCATCGATACCTCTATCGAGACCATTTATCTGCTGCGCATCATCGTGGCAAACGTAAATGGAATGCTGGCTAACGGAATCAATCTCAGAGGAATCATCCAGTTGGGAGACTACCTGAGAACCCGAGGCGACAAGGTAGATTTCGTGAAACTGGAGAAGTGGCTTGCCAAGCTCCGCATCCAGCGCATCGCCCAGTTGGAAGGAAGCGTACTCATAACCTTCTTCGATTTTGAACAGGACGAAATCCCGTTCGTTCATCACATAGAAAGAGGCGCCTACAAGCTGACGCTCCGTTCGCTCTACTATAATATCATGGACCAGCAGGCCATTCAGTTTGAGCAGACCAGCAGCGGCTTTGTACGCACCACGGGGGGAACCATGCGCAAGAATCTGCGCCGCAGCATGCGCTATCTGCAATACGCTCCGATAGAAACCATGAGCAATTTCATGAACAATTTCTTCCGTTCATTATCTGAGATTGAAGAGTAAATTTCAGTAAGGATTGAAGGGGTTAACCTGGGATTCATCAGGACGAAGAGTAAAATATCTATAAAATTAATCTCTCAGTAGTACGATTTTCATCTGATTTTCGTATCTTTGCATCTATGAAAAAATTATTTATCTCTATTATAGCATCCATTATTGCCTTGGGAGCCCATGCCCAAGTGCAATGCGAAGACACTTGTCGGCACGTTCACGGCATCGACTTGAGTCATTATCAGGGCAACGTGTTCTGGGAAACCGTGGGCGACAACTCTAAGATGGCTTACGTTTATCTGAAAGCTACTGAGGGCGGAACCAACATCGACAGCAAATACAAGAAGAATATCGACCTGGCTCATCGCTATGGAATGAAAGTAGGTTCTTATCATTTCTACAGACCCCGCATCCCACAGCAGACGCAGCTGGAAAATTTCAAGGCCCAATGCCGTCCGGGAGATCAGGACCTCTTGCCTATGATTGATGTGGAGACGAAAAGCGGCATGAATACAGAAGAATTCTGCGATTCGCTCTTTAAGTTTCTGCATCTCGTAGAGAAAGCATATAAGCAGAAACCCCTCATCTATACGGGAGCCAATTTCTATGACAACTATCTTCTGGGCAAGCTAGACAGCTACAAGCTGATGATTGCCCAGTATACGAAGCGCATCCCTGTATTGCGCGATGGTAGAGATTTCGAAATGTGGCAATATACGGGTAAGGGCAAACTCAACGGAATAAACGGCTATGTTGACAAAAGCCGTTTCATGGGGCGCCACAAGCTCAGAGAAATCAGATTCAGACATCGATAGTACTTGGAACCCTGAACTCGGAACTTTATGATTAGCTTCAAGGTAAAGAGTGGATAAGGTCTGGAAGTAGAGAAGCATGAATTATATAAGTAAATTAATAAACACAAAATAGAATTATGGCAATTATAAAATGTCCGGAATGCGGACGCCAAATTAGCGATAAAGCACCTACCTGCCCTAGTTGCGGAGTAGAAATAGCAGGCAAAATTACCAAATGCCCAAATTGTGGCGAGATTTATTTCAGCAACCTGGAAATGTGTCCTAACTGCCATGAGCTGAATCCTTCGCTCACAAGAATGACGCCTCCGACAGGAATGAGCCAGCAGACTCCTGCCAGCCAGGCTTCTATGACTCAGCAGCAAGAAGCTGAAAACGCAGCCAGACAGAATGCAATCAGACAAGAAGAAATCCGCCGTCAGGAGGTTCTCAGACAGGACGCTCGTCCTCAGACACCTGTCAGAACAGCAACACCTCCTACTCCACCCGTTCCTCCGGTTCGCCCACAGCAATCTAATTCTCAGAACGGCGGAAACGGCGAGGGAACCCAAGAAAAGAAAAAAAGCAACCGTGGCGTCATCATCATCTCTCTGATTTTCGCCTTCCTCGTTTGTGGCATTTTCTACTATTTCTATGATAGTGCCAATAAGAATAAGGAACTGGAAGCTTACGAGTATGCGATGCAGAGTAGCGACCCGATGGTTCTGCAGAGTTACCTAGATACTTACAAAGATGCAGACGAGGCGCATCGTGATTCCATCATGGCTCACCTCGAACTTCTGAAGCAGACCGATCAGGACTGGACCAACGCCGTAGTAAGCGGTTCGAAAGAGGCCCTGCAGGCTTATCTCGACAAATACCCAAACAGTCCACACAAGCAGGAGGTTTTGAACAAGATAGATTCCATCGACTGGAATGTGGCCAAGAATGCTGATAATGTAGAAGCTTACCAGGCTTATCTCGCCGCTCATGCTGACGGTTCGCATATCGAAGAGGCTGAGAATGCGATGAAGAAAGCCAAGAGCAGAGATTTGCAGCCAGAAGAGAAAGATATGGTAAGCAGTCTGTTCCGCCATTTCTTCCAAAGCATCAATACCCGCGATGCTGATGGTTTGCAGGCTTCATGCGAGGACATTCTCTCTTCGCTTCTGGGCAAGAATTCTGCTACCAAGGCAGATGTTGTTACCTTTATGAATAAGCTTTATAAGGAAGATGTGACCAACCTGAACTGGTTCCTCACCAACGATTATAAGATCAAGAAGCGCGAGGTGGGTGACGAAGATTATGAATATCAGGTTCAGTTCTCAGCACGTGAGGAAGTTCAGCTTACCGACGGTACTAAGAAAACCAACCATTTCAAAATCAACGCAACCGTTTCGCCAGACGGCAAGGTTTCTGCGTTCAACATGTCGAAGATTAATGCTGCAGAATAATAAATAGAGACTCATCTGAGACGAAGCGATTTTTATTTCAGAGAATCATTTAAAAATAAATAGAAAAAACGCCCAGCAAGATCAGGAACTTCATTTCTGAATGTTCCCTTCTTGCAGGGCGTTTCTTTTT
>OLYN01000703.1_pt1 | contig 18701 bp, 9 predicted proteins | sample 1674231 | NCBI WGS metagenome assembly OLYN01 (sample SAMEA103958153, study PRJEB25191) | human gut metagenome
ATTACAAGTTGCATCCAGATATATACAAAAGGGATACTCCGTTATTCAACAACTATGCCATAAGAGGGGAGCATAAAAAGCGGATTGCTGCGTTACTCGTCTTGATAAAATCCTCACAACCATAAGGTTGCTGCGGTTTCATCTTCACCGAGTGCCTTGCACTCCATCTTTTTATGCTCCCCTCTTCCTATACTATTCTGCCCACTACCACTTCGAGAGGGCAATGGGCTTCAATATTCTGGAGAAGTTACCTACTTCGCGACGGGTTTGGCATAGTGGGTCGGCTGGGATTTCGGCTTTTCCGGATGGACTGCACGGGCAGGAAGCTTGCGGACGGCCGCATAGACGAGGAAACCGACACCGAGAAGGATGAACGGGATGCTTAGCCACTGCCCCATGTCGAGAAGCATATTCTTCTCGAATTCCACCTGCGGGTTCTTGATGAATTCGATGAGGAAGCGGGAACCGAAGCAGCCGATGAGGAACCAACCGATGAAGAAGCCGCGGTGCACCTTGTCCAGTTTCTTTTCATAGACGAGGACGAGGACGATGCCGAGGATGAGGTAGCAGAGAGCCTCGTAGAGCTGGGTCGGATGGCAGGCAAGGCCTTCGGGATGCTCGGCGCTCGGCCCGTAGAGCTGCACCCACTCGTAGGAGCGTGGAAAACGGAATCCCCACGGGAGGTCGGTCGGGCCGCCGAAAATTTCGGAATTGAAGAGATTTCCCAAACGTATGAGCGCCCCGGCGAAACATACTGTAATGGCGAGCCTGTCCATAATCCACACGAAGTCGAAGTCGTTCTTCCTGCCGAACTTGTGCGCGAACCATATCATCGCGATAATCAGAGCGATTGCTCCGCCGTGACTCGCGAGACCGCCCTTCCATGGCATAAAAATCTCCGCGAAGCCCGCCCACGAGCCGAAGTAATAGTCCGGCTGATAGAAGAGGCAGTGTCCCAGACGCGCCCCAACAATCGTGGCAATCAACAGAGTGTAAAGCAGATAGTCCAGAAGCGGACTGACCTGAATCCCCTCGTTTTTGAAAAAATGTCGGAATATGTACCAACCGATGATGAATCCCGAAACGAAGAGAATCGAATAGTACCGGATTGAAAGCCCGCCGATATGGAATATTTCCGGATCGACATTCCAGGTTATCGCCAATATGTCTAACATAACGTTCGTATAATTTAAACTTTGCCCGACCATGTTCCGGACAGACGGGCAAAGTTACGATATTTTACGAAATATGCGAAATCGCGGAGAAATCCTGAAATATTCTGACTACAGGGAACTCAGATCGGTGACCTCAAGCGGAGATTCGATGGCCTTGAGGGCGGCGGTCTGGGCTATCGGGGCGTTGGAGTCGGTGACGGGAGTGGTGTAGTTGGTGTGCGATGTGTCGGAAGTCGGGAATCGGTAGGTATTGGTGGACATGGTCTTGCCTACGCACGGGCCGAGGATGGTGTCAAAAACGGTGCAGTTCGCCGCGTAGCGGGTGATGCCCTTGTCGAGGTGGAAGAGGTCGCGGGAGAGGTCCATACCGTTGTCGATGTTGAGGCTGGTCGTGCGGAGGTTCTCGACGGCGGTGCCGGTGGCGATGAGCCATTTGATGCCGGTCTGTTCCAGAAGCAACTTAACGTGAGAGGTCATCGCGGCGTACATGCGGCTACGGTCGTTGTGCCACCATGTCTGGAGGAGTTCGCTGCCGGTCGCGAAGGTCTGTGACATGAGATAGACGAAGATCGGTTCCTTGTCCGGCTGCTTGGCGCGGATTTTCTCCATCAGCCCTTTTACGGCCTCAATGCCCTCAAGATGTCTGTCAAAGCCCGCCCAGGCATACCTTGTGCCGGTGTATTCCTGCATTACGACGATGTCGTAGGGCTTGCCACTATCCCAGAAGTCCGCGAGGGAACTATTGCAGTTAGCGGTGTTGTAGCTTTGGTCGCCGTCCCATTTCTCGTAGCCAGACTCCAATTTGTAGCGCAGGCAGACTTTCGGGTTGTCGAAGTTCTGGTTGTAGCCCACGAGGGTGTAGCCGCCGTGGTAGGCGCGTTCCATGGAGAAGTTGGTGATGCCGGCGGCGTTTAGAATGCCGGGGAGATGCTCGGTCGCGTCAAGGGTGAAGCTGTTGCCGATAAAGAGCACGCGGATTGTCTCCTGTCCCACCGGAAGTGCCGGTTTCTCGTCTTTCTTTCCGTCATCCTCGTTCTCGTCCTTGCCAGGCTTTGACGGAGTCTCTGTGTTTCCTCCGCCTGAAGGATAATGTGACGTCTCCGGAGCCTTTTCACACGAACATAATGAGGTAAGCATCAGCGCCATAGCCAATGCGAGTATATTTCTTTTCATACTTTTTCAATTATTTAAAAACAGACAAAATGACCTGTCAGGCTTTGAATCAGATTTTTGAGGATAGATGATTTAAAGCCCCGATACTGTGATCCAATACTGAGGATTCTTCTCGCCGGTCGAAACCACGGCATCCTCGCCTCCCTCAACATCAAAGAGCGCGAAGTTCAGCTTCAGCTTTCCGCCGATGACATTCACTGCAGAGCGCGGTACCGCAATCTCGGCGAGCCAGCCGTTGTCGGTGTCGGATTTGGATGAGAGCGTCGCGTCGTAGCTGACCGCCGCGGAAGTTCCCTTGTCCTGCTCAAGCCATCCGCCGGCATAGCCGCCCTGGTTGCGCAGCCCCGAAAGGCCGATCTTTACACGGAAAGACTTGGTGTTCAGCGTAGTCTGGTCCGCAGGAGCGAGAAAAACCTGCACATAGTCGTCTTTGGAGACGTTCTCGTCGAGACATTCTATGAGGAAATAGATGTTGTCGGCATCGGCGGAACAGCGAAGAGTCGCTTGTGCCTGACATTTGGAGCCGACAAAGAGAGCCTCGTCCGTAGGAAGCCAGTCAGCGTTGTCGCCATCGACCTTGACGGAATGCGAGGACGCCTTGATGTTGTGGTTAAGGCAAAGACTTGCCATCGCCATCTTTACATCGGATGCGTCAGCACTATTTCGCATCAATGCCACGACCTCATGATTATTCTTCATACACATCGCGCCCCAGCTGCCCTTCACTCCCGGAAGTGAGATGAAAGGCTCGTTCCAGTTGCGGGCCTCGGAGTCACCGATGCGCATACGCTGATAGGGCTGCGTGTCCGTATAAGTGAGAACCGTCTCGCCGGAAGGGAACTGCTTGAGGTCCGGACCGACTCCTACCCAGAGGTCAAGAGCACGTTCCGCCGGGCCGACTTTTGCGGACTTGACATCGAAGCCGCTGCCATTGCCCTCATCGCCGGTGATATAATCCCACTTTCCGTCCTTCGGAGACCATGCGAAAGCAATTTTGAAGTGTTTGCCGGTTTCGTCATTGACATAAGCCGACTCGAAAGCGCCGGCAAACTGATTGCTGCCGTTGAGAATGACAAGCGCCGGCATCTGGTCGGTAAACAGCCATTTGTTTTGCTGTTTGCTGTACCAGGTATGACGTATAATACGCAATGGGTCAGCATTTTTCACAGACGGAGTCCACGTGATGCCACCATCGGTCGAGCGCACCATGGAAGTGCCGGAGTGGCTGCCTGAAATCCACGGACGGGACTCGGAGAAGAAGCACTGGAGTTCACCGGTGGCAAGTTCGAGAATCATCGCCTCCCAGTTCGGACCATGATGGATTTCGTAAGGCTGACTCCAAGTCTTTCCGCCGTCAGTGCTGCGAATCATCTCGATGCCGTGCTCGTAGCGGCAGTTGTAGTTGCCATAGGACTTGGCATTGCGGTAGGAGGCGAACAACAAGATGTCACCATTTTTCTTGACGAATCCGTTTCCATTGGTGTACATCCTTGTGTCCTCGTTCCCAAGCCCGTTAGTCACCGTACGCGATTTGAACAATACTCCCTTCGCCGTCCATTCCTTCATGTCCGGACTCGTCGCCCAATAGACATTCCGTCCGTTTCCGTAGTGGTCCGCACGATCCTGACACATAAGGATATAGCTGCCGTCCTGAAGCCGTATCATACGCCCGTAGGTCGGCTCCGGAGTGGTCGTGACGCCGGAGCCAAGGCTGACGAACGTCCTGTAGTCCATCTTCAGCGACGACAGTTTCCAGTCCGCTGCATGAGAGTTTAGTTCATCCTTTCCCTGATTCAGCCGGGAAAAAGAAGTCAGTTCGAGTTTTTTGGGAACCGAGCTATTCGTGCCGCCGTTTCCCTGAGACGACGGATTCTTCTCCGTCTGGCAGGCTGATATTGACACTGCGGCAAAAACGACCGCAAGGCTTATTGACATATATCTTTTCATTTCTTTCACATTTCTATCGTTCCGACATATTCTTTCCTGCGGCAGTCATCATTTCAGTGTGAGGCTCAACCATTCGGACGGATAGTCCGTGTTCTCGCCCTCGACGTCCTCGATGCTCCACGCCGGTTTTTCGGAGGTCTTCGCCTTGTAGTGATGACGCAGATGGCAGCGGATTTTCTCCCCGCCCGACGGTTTCCCGCCCAGACACTCCCAAGAAACGCGGAGTTTCACAGAATATCCCAAATCCTTGTCAGTGTCGTTGTTCAACGTGCCCGCAACCTCAACTTCGTTCGTAACTCCCCAAGCTATAGGCTTCCACGCGATATTGTCATCCACATAAACCTTATACGCGCCTCTTCCGTTCACAACGACCTTCCGCTGCGGCTGTCCGTCCCTCGCGAGAAGAATTTCCACGGCATCGGAATTCTCGGTCGTCAGTGCTGTCAGAACAGAATCGTAAAGGTAGGAATATAAAATGAAATTATCATCGTCATATCCGAAATCCGCATACACGGAAGATGGAAAACTGTGCCCGAGGAACCAGAAATCGTTGTTCTCACGGTCGAAAGAGGCTATTCCCTGCAGTTCGCGGTCGCCCTTCGCAAGAGTCTTGGAGCGGTTCAGACGGCCTATCTCGGAGCGGACGAGCCCACGTACACTGCCGTCCTTGCGGTACTTGACAGTGCCTGTTGCAATCACGGAGTTCTCACCTATGCAGTCAATCGAACCCCAGTAGCCGTCGAAAGGAGATGTCGGATTACGGAAGTTATCGGCTTTTTTGTCGCCGATGAACACCCAGATGCCCTGCTCTCCCTTGTAGGTGCCGTTGCTCAGGACAAGGACCTCGCCTGTTGTGAGTTTTGCACTATAGGGGCCGTAGCCGTAGAAGTCCTTGTTAATCTGTTTCTTGGCAGGCCATTCCGGTCCTCCGTGGGCGCGTATGGCAGCATGGTCTCCGTGCCAGTTCGTCTCCATGTCGGTTTTGACGATGTAGGGCGACTGGTCCACCACCCACTTGCCGTGCCAAACCTCGTACGGGACGGCTATTCCGGCATTGTCGTCGAGGCACACACCCGTCGCCATTCCGTCGTAGGTGGAGCGGTCGTCGCGGGTGCGGGAGATGGTCTCGTTGTCATCGATGTCGCAGACAGACTTTCCCTGCCAGGTCTTTCCGCCGTCAAATGAACGGATGATGACAACCTGGGGCGCTGACATGCCGTCTATGAGCTCCTGTGATGAGGTTATGAACATCTGGATTTCGCCGGACGGAAGTTGGAGAAGAGCCGGTTCCCAGCAGCGGCCGACATAGACCGGCTGTGCCTTGCCCCATGTGCGCCCGAAGTCGTCCGAGAACATAATCTCTATGCCGCAATTGACGTTGGTGTTAGGCAAGTCGTTGTAGCCCAGCTTGTAGCGCCACTGATAGGCAAGCATTATGCGACCGTCCTGAAGTTCGATAAAGTCGGGGTTTACATAGGTCTTGAAGTCGTCGCCTACGGTGGAGGTCGCCGGATGGGTCTTTGTGAGCATCACCGCGTCGGACCATGTGCGGCCGTTGTTCTCACTCCTGCGGGTATAAAGGTCCCAGCCGAAATGGTCGTTTTCGAAGGACATCAGGAGAGAGCCATCGGAGAGGCGTTTGATTCTCGGATAGTAGAGGTTCTCTTCGGTGAACGGGGTTATGGTGCCGACTTCTTCGCTGCATGAGCTGACATGTGCAGAAGTATGTTCCGTGTATGTCGTTCTGTCCCAAGAGATTCGCACATCGCTCTCCGCCGACTGCCGCTCTGTTTTGCAGCAGCCGAGAACAAGAGAGGAAGTGAGAATGAAAAGTATTGCTGAGGAATATCTCATACTAATTCAAGTTTCGTAAATATGTATTTCCTTGGGGGATTATTTTGTCCACAATGAAACGCCTTCGGTGTCGCAGTTTCCGAACGAGATGAGGTAGTCATTCAGATTCTCAGCAGTTATGGCCATTGCGGGCTCGAATCCCTTGTAAGCTATACTTCCACAGAACTTGGTACCCGTTATGCGGAGGGCCTGTGATGCCGCGCCATTAGAGTAACAGCCACCGGCAGCGACTCCCAAGTATGGAATTTCTGTCTTGGGAAGAGCGATTTCCACAGAGTATTGTCCGCCGGTAATGCTGCTGTTGTGACGCAGGTGACCGATAACGCCACCCACAGCGGCAAGTTTCAGAGCATCAAGCTCAAGGGAACTGTCCTCAAACTTCGTTTCAGCAGAACAATTCTCAATCGTAGCGCGGGATGTCATTCCGGCAATACCTCCGAGGATTACGGACTGGTTTATATGACCGCCGCGGAGCGTAGATTTGCTTGTGCAGCCGGAAATGAGCGCCGGGCTGTCGGCAAAGCCGTTTACATAGCCGATTATGCCGCCTGTGACTCCCATTCGGGCGCAAGACGTGGCTTTACCATCACTCCACCCTTGAGTGAGGAATGCGGAGCACTCGATGTCGCCGGTGTTGTGGCAGTCGCGTATCTGAAGATAGACATTGTAGCCATCCACATCAAAGGCACCACCGGCTTTTAGCTGATAATAGTTTGCGGCACGGCCGACGATTCCTCCGATTGCCGAACAAGAGTTGAAGCCGTTGGAGTCGTCTTTTCTGACTATGGCGCCCTCATTGCGACAACTCTCAAACAGAGGATATGCAGACGCAGTTCCGTTCTGAACGATGGCGCAGATTCCTCCGATGGCAAATTTGTTAAGATAGGCCTTGGCAGCTCCGGCCTTGTTCACGGTGATGTTTCCGGTGTTGGTGCAGTTGCGGAATGTGCCGACGCTTATCTTTGACATGTCCTTGGCATATTCGGCGGCATCTGCGGCAAAGCAGGCAAGTCCGCCTATATAGGTGACAATCTGAGGTTTGGTAACATTGTACGCAACATTTATGTCGCCCTTCTGATGGCAGCCCTCAATGAGTCCTCCGTTCATTATGACCATTCCGCCAATCATATAGGACTCGTTGATGTCCGTAAGATTGATTTCTATGCTGTTTGTGATGTTTCTGATTGTTCCGCGGTTATATTGGGCGACAGCCGCCGTGCTCGGGCCTGAAGGGTAGGAAGCCTTCTTGAGTTCACCCTCAAGCACAAGATTCTCGACTACGCCGTCCTTTGCGATGACGGTGAAAAGCGGAACCGTGGTCTCGTGCTGGATTATTTTATGCCCCTGACCATTGAAGATGCCGTCCCAGTCGTGAGGTTCCTTGGTGGCGCCGACCCTTTGAAGAGAAGTCGTGACCTCAATGTCAGCACCGAGTTTCACCTCGCCATCAGTGTTTTTCCATGCGGAGTAGTCGCCTTTGTCAACGGCGTTGGCAAAGGCCTTCCAGCCCATCTCTGTGGTGATTTCCTTGAGAGAAGCCTTCGCGAGGTCAAGCTCTGTAACCGCGGAGGTTCCGCCCACCTTTGCTTCAACGGAGATTTCTTCGAAGGTGTATCTTGCGGCGCTGGTCTCGACAATGGCCTTGCCGGTGTAGCTGCCCGGAGCCAAGAGCGCGATGTAGATAGTTTTTCCGGTTCCCAACTCGCTGACGATTTCAGGAATCACGGTCACTGACTTTTCGCCGAGGTCGGCATTTTTTACAACAGGTGTTTCGCCTGTGATGTCATAGACAAGCTTCCCGGCCAAAGCGGTTCCATTGGAAATGAAACTAATGCTCTGGACAGTCTCGGAGGCATGTGCGCCTGATGCGTCGCTGACGCCAAACTCCACACATGGGGTTATATCCCTGAATATCACCGGATTTTCAAGGCTCACGCTCTCTTCCGGGACAGGAAGAGTCTCGGGACCTGCCACCGCGATGGTGAGCTCAGGATTGCGTTCACCGCTCTTCGGAACGCTCTGTTCAGATGGAATTGTGAAGGCAATGTTGTCGAGCGAGGTCACCTCCGTCGAATATGGAGCGTAGGCAAAGAGTTTGTCTCCCTCGGCGAATGTGTTCACTTTTGTTTCGTAGCGCGATGTCTCTGCAGAGAGTTTTGCCAGGACATTTTCCGTAGCCTTGGCGCCGGTTATGAATACGCCGACAGTCTCCACTCCCACAGGGGAAGCGAAACTCATGGATATTTCATCCGGAAGCGGCTTAGAAGCCGGCCCGTCCGGATTTTCCGGTTCGTTCTTGTTGCATCCGAGCAGCGCGGCCGTCATTGCCGTCGCTGCCAATGCTTTCAGTATGTTTTTGGTTGTCATGTTGTTATATTTTTATTTTCCGTTATGTTTCTTAACGCTTGCTTAATTCATACGCATACAAATGGTCCGGCTTGAGTTCCAACACCTTCGTGAAGAGTTTCTTAGCCTGCTTCTTGTGGCCCAGGCCAAGTTCGCCGAGCGCCTGGGTGAAGTAGGCTGCCGCGTTCTTGATTTCGGTCGTGCTCGCCGTCGTGCCCTCGGCACCGTAGAAGCTCCGGTACTCCGTCACCACTGCGGCCTTGCCGTCCTCGACCATCTGAGTAAAGAGAGCTTTGGCTTCAGCCTTTCTGCCCAGTTTCCCGAGAGCAAGACCTGTCCAGTAGCGGAAGTCCTTGCTGCCCTTGAGGTTGTAGTCCTGGTTTGCTGCAAGTTCGTAGTATTTGGTCGCGTTCTCCGCATCGCCCATGCTCTCGTACGCCACACCAAGTTCGTAGTTTATCTGCGCGTCGTGGGTCGCACGCTCATCCACAAGGAACACCTGATGGTTCTCCGGGTAGGTGAATGCCTTGTTGTAGAGCGCGATGGCAGACTGTGCATCTCCCTTCGCGAGTTTCTCCTTGCCGGCAAGCACGCAGGCATCAACAAAATTGTCGTGGAAGTTCGCCACGCCTTCGCGGGTCGGGAAATAACACTTGTCGAGAAGTTCGAGCACACGGTCGTAGTCGCCGCACCATGTCCCGAGCACAACCTCCTGGCTCAACGGGTAGTACCTCTTGACGCAAGTTGAGTGATGAGACTTGAGGAGTTCGTAGCGCTCCGGTACCGGGGTGCCGTTAGCCTCCATCGCCTGGTCACATTCCTCAAGATAGAGGGCCGCATCCGGGTTGAGTTCGATTGCCTTGCGGTAGCAGCGCACGCTCTCCGCGTAGTCCTTGGTGTGCAGCCAGTTGGCCCAGCCGAGATTTCTCCACGCGAGGTCGTCTTTCGGGTTCATGGCAACGCACTGACTCCACTGAGACATCGCATTGTCCGGCTGGATGTTGTACAGAAGGTTTCCGAGGTAGTAGTATGGACGCTCGGACTCCGGGCACGCCGCCTTCGCCTTCGCGAGAACATCGATGGTCTCAAGACGGAACGGATTGCAGTAGCCCACAGGCATTTCGAGAGCTTCCCTGTAGAGGCTGTCCTCGCCCGTGAGATAGGCGATGTACATCTTCACTGTCGGCCATGCCACCCTGCTGTCTATGTCTTTGAGCAGTTCCACCGCCGTGTCCCTGAAGCCGTCGTGCCAATAGAGTATGGCGAGTTCGAGGTAGGACTCCGGCTGTTCGCGCATGAAAAGGCGGAAGGCCTCGGCGTTCATCGTCTCGTGGAGAGCCATGGCGTTCATCGGATCCTCTGCCAGAACGGCATTGAAGCACTCTGCTGCCTCTTCCTTTCTGTCAAGCTGTTTCAAAACCAAACCCTTGAAGACCCTCGCCGAGAAGTTGCGCCCGTTGTAGGAGATTGCCTCATTCAGACGGTCGAGAGCCATCGGCCAGTCGCCCTCCCGGGCGTACATCTGAGCGAGCTGGGTGTTCGCTCCGGAGTTGTAGGTGTAGTTCCATGTCGCCCTATAAAGCGTGTCCATCGCCGCCGGGGTCTTGCCCTGGGCCTTCAGCACGAGACCGAGGTTATACATCGCCTCAGCGTCTTTAGGTCTGGTGTAGTCGTGGGTCTGGCGTCTTATCGCCGTGCGGAGATACCGGGCGGCCTTGTCATATTCGCCGCGTTTCCTATACCACACGCCCATTTGGGTGTTCGCACGCGTGTCGCCCGGGTCACGACGGAGCACTTCCCTGAAGTAGGCCGTCGGATCGACGAATGGATTGTGGAACTGGAGGTTACGCAAACCTACGAGGTAGCACTCCTCGGTATTCTCGATATCTTCCGGTTTCTTCGGACGTTCCACTATCTCCGGAAGAGGAGCGTTCGGGTCGTGCCGGACCGGGGTGAAGTGCAGGATTTCCTTCCCGGCAGCATCCGTGAGGACGATGGCGAGGTCGGATTCCGTGTATTTCTTGTCTATGCCGACGGTCGTCCTGTATGGTTTGTCCGGGGCTATGTCGAGTATGTTCTCCTCGGCGAGTTTCTTCCCGCCGCCGAGGAGCGTGAGACGCAGGTCATGACACGGCTCGGTGGTGTTCACCGCGAGGAAAGCCCGGCCCGGCTCCTTCAACGCCACATTCGCTGCCGCGAGGCGGTTGCCGGCCTTCACTCCCTCCATGTCACGGATTCCATACCAATACTGGCTGAACTCCTTCGTCTCATAAGGGGCGCTCCAGTTGTAGTCCGGCTGGTTGTCCGAGTATGCCCCGGACATAAGCTCGATGTAGTGACCCGAGTTGTCGGTGAGGATGCGTGTGTCCCACTCGCTGTTCGGACCCCAAAGCCAGAACTTGCCGCCCTTGCTGATGTTGTGGTTGGCGTGCAGCATCGTGCCCGCGTTCCGCCCGTGGTCATAGCCGGCGATGAAGTCGTCCTTCAAGTCGTGGGCGAACATGGAGTTGCTCATGTAGTGGTTCTTCCACCAGCTGGCGTCGATACCGTCCCGGTAGAAATCCATATCGTTGAAGGTCTCGTGCGTAATCGGCCAGTGGGCGAACCAGTTCTTGCAGTGGAAGGTCACGAACTCAGTGCTCTGAGGAAAGCAGATCTGATAGTTCTCATCCACGTGGGTGCTGACGTTAGACCAGTAGAGCATGGAATTGTCGTCCTGGGTGGAGTTCATCAGACGGCCGCTGATTTCCATATAGCTCTTGCCCGGATGAAGGGTCACTCCTATTGCCCACTGCATCCGGTGTCTGTACTCTGTTTCTCCCACCCAGACAGTCTTCGACCCGTCGGCGTTCTCCACTATCCTCCAGTCGCACGGAACATGGCTCGTCTGACGGTGATGGTGGAAGACGTTCCACTCCACGCCACCGCTTATCCACGCTCCGGTCATTCCGACGTTCGCAGGCTTCACAACGTGGTTGTGGTAGAATATGTCGTAGCCGTTGGTCTTGTCCACCGCGTACAGAAGCCTGCCGCCGAACTCCGGCACTATGCACAGCTCCACGTACTCATTCTCCATATACAGGCAGTCGTAGGTCACGTCCTTCTTCGTGCGGGTCATGTTGTCGTTCAGTGGATATGGATAGACGCTACGCTTCGCCCTCTGGTAAGACCAGTCACGCTCGAAGATAGGAGACTGCTCCGCCGGGTCAAGAAGGTAGGTCGGCATAGTTATCTTGCCCTCCCAGGCTTTGACTGGGGAGGTTGCCACCGGCGCTGCCGCATCCGCAGTCTGAGCCGCCGGGCTGTCAATGGAATTCTGACCGTCTGTAGGGTTCTGGGCGCTCACGGCCGTTGCCGCAAGCAGTCCCAGAGTTGAAATTGTGATGAATTTCTTCATATAGTCTTTTATACCTGATTTTTTAGTGATAATTATTTGATTGTCGCTGTGCCTCCGCCGTAAATATCTGCTTCGGTTACTTTGTTTTCTTGATATGTGCAATCGGCTGCAACGGTCAGAGTTACACCTGTTTTGACACCTGCAAAACCGGAAGCAAAACAGCTCGCCTTGAGAGAATCGTTGAAATCAAATGATGCGCTTGCCGCGGTCTTTACGATACTGACAGTTGATGCAGCCCAGCCGAGGACAGCTCCGATGTAACCAACTTTTTGGGGAGTTATAAAGGAATTATCAGAAACGGTAAAGTTCACATTTGCATTTGACCCGCCATCTATATTCACCTTATATCCGCCTCCGAGAATACCACCGGCACAGATTCCACCACTAACTGAACCAACTTTAATTGTACACTGCTGATTTGTAGAATTCCCACGGACGACAGATGTTGTGCTACCACCATCAACAAAACCGGCAATAGCTCCGACATAAGTCTGTCTGGCGCCAGTTGTTCCCACTGCAACAGCCTGTCCGTTTGCTGTACAAACATCTATTGTCCCAACATTATAGCAAGTATTACGTACCACGGTATAATATCCTTTCCCAAGACTATAGTAACCATCCGAATGAACATTAACACAACGTCCCAAGATTCCTCCAATCGCATAAGCCCCATGCTGACCTTCCTTTGGGCAGTCTCCCCTCTCACTTTCATAGAAAGCAATGGAACCTGAGTTACTGCAGTTGTCAAAACTGGTATAATTAACGCCCTGCTTTCCTGCTGAGCCAGATGTTATCGCGGCCACAATGCCACCTATCGCTCCGCCCTTCATATGGAAAGCACCGCTTTTTGTAATCTTAAGAGCACCGGAATTAGAGCAATTGCTAAAATGTGTTGGCACATTATTATACTGAGCATTTGCAGCCACGCCTCCCATATAAATAGTCTTAGCAGCAGTCAATTTTGCATCAATAGTAATGGCGGCATTATTTACGAGGCCATTGACTTTATCTGCCGCGCCGCTTGACACAGACTGAACAATTCCAGCAACAATACAATCCTGATCAACACCCGTAACGGTAATCTCGCCTTCGTTCGTGCAATTAACAAGTGCTCCGGAACTTGTCATTGTGATGCCGGCGACATTCACTGCCGCAGTCGGGTTAGAAATTGTAATCTTGCCAGTATTCTTGCAACCAACAACTGTTCCCGTATTAGTACGACATATTCCGGCTGCATTAGTGTTCGCACCACTGAGAGTTATGTTCATTCGATTTTCGCAGTTGCGTATCTCACCGGCATTGTTCAAGACAATTGAGCCAGTCCAACCATTCAAGGAATTTCGTGTCCGTTCACCGGCAACAATCAAGTCCTGAATAGCGCCCTCAGAACCTACATGTAGGAACAGAGGTTCAAAACCAGCATGTGTAATTATATGATTATGACCATAGAATGTGCCGTCCCACATACAAGTATTCCCCTTTTTCTCTCCTTCCAGATATTTGTCATTTGTCCTCGGCAGATTTGTGGAAGAATAAATGTCAGCCATAAGATGCACGCCTTCTTTACCGTCAATGGTTTTCTTCCATGCAGACCAATCACCGGAATTAACAGCAGCAACAAATGCATTCCAGTCCTCAACGGTGTAGATTCCTCCATCCACATAAGTTCCATTTTCTTTGAAAGTTACAGTCGTCGGGTAAACCTTTCCACCAACGGCCTCAAATGGAGTGTCTGTATTGCTTTTTACTACCAGATACTTATTATCCTTGTTTACTATGGTAAGGGTAAAACCATTCTGATACAGAACTGCCGGAATTGCTATAAACATGGATTCCCCAGCAGGAACAAATGAATCATCTCCAGCAGAATAAACAATTGAAGTATTCGGCGTTGTTGCTTTATTAAGCGAATTCATCTGAGCCATGAAGTCGACGTCTCCCTTATCTGAAACGGAATACTTATATGTTCCGCTAACAGCATCGTTGTTGTTACCATTAATACGGACACTCTTGACATCCGTATTGACAGCAAGTTTGAGATAAGCCATCGCATGGCTGAATCCTAGAGTTTTACCGTCTTTTGAATATGCGAGCATAATCGCAGAGTTAGGATCTATCCCGTCCTTTACATATTTCTGTTCTGAAGGAACTTTTATGTCCAATGTATCGGTTCCGGCAGTGTACGTACCGCCGATATACGCTCCAGCCGGATAAACTGCGCAGTATGGTGCTTTGACAGACGCCGGCAGTGTGAACGAAGCGTTCTTCCTGTTTGCCTGGTCAATGTTTATCGCCGTGCTTGTTTTGCCGTTGACAGAGATTGCGTCACCTTCTGCCCAGAAAACGGAGTAGCTTGACTTGCCCTCATTTTTTGAAATCGTTGTCTTCGTGTCTCCTGCAGGGTCTTCGGAATCCGGGAGGGAAGCTCCGAGGACTATGTAGCCGCTTTCTTCCTCAGGAGCATTGCCTGAGGTCTGAGCGGACTCCTCAAGTTCTTTGGCGCAGCCGACGACTGAGAGAGCCGCTGTCATTGCCATGAATGTATAGAATATCTTTTTCATCTTCTTTTCCTTGTTTTGGGAATGCCGTCCCTTCAATGTTTCGGGCAGCTGTTCCCGGTTATACTTCGTTTGAACTGTGGGCTTTTAATTCCAGTTAAAATAATCGTTTCCATCTGCTTCCACAAGGTCGTTGGTCGAGCAGCCATCCAGCGACTGGCAGAAGCCCTGTTCAAAACGGGCGGAGATGATATTTACCTCCGGGGAGCTATACCCCCCCCCGAGGATTTTTTTAGTTTCAGTGTTTTTCATTTTCGCAATTATTTGATTTTTAATATTTTATCATTTAATTCATTTCTACCTATTATATCTCACAGCGACATACGAGAGGCACGCGCGCTTCACATTCTGGATGGTCGTCCCGTCGTAGGAAATCGGGAGCACGCCGTCGTAGCCGGAAATGTCCTTCGCCGGAATGAGACGGATATACACCGTTTCCTTGCCGAAAAGGTCGGCAGTGACAGGTAGGGTGAATGACATGTTCTTCGCGCCAGGACAGTGATACTGGCGGTAGAATCCGTTCTTCGGATAGTCGGGAACGGTGTAGGTCCATTCGGTGCCGACTGATGTATGCTGAACGAAAGCTCCAGTGTAGGAGTCGGCGGTGAGCGTATGCCAGGTTTCGCCGTCGGTCGAGTATTTCAGCCACCAATAGCGCGGTGCGCCTACATCGGCACCTACCGTATTGAATGCAGCAACCTGCACCGAAAGAGGGGCATTGGCTGCCGTAAGCTCGGCCGTGGAGAACTCAATCTGCCAGTAGTAGTCATCGAGTTTAGGGTCCGCATGGTTGCCTGAAAACCATTTAGCGGCAAACCAGGCAGGGGCGTCAGACTGAGGGACAATTCCGGAGGCTGTGCCGGAAAGAGGTCCGAGAGAGCTCCAGTCTTGGCTTGGGGAGATTTCCCATTCTGCCGGCCGCGAGTAGCTCAGACCCGGCTTGTTAAGCACGTCGGCATAGCTGGTCCACTCGCAGAGCCTTTCGGTGAAGGCCTCCTCGTCGAGGGCTATGTCGCTGCGACTCTGCGGACGAATCTGATAGCGGCCTATGCTACCCAGTCCGGTCACATAGTCCTCCAGGCGGGTGTCGGCGGCGGCTTCGGTGCTGTTCCATTCGAAGTTGTCGCAGGTCTCGTTCACGATGATTCCGCTCACGCTTCCGCTTCCCTGCGGAAGTCCCTGTCCGTCACGCGCCCATGCGGCAGTGGTGTTGGTCAGGAGGTAAATCGTGCTGCCGTCCTTGTCGAGGAGCGGCATCGGGTATTTGTTGATTATGCTGCTTCGGGTGTTGTCAATCGGGACGAACGCACCCTTGGAAATCGGTATCTCGCAGCCGGTGAGCGTCACGAGAGTGTTGATGTCGCTGTCTGTGAGTTCGTTGACAGACTTGGTGCGAGGTGTGACATCGGTCTCGCTGCCGGAAGCGGCGGAAACGATGTCGTAGGCCTTGAGACCGGTGATGGTGTAGTGTTCCGGATTCGTGTGGCGGACGAGTTTCCTGCCCTTGAGCGAAACCGTCGCGAGGTCGTATCTCTTGAGCGATAGCGCGTCCTCCGAGTCGAAAATGAGTTTGACTCCGTATGAGTCGCCGGCTTCCGCACTCTGGAGATATACTGTCCTGCCGGCAAGGGTAAGGTCCTGAATGATTACGGACATATTCTCGTTCGGAGCGGCGTTGCCTTCAGAGTTGTCGCTGATGACACGACCGGTGAGGGCGTATGGCTTCAGGATTATGCCGTCGGCATCGAGGTCGCTACCGTCTGGGGCAGCCTCGTCAAACGCGAGAGAGCGGAGTCCGCCGACCGTGAGCGGGATGGTCTTGACATCGCCGCGTGTACCCTGAGTGACATAGAGCCGTGCGGTAAGGGCACGTCCGACATTGTCGGTGGATGTAAGTTCGATGATGGCCGTGCGTGGAGTGTCGCCGAGGTTTTCGCGGACGGCATAGATGAAGGTATGGTCGGAAGCGATCTTGGAGAGGGGTTCCTCAATCCAGTCACCGCCATCGGGGTAGATGACACTGCCGCTGATTTTTTCGACTGGAATGACAGTCTCGAACTGGGCTGAATGAGCACCGTTTTCAAACGGAATGGTGACGTTCCTCTCGGTGAAATGGAAGGTCGCGTCCTCGGCTCCTCCCTGAATGAGGCTCAGGAACAGTTCGCGTCTGCCGCAGGTGAGACGGATGTCGGCCTTGCGCTCGCGTTCGGGATTTGCGGTGAAACTTACCTCAATTTCGTTATCTCCTGTCCAGCGTGTGGTGGAAAGGGATGCCCAGTCGCCTCCAGAGATGATTTCGGCTGTCACTTCGGAGGATGCGATGACGACGTAAGACACACTGCCCTCGGCCGCATCAACAACGATTTCCTGAGCCGCACATCCGAGTTCCGTCACCTCAATGAATTCCGGCTGCCGCCCGCAGGCTGTCAAGAATGGCAGAAGCACCGCAAAGGCCATTAACATTCTTTCTATCTTGTTCATACTCAATTATAAAGTTTTATCCATTCAATTTACTCAGTCAAAACGACATAAGAAAAAAAACTTAGCCAAAGGGGATGAAGAAAAAGATGGGATGCAAGGCGGATGGTGAAGATGAATACCGCAGCAACCTGATGGTTGTGAGGATTTCATCAAGACATCCAACGAAGCAGACCGCTTTTTATTCGCCCCGTCCATTACTCTCCGTACTCTATATTAGTCAGCACCCCGCCGGACGCAGCAACCTGGTCGGCAGGAATAGGCCAGTAGCGGTTGCACGGACGGACATTGTGACTGATGAGAGCTCCGGTGTTGTACTGCGAGGTGCGCTCATACCAGATGCCCCAGCGGACGAGGTCGAACTTACGATTGTACTCACCGAGAAGTTCCTTGGCGCACTCGCGACGGATTTCCTCCATGAGTAGGTCCGTGTTGCCCCCCACATCAGCGAGCGTGAGGTCCGGAAGTCCGGCACGGCTGCGAGTCATATTCAGATAGTTAAGAGCCTCAGAGGTATTCCCGAGCATCAGCTGCGCCTCGGCAAGGCCGAGAACCGCTCCGGCATAGCGAAAAATCTTGTAGTTGTTCGCATCGCGTGTGCTGCGCATGTCCGGACACCAGAACTTGTTGCCGAGCCACGGGGTGCTCGCGGAGGTCATCCTGTTCCATGAGCCGTCGTCCCTTCGGAGACCGAAGAACATCACTTCTTTCTCGCCGACTCGTCCGACATCGTCCGGGTCATAGCCGTACCAGCGCCATGCAAGGTTGCCGGAGCCGCCACGGGCTTTATCCGCCCCGTTGGAATACTCGCCGGAACGAAGGTCAGGGGATGCGTATGGAAGCAGGTTCTGACACAGATACGGGGTAGGACGCGCCGAGGTGTAGGTCTGCGAGTGCGCTCCGAGTTCCGGAATGCCGATGCCGTAATAGATGTCGGAGATGATTTCCTCCTGCGCGAACTCGTCACTCACGATGTTCTGGGCGCGAAGTGGAGTTGTCCAGCTCGCGAGCGTACCAACAATTTGAAGTCCGTTCGGCTCGTATGTGTTCGGAACCTCCCAGATGGACTCCCGACTGTACTTTACGCTAAAAGGCACGTCAGTGAGAGGATACTGCGAAAGCTCACCGTAAATCCCCTCAAGCTGCCCGAAGAACTCCTCTGCCCCGTTCCAGTCCTTGTTCCACAGACAGAGACGGCCTCCGAGCATGAGACCGAGAGCGCGGCCCATACGATAGTCTGTGCCGGAATCGTAGCTCCTGCGTGCCTCAAGTGCCGGAAGATTTGCTCGAAGTTCCGAGATGCAGAACGAGCGGGTGGCGGCAGCGGACATTCTCGGGAGTCTCACGATCGCAGCCCTATTGTCCTCGGTCACGCGCTCGGTGTAGAAAGGCACGTCACCGAAAGTGGCTGTCAGAAGATACCAATAGAACGAACGGAGAACGGCACACTCGGCATAGAGCGGGGCGGCCTCCTCAGTGGTGACATAACCTTCAGCCACGGCCCTGTCGATGTAAAAGACCATGGAGTTGGTGCGGGAAACTCCCTGATAGCCCCTCTGCCAGACGAGCGATGCCGCGCCCGGGCGTGCCGGAGCGATGTCACACACTGCGTCAATCTGGTTGTCGACGTTCAGGAACATCAGGTCTGTGTCGCACTCGCACATCTCCCAGAATCCCATATTCGTGTAAATCAGACGAAGCGGAGAGTAGCAGGCATTCAGTCCCGTCTTTATCTGCTCTACGCTGCGGTAGTACTTGTCACCCTCGGTGTAG
>OLYN01000720.1_pt1 | contig 18403 bp, 15 predicted proteins | sample 1674231 | NCBI WGS metagenome assembly OLYN01 (sample SAMEA103958153, study PRJEB25191) | human gut metagenome
GTCGGCGCTCATTTTAGGCGGTGCGCTGTCCGTGTCGGGGTATCTTCTGCAAACGTTTTTCCACAATCCCATCGCGGGGCCGTTCGTGCTGGGCATTTCGTCGGGCGCGAAGCTCGCGGTGTCGATCACGATGATCGTTTTCCTCAGCCGCGGCGTCAGATCATCGTCAGCGCTGCTGATCAGCGCGGCGTTCATCGGCGCGATGCTCTCGATGGGCCTCATCCTGCTCATTTCGCAGCGGGTCAATCAGATGAGCCTTCTCGTCGTCTGCGGCGTGATGATCGGCTACATCTGCTCAGCGCTGACGGATTTTCTCGTCACGTTCGCGGACGACTCGAACATCGTGAACCTGCACAACTGGTCGAACGGCTCGTTTTCCGGCATGAAGTGGGAAAACGTGACGACGATGGCCTGGGCCTGCGGGACCGCGCTGATTTTGACATTTTTCCTCTCCAAGCCGATCCGCGCCTATCAGCTCGGCGAGGTCTACGCGCGCAACATGGGCGTGCCGATCAAGGCGTTCCGCGCGGCGCTCATCCTGCTCTCCAGCGTGTTATCTGCCTGCGTGACGGCCTTCGCCGGCCCCATCTCGTTTGTCGGCATCGCGCTGCCGCACCTGATGAAGGCGCTTTTCAAGACGGCGGAGCCGCTTTTGCTGATCCCGGCGAGCTTCCTCGGCGGGGGCATCTTCTGCCTTGCGTGTGATCTCATTGCGCGCACGGCCTTTGCGCCCACGGAAGTCAGCATCAGCTCGGTCACGGCGGTGTTCGGCGCGCCGGTCGTCATCTACATGATGGTGCGCAGAAAGGCGGGGCGGGAATGAGCGGCTATTTGGAGACAAAGAATTTATCCGTCGGCTACCACGGCAAGCCCCTCATCGAGGATGTGTCCCTCTGCGTGCAGAGGGGAAAGATCGTTACGCTGATCGGGCCGAACGGCTCGGGCAAGTCGACGATCCTGAAAACCGTTATCGGTCAGCTGCCGGAGCTTTCCGGCACAGTGTATCTGGATGGCGAGACGATGCGCTCGCGCAGCCGCAACGACGTCGCGCGGCGCATGGCGATCTTGATGACCGCGCGCGTCGAACCGGAGCTCATGACCTGCCGCGATGTGGTCAGCTCGGGCCGCTATCCCTACACGGGAAGGCTCGGCGTCCTGCGGGACGAAGACAAGAAGATCGTCGAGCAGTCGCTTTCTCAGGTGGACGCGCTCGCGTTCGCCGACGCGCCGTTTTCCGCCGTCAGCGACGGCCAGCGGCAGCGCATTCTGCTCGCAAGGGCCCTGTGCCAGCAGCCGCAGCTTATCGTGCTCGACGAGCCGACGAGCTTTTTGGACATCCGCTACAAACTGGAACTGCTCTCCGTCCTCAAGCGCATGGTGCGCGAAAACGACCTCGCCGTGCTGCTCTCGCTCCACGAGCTCGATCTGGCGCGGCGCATTTCGGACACAGTCATCTGCGTCGCGGGCGACCGCATCGACCGCATCGGCACGCCGGAGGAGATCTTCACGAGCGACTACATCGCGCAGCTCTATCACTTGGAGCGCGGGAAGTACGACGAGTGCTTCAGCACATTGGAATTTGTACCGTAGCGCATACAAGTAAAAACGCTTTATAGAGATTGCAGAAGGAGGGGAGACCATGCAGAAGGCAGCGCCGAGATTGCTCATTGCCGGAACGAACAGCGGCTGCGGCAAGACGACGGTGACCTGCGCGATCTTGCAGGCGCTTGTCGACGGCGGCGTTTCTGTCGCCGCGGCGAAGTGCGGTCCCGATTACATTGACCCCATGTTCCACCGCGAGATCATCGGCGCGAAGAGCAGCAATTTGGACCCCTTCTTTTTTGACGACGACACGCTGCGCTTCCTCCTCGCGCAAAACGGCGCAGGGAAGGACGTGACGGTCATCGAGGGCGTGATGGGCTATTACGACGGCATCGGCCTTGATTCCTCGCGCGCGAGCACCTTTGAGGTCGCGCAGCGGACGGAAAGTCCCGTTGTACTCGTGCTGAACGCGAAGGGCGCGGGATTGTCAGTGCTGGCTGTGCTCGACGGTTTTCTGCACTTTGCGACGGAAAACCGCATCCGCGGTGTCATCCTGAACGGCTGCACGGCGATGAGCTATCCGACGCTTGCGCGGGCGATCGAAGAACGCTTCAGCGTGCGCGCATGCGGCTTTCTGCCGCAAATGCCCGACTGCTCGCTCGAGAGCCGTCACCTTGGCCTCATCACCGCGGCAGAGGTGGACGATCTGAAAGAGAAGATGCAGCGTCTCGCCGCTAAGGCGCGGGAGACGATCGATTTGAACGCGCTGCTGCAAATCGCGAAGAGCGCGCCGCCGCTTACATTCACGCCGCCGGACATTTCGGATGCGGGCGAGCATGTTCGCATCGGCGTCGCGCGCGACAGGGCATTTTGCTTTTACTATGAAGACAGTCTGGAACTCCTGCGCCGCTTAGGGGCGGAGCTTGTGCCGTTCAGCCCGCTGTCGGATGAACGCTTACCGGAAGACCTGCACGGCCTGTACCTCGGCGGCGGCTATCCCGAGCTCTACGCGGAGCGGTTGGAGGCAAACGCCGCCATACGCGCTTCTATCCGCGCGGCGGTGGAAAGGGGACTGCCCTGCGTCGCCGAGTGCGGCGGCTTTATGTACCTGACGCAGTCCATCGCGGGACATGCGATGGCGGGCGTTTTATCGGGCAGCTGCTTCGACGCGGGGAAGCTGACGCGCTTTGGCTACGCGACATTGACGGCGCAGCGGGATTCGATGCTGTTTGCCGCGGGCGAGCAGATCCCCGCGCACGAGTTCCACCGCTGGGATGCGGAAAATCCGGGCGAGGACTTACTCGCGGAAAAGCCGAGCGGAAGAAGCTGGCGCTGCGCGTATGCGGGCGAAACGCTCTACGCGGGCTATCCGCATTTCCACCTTTACGCAAACCTGAGCGCCGCGGTGCGCTTTGTTGAAGCCTGCCGAAAGGAGAAACACCGCTATGAGTGAGCCGATGAAGCCGATGGAAATTGAACAGCGCAGCTTCGAGATCATCACGGAGCTGCTGGGGGACCGCGTGCTCGACCCCGAAAACGAGCTTGTCATCAAGCGTGTCATCCACACGACGGCAGATTTTGACTATGCCGACAATCTGACGTTTTCCGACCACGCGGTGCAGAAGGGCATCGCCGCGCTGAAGGGCGGCTGCGACATTGTCACCGACACGCAGATGGCGAAAGCTGGCATCAACAAGACGATCCTCGCGAGCCTCGGCGGCGAGGTGCATTGCTTCATGTCCGACCCCGATGTCGCGCAGGAGGCGAAATCTCGCGGCGTGACGCGGGCGTTCGTCTCGATGGAGAAAGCGGCGGCGCTCGAAAAGCCCTGCATCTTCGCCATCGGCAACGCACCGACGGCGCTGCTGTCGTTAGAGCAGCTGATGGAAGAGGGAAAAGCCGCCCCCGCGCTCATCATCGGTGTGCCGGTGGGCTTTGTGAATGTGGAGATAAGCAAGGAGCGCATCATCGAAAAGGCGCGCGCGCCGTACATCGTCGCGCGTGGACGCAAGGGCGGCAGCAACGTGGCCGCGGCCATCTGCAACGCCCTGCTCTATCAGATCAGGCGGTAAAAAGATGGAAGAATATCTCATAAAGGACGGTAAGCGCCTGCGCCTTGGCTATACGACCGGCTCGTGCGCCGCGGCAGCGGCTAAGGCCGCGGCGTGGATGCTGCTGACGGGCAGGAGAAAGGAGTCCATCCGCCTGCAAACGCCCAAGGGCATCGAGCTGAACCTCAAAGTGCTGGACATTCAGATGCTCGCGGACGAGACGCGCTGCGCCATCCGAAAGGACAGCGGCGACGACCCCGACGTGACGCGCGGCACGCTCATTTTTGCCGCGGTGAGAAAATCGGCCACGCCCGGCGTGACCATCGACGGCGGCGAGGGCGTTGGCCGCGTGACGAAGCCGGGACTTGACCAGCCCGTGGGAGCGGCGGCTATCAACTCCGTGCCGCGAAAAATGATCGAAGAGAACGTGCGCGAGGTCTGCATGCTCGTCGGATACGACGGCGGCATTGACGTGACGATCTCCGCGCCGGAGGGCGAGGCGCTCGCGAAAAAGACTTTCAACCCGCGCCTCGGCATCGAGGGCGGCATCTCCATTCTGGGCACGACCGGCATCGTCGAGCCGATGAGCGAGCAGGCATTGCTTGACACCATCCATGTGGAACTGCGGCAGCGGCGCGAGAACGGCGCGGACTACATCCTCCTTGCGCCCGGCAACTACGGCGCAGACTACATCCGCGATTTTATCGGGCTTGACCCGAAGACGGCGGTGCTGACGTCGAACTTCATCGGCGACAGTCTGGAATTCTGCAAGGAATTCGGTTTTCACGGCGCGCTGCTCATCGGGCACATTGGTAAGTTCGTCAAGCTCGCGGGCGGCATGTGGAACACGCACTCGAAATTCGGCGACTGCCGCATGGAGATCATCGCCTCGCACAGCGCGGCGCTGGGCCTGCGCGCAGAACGCACGGAGGAAATTCTGCACTGCGCCACCTGCGACGACGCGCTGCGCATCCTGGACGAAGAGGGGCTGAAGGATGCCTTCCTCGTGCGTCTGGGACAGCGCATCGGCACGATGCTCGGCTATAAGAGCGGCGAACTCCAGAGCGGCGCAATCTTATTTTCGAAAGAATACGGTTTCCTCTGCGAGACGGAACACGCGGAGGAACTGCTCGAACAGATCAGGGAGGGCTGAACGTGGTACATTTTGTTGGCGCCGGAAGCGGTGCGCCGGATCTCATCACGCTGCGGGGTGCAAGGCTCCTTGGCGAAGCAGATGTGGTGATCTACGCGGGTTCGCTGGTGAATCCCGAGCTGCTTACACTCACGAAACCGGGCTGCGAGGTTCACGACAGCGCGAAGCTGACGCTTGAAGAGGTCATCGCCCTCATCGAGCGGGCGGAGCGCGAGGGAAAGACCACCGTGCGATTGCACACGGGCGACCCGAGCATTTACGGCGCGGTGCGCGAGCAGTTCGACGCGCTCACAGAGCGCGGCATCGACTTTGATGTCTGCCCCGGCGTCAGCTCGTTCTGCGGCGCGGCGGCGGCGCTGCGGGCGGAATACACGCTGCCGAACGTGAGCCAGACGGTCATCATCACGCGCACGGCGGGCCGCACGCCGGTACCCGAGCGTGAGTCCATCCGCAGCTTGGCCGCGCATCAGGCGACGATGGTGCTGTTCTTGAGCACCTCACTCACAGAAAAGCTGCAAGGTGAGCTCCTTGCGGGCGGCTATGGAGAGACAACGCCCGCGGCTGTCGTTTACAAGGCGACATGGCCGGAGGAGAAGATCTTCCGCTGCACGGTGGGCACGCTGCATAAGACAGCGACGGAAAACGGCATGAAAAAGACGGCGTTGATCGTGGTGGGCGGCTGCCTTGGCGGCGAATATCTGCGCTCGCTGCTCTACCACCCCGACTTTACGACGGAATACCGCAAGGGGAACGCATGAAGATCGCAATTTTTGCCTATAGCCGCGGCGGCTGCGCGGCAGCGCGGCGCGTTCGCGCGGTGCTGGCGGAGGCGGAAACCGTCTGCTACGCGGTACCGCGATTGGAAGAAGCGGGCTTCCTGCCGCTTGCGAAGGACATCTACCGCGAGCGCTTTTCGTCGATGGATGCGCTCATCTTCATCGGCGCGTGCGGTATCGCCGTGCGTGAGATCGCGCCGTATCTTGTGAGCAAAAAGACCGATCCCGCGGTGCTCTGCATCGACGAGAAAATGCAGTTTGTCATTCCGCTGCTCTCCGGTCATATCGGCGGGGCGAACGATCTGGCGCGCCGCCTTGCCGCGGCGCTCGGCGCATCGGCGGTCATCACGACGGCAACGGACGTGAACGGTAAATTTGCTGTCGACGCCTGGGCGGCGAAAAACGGCTGCGCCATCTCGAGCATGCCGCTTGCGAAAAAGGTCGCGGCGGAGATTCTGGAGCGCGATGTACCGCTTGTGAGCGATTTTCCGATCAAGGGTGCATTGCCCGGCGGAATTGTGGAAAAAACGCAGGGCGCGCTGGGAATTGTGATCGGATACTGCACGAAAGAACCGTTTGCCGAAACGCTGCGCCTCACGCCGAGAGTATTGCGTGTCGGCATCGGCTGCCGCAGGGGAACCGCACAGGAAACCATTGAAGCCGCCGTTGCGGCGGTGCTTTCTGCGCATCAGCTGGATCCAAGCGCGGTCAAGGGCGTCTATTCCATTGACTTAAAGCAGCAGGAGGCGGGGCTGCTTGCCGCCTGCGCGAAGCACAACTGGCCGACGGTATTTTACACGGCAGAGGAATTGCGCAGCGTACCGGGCGAATTTACGGATTCCCCCTTCGTGCAGGAGATGACGGGCGTCGGCAACGTCTGCGAGCGCGCGGCGATGCGCGGCGCGGAGAAATTATTGGTGAAAAAGACTGCGGTGGACGGCGTGACCGTCGCTGTGGCGGCGGAGCATTGGGAGGTTTCCTTTGGGTAAAGTGATCGTGGTGGGCATCGGCCCGGGAAGCTATGAGGATATGACGATCCGCGCCGACCGCGCGCTGCAATCGTGCGACGCCATCGTCGGCTACGGAGTTTATGTTGACCTTGTGAAGGAGCGCTATCCGGACAAGGCGTTTTATGAAACGCCCATGACGCAGGAGGCAAAGCGCTGCGCGCTCGCGCTTGATCTGGCGCGCGCGGGCAAGACCGCGGCGATGGTCTGCTCGGGCGACAGCGGCATTTACGGCATGGCGGCGCTCGTGTACGAGCTGCGCGGCGAGAGCAGAGAACCGGAGATTGAGGTCGTCCCCGGCCTGACGGCGGCATGCAGCGCCGCGGCGCTTTTGGGCGCGCCGCTGACGCACGACTTTGCCGTCATCAGCCTGAGCGACCGCCTGACGCCGTGGGAGACCATCGAAAAGCGCCTGACGCACGCGGCAAAGGCCGACCTGACCATCGCCCTTTACAATCCCGCGAGCCGTTCGCGGCCCGCACATTTGAAGCGTGCGTGTGATATCCTGCTGCGCGACCTGCCGGACAGCCGCCTCTGCGGCATCGCGCGCAACATCGGCCGCGCGGGGGAAAGCTGGCGCACCCTGACGCTCGGGGAGCTCAGAGAGGCAGAGGTCGATATGTTCTGCACGGTGATCGTCGGCAACGTATCAACGAAGGAAATTGCGGGGCGGCTCATCACGCCGCGAGGGTACAAAAATGTGTAAGATCTGCATTTTCGCAGGCACGACGGAGGCGCGCCGACTCGTGGAGCTTTTGAGCACCCAGCCGGTCTCCGTCACGGCCTGCGTAGCAACGGAATACGGTGAAACGCTCCTGCCCGAAGGGGGCAACGTGACGGTGCGCTCGGGGCGTATCCCGGTGGATGGGATCATTCAAATGCTCTCCGACACGAAATTTGATTTGGTGATCGACGCGACGCATCCCTACGCGGCGTCCATCACCGAGAGCGCTGCGCGCGCCTGCGCGGAGACAGGGACAGAATATCTGCGCCTTCTGCGCGAGGAGTCTGACAAGGTATCTGACTTTACTTGCGTGTTGAATGCGGAAGCAGCAGCGCTGTTCCTGTCGAAGATGGACGGAAATATCCTGCTGACGACCGGCAGCAAGGATCTGAAAACGTATAGCAAGGTAAAAGACTTTACAGATAGAGCCTATGCGCGCGTGCTGCCGCTGGACGCGTCGCTCGCGCTCTGTCGCGAGGCGGGCGTGCAGCCGTCGCACATTTTAGCGATGCAGGGGCCGTTTTCCGAGGAGATGGACACGGCCATGCTGCGCGCCGTGTCGGCTAAGTGGCTTGTGACGAAGGACGGCGGCGAGGCGGGCGGCTTTGCCGCCAAGGTCGCCGCGGCGCGAAAGGCCGGGGCAAATGTGCTCGTGATCGGACGGCCAAAGCAGCGGGAGGGGAAGTCCTTTTCGCAGGTGTTGGACAGCTTGGAGTGCCGCTTTGGTTTCCGATTCGCGCAGAGTGTGAAGATCGTCGGTATCGGGCCGGGCAGCAGGGATGCGATGACGCAGGAGGCGCGCCGCGCGATCGAAGAGGCGGACTGCCTCATCGGCGCGAGACGCATGCTGGATGCCGCCGCGCGCGGCGGGCAGAAGACTTATGCCGCCATCGCACCACAGGAGATCGCGGACTTCATTCACGCGCACTGCGAATACCGGCAAAGCGCGGTCGTGATGTCGGGCGACACGGGCTTTTTCAGCGGCACGAGGAAGCTGCTGCCGCTGCTTTCTGACTGCGAGGTCAGCGTGCTGCCGGGCCTGAGCTCGCTTTCCTACCTCTGTGCAAAGCTGCAAACGTCCTATGAGGACGTTCATGTCGTCAGCCTGCATGGCCGCGCGCACGACATCACGGCAGACGTGCGCGCGCACGCGCGCGTTTTCGCGCTCGTCGGCGGCGAGAATGGCGTGAACGGCCTGTGCCGAACGCTGGCGGAAAACGGCCTCGGCACCGTGACGGTGAGCGTCGGCGAACGTTTAAGCTACGAGGACGAGAACGTCACCACCGGTACGGCGGAGGAGCTGCAAAGTAAGGCCTTTGCGCCCTTGAGCGCCGTGCTGATCGAAAACGACCATCCCGATGCCATCGTGACGCACGGACTGCCGGACGAGGCGTTTTTGCGAGGCGCGGGCGAGGGCGGCGTTGTGCCGATGACCAAGAGCGAGGTGCGCGCCGTCGCGCTCTCGAAGCTCCGCCTGACCGAGCGCGCCGTCTGCTATGATATCGGCGCGGGAACGGGTTCGGTCGCCATCGAGATGGCGCTTCAGGCGAAGCACGGTCATGTCTACGCCGTTGAGCGCAGAGACGACGCGGTCGAGCTGTTGAAAAAGAATCAAGCGGCGTTCCATGTGGAGAACCTGACGGTCGTTTCCGGCACTGCGCCGGAGGCGTGCCGCGATCTGCCTGCACCGACGCACGTCTTTATTGGCGGCAGCGCGGGCAACCTGCGTGATATTCTGTCGATGCTGCTTGCCAAAAATCCGCACGTCCGCATCGTGGCGACGGCCGTCTCGCTTGAGAGCATCGCCGAGCTGACGGCGTGCATGAAGGATTTTGCCTTTACCGAGGCGGAGGCCGTCTCCGTCCAGATCGCCCGCGGCAAAAAGGCGGGGCCGTATCACCTGATGACGGGGCAGAACCCCGTGTATATCTTCACGATGCAGTCGGAGGAGAAACCATGATTTGCCTCGTTTTGCCGCTTCTCATCGGCTTTGGCATCGACTGCGTTCTGGGTGATCCGCACAGCCTGCCGCATCCGGTCGTGCTGATCGGGAAGGCAATCAGCGCGCTGGAGTGCGTCCTGCGGAGGATTTTCCCCAAAACGCCGCGCGGCGAGCGCGCGGCGGGCGCGGTGCTGTGGTTGATCGTCGCATTTCTCGCGGCGGCGGTGCCCGCGCTGCTTCTGTGTTTGTGCGGCAGGGTGAGTCCGTGGCTGCGCCTCGCGGTCGAGAGCGTCATGTGCTGGCAGATCTTGGCGGCAAAGTCGCTGCGGGATGAGAGCATGAAGGTGTATCACGAACTCGAGCACGGCAGCATCGAATCCGCGCGCCGCGCCGTTTCGATGATCGTGGGACGCGACACGGCGGCGCTCGACGATGCGGGCGTGACGCGCGCCGCGGTCGAGACCGTGGCGGAGAACACGTCAGACGGCGTGGTCGCACCGCTGCTGTACCTTGCCATCGGCGGCACGCCGCTGGGCTTTTTCTACAAGGCTGTGAATACGATGGACTCGATGCTCGGCTACGTCGAGCCGCCGTATAAGGACATCGGCCTTATGCCTGCGAAGGCGGATGATATTGCGAACTATCTGCCTGCGCGCATCTCTGCATTGCTGATGCTCGCGGCGGGCGGACTTCTGCGCATGGACGTGAAAAACGGCTGGAAGATATTCCGCCGCGACCGCTACAAGCACGCGAGCCCGAACTCCGCGCAGACGGAGTCGGTCTGCGCGGGACTTTTGGATGTGCGCCTTGCGGGCGACGCGTGGTACCACGGCGTGCTGCACAAAAAGGAGTACATCGGCGACGCACTGCGGCAGATCGAGCATGAGGATATCCCGCGCGCCTGCCGGCTGATGTACGGCACGACGCTTCTGGCGCTGCTGCTTGGCTGCGCGGTCCGGCTGCTGATTTTTTCGCTGTGAGGGAAGAGAATGCTTTATCAAACGGAAAACCGCCACGGCGGAGATATCTACGGCGGCATTGCGCTCGACTTTTCGGCGAATGTGAGCCCGCTCGGCACGCCGAGAAGCGTGACCGACGCGATCGAACGCGTGCTGCCCGAGCTCTACCGCTACCCAGACCCCTACTGCCGGACACTCGTACAGACGATCTCGGAATATGAGGGGGTGCCGAAGAACTTTGTCCTCTGCGGCAATGGCGCGTCCGAGCTGATCTATGCCTATTGCGGGGCCGTGCGGCCCAAGCGCGCGATGGAGCTCGCACCGACGTTTTCGGAGTATTCGCTTGCCTTGCGGCGGACAGGCTGCGAGATCGTGCGCTTTGCGCTCAAGCAAGAGGAAAACTTTGACTTGCGGGAGAAATTTTTGCCGATCCTTGCGCGCGAAAAGATCGACGCGCTGTTCCTCTGCAACCCGAACAACCCGACGGGACGGCTCATTGCGGACGATTTGCTGGAAGAAATTCTGCGCATCTGCCGCGAGAAAAATATCGCGCTTTTTGTGGACGAGTGCTTTTTGAGCCTGTCGGACGGCGGCGTTGATCTGACGCCGTCCCTATCTGACTTCCCGCAGCTTTTTATCCTCAAGGCCTTTACGAAGAGCTTTGGTATGGCGGGGCTGCGGCTGGGATATGGCCTGAGCGCGGACGAGGCATTGCTGCGGAAGATGTCGGCGGCGGTGCCGCCGTGGAATGTCTCGACGCTTGCACAGGCGGCGGGCGTCGCTGCGCTGGGCGATGCGGAGCTTTTAGAGAGAAACCGCGCGATCATCCGCGCGGAGCGCCCGTGGCTCGAGGAAAAACTGAGGAAATTCGGCTTTTGGGTGTGCCCATCGCAGGTGAATTACATCTTATTCCGTGGCGATGTGGGCTTGACGGAACAGCTGCGAGCGCGCGGCGTTGCGATCCGCGACTGCGCAAATTTCGAGGGCCTGACATCCGGCTGGTATCGCGTCGCGGTCCGGCAGTACGAGGAAAACGAACAGCTTATCGCGGCAATCAGAAGCGTGGGAAAGGAGTGAGCGCATGGCAAAAACTATCATGATCCAGGGGACGATGTCCAACGCGGGCAAGAGTCTGCTGGCCGCGGGGCTCTGCCGCGTTTTGAAGCAGGACGGCTATCGCGTTGCCCCGTTCAAGAGCCAGAATATGGCGCTCAACTCGTTCATCACGAAAGATGGCGGCGAGATGGGGCGCGCGCAGGTGGTGCAGGCTGAGGCCGCGGGCATCGAGCCGGATGTGCGCATGAATCCGATTTTACTGAAGCCGACGACGGACGTCGGCAGTCAGGTCATCGTGAACGGACGCGTACAGGGCAATATGCCCGCGATGGAATACTATCGCAGAAAGCGCGACTTTATCCCCGCGGTGATGGAGGCCTATGAGAGCTTGGCACGCGAGTACGACATCATCGTCATCGAGGGCGCGGGCAGCCCCGCGGAAATCAATTTGCAGGAAAACGACATCGTCAACATGGGTCTTGCCCGCATGGTGGATGCGCCGGTGCTGCTGGTGGGCGATATCGACCGCGGCGGCGTGTTCGCCCAGCTCTACGGCACGGTCGCGCTGCAAAGTGAAGAGGACAGAAGGCGCATCAAGGGCGTTGTTGTCAACAAATTCCGCGGTGACCGCGCCATTCTGGAACCGGGGCTCAAAACGCTTGAGGAGCTCTGCGGCGTACCCGTGGCGGGCGTTGTGCCATACCTCCATGTCGACATCGACGACGAGGATAGCTTGAGCGAACGCTTCGGGCGGGATAAGGAGCCGCGGCTCATCGACATTGCGGTCATCCGCCTGCCGCGCATTTCGAACTTTACGGATTTTTCGCCGTTTGAGCGCTACGAGAATGTCTCGCTCCGCTATGTGGAGCGGGCGCGGGACCTGCGCGCGCCGGATATGATCGTGATTCCCGGTACGAAGAGTACGATCGCCGACCTCCAATGGCTCCGCCAGAGCGGGCTGGAGGCGTCGATCCAAAAGGCTGCGAGCGGCGGCACGCTGGTTTTCGGCGTCTGCGGCGGCTATCAGATGCTGGGACGGCACATTTCCGACCCCGAACAGGTCGAGGCCGCGGGCGTGACGGAAATCGACGGAATGGGCCTTCTGCCGCTCGAAACAGTATTTCAGGGCGAAAAGGTGCAGACGCAGACAAAAGGCGTCTTCTCCGGCGTCGCGGGACTGCTCTCTGAGCTGAACGGCAAGCGCTACGCGGGCTACGAGATCCACATGGGCCGCAGCGAAGAAGCGCGCGGCGCGCTCTTCGGCATGGGCAATGTCTACGGCAGCTATGTCCACGGTATTTTTGATGAACAAGAGGTCGCCGGCACGATCTTAAAAGCGCTGTGCACGAAAAAGGGCGTTTCCTTTGAATCGCTCGGCACCTTTGACGTGAGGGCCTACAAGGAGCGGCAGTATGATCTGCTGGCAGACGCGGTGCGCGCGGGGCTCGATATGCCGCTCATCTACCGCATTTTGAATCGGGAGGTGTGAGCATGCAGGGGCTTATTCATCTGTACTTCGGCGACGGCAAGGGCAAGACGACCGCGGCGGTCGGACTGAGCGTCCGCGCGGCGGGCGCTGGAAAGCGCGTGCTGTTTGCGCAGTTTTTGAAGGACGGCAGCTCGTCGGAACTGAACGTCCTGCGCGCGCTGCAAAATGTTGAGGTCGCGTGCTGCACGCAGAACTTCGGCTTTTTCAAGGCGATGGACGGGCAGACGAAAGCGGCGGCGCAAAAGGCCTATTCCGCGCTGCTGGAAGACGTGATGCGAAAGAGCGCGGACGGCGTCGATCTGTTCGTGCTCGATGAGGCGGTCGCCGCCTGCAACCACGGCTTGATCGAAGAGACAACGCTGATCGACTTCCTGCGCGGCAGACCAAAAGCGCTTGAAGTCGTGCTGACGGGGCGAGATCCGTCGCAGCATTTGCTGGACGCCGCCGACTATGTGACGGAGATGCGAAAGCGCAAGCACCCGTTTGACCGAGGGATCGCGGCGCGGCGCGGCGTCGAATTTTAAGGAGGGGAGAGCCATGCAGAAGGAATTGGACGCGCTCGTGCGCGCAGTCGCGCCGCTCGATCGCGGCACGATGACGGCGGCGGACGAGTATCAGGCGCGGCTCGCCAAGCCCCCCGGCAGCCTCGGGCGGCTCGAAGAGATCTCCATCCAGCTTGCGGGGATCACAGGGCGGGTGCACAATGCGCTCAATAAAAAGCAGCTGCTCGTCTTCGCTGCGGACAACGGCGTGGTGGCTGAGGGCGTTTCCAGCGCGCCGCAGTCCGTGACGAAGCAGCAGACCATCAACCTGATGCGGGGCAAGACGGGAGCTGCGGTGCTGGCAAAGCACTTTGGCTGCGGCTTGACCGTGTGCGATGTCGGCGTGAATGCCGATATTTCCGAGAGCACCGTTTTGAACCGCAAGATCGCCTACGGCACGCAAAATATCTGCACCGGCCCCGCGATGACGCGGGAGCAAACCTTACAGGCCATCCTGACCGGCGCAGAGATCGCGAGGACGGTCGACGCGGACGTGATCGGTGTCGGCGAAATGGGCATCGGCAACACGACGACCTCTTCGGCGGTGCTGGCCGTGCTGCTGGGAGCGGACGTCGAGGCCGTGACGGGCCGCGGCGGCGGTATCACGGAGGAGAGCTTTCGCAAAAAGAAAGCGGTCATCCGCACCGCCATTGAGGTAAATCGGCCGGACAGGGACGACGTTGTCGGCGTCCTTTCCAAGGTCGGCGGCTTTGACCTCGCGGCGATGTGCGGCGCATTTTTGGGCGCGGCGGCGGCACGCCGGCCGGCGGTCATCGACGGCCTCATTTCCGCCGCGGCGGCGCTGTGCGCCGTCAGGCTGTGCCCGAATGTGCACGGCTACCTGGTGCCGAGCCACGCCTCGTTTGAGATCGGCTACCGCCTCGCGATGGAGGCGATGGACCTGCGCCCGCTGTTTGACCTCGGCATGCGATTGGGCGAGGGGAGCGGCTGTCCGCTCGCCTTTCAGGTGCTCGACGCTGCGTGCGCTGTCATCAACGACATGGCGACCTTTGACGAGGCGGGCATCAACGACGACTATCTGGACGAAATTCGCCGGGGCGGCCAGTTCACGCCCTGAGAGAAGGGAACGCGCATGGGAACGCTGATCATGATCTCCGGTGCAAACGGCAGCGGCAAGAGCCGTTATGCCGAGCGCATCGTCGCGCGCACGGCAGGCGAGCGCTATTACATCGCCACGATGCGCCCCTGCTCGGAGGAAAATTTGCAGCGCATCGAAAAGCACCGCGAGCAGCGAAAGGACCTGCAATTTACGACGCTCGAATGCCCATATCAGGTCGGCGCGGCGGCGGTCGAAAGGGACGGCGTCGTGCTGCTTGAGGATGTGTCGAATCTGCTGGCAAATGCGATGTTCGAGCGCGGCGGGGATGAAGCAAGCGTGCACGCGGACATCGAAGCGCTGTGCTCGCGCTGTCGTCTGCTCGTCGCGGTGACGATCACAGGCCTGCGCGCCGACGGCTACGACGGCGAGACGGCGGCTTACATCCGCGCGCTGAACGGCCTGAATCAAAGACTGTACGACCGAGCCGCGGCGGCGGTCGCAATGAAAGACGGCGCGCCGTTTGCCGAAAAGGGAGACCTCGATGAGATTATTTGAATCGCTTTTGATCGCGCTGTCGACGTACAGCGCGGTGCCCGTTCCGCAGTTTGATTGGAACGAAAAAAATATGCGCTATGCGATCTGCTTTTTCCCCGCGGTGGGTGTTCTCTGCGGCGCGGCGCTCTGGCTGTGGGCTGTACTTGCGCAGGCGACGGGCATGAGCGGCGTGCTGTTCGCGGCAATCGCGGCGTGCCTGCCGATTTTAGTGACAGGCGGCATCCACATGGACGGTTATCTCGACACGGTGGACGCACTCTCGTCGCACCAGACGTGCGAGAAAAAGCTCGCGATCATGAAGGATGCCAACTGCGGCGCGTTCGCGGTCATTTACGGCGGCGTGTACCTGCTCGCCTACGCGGGCTTTGCCTACGAGGTGTTCGCCGCGGGGCATATTTTGCTGATTTGCCCGCTGTTCGTGCTCTCTCGCGCGCTGTCGGGCCTGTGCGCGGTGAATCTGCCGAATGCGCGAAAGTCCGGCATGCTCTGCGCCTTCACAAGCGGCGTCCAGCGCCGCACGGCGACAGTCGCGCTTGCGCTCGCCGGCCTCGCCGCCGCGGCGGGGATGGTCTGGATGTCTCCCACGGCTGGCGGGATGGCGGCGGCGTTTGTGGCGGTTTCCGCGCTCAAGTATCGCAGATTCGCCATGGCGCAGTTCGGCGGCGTGACGGGGGACACGTCGGGCTTCTTTTTGCAGCTCTGCGAGCTCTGCGGCCTGATCGGCGTCTGGATCGGAGGGCTGCTGTGATCGACATTTTCTTCATCCGCCACGGCGCGACAGAGGGCAACCTCCACCGCCGCTACATCGGCCGCACAGACGAGCCGCTGTGCGAGGCGGGCATCGCGCAGGTCAAAGCGCTGCAAAAGCGGGGACTTTCAGTCAATCGGCTTTTTGTCAGCCCCATGCTGCGCACGCGGCAGACGGCGGACATTCTTTTTCCGAAGATGCACTATACCGTCGTGGACGGCTTGATTGAGACGGACTTTGGCCGCTTTGAGGGGAAGTCCGCCGACGAGCTTTCGGGCGACCCCGCCTATCAGGCGTGGGTCGATGCGATGTGCCTGACGCCCATCCCCGAGGGTGAGAGCGTAACGGACTTCAAAACGCGTTGCTGCGAGGCGTTTGCGGAGACAATCAAAAATGTGCCGGACGGCTCTCGCGTGGGATTCGTCGTCCACGGCGGCATCATCATGGCAATCATGGAGGCCTATGCGCGTCCGAAGAAGGACTTTTATGCCTACCACATCGGAAACGGCGAATGCCTGCAAGGCGTGTATGACGGAGAGACAATTCAGATCAAATAGTGAACACCGCCTGCATTCCGGATATCTTTCCGGAACGCGGACGGTGTCTTTATATGGTATCGGTGTGGTTACACCGCCGGCGCGGCGCAGGCCATGTCGTACTCGCTCCACTGGATGCGGATGGAGCAGCGTGCGCCGCCCGCGGAAAGGAATGAATTGATCTCACACATCGACCAGAGCTTCGTGACGGGATCCTGCTGGCGGATGCGCATGTTGTGCGTCTCCTGCGAGTTTGTGTACACGGTGCCGTCGATCGCAATGCTTGCGGAAATGCTGCTGCCGTTGAGCGTCTGTGTCTCGATCGTGCTGCCGTCGTAGATGGTCGTTCTGCGCAGATCGACCAAAACGGGCGCGGCGGTGTTCTTCGGCACGATGCTGATGCGCAGCGCGCTGGCCAACGCGCGCTGATAGGTCAAAATCAGGTCCTTGAGCGGAATATTCAGCGTGCTGTCTGCCGCGGAGAGGTCGACATGGTACTCGGTGAACGGCGCGAATAGATTAGGCGTCGTCAACTCCTGCTCGCTGGTTTGGAAGTGCAGCTTGTAGCTCAGTGGGGTGTCCTACGCGACGGTGATGACCGGCGTTTCGCCGGTGTCGCCTTTCTCGCCTTGGATGCCCTGTTCGCCTTTTTCTCCGCGCTCGCCTCGGGGACCAATGGATCCCTGCGGGCCGGGATCGCCCTTTGGGCCGATGGGACCGATCGGCCCCTGGATCGTGACATAGCTATACGGATCGGACGGGCAGCAGCCGTTCCCACGGCAGGACCCCGTGTAGTAATTCATAGACGTCTCCCCCTGACATGATATCGGTGCTTTCCTATGCATCGGACGAAGAAGCAGCGCACAGCAGGGAAGAAAAAGGCGGCAGACATGCATCTGCCGCCCGCCGCTTTTATGAAAGACGGTTTTCATTGACGAAACCTCAACTTTGTATTATGTTATACATGGGAATCATATTGTCAGGCATAAAAGGAGAAAATTATGAACGATACGCCCGGATATGTGAAAAATTTGAAAAAAGAGTCTGTGGTGCAGAGTGTCATCAACTGCCTGACAGACGCCATGCGCAATAAAGAGCTCAAGCCCGGCGACCGCATCCCGCCCGAGCCGGAGCTGGCCGCGTCGATGGGCGTTGCCCGCAGTTCCGTACGTGAGGCCATCAAAATCCTCTCCTACCTCGGCGTGCTGGAGAGCAAGCGTTCAGAGGGGACCTTTGTTTGCAGCGGCTTCCAGGAGAGCATGATCGATCCGATGATCTACGGCATCATCCTGAATCAGGATTCCTTCGACAATCTGATGGAGCTGCGTGAGATGGTCGAGACCGGCATCATGCGCCTTGCCAGCCAGAAGTATGACGAGGAGGATGGCCATGCGCTCGAGGCGATGCTCGAACAGATGAAAGAGATCGTCCACAGCGGTGACAACGAGGTCGACCGCTTCTTCGCCGTGGACAACGAGTTCCACGACCTAATCTCGCAGATGGGCAAAAATCCGCTGGCCGACAAGATCAGCCGCGTCGTGCGCACGCTGACGCACGCCGTCCGCTACGAGACCGTCAGCACGATGATCACGAGCGGCAGGGGCGACGAGCTCGTCGCCGCGCACAGCAAGCTCCTTGAGATCCTCAGGGGACACGAGGGAGAGGACGTGGAGGAGATCGTCCGCGGCACCTACTTCGGCGATATCATCCACGGCGAAGAGAAGTAACTGAAAATGCAAGGCCCGCCGTCGCAGATGCGACGGCGGGCCTTTTTTGACGGAAAATCGATAGTCTAGCTGATGGAATTTGTGCGATTTGCTGAAATTGCCCTTTTCTTTTGTTTGAACCTGCGCGATACTGTCATCAAGAAAATGACGGCGGCTCATCCGGCAATGACGAATCGAGAGAAGGGAAGGCGATGTTCCATGAAAACGGTCCCGTACAGTCCGCTGCCAAGGCGCTGCGGCTGCTCGACCTGCTGATGGAGGCGCACCAGCCGCTCACGCTGGCCGCGCTGAGCGAGCAGACCGGCTGACCGAAGAGCACGATCCACGGCCTTTTGAGCACGATGCGCGAGAGCGCGGTCGTGGACCAGCAGAGCGACGGGCGCTACTGCCTCGGCGTGCAGCTTTTTGAGTACGGCTGCGCCGTGGGCGCAAGCTGGAGCGTTTCAGACCTGGCAAAGCCGCATTTGCAGCATTTGGCAAGCGTGACAGGGCAGTCGGTGTCCCTCTCGATGTTGAATCGCTCAGAGGTCATCACC
>OLYN01000721.1_pt1 | contig 18390 bp, 15 predicted proteins | sample 1674231 | NCBI WGS metagenome assembly OLYN01 (sample SAMEA103958153, study PRJEB25191) | human gut metagenome
AGAAGATCCTCTTCCCGATCATCGTCACCATCTTCGTCATCCTGCTCCTGCCGTCTACGGCTCCGCTGATCGGCTGCCTGATGCTCGGCAACCTCTTCCGTGAGTGCGGCTGCACCGACCGTCTGTCCGACACCGTGCAGAACGCCCTCATGAACATCGTCACGATCTTCCTTTCCACTTCTGTCGGCGCGACCATGGTCGCTTCCAACTTCCTGAAGGCGGAAACCCTGAAGATCATCTTCCTCGGCCTGGTCGCGTTCGGCATCTCCACGGCCGGTGGCCTCATCGGCGGCAACATCATGTGCAAGCTGTCCGGCAAGAAGGTCAACCCGCTGATCGGCTCGGCCGGCGTCTCCGCCGTCCCGATGGCCGCACGTGTTTCCCAGATGGTCGGCCAGAAGGCCAACCCCGCGAACTTCCTGCTCATGCACGCCATGGGCCCGAACGTCGCAGGCGTCATCGGCTCCGCCATCGCAGCCGGCTTCCTGCTCGCCGTCTTCGGCTAAGCAATTCCGCAATTCCTTTTCCCGAACCGCAAGCGATGCTTGCGGTTCGGTTTTTTGTGCCACCCATGGCTTCCCCTATGAGGGGAAGCTGTCGCCGGAGGTAACTGATGAGGTGGACAGCGCCTCGTAGACGCAAGTACCTCCACCTCATCCGTCACGGCTTTCGCCGTACCACCTTCCCCTCATAGGGGAAGGGCCCCTGGAAGGGGAGCCAAGGGTCTGCGTTTCCCGCAAGCCCTTTTTTCTTGACTTTCCTGCCCATTTCCGTTAGAATATACACCGTTCATCGGAGGGTCGATAACAGAAATTCGGCTGGATAAGATGTCGGGCTCGGGCCCGGGGTTTTATCCGGCTCTTTTTTTGGAGTCTGGTATGAAAAAACAGCAAAATGATTTTCTGAACGGAAGCATCCTTCCGTCTCTGCTGCGCTTTGCGGGCCCGGTGCTGCTGGCGCTGTTTCTGCAGGCGATGTACGGCGCGGTCGACCTGATCGTCGTCGGCAAATTCGCGGGTACGGCGGATATCTCCGCCGTCTCGACCGGCAGCCAGGCCATGCAGCTGGTCACCTCGCTGCTCGTCGGCCTGACGACGGGCGTGACCGTTCTGCTCGGGCAGAAGATCGGCGAGGGAAAGCCCGACGAAGCCGGCAGCGTCATTGGCTCTGCCATCTGTCTGTTCGTCTGCGTCGCGCTCGGACTGACCGTCTTGCTTGTGACGCTGGCCGCGCCCTTCTGCCGCCTGCTGCAGGCGCCGGAGGAGGCCTTCGACCCCACGACGCAGTACGTGCGCATCTGCTCGGCCGGCACGCTGTTCATCGTCGCGTTCAACGTCATCGGCAGCGTCTTCCGCGGGCTCGGCGATTCCAAAATGCCGCTCATCACGGTCGCCATCGCGTGCGTCGTGAATATCTTCGGCGATCTGCTGCTGGTCGCCGTCTTCCACCTCGGTGCGGCAGGCGCAGCGCTGGCAACGGTGTTCGCGCAGGCCATCAGCGTGGTCCTGTCGCTGCTCGTGATCGCGCGGCGCAAACTGCCGTTCACCTTCCGCAAGGAGCAGCTGCGCTTCGACCGGCCGCTCACGGCCGGGATCCTGCGCCTCGGCGTGCCGATCGCGCTGCAGGACGTGCTGGTCGGCGTGTCGTTCCTGGTGATTCTGGCGATCGTCAACTCGCTGGGATTGCTGCAGTCGGCAGGCATGGGCATCGCGGAGAAGGTCTGCGCCTTCGTCATGCTGCTGCCGTCGGCCTTTTCACAGTCCGTCTCCGCCTTCGTCGCGCAGAATACCGGCGCGGTCAAGCCGGATCGGGCCAAAAAGCCCTGCGCTACAGCGTCGTCACGTCGCTGTGCATCAGCGTGTTCGTGTTCTATTTCAACTTCTTCCACGGCGATCTGCTGGCCGGGATCTTTGCCAACGACCGCGCCGTCATCCTCGAGGCTGCGGATTATCTCAAGGCCTACGCCATCGACTGTCTGCTGACCTCGTTCCTGTTCTGCTTCGTGGGCTATTTCTCCGGCCTCGGCAAGACGGTCTTCGTCATGGCACAGGGCATCCTCGGCGCGTTCGGCGTGCGCATCCCGGTGTCGTTCTTCATGTCCCGCCTGCCGAACGTGCGCCTGTTCTACATCGGCCTCGCCACCCCCTGCTCGACCGTCGTGCAGGTCATCCTCTGCCTTGCCTACTACGCGCACCTCAGCCGCCGGGAAAAAACAGGCCCCGCGGTCTGAATCCCGCACAAAAAACCTCCGTCAGCCGCTGGCTGACGGAGGTTTTCGCTTTTCAGGTCTTGTCTCAGATCGTCGGCTGGTTGGCAGCTTCGATGATCTTGACGAACTTCTCGGGCACGAGGGAAGCGCCGCCGATGAGGCCGCCGTCGATGTCGGGCTGGGCCAGCAGGTCATAGGCGTTCTTCTCGTTCATGGAGCCGCCGTACAGGATGGAGATCGCGCGGGCGACCTTGGCGCCGTACAGCTTGCGGATGACCGCACGGATGTTCTCGCAGACCTCTTCGGCCTGCTCGGGCGTGGCGGTCTTGCCGGTGCCGATGGCCCAGATGGGCTCGTAGGCGATGATCAGCTTGCGGATCTTGTCCTCGCCGATGGAGGCAAGGCCGGTCTTGATCTGCATGGTGATCCATTCCTCGGTGATGCCGGCTTCGCGCTGCTCGAGGCTCTCGCCGACGCACATAATGGGGATCAGGCCGTTGTCCAGAGCGGCGAGGACCTTGGCGTTCACGTCCGCGTTCGTCTCGCCCATGGCGCGGCGCTCAGAGTGGCCGAGGATGACGTACTTGCAGCCGGCGTCGAGCAGCATGTTGGCCGCGATCTCACCGGTATAGGCGCCGGAGGCGTTGGCGTTGCAGTTTTCAGCGCCGATGCCGACGCGGGTCTCGCGCATGGCGCGGACAGCAGCCGGGATGCAGACGGCCGGCACGCACAGCGCCACGTCACACCAGCGGCCCTTGGGCATGATGGCCTTGAACTCGGTCATAAACGCCTTGGTCTCCGTCGGCGTCTTGTTCATCTTCCAGTTGCCCGCGATAACAGTCTTGCGATACTTTCTGTTCATTGTGAATCTCCTAAATTATATATCAAAATCAGTTTTACCTTAACAAACCCGCGCCCGCAGGCGCACATAGCATATTTCGCCAACCCGATTCAGCCATCGCCAACAATGACGTGCTGCGTCAGAAATAATCACACCAAAAGGGTGCTCTGTCTTCACCACCGGCGCAAACCCGGCAGCGTGACTATTTCAGGCCCTTACTTGTCCTGCAGGCAGGCAATACCGGGCAGCTCCAAACCCTCGAGGAACTCAAGCGATGCACCGCCGCCGGTGGAAATATGCGTGATCTTGTCCGCAAAGCCCAGCTGCTCGCAGGCCGCCGCAGAGTCGCCGCCGCCGACGATGGTCACAGCGTCGGAATCCGCCAGTGCCTGTGCCACGGCAATGGTGCCCTTGGCCAGCGTCGGGTTCTCGAACACGCCCATGGGCCCGTTCCAGACAACGGTCTTCGCGTTCTTGATGGCATCGGCAAACAGCGCGCGGGTCTTTTCGCCGATGTCAAGGCCTTCCTTGTCGGCCGGGATGGCGGTCACGTCGACGGTCTCGACGTCGACCGGCGCGTCGATCGGGTTCGGGAAGTCGGCAGCCACGACGGTGTCGATCGGGAGCAGGAGCTTGACGCCCTTCTCCTCGGCCTTCTTCATCATGTCCTTGCAGTAGTCGACCTTCTCTGCGTCAAACAGGCTCTTGCCGATGCCGTAGCCCTTGGCCGCGACGAAGGTATAGGCCATACCGCCGCCGATGATGAGGGTATCGACCTTCTCGAGCAGGTTGTTGATGACGTTCAGCTTGTCGGAGACCTTCGCGCCGCCGAGGATGGCGACGAACGGACGCTCCGGATCGGCCAGGGCCTTGCCCATGATGGAAACTTCCTTCTGCACCAGATAGCCGCAGACGGCAGGCAGATAGTCGGCAACGCCGGCAGTGGAGGCGTGCGCGCGGTGCGCGGTGCCGAAGGCGTCGTTCACGAAAATGTCAGCCATGGAAGCGAGCTTCTTGGAGAGCTCGGGGTCGTTCTTGGTCTCGCCCTTTTCAAAGCGGGTGTTCTCAAGCAGCATGACCTCGCCGTCCTTGAGGGAGGCGGCCAGCGCCTGTGCGCTCTCGCCCACGACGTCCTTGGCCATCTTGACCGGCTGGCCCAGCAGCTCGGACAGACGATCGGCCACGACCTGCAGGCTCAGCTCCGGCTTCACTTCGCCCTTGGGCTTGCCCATGTGGGAGCAGAGGATGACGCGGGCATTGTGCTTCACGAGATACTGGATGGTCGGCAGCGCGGCGACGATGCGCTTGTCGCTCGTGATCTTCCCGTCCTTGGTGGGGACGTTAAAGTCGCAGCGGCAAAGGACGCGCTTGCCCGCGACGTCGATATCTTCAACAGACTTCTTGTTGTAGTTCATAGATGTTCCTCCTTATTTGATGGCGGGGGCAGCCCGCTTGTTTACCGGTTCCAGTCGGCCATTTTTCCTTCGGTCTTCAGGTGTGGGAATTGCTGCTGCCGCAGCGCTTCAAACACGCCGATGGCAGCGGAATTGCTGAGATTGAGGCTCCGCGCCTCCGCGCGGATGGGGATGCGGACACAGCTGTCATAGTGCGCGGCGAGAAGATCCTCCGGCAGACCTCTGGTCTCCTTGCCGAAGAACAGATAGGTCCCGTCGGGGTAATCGGCCTCGTCGTAGCGGCGGGGCGCCTTGGTGGAAAACAGGCGCAGGCAGGACGGATGATTCTTTGCAAAGAAATCGTCAAGATCCTCATACACCCGAACGTCTACCAGGTGCCAGTAGTCGAGCCCCGCGCGCTTGACCGCCTTGTCGGAAATGTCAAAGCCCAGGGGCTTCACGAGATGCAGGACACTGCCGGTCGCGGCGCAGGTGCGCGCGATATTTCCGGTGTTGGCCGGGATCTCGGGTTCAACCAATACAACATGCAGCATGTGAAAAACTCCTTGCCCGCCGTTTCCCGGCAAGCAAGCATATTCTATGACAGAACGTCACAGATTTCAACTGTTTTTCAGAAAAAAATCAAGATTTTCGTGAAAAAAATTTTCCCTTTGCGGCGCTCCATTTTTGGTGATTCTTACACGCCTACAGCCGCCAGTCGATCGCGCGGCTGCCGGAGGCCTCCAGGAAGGCGTTGATCTTCGAAAACGGGCGGCTGCCGAAGAAGCCGCGGTAGGCGCTCAGCGGACTCGGATGCGGCGCCTGCAGCACGAGGCGGGGATACGGACTGTCCGCGGCGATGGCCGCCTTCTTCTGCGCGTGGCCGCCCCAGAGGGCGAAGGCCACCGGCTGCGGCAGCGCAGCAACAGCGCGCACGGCGGCGTCGGTGAACGTCTGCCAGCCGAACGCCTGATGGCTGGCCGCCTTGCCCGCCTCCACGCTCAGGCTGCTGTTGAGCAGAAACACGCCCTGCCGCGCCCAGGCAGTCAGATCGCCGCTTTCCGGCGGCGTCACACCGCAGTCCGCCTGCAGCTCCGTCAGGATATTGCGCAGCGACGGCGGCAGCTTCACGCCCGGCTTCACGGAAAAGGCCAGCCCGTTGGCCTGCCCCGGCTCGTGATACGGGTCCTGCCCCAGGATCACGACCCGTACTGCCTCCGGCGGCGTCATGCGGAAGGCGGCAAACAGCGCCTCCCGCGGTGGATAGACCGTGGACGCGGCGTAGGCCGCGTCCACCCGCTCTGCGAGCGTCCGCCAGTACGGCTTTTCAAATTCCTCCTGCAAAAGCGCCTGCCACGCGCCGAGTTCTTCCGGTCTCATGGTACTACTCCTTATTATCTCCGGTTTTTCCGCATTTTTTCGCAATATTTATACCACAGAAAAACCCGGAACACAAGCGCCGCCCGGCGCATAGGGTTTTGCGAGGTGATCGTATGCAGATCTATGTGGTAAAGCCCGGCGATACGCTCTTTTCGATTGGCCGGGCGCTGGGGCTCGCGCCCGGCTTTCTCGCGCGGTACAACGGCCTGCAGGAGCCGTACCGGCTGGCCGTCGGCCAGAGTCTTCTGGTCTTGTATCCGGAACAGACCGTGACCGTGCAGCCCGGCGACACGCTCACGTCCATCGCCGCGAGCGCCGGGACGGATGTGGCTTCCCTGTACCGGATGAACCCGAACCTTTCCGGCTCCGACCGGATCTACCCCGGCCAGATCCTCGTGACCCAGCTCGAGCAGGCCGCGCGCCGCCCCGCGGTCGTCAACGGCTATGCCTATCCGAATGTGTCCGAACGCGTGCTGCGCGGCATTCTGCCGTATGCCGGGGCGCTGGCCCCGTTCACCTACGGCTTTACGCCGGAAGGCGCGCTGGTGCCGATGGACGACGAGCGGCTGCTGGCGCTGGCCGGAGCCTGCGGCGTGCAGCCGCTGCTGCACCTGTCGACGCTCACAGCCGCCGGGACCTTCTCCGCCGCGCAGGCAGCTGCGCTGCTGCGGGATTCGGCCCTGCAGCAGACGCTCGCGGCCAACATGCTGCAGACGATGCTGGAAAAGGGCTATGAGGGCCTCGACGTGGATTTTGAGTATCTCGGCCGGGACCTGGCGGAGCCCTACGCGGCGTTTATCCAGCTGCTCCGCGATACGCTCGCCCCCTACGGCCTGCCCCTCATCACCGCCCTGGCCCCCAAAACCTCCGCCGCCCAGCCCGGCACCCTCTACGAAGGCCACAACTACGCCTCCCTCTCCACCGCCAGCGACGCCGTGCTGCTGATGACATATGAATGGGGCTACACCTATGGGCCGCCGATGGCGGTGGCGCCGGTGGGGGCGGTGCGGCGGGTGGTGGAGTTTGCGCTGACGCAGATGGACGCCGCTAAAATTTTGCTAGGCTTCCCGAACTACGCCTATGACTGGACGCTGCCGTTCACCGCGGGCGCGACGCGGGCGCAGTCAATCGGCAATGAGGCTGCGCCGCTGCTCGCCGCGCAGTACGGCGCCGAGATCCAGTTCGACACGCAGTCGCAGACGCCGTATTTCACGTATCTGGACGAAGCCGGGCAGCCGCACGAGGTCTGGTTCGAGGACGTGCGCAGCGCGCAGGCGAAGTTCGCCCTTCTGCCGGAATACAGACTTCTGGGCCTCGGCTACTGGAACTTCATGCGGCCGTTTACGGCCGGATTCAGCCTGCAGAACTACCTGTTTACAGCCTCCGGGCTGCGTTGACAAATTCCGGGCGGTGTAATATCATAGAAAACATCGAAAGAAAATCATCCAAAAGGGGAGAATCTTCCATGTCTGCATCCAAGGTCTTTTTTACTGATTTCCGCTGCCGTCTGGGCGTCAGCCAGCTCGACAAGCTCCGGAAGCTGCTGGAAAAATCGGAGTTCTCAAAGATCGATTTTGACGGCAAATTCGTCGCCATCAAGCTGCATTTCGGCGAGCTCGGCAATCTGTCGTTCCTGCGCGCCAACTATGCCAAGGTCGTCGCCGATTTCGTCAAGGAGCGCGGCGGCAAGCCCTTCCTCACCGACTGCAACACGCTCTACGTCGGCAGCCGCAAAAACGCGCTGGAGCACATGGATACCGCGTATCTCAACGGCTATTCCCCGTTCTCCACCGGCTGTCACGTCATCATCGCCGACGGGCTCAAGGGCTCGGACGATATCGAGGTCCCGGTCGTGGGCGGCGAATACTGCAAGACCGCACGCATCGGCCGCGCCGTGATGGACGCCGATATCTTCATCTCGCTGGCGCATTTCAAGGGTCATGAGCATGCGGGCTTCGGCGGCGCGCTCAAGAACATCGGCATGGGCTGCGGCTCGCGCGCGGGCAAGATGGCCATGCACGCCGACGGCAAGCCGTATGTGCAGACCGATCTTTGCGTCGGCTGCGGTGCGTGCACGAAGATCTGCGCCCACAATGGCCCGCGGATCGCGGACAAAAAGTGCCATATCGACCATGACGCCTGCACCGGCTGCGGCCGCTGCATCGCGATCTGTCCCAAGGACGCCATCCGGCCGGGCCTTGACTCGAGCGAGAAGATCCTCAACTGTAAGATCACCGAGTACGCCAAGGCCGTATTGGACGGGCGCCCGAGCTACTGCATCAACATCGTCCGCGACATCTCGCCCAACTGCGACTGCCACGCGGAAAACGACGTGCCCATCGTCCCCGACGTCGGCATGTTTGCCTCCGCCGACCCGGTCGCCCTGGATCTGGCCTGCGCCGAGGCTGTCAACCGCCAGCCCGTCATGCCGAACTGCGCCATCACGGACCTGCAGCTCGAGCACGACTGCGACCGCTTCCACGCCGCGCATGACAACACGCACTGGCAGGACATGATCGAGCACGGCAAAAAGCTCGGGCTCGGCTCCGACGAATATGAGATCGTGAACATCCACTGAACATCGCGCGCAAGCGGGCGGGCCCAGCCGGGTCCGCCCGCGTTTTCTGCACAAAAACGGCGTGATTTGCCAGCAATATCCGGATTTTACCGGACTTCATTACAGTTTTGTTACAAAAGCTCCCATTGTATTGCAATCTTGCCAGCCGCCGCTTATACTGGGTGCAACGATTCTTTATGGGAAGAATGACCGCTTTGTCATTTTCCCGGCCGGAAGGAGGCTGACGTCTTGAAAAAGTTTCTCTGTCTGCTGCTTGCGGCTGTGCTTGCGGGGCTGCTGATCCTGCCCTGCGCCGCGGCCGAGCCCACAGACTTTACCGACCGGAGCACGATCCGGAACTACAACGCCGTGCGGATGCTCGCCGACCTCGGTCTCGTCGCCGGCTATTCGGACGGCAGCTTCGGCCCGGACAAGCTGATCCGCCGCGAAGAGGTCGCCAAGCTCATGGCCCTGCTCGCCGACGCGGGCGCCGAGGCGCAGGCGCAGAATGCCCCCGTCCCGTTCTATGACGTCTCTGAGTCCTGGGCGCTGCCGTTCATCGCCTACTGCGCGCAGAACGAGATCGTCGCCGGCAGCAACGGCCGCTTCCGCCCCGCCGATCATGTGACGCTGCGGGAGCTGGCAAAGATGCTGCTCGTCCTGCTCGGGGAAGACAGCGCGCGCTATGTCGGCGCGGGCTGGGCGCAGAACGTCGACCAGGACGCATTTGAAAAGGGCATCTACGCGGGTCTGACCGCCGGATATGAAGAAGACGCCACGCGCGACAACGCGTGCCTGCTCATCTACAACGCCACGCTCTGCCCGAAGGTGGCCAACGCCAGTGAGAACAGTGTGCAGCGCTACGTGCTCGACGCGCTGATGAACCCGATGTCGTATCTCGAAATCCGCTTCGGCCTGACCCGCTATACCGCGACGCTGACCGGCAATGAGTGCGCCGATCTGACCGGCTCCTCTCCCCTGCCCGCCGGGACGAGCAAGCTCGCCGGACACAAGGCGTTCCAGGTCTCGACAGACCTGAGTCTGCTCGGCCGCAGCGTCGATATCTACGTGAAGGACGGGAAGGTCTTCGGCGTGCCTTGCTACGCGGTCGACGAGATCTACTACACCTTTGCCGACGCTTCGCAGCTCAAGGAGATCTGCCAGGGCGGCGGCTTCCGGCTGACGGACGAGACGGAGTACTATTACAACTACGCCCGCTCGTCCAAGGAGATCCTGAACGCCGTGACCGCCAACGACAAGATCACCGTGATCGACCATGACGGCGACAACGCCTTCGATGTCGTCCTCGTAACGACCAGCCGTCCGGCGACCGTCACCGCGACGAGCCCCCTGACCGTCGACGTTGGCGGCCAGAGCTACGAGGTGCAGGCCTTCAGCCAGGCAGACACGTTCGCCGTGGGCGACGCGGTCTACTACAGCCAGGTCTGCGGCAGCGGCTACATCCGCCGGTTGAACGGATGATAAGAATTACGGATACGCCTGCCTGGCGTATCCGTTTTTTATGCTTTGGGCAGACCCGGTTGCAAATCGGGCGGAATTGTGGTAAATTTAGAAAAAAGACACGGGAATTTCTCCGGCTGCGGGATGCGCCGGGTTTCCCTGAGCTGAGGTGATCACATGAAACGGCTGCTGCTTCTGCTGGCATGCCTTCTGGCGCTCTGTACGACGGTGGTCGCGGCGGAGCCCGCCATTTCCGATATGAAAACCGACTGCACGCTGACCGGCAGCGGCGCGTGCCAGGTCACGCAGACCTTCACCATGGAGATCGACGGCGCGCAGACGCAGCTGCGCTTCCCGCTCGTCCCGGGCGCGAAGAAGGCCTCCGTCGCCGGCTACGACGCGCAGAAGCAGACCGACGGCGACTGCCCGGTGCTCGTGCTGAGCGACGCGTCGGGCTTTACCGGCACGCGGTCGTTCACGGTTTTGTACACGGTCTCCGGCCTCGTCAGCGAGGCCGACGGCGTGCAGACGCTGCAGCTGCCGCTGCTGAGCGCGAAATGGGCCTACCCCATCAGCCGGTATCAGTTCACCGTGACCATGCCGAAGCCGTTTGAGGGCTACCCCGCCTTCGTCAGCGGGTATTACAGCGACGTGATCTCGGACTATATCGATCTGGACGTATCCGAATCGCTCATCAGCGGTACGATCGCCACCGGGCTCAAGGACCATGAGTCGCTGGACATGACGCTGACGCTCGACAAGAGCTATTTTTCGGGCGCATACACCGCGCTCTCCTTCAGCTGGGTCGGCATGGCCGTCATCGTGGCGCTGCTGGCGCTGGCGTTCGGCTACTGGTTCGTCACGCTGCGCAGCGCACCCATCCGCACCTCGACGCGGAGGCTCCCGCCGGACGCGGCGCTGCCGTGCGATATGCCGTTTCTGGTCGGCGGCGGGCCGATCCAGTTCAACATGCTGGTCTGCCACTGGGCGAGCCTCGGGTATCTGACGATCTTCTGCGGGAAAAACGGCCGCGTCGCGCTGCGCCGCCGCGTGGACATGGGCAATGAGCGCCGCCCGGCAGAGGTGCGGCTGTTCCAGATGCTGTTTTCGCAGGGCGACGTGTGCGAGGGCGCGAGCCTTTTGTACAAGCGCACGGCGGAAAAGGCGGACGCGGTGCTGCGGCGCTACTGGGTCCGCAAGCTCTACCGCAAGTCGAGCGGCAATCCGCTCCTCGCGCGGGCCTTCGGTCTGCTTGCAGGCGCACTGGCTGCGGCCGAGGCGGCAAGTCCGCTGCTGCCCGCGGGCTTTGTACGCTGGCTGCTGCTGATCGCCGCGTTTTTGATCGGCGGCGCGCTGAGCGCCGTGATCCTGCATGCGCCGTCGGCGTATTATCAAGGGAAAAAGCTGTTTGTGGCGCTCGCGGCGCTGGCCGCGGTGGCGCTTCTGACGCTCGCGCAGTTCGGCGAGGGTCTGCTCGCCGTGCTGCTCGTGATCGTGTGTCTGGTGCTGCTCGGGCTTCTGACGCTCCACGGCGGCAGGCGGACGGCCTTCGGCGACGAGATCGTCACGCAGGCGATGAGCTACCGCCGCTTCCTGCGCCGCGTCACGCAGAGCCAGCTGCTCTCGCGGCTCGCGCAGGACAGCCAGTATTTCTACCGCATCCTCCCCTACGCCGAGGCCATCGGGCTCGGCGCGGGTCTGGCCCGGACGCTCGGCAATACGGAGCTCGAGCAGTGCGACTGGTATCAGGAGCAGCAGCCCCTGCCGCGCACGGCCGCCGGGTTCTACAGTCACCTGCAGGAGGCGCTGGCCCTGCTGGAGCTTTCGATCCGGAAATAAAAAGAGACGAAAAGCGCCTGCCGCAGCAGCGGCAGGCGCTTTTTTCATGCAATTACTGCTCCATACGCGGGCAGCAGCGGACGTATTCGTAGAACTGCGCGTTTGTCGCCTCCATATACGGCGTGACCCAGAGCGTGCCGACGCCGAGGCACAGGGAACCCACGATGATCCAGCCGAGGAAGCTCAGATCCAGCACGAACTTTTCCCACTTGTGGCCGTCCATCAGCTGGCGGCTCTCATCGATGCAGGCCTTCCAGCCGTAGTCGGGGTGGTCGAGCTTGATATAATAGGCCATGGAATAGGCATACATCTTGACGATGCCGGGGATGACGAACAGCAGCGACCACAGGAAAGTAAAGAGCGACGTCATGAGGCCGATGAGGAACGTCCCGCCGAAATCATCCTGGAAGCCGCGGAACATGTCGCCCAGCTGCACCGGCTGGTGATCCCGCGCCTGCTTGAGGAAAATAAAGGCCATGCCGTATTCCAGCGGCCCGACCACGATCAGTGCGCCGATGCCGGGCAAGATCCCCGCGGCTGCCGATTCCATCAGGCCGATCAGCAGGCACACCGCCAGCCCCATCATCCACAGGTTCTGGAAGATCCCGCCGCCGAGCTGCGCCCGCGCCCGGGCTTTTAATTCTGCACGATCCATAAAAACACGATCCTTTCTGTCATTTCCACGTTTTCGGTTTTCTTTCTTCCGCTTCCAACATTATACGGTATGCGCGCGGAAATTGCAAGAGAGCCGGCCGTGGCCGCGCTCAGATCCCGTCCGGCACGCCCGCCAGACACAGCGGCAGCTCCAGCCCGTTTTCCTCCAGCAGCGCCCGGTCACGCAGGATCTCCCCTGCCGCGCCGTCGGCGGCCAGACGCCCGCCGGCAAGCAGCAGCACGCGGCTGCAGGTCTCCAGCACCAGATCGAGGTCGTGCGAGGCGATGAGCTTCGTCTCCGGCCGCTGCCGCAGGACGCGGATGAGCGTGCGGCGGTTGCGCGGGTCGAGCGCGGTGGACGGCGTAGGAGAAATCCCCGCAGAAGCCGCGCAGCTCCATGCTCTCATACAGCGCCTCCGCCCGGTCCATGCTGCGCAGCAGCAGCTGACCGAGGAACGAGCCCCAGGCGGAGATATGCACGCCCTTCTGCCCCGGCGCGCGGAGGCTGTATGCCTCCTGCATGACGGAGACCTCGGAGAGCAGGACCCCGATATACCGGAACGTCAGCAGCAGCAGGCTCGTGATCGTCTTCGGCAGGTGCAGCTGCCGAAGGGCGCGGCAGATCTCCTCGATCGTCGTGGTGGCCATGAGCAGGAACGACGCGAGCAGGCAGAAAACGCCCTTCATCACCAGCGTCAGCATTGAGACGACGCCGCCGGAGACGGCAAGCGTGCCGATCTGCGCCACGATCTGCCGGTCAAAAATCGGATTGAGCAGCCCCACCGCGCAAACCAGCGGCAGCACGAGCCGCAGCTTCTGAAAGCAGGTGCGCAGGGCGATGCCCGCAAGCTGATAGCCCGCGACCGGGAACAGTGCCATCCACACGAGGGCCGTCAGCCGGTAGCGCGGGAAGGAGACGACGACGGCCAGATAAAAGATCGTCACAAACAGCTTGGACAGGGGGCTCAGCCGGTGCAGGAACGAATCCTGCGCGGCCAGATCGTCCATGGCCCGCAGCTCCCGCCCGGCCCGTTCCGCCTGATTCATCTGTCCGCCTCCTTCCGAAAACACGAATTGCGGCAAGCCGGAGGGCTTGCCGCGGGGAATGTTTGTTTTTCGCGCCCGCGAAACGCGGGCCGCCCCAAGGCTCCCTTGTGTAAAGGGAGCTGTCAGCCGCAGGCTGACTGAGTGATTGATTGTCGCAGATTTGCGATAAAACCCAAACCGCAAATTCAGTTTGCGGTTTGGAAAGGAAGAAATGAGCACAGAGGAAAAGAGACGTCGCTTGCGGCGGCTCGTTCCGTCGTGGTCATTTCTGACGCGCCTCCGGCGGCCCTATCTTTTCCGTCTTGCCGGAAAAGATAGGGGAGAAAAGGGGCGCTGAGGGACGCGTTTGGTGCTTTCTGCCTCTGATTTTAGGTAAGCACCAATCTTTCAGGCGTCATTCCACTCGATAATCACTCTACGAGTTTTTGACTACGCGCTGCCTGATACGGTGGGTATCAAATTTGCAGCTGGTTGCCTTAGAACGACTGCCGTCAATAGAACGTGCAGCCGAAATTTTGATAGACCTTACCTTCTTGCGGGGCACCAAGGCTCCCCTAAAAGGGGAGCTGGCAGCCGCAAGGCTGACTGAGAGGTGGATGCAAATTTGCTGCAACCTCTCCGTCTCGGCTTCGCCGAGCCACCTCCCCTTTCAGGGGAGGCTTTGGACTGCGTGCGGGTTATTTTACCCCGCTGAAGCCTGCTTTTTTCCTGATCTCTTTCTTGCGGTGCGGCCGGCGAGGCTGATGATGGCGGCGAGGGCGGCGACCAGGGCGCAGCCGACGAGGCCGGAGACGGAGGTGCCTGCGGCGCTGTCGCTGCCGGCGAAGTTATAATCCGGCAGCAGGGACGTCTTTTCCTGCACGGCGGCCGCCTTTTCCGCGGCGGCGCTTTCAGCGCCGTAGGCTTCTTCGTCGAGACCCATGTTGGCCAAGTATCCGGCCTCTTCATTGCCGAACAGCGACCATTCCAGCCCGTCGGGGTTGGAGCTTGCCAGCAGCGACAGGCCGCCGCCGATGACCAGCGCCGCGGCAGCCAGGATCGCCAGCGCGGCTCTGCGCGAGCAGCGGTTTTTCGCGCCAGCGGACGCGCACTGCAGCAGCTCCGGCCGCGTCTGGTAGACGAACAGCAGGACTGCCGCCGTGATGCCGCCCTCGACCAGGCCGATGGCCAGATGGATCGGCTGCATCAGCGCCGCGAACGCGCCGAACGGCAGGGCTGTGATGCCGGAGAGCGACGTCTCCACCACGACGGAGAGCGCGCCGAGCTGCAGCGTCACGACGCAGCCAAGGACCGACGCCAGCACCAGCTTCGTCCGGCCCTTGCCGGCGAGAAGTCTGCCCTGCATGAGCGGCCGGTAGATGAGGAAATAGCCCACGAAGCAGCCGTAGAACGCCATATTCCACACGTTCGCCCCCAGCGCCAGCAGACCGCCATCGGCGAAGAATAGCGCCTGGATGGCGAGGATCACGATCATCGACAAAAATCCCGCCCAGGGCCCGAGGATGGCGCTCAGCAGCATGCCGCCGCAGAGGTGGCCGGACGAGCCGGTGCCGGGAATGGTATAGTTGATCATCTGGCCCGCGAAGACGAGCGCGGACATGACGGCCATCGTCGGCAGCTTTTTCTTTGCAAGCTCCGGCGCGGCAGTCTCTTCCTTGTGGAGCTGGACCAGCGAAACGCCCGCCGCGGCCGCGGAAGCCGCGTACATCGTGACGGCCACTGCCGGGGATAGCAGCGCGTCAGCCATGTGCATAGTGTTTTCCTCCAAAATTTTTTCTTGCTGCTACTATATCGGACCCATCGGCCCGGCGCAAGCTCCCCCCCGGGGATACCGGGCGCAAAAAAAATCTCCGCACGGGTGCGTCAAACAATACAAATCGCAGGGAGCAAATTTGTGGAAGACTACCGAAAAAACAAAAATCGCAAGATTGTCGGGTGAAAAAAGCAAACGGGGCGTTGAATAAATGCTGCATTTCGCTATCATGGAGGTACAGGGCAGCGGTTTTCTGACAAAAGCTGCCCGACGGCAAAAGCATATCTGTACCACGTGTACGACCATACGAACAAGTCAAACAGGAGGATTTTACTATGGCTACTTTCCGCTTTACCGCAGGCCCGTGGAACATCCATGAGGGCAACGAGACCTTTGGCCCCGGCCATCGCAAGAGCATTCCGCTGGAAGAGAAAATGAAGAAATATGCCGAGATCGGCCTGGCCGGCATGCAGTTCCATGACGACGACGCAGTTCCCGACATGAACAACATGACCGAGAAGCAGATCATCGACTACGCCAAGGACGTCAAGGCGATGCTCGACAAGTACGGTCTGTTCGCAGAGTTCGTCGCTCCGCGTCTGTGGTTCGACAAGCGCACGAATGACGGCGGCTTCACCGCTTCCCGCAAGGAAGACCGCGAATTCGCCCAGTGGCGTGCCCGCCGCTCCTGCGATATCGCCAAGGCACTCGGCACCAACAAGATCCAGCTGTGGCTGGCCCGTGAAGGCACCCTGTGTGCTGAAGGCAAGAACCCCGTCGAGATGACCCTCCAGCTGCGCGACGCGTTCAACGACATCCTGACCTATCGTGACGATGCGCTGATCCTCGTTGAGCCGAAGCCCAATGAGCCCATCGACCGCTCCATCTGCGGCACTGCCGGCCACGCTCTGGCTGTCGGCGCTTACACTGTCGATCCGAACCGTGTCGGCCTGTGCATCGAATCCGCGCACTCCATCCTCGCCGGCCTCGATCCCGCCAACGACATGGGCTTCGCGCTGGCTCTCAACAAGCTGTGGGGCGTCCATCTGAACGACCAGAACGGCTGCCGTTACGACCAGGACAAGTCCTTCGGCGTCGACAACCTGCGCAACGCCTTCAACCAGGTCAAGGTCCTGTACGAAAACAACTACGGCGACCGCGGCAACTTCGAATGCGTCGGTCTTGACGTCAAGGCCATGCGTACCCAGCCTGATGAGGACTGCTATCGTCACCTCATCAACTCCAAGCGCATCTTTGAGCTGCTGCTGGACAAGGTCAAGCACTTTGACTATGAGTTCCAGGCTGCCTGCGTCAAGGAGCAGAACTTCGAGAAGCTCGAAATGTACGTCATGGAGCTCCTCATGGGCGTCAAGTAAGACCCTCTCCAAACTGCATACAAAAAGCCCCCGGACCCGTGTCCGGGGGCTTTTTTGCGCGTCAAAAACGGCGGGCGCGAATCGCGTCCGCCGTTTTGATGACCGGGAGGAAGAAAGAACGAAGAAATACAGGGAGGAGAAAACCGGTCAGGAAGTGGGCAATTTTATGCTCAGCCGCCGAAGCCGAAGCCGAACGGCCAGCTGCCGAAGCTGTCGCCGGACTGCCCGTTGGACTGGCCGCCGTACTGGCCGTCATACGGGTTCTGGGACTGCGGCTGCTGGGTCTCGTCCGCTGTCTGCGTGGGCAGCGCGTCGGTCTTCTGCTCACCGACGGTCAGGGTGAGGGTCACGGTCTGGCCCTGACGGTAGACCGTCAGCTCCAGCGTATCGCCTGCGGAGGCGGCCTTCACGAGCTTGACCAGATCGTTGCTGCCGGTGATGGCTTCGCCGTTCACGGTGGTGATGATGTCATTTTCCTGCAGACCGGCTTCCGCGGCCGGGCCGTTTTCCGTCACGGAGCGGACAGCCGCGCCCTGCGGCAGACCGTAGCTCTGGCTTTCGGCGGAGACGTCGGAGACGGTCACGCCGATGTAGGGCTTGACGATATAGCCGTTGGTGATGATCGACTCAAAGATCGAGCGGACCTGGTCGATCGGGATGGCGAAGCCGATGTTGTCGATCGAGGCCTCGGAAGAGGCGCTCGAGGAGGAATACTTGGCGTTGGTGATGCCGATGACCTCGCCGTAGAGGTTAAAGAGTGCGCCGCCGGAGTTGCCGGAGTTGATGGCGCAGTCGGTCTGGATGAGGTTCATGGTCGAGCCGGTGGAGAAGGTAACGGGACGGTCCAGTGCGCTGACGACACCGGTCGTCAGGGAGAACGTCAGCTCGCCCAGCGGGTTGCCGATGGCGACGACGCTGTCGCCGACGTTCAGCGTATCCGAGTTGCCGAGCACGACGGGGGTGAGGTCGGTCGCGTCGATCTTCAGGACGGCAATGTCGTTGCTCTCGTCGTAGCCGATGAGCTGCGCGTCATAGCTCGTGCCGTCATAGGTCGTGACCTTGATGGAATCCGAGGACTCCACGACGTGGTAGTTCGTCAGGATGTAGCCGTCGGCCGTCAGGATAAAGCCGGAACCGGCCGCGGCGCCTGTGGTCTGGTAGCCGAAGTAGTTGGTGGTGATGGAGGTCGTGATGCCGACGGTGGAGTTGACGTTCTGGGCGTAGACCTCACTCGGCGTCAGCGCCTTGCTGGTGTCGATGGACGCGACCTGCAGGGCCGCGGTCTGGCGCTGGCCCTCGAGCATGACGGAGGCGTCGGACGAGGCGGAGGAGACGGAATTGGCGGCGGGCGCGGACTGCTTCTGCATCAGCGCCGCTGCGCCGAAGCCGGAGCCGCCGCCGACCAGCGCGCACGCCAGCAGCAGTGCGACGACCTTCGCGGCCTTGCCGCCCTTCTTCTTTGCTTCCGGTGCCGGAGAAGACGGCTGCTGCGGAGCGGCCTGCCAGGTCTGCTGCGCGGTCTGCTGCTGGGCCGCCTGCCAGGTCTGCTGTTCGGTCTGCTGATTTTCGACCGGGTCGGTATGGATCTCATGTTCAGGATAGAATTCTTCAGACATATCGATGATCTCCTTTTTTCGTGCAGCGGCTGCGCTGCGCGTTTGGTTCTTTGTTTTTGTGATTTCAGCATACCGCATAATTCTGAAATCATCCTGAAAAATATGAGAACGAATTGTAAAGAAAACATGAAAGAATTTCAGCTTCCTTTCAGGAAGGAGGGATAGTATAATGGTGTTGATTCTTTCTGACGCACCTCCGGCCGCGCGAACCCCTTGGCTCCCCTTTCAGGGGCCGATTCCCCCTATCAGGGGGAAATGTCCCG
>OLYN01000726.1_pt1 | contig 18348 bp, 20 predicted proteins | sample 1674231 | NCBI WGS metagenome assembly OLYN01 (sample SAMEA103958153, study PRJEB25191) | human gut metagenome
ACCGAGATCTACACTCTTTCCCTACACGACGCTCTTCCGATCTTGAGTGTCCCCTTTAACTGTTCATTCAGGTAAGCCAGACATTTTTCATCCAGTTTTGAAAATTCTTCCCTGCTGAACTCTCTGTCTTCCAACGATATCGACATCGTTTCCTGCTTTTTTTCTCCATCCACCTGTGTCGACAGATTAAAAGTAATGTCCTTTCCTTCGCCTTCTCTGAAGATCACATTTCCATTTTGTATCGCCTTTTCCGGCGGAGAAGTCCTCCCTGCCATGTAGCATAAGAATAAAAATGCAAACAGAAAAAGAACAGCGATCCCAATTCTTTTACACCATATTTTCTGAATCTGTTCCTCTTGTTCCTGCCTGCGGTATAACACAGAAACCATTCCCTCTGTACTCGGAAATACTTTTGTCAGCTTCCAGAAAACCGACTCTAATTTACATTTTTTTACTGCTTTCCAAATAAGTTCTTCTCTGTCTTTCATCCAATCTGCCCCTTTCTATACCGATATATCTGTAATTTTGTAGCTCCACCAAAAGGCACCTGCATAAACCATAAGTGACACCGTCATAATCAGTATCCCGGCTAGATTTCCATACAAGGGATCCAAAAATCCAGGTGAAAAGACACGCAGATATACAATGATTCCAAAAGGAATTACATTCATGCACCTCGCCTCCATCTTCTTTCCGGCGATAACGGTTTCAATTTCCCGCTTTGTTTCTATCTTTTCGCTGATATTGTCTGCGGTACGTTTCATAATCTTGACAAGATTTCCCCCTGTCTTTTTCGCCGTCATCAGAATCTCACTAAACATCCGAATATCCTCTATCCCGCTCCGTTCGCCCAGTTCCAGCATCAGTTTTTCGACCGGGACATGAAGTCCTGCCTGCGTCGTCAGATACTCAAATTCCCTTATGATAAGATCTTCCTTCTGATACATTAACATCAGATCTTTCTGCGCTTCATATACAGAATTTTCCAACGAATATCCCGCTGACAATGCCGAGATCATGCTCTCCATCGCATCCTTAAACTGCAAAAGTAATGTCTCCTGCTGCCGCCTTAATAAAACCCTGCTGTAATATTTAAGATAAACCATTCCGCCAAGTCCACCCAATGCGATTACCGCCGGAATCCGGTTAAAAAACAGCATTCCAATGATTGCGCCAAGGACAATTCCCACTACTCCATAACGGATTTTCTCCTGACGTGAATAGGTATAGGCTGTATATGAGATCAACTTAAATTCACCCCCGCTCTCCTGCATTTATCCATCGAGCAGAGAACATGACCGGTCCGCTCTAACGTTCCCAGAATCCTTCCCTCTTCTTCCCCCAACTCACAAAAGGTGAAAATTGGGAATACTTCAATCTCGCCTTCCACTACATTTCCAATCTCACAGATCTCCAGAACTTTTCTGGAACGGTCGCGCAGTCTTCCGAGATGAACGATAATATCTATCGCCGAAGAAATCTGCTGCCGGATTGCAGGCAGCGGAATGTCCATCCCCATCAGCACAAGGGTTTCCAATCGATTTAACATATCTTTGGGACTATTTGCGTGGCCTGTAGACAAACTTCCGTCGTGCCCTGTGTTCATCGCCGTAAGCATGTCAATCGCCGTCGCATCGCGAATCTCCCCGACCACTATTCTGTCCGCCCGCATGATAAAAAAGTGAAAGTAAATTTACGGAGGTGTCTTTCTGACCGGCACCAGATGCGCCGGTTCTTTCCGGACGGATCCATGGCTTCCAGGTAGTTATAAATTATACTAATTACCACCAAAAACCGGCCGAGATCTTTGTGCAAATTACGGTTATAAATAACTTGAATAGTAGCGGCACCAGAGCTAATATACAGACAACCTAAAGGAAAGCAAAACGAAACGGAGGACGTAAAAATGAAAGCGAATGAATTAGTTGTTGGAAAGAAATACTGGTGTGGATGGGCTAGCCGCAGTGCCTGGTTCGTAAGATTTGAAACTCATACCTGGTGTGGAAAAACTGAAAAAATCGCAGTCTTCCGCGACGTATGCGATTGTTATATCGAGTGCAACGTTGAACAAGTAGAGCGTTGGGTGTCTGAAAGATAGGAGGTCTTGGCTATGTATGAACAATCTTTACTTTGTGGAATTATGAATGATTGGTATGGCAGCATGGAGGATCTATTCCAGGATCTGAAGCATTACGGATTTGAAGTCCTGGAGTCCAACCGTGAAAGCATCACGGTATCCTGCGACGATGATGGCGATTATGTTCAGATCGAGCTGGTTCTTGGTGGAACTGAGCGGACGATCGTTGTTGAAGATTTCGAAGAAATTTATCGCGAGGAGGCTTAGGCCTCCGGTATTAAACCGCCGATGGCAGGTCCGAAGCCCTGCAGGAAGAAGCGCGACGGATACCGTGGATTGATGTTCGACAAGTTTCCCTGGTTTTTAATGTGAAAGCCTGAAGGTCTGGCAGCCCCGCTGGACGTCCTCGTAAACCTTGCACCCGGCCATCGGCCAGAAAGGCGTCGCCTATGATTGTATAAATTTTATCCTGGGTTTTCTGCAGCTTCCCCGCGCAGCTTAATCGAAGCGCTCCACGGTAATCCTTTTAGAAAGGAATGAATCAAAATGTTTGACAAAGAAAAATTGAAACAGGCCATGGATGATCATGGCGATACAAATAAGGCGCTTGCGGTCTTCCTGGGTATGACTGCATCCAATTTCTCGACGATTTGGAACGGGCGGCAGTCATTCCAGCGCAAGCACATAGTCCGGATCGCGGTCCGGTATCAACTCTCCCCGCAGGACGTGTGGGATATATTCTTCCTGGCCGATGCTGAGGCCATCAAAAAAGAAGCCAGAGAGGCTTGACCTCCCTGGCTTCTGTCTATGTTTCCGACATTGATGTCGGGATCATCTTATCTCATGAGTCTGTTGACTTCCTTCTGGACTGCATTGTAGTTGTAACCGGCCGCCTGCAGTTTCTTCTTTCTGGCATCTCCATTTCCCCACTTACCTGCGAGGACTTCCTTGGCCACGGCAGTCACGCTTTTCTTTGTGGAGCTTCCGCCTTTGGCCAGGCGATTGACCTCTGCCTGCACTGCTGCATAGTCATATCCTGCTGCCTGGAGCTTCTTCTTACGATCATTGCCGTTTCCCCACTTGCCTGCGAGGACCTCTTTTGCGATTTCCGTCGTGCTCTTTTTTGGAGTCGAGGCTCCGCTTGCGAGACGATTGACCTCTGCCTGCACTGCAGTGTAATCGTAACCGGCAGCAGTCAATCTGTTCTTTCGATCATCACCGTTACCCCATGCGCCTGCCAGCACTTCCCTGGCCACTGTGGTGACGTCTTTCTTTCCGGATCCGGAAGCCTTGGACTCTGCAGCGTATCTGAGGACGTTGGTCCATGGATAGTTGCGGTAGCTTCTGATCAGGAACTCTTTACCTGTCTGGTCGCCAGGTTTGCCGCCTGTTGCGGTTCCTTTTTCGTTGATGCTTGCCTCTACCTCTTTGCCGTTGCCGCAGTACATTGCTGTGTGGTGTGAAGTGTTCAGGAGAACGTCTCCACGGAGAAGCCCTGCGCCGGTCGAGCGATTTACCTTGCTGGTAACGTCAACGAATCCGCATTTTTTGAATACCGCGAGCATGTTGCCGGTGTAGGTTGCGCCTTTGCTCTTGACCGGGATTCCTGCGTTCTCGCACGCCTGGATCACTGCTGCGGAGCAGTCAAAGTCTCCATGCTGTCCCCATCTGTATGTCTGGTCGTATCCGTGTGAGTCATCTCCGGCCCATGCTTCCATCTGTTGTACTGCTTTTTCTATCTTGCTCATTTCTGCTCCTTCCTTGTCGTATTCAGTGAGTTTGTACTGAGTGATCAGTTGGTAGTTGTTTTCGACGTATGTGCTCGATGTGGCATATCCGTCGTTTTTGATTGTCTGCAGGTATTCCTTCGGATCCGTGATTCCTCGCAGATTCTGGTACCTCTGCAGCTGGATAAATTCAAAGTATCCCTTGACGCCTTCCTCCATGCTGTCGTAAACCCTGAAGTTATCCTTGATGGTCGTCAGGGTTCCTGGCTGGTATTCCTCCTGGGTGGTGAGGTTGACGCTCTTGCCGGTCCATTTGGATCCGCATTTCAGTCCGAAGTAGTTATGATACTTCGCGGCCAGCTTGCTCTCTCCCCATCCGGATTCAAGGATTGCCTGGGCGATGATGGGACTGTGTACCAGGATTCCGTATGCTCTCGCGTACTTCTGCACGTGCTTAGCTATGTCTTCGATGAATCTCTGCTGTTTCTCTGTGATTGCCATCTTGCATACCTCCTAAATAAAAAAGGGCAGCCTGGTGGCCGCCCTGGGTGCTTTGTGCTTCTTATTCCTCCGAATCGTCGGATCCAATGTTTGCGGAGTCGGTGAGTCCTTCTCCGATGATGTATGCCACGACGGATGCTCCGGCCATGATGAGTGCCGTTACCTGTGTGGCTGTGTTCTCTGCGCCTCCTGTGGCTACGATCATCATTGATACGAATGATGCCACTGCTGTCCAGAGCTTTCTACTTGTCAGTTTTCTTTTCCAGTCGATGTTTTTCATGATGTTTGTTCTCCTTCTTCGATGATATGTTTCAGTGCTTGCTCGTTCAGAAAGATCTTTTGTTCGTGCTTGACCTTCTGAGCGTAGTTCAGGGCTGCGTGCATGTCTCCATTGCAGTGTGCATCCGGAATTCTCTGCACGGCTCTGGCTGTGGCCTCTCCGAGCGCTATGGCTGCGTTCACGCTGTTGATGATGCAGAGCTCATTCTTCTCTCTGATCTGTTCGCGTTCGTCCAGCTGTTTCTGGCGCTCCTCGCGTTCCTCTTTTTCATTGTCCGCGCGCTTCTTGAGATTCTGCTCGATGAGCCAGAAACAGAAGCCTGTGAACGCGGACGGAATGCTGGCGGCCACGACGATTGTTGTCATGTCCATTGGTTCCTACCTCCCTCCTGCATTTAATTTGTTGCAGCTTCTGCATGGCTGCTGGCCTGCCGGAATAAAATAAGCCACGCACTCGCCGCAGGTACCGAAGTGCCGGCAGCTTTCCGTGCATGGCTCGTATGTCCTTCTGCAGGTGTTATCTGGATTCCGGTGTAGACACTGGAATCTCTGGCTCTTTCTTTGAGGCGATGATCTCCTGCATTTGTTCATCTGTGATCCATCCTCTCTTGACTGCGTTCTTCAGCATTGCTTCGGACGCGCGTCCTTCCTGGTATAATCTTTTCAGTCTTTCATACATTTTACTCACCTCCAAGAATCGCGAGCGTGATGTCGTCGACGCTCTGGTTGATCGACTCGATCTGAGCCTGCTGCTTTGTGACGGTCTTTGTCAGGATTTCCAGCTCTGATGGCTGTTCTCCAGATGCTTCCGCCTCCTTGGCGTTCTGGATCCAGGTCTCTGTGTCTGCTGCGACTGCTGCAGCGAGGCCTTCTCTGTAGATCGTGTCTACTGTGTAGCGGTCAAATGTGAAGTATTCCTGTGGCTCCTGGTCTTCTCCTGAAGCCTGGCGTGTGAATGGTCCCTGGATATTGTCATATAAAATGACGGTGCAGGATCTTCCTTCGATTGGCGGGAGCGCCTCAATTTCAAACTGCGACGCAGGCCTGATGTTGCTTTCTGTCTTCATCAGCGATTACTCCTTTCAGATGCTTAATATTAACAAACAGCCGCACCCACTTCTCGTAGAAGCGCTGGCTGTCTGAATTCACGATGTATCCGATGTATGAAACCATGGCGTGCGCGTTCCGAATGGATGCGTATGCAGCTCTGGCGATCGTCCTGGCTTTCCGGCTGATCCTTAGCATGATCGACTTCCTGATGGTTGTCTTGTTCGGATGGAACTTGAAACCTAAGAAGTCAAGCGGGCGCTTGCTCAATATAAAGACCTGCCAGTTGTCCTTGACGGTCTGCTTCGTGGCTTTTACTTCGGCTTCGATGAATTCGAGAGCTTTGTGCAGTCGTCGTTTGCTTGAATCAAACAAGACCATGTCATCCACGTATCTCACGTTGTGTGCGGCTCCGGTTTTCTCGGCGACCTTGTGGTCGATGTCCTGAAAGAAAAAGTTGCAGAACCATGGCGAGGTAAAGAGCCCGACCGGGATGCCTACCGCATCGGTCTCCGGCAGCAGTCTTTCGTGCGTGGCCATCGGCTGTTGAAAGCTCGCGATGATCCGATCTGCCAGGCGCAGGAACTTCTTATCTTTTATCCTGCGCTGCAGCTTCTTCCGGAGTTCTTCGTGGTTCATGGTTGGATAGCATTTTCGGACGTCCAGCTTCAGGACATACTTGGTATGCTTCGGATCCTTCCTGATCCACTTCTCGATCGCGGTCTTTGCTCCGTGCGTTCCTTTTCCCGGTACGCATCCGCAGCTGAACGGATAGGCGCTATGCAGAACGATCTGTTTGAAAATGCGAACGAATGCGTGATGCACACACTGATCTGGCCAGAATCGCGGGATCGCGATGTCTCTGGTCTTCTTCTGAATGCCGTCGTTGATTCGTCGCATTGTGTACTTGGCCGGTATGAAGGTTTCCTCATCCAGCATCCTCTGCAGCTCCAGCGCGTGTCCATCGATGTCCTCCAGGACCTTCTGGACCTCTTTGCGCTTCCGCTTATGTCTCGCCGCATCCTTGATCGCTTCCTTCAGGTTGTCGATATCTCGGACGTGCTCGAATAAGTGACCGACTCGCTTCGTGTATTTGATTGGTGGTAGCTTGTCTTGCTTTTGTGTATCTTCCATGAATGGCTATCTCCTTTCAGACTCTCTTTGTTAGCCTCGCTGACTTTCCAGCTCCATTCCTGGCGTACTAACCAGCGCCATTCGCGGCCTATTTTTACCAAGGGGTAAGGAAGCGCACCTGCGGCATTATCTTAACGAATAAATCGATGATGCCATAAAAAATCGAGAATCTAACAAAGTGGGCGACCGCCGATGTTCCAGTTCGTATTACCCGTACCGTTGTTACAGTTCCGGTAGAAAGGCCCGGCATTCGTACCGTTGTTCACGTTACCGCCAGAGATCACCAGCCGCGCGCAGTTACGCTCCCTATGTTTAATTTTATTTATTGGCAGCAGGCGCCTTCGTCTTTGCGCCTGCCTATTTTTCAGTTATGCTGCCGGTAGTTCCGGGGGATAAAGTTCCCCCGGTCCCCCTTTAAATGGCAGCCTTGCGGCAATGAGGGCGACCGCCGAAGCGCCAGGCCGTAATACCCGCACCGTTGTCACAGGCCCGGGAGAAAGGCCCGGCATTCGCACCGTTGCCCACGCGACCGCCAGAGATCACCAGCGTTCCGCCTTCGCTCTGGTAGTAGTAGTCGCCGTTGTAAGAGTCGGCTCCACCACCTACCTCGACCGGCAGCTCGTATTCCGGATGCAGACTGTCGAATCCCATCTTTTTGATGTATCCGTCGCTTGTCGGGCATACGTAGCCGAGCTTCTGGTAGTCTCCGGTGTATGTGTCGTCTGCGTAGCTTGCACGCTTATTGCAGCAGTAGTGCTGGCGGTTCTTGATGTTGACTCCGTCGCGGAACTGCCACATGTTGCCGAACCAGTCCTCGATCCATAAGAAACGGATCGCACGCCTTCCGGAGAGTTTGATTCCGGTAGGCCCTTCGGGATTTTCCAGGCATCCGTTCGGGCATTTCATTGCGGTGGTCTCGCCGGTGTTCTGAACGCATGACCAGATTACGTTGCCTTCTGCGATATCCACTGGAGGTCCGTCGAAGTAGATCTCTGTCGCTGCTTCCACCTCTGTTGATGCCTTGAATGCTGTGATCGTTCTGCCCCATACGACGTTGTGTGACCACATTCCTGTTCCGATGGCGATCTGCTGTCCTACGAAGAAGTAAGCAGCTTTATCTGATGCGATCGTGATACAGTTTGTTGATTTCTTGGTCTTCAGAGCTTTGTCGTTTTCGCTCTCTCTGAATTCAGTACGTCCGGATCCGAGGATTCTCTGCGCCTGGGTTCCTGCGAACATGATAATAAACAGATGGTCGAGCAGGAACATGTTCCATACATCGTCAAGCTGCCAGCCTTCGCCTTTGTTGCGGCTGCGGGTTCTGAAGGTTGCCCTGGTCACCTCTGTGAGCGGTGTCGCTCCGGCAATCGAACGGATGACGTCCTTGGCTCCTGTGGCTGCATCTTTTCCTGCGGATCCGTTGAAGATCGGGATGTAGATCTTGTCGCTGATGCTGCTTCCGTCTGTGAATGCAGGGTTGACATGCAGGCCATCTACCGGTGCGGATGATACCCAGCGGTATTCCCACTCTACTCCGTCGCTATCCGTCTCAAAGTAGCGGGATGTGTAGCAGAGCGGCATTTCCAGCATGACGTCTCCGTTATCTCCGGTCCAGGAGAAGTTGGCGTCTCCCAGGTATGCGGTGACTTTTCTGTCTTCTGAAAGGTTGCACGGTCTGCAGGCGTTGTATGGATATACCGACTTCATGAAGTCGTTCTGGACGTCTCCGGTTCCGACTGCTGCCTTGGCTGTAAGGCCGACAGCTCCACCGAGTCTCTCCCAGCTCTCTGCGCCGCAGCTCTGCTGGCCGACTTTCTTCCTGGCTCCGTATTTCTTCACGGCTGCCTGTTCGATGATGGTTACTCTGTCTGCCAGTGCTTCCAGGTCGCTCTGCAGCGCCAGGCCTCCTGCGGTCACGATTGTGACGCTTGATGCGTTGGCTACCTCCAGGTAGTAACTCATGGAAATGACGGACGGGATCACGCCATTGTATGCTGGCATGTAGTCACTGGTGCTTGCGGTTGCGATGCTGTATAAGATTTCGCCATCGTCCGGATCCTGTGCAAAAATACCGAACTCGCGGATTTCGTATCCTGATTTCAGGACGTCCGTGTCGCTGGTCTTATTTGTGATCGCTACCTTCAGAACGAGTGTACTTCCGTTCTGGATCTCTTTGCTGTGGATTGGCAGTGTCTGCACTGGTGCCTTGAGTGACGTTCTGGTGTCTGTTGCCTCTCCGGAGCTGTACTGGCCGGATCCGGTCTGCGCCTTCGTGATTTTGATTGTGCATCTGCCCGCCTGGGCTTTTGCCAGGAGCGCTTTTCCTTTTGTGGTCAGTTTACTTGGATTCCAAATAAGCATTGATTTATTCCTCCTTTATGACTGTTGTTGTCTGATAGTCGATGTTTGCTCTCATGGCTGCTCTTTCGCTTTGTGAGAGGTCCGCTTTGCCGGTTTCTGCGTTCAGCGCGTGGGTGCTTTCCTCTGATGCATTGACTGGCCCGACATCGATGGTGCCGGATGCCTCCGTGGCTCCCTGATTATCATTCAGGACGTATGTGCTTCCTTCGGTGCCGGTTGCGCTTGCGATAAATGCTCCGGCCGTAGCTTGGGCGTCTCCTGCTGTGGTGTTCAGAGCGTAGGTCTCTGTAACCGGTGCGGCGACTGCTACCACGTTCATTCCTTCGGTTGCGTCTGTATCTGATATCTCGTGATTGCTCACGGTGCATTCATTTATTGCTGTGATGCAGGTGGCTATGGTTGCTGCTGAGTGGAGTTCTCGCAGCACGGTCACCCTTCGGATGTGTGACTTTGAATCCTTGACCTTTTTAATGACCGAGATCAGCTCGTTGATGATGTCTTTTGTCATCAGCGCCTCTGTTTCCACATCGAATGTGTTAGCTTCGATCGGCGGCTCGGTAAAGTCGAACCACTCGATCAGTCTCGCATCGCCTCCGAACACCGAGGCAATCAGTTCCTCTGTTGCTTTGACTGTTCCGGCTTGCGTGTACCACTTGAGCGTGTTCTTTATGATTGAGCGCTTTGTCTCGATGTCTGCGCCCTGGTCGTAGTACATGGCTCGCATTTCCACGGCCAGGTAGTCCAGCGTGGATTCTGCCAGGTGGTCAATGTCGCAGGAGCTGCCTACGCCTGCAGCTTTTTCCAGCATTCTAATAATTGCCATGTGCAGCGCGTAGCTTATGCTCTTAAATTCCGGACTTGTCTCATCCGGCCAGAGGTCTGCGAGCTCTCCGTTTCTAATATCAATCATCCTCAACACCTCCGTATGTCACGTTCTTGCTTGTGCAGTACGCGATGGAAGTGCCGCCGATCTTCTGAAAGACCGGACTCTTAATCTCTACTCTCTTGGCTCCTGCTGCAGTCACTCTCTTGATCAGCTCCGAGCTGTTGATGTCTCGGCCGATCTTAGACTGCTGCCAGGTTACGAAGTCATCCACTGCCTTGGCAACCTCGCTCTGGATTGTTGCCACGGATCCTGAATCTGAAGAATTGATATAATAGGTCAGGCTGATGCTGTAATTCACCGCTGTTGGCGCCTTCACGACGACCTTGTCAGTCAGCGGCCGGATGTTAGGATCCGTGATGTACTTCGTCAGCCCTGTGATCATCTCCTGGCTTGGGATTCCGTCATCCATCAGGAATACGATGTCTACCTCGCCTGGGTTGTCACTTGAAACCTTGACGTCTGCGATGGTGCTGTTGTAAGTCTTTACCCAGTAGATATATGCTTCCTCGGTTCCTGCTGTTGAATAGCGGGACGGTGCGATGTAGATTCTGTCCTTCAGGGATTCGTCGCTCTCCGGATCCGCGCCGCCATCTGTTTCCGTGATGTTGGTCACGCTCTCTATGTACGGGATCGGATCCACGAGTGTCTGGATGGCTCCCTCATGGATTCCATTCAGATCTACGCCGGTCTCGATGGAAGTGCAGGCCACGTCGACTGTGGTCTCTCCTGCTTTAATCTCCGCATACTCATCGGTCGTGAAGTACGCCTCGCCATCCGTGACTCTGGTTCCGGCCGGGATTGCTATCGCTCCGGTCTGCGCCTCTGAAAGTGTGAAGCGCATCGTCACGGTCGCTGGCTTGGCGGCAGTTCTCTCGATGCCCTTGAGCGCTGCCAGGTTGTCCAGGAAGGCTCCGAATGCGTACTTGAGAAGGTTCTGCTTTCCGGCTCTATCGACGTACATGTACATCTGGTAAATCTGCACGCTGCAGGCGTATAAGATCAGGGCGATCGGTTCGCCTCTGTCCAGCACGGTTTCTTCTCCGGTTTCCTCCATGTATTTGTCCTGGTAGTCCTGGAGCATCTGCTTCTGGATTCCATCCAGGTTGATGTCGTCATCGATGAAGCTGACGTCCGGGAGTCTCTTGATCTGTTCGATTGCCATGCTCTTTTTACCTCCTTCCTAAGTAAATATCTAGCTCCAGCACGCCTTCTTCGTCCTGGGTTCCTTTTATGTCCTGAAGCTCCAGGCTTGGTATGTATTCGTCCATCGCCTCTGCGAGCTCCACTGTGATCATGTTGATTGCGTCCGGCCCTGGCATATCAATGAAGATCTGTGTCAGACCGTATCCCCGGCTTCCAGGGATAGATCCTTTTCTTGTGATCATCATCGCTTCGATGATGTCGTTGGCCAGTTCCAATTCATCCGGTTCGATGGAACCGTCCGCGTCTTTGATCTGATTAATTCTTATAAAAGCCACTTAGATTCCCTCCCTTATGAATATTCCATGAATGTGACGTCCATCTTGGCTTTCACAAGCTCGCCCTTGTTGTAGATCGCGTTCCAGGCCTCCGATGTCGCTGTGATTGCCATTTTATTGGATCCCATGATTTTGCCTCCGATAACCAGGTATTCCACCTGTCCGCTCCGGTTGGCTTTCCGGATCTTCTCGACCGTGCTTCTTGGCTTCACGCCATGCTCTGCAGATAGCGTGATGGTAAGAGTGACGCCCATCGTATCCGGACCGCTAAATTCTCCGCGCGGCACGTTCTGAAGGATGTTGTGCTTCGTCCATCTGGAGTCCTGCGATACCTTGATATCTTTAGCTGTCAGGATCTTCTTGCTATTGACCTCGAATATCAGATCTGTGCCCCAGCAGCCGAGTGTTCCTTTTGCTTTTGCACGGTTCTTTGATTCATCGGTCTTCTTCTTGGTGTTTGTTTTCTTTTTGCTGTTAGCTTTTTTCGTATTGGGCTTTCTGGCCGGTTTCTTCTTAGCTGCGATGCTGGCCACGGTCTTCTTTTTCTCTGCGACCGTTTTCAGGTATTGGCCATAAGACCAGCCCCATCTTCCTTTGTACTTTACGTGGTACCATCCGCTTTGCTTTTTCCCATCTCCGGATACTGTGGTTCCGTATGGCATTGCTGTCAGGATGGTTCCGTTCGGCTTGCTTCTCACGCGGAGCCCCGACCTCGCTGTGACTTTGTATGTCGCCATCTGAATACCTCCTATCCTTTGATGTGATTGATGATTTCGGCCGCGGTGATACTTCCGCTCTTTGTGGCCAGTGTGATCCTTGAAGCGTCGAGCGTGATTGCTGGCGCGTGAATCTGCAGCGAGCCTCCTGAATACTGCAGGAAGGCTTCACCGATTGCCTGCGCCAGGTCTTTTCTGTATACGCCTTTGCCGCTGACCGGTGGTCTGTGGCTGCTGTTCCAGTACGTTCCGGCCACGATTCCCATCGCGGATCCGTTGGAAAGATGAACGACCAGCACGCTGGCTCCGACCTTCGGCATCTTGTATTCATCATTGAATGTTAAATAAGGGAGGTCGTCGGTCACGGAATTGTCGAGATCCGGATATGTGACCTTGATCATTCCGCTTCCGTAATCAACTGACGAGACCTTCCCGATTCTGATGGTTCTGTCTGCCATGATTTACCTCCTAGTCAAATGTTCCCTCGTCTACCCATCCGTAAACGTTCGACGAGCCGTCTACGTGTATCAGGTGCCATGGATGTGCGTGGCCATTTCCTCTGCAGTCAGGTCCGAGCGTTATCCTTGCTCTGCCTGCTCTTGCGCTGTAGCCTCGCGCTCCTGGATATGAACTGTAGTAGTGTGTTCCGCCATGGAAGTTTACAATGTCGCCGACCTTGTACGTCTTCTTTGCTGGCGCCGGTGGTGCTGGTGGCGCTGGTGGCGGATCTCCTTTGAGCTGCTTCTGACACTTATGCAGCTGAATCTCTTGTGTGGTTCCGCTGTCTGATACTTTGGTCTTCACTTCGTCCACGAAGTATTTTCCGTCTGCTTTGCCGAGGTCTTTCACGGTTACGCAGATTCCGGCCACGATTTCTGGCCTTGCGAATATCGTTCCTGTGAGCACGGTTGCTTTTTCGTTCTCCAGGTTGACCTTGGCTGCAGCTTTGTATCTGGCGTCGTTCTCGCTGTCGCTCTGCTCGCTGATTTTTAGCGTCCGGGCTCTTTTTGCTTTTTCTCCAACCAGTCCGACATAGATGCTGATTTCTTTGCTGTCATTGCCCTTTTTATATGACGTCCGGGCTCCGGTGTACGTGCCTTCCAGTGTGTCTGTGTAGTCCCAATCATCCCCGATGAAGTCTGCACGCTTTATGGTTGCCGTGGCTTTTTTGCCTTCGTATTTGCTTTTTCCCCATATCACGATTTTGTTCTTATAGACTTTCATTCCGAGACCGTAATCCTTGCACAAATCATATAAAAATGAGCTGTCGCTTTTGTCTGTCTGCTCTATGGATTTGATGGTGTAGTTCGGTCCATCAAAGATGAGCTTCAGGCCGTATCTCTTTGCGATCTCCTGGGCGATCTGTTTAATGCTGACTTTCTTCCAGGTCTTTGTCCTGTTAGTTGATTTGATGGCCGAGTTTGTCGGGATTGATATTCCTCCAAGCGTGGCCACGAGCGGACCTCCGGTCATCTTCATCTCATCCAGGAGAAAGTCTCCGCATGATAGCTTTTTGTCTGCTCCCTCTTTGGTCCAATTCTTAAAGGTGAGGCTGGCCGTGATCCGGTCTCCCTTCTTCGGCAGCCAACCTTTTAAGAATTTCATGTCTTTATTGAAGACCTGAATGGAGAGCGTGTCGCTGGCTCCGGATGCCACGTCGTCGTATTCGATCTGCTCCGTGAGACCGTCCAGCGACTTCTTTGCGCTTTTCCCATTGAAGTCTATATCCGGGATCACGCGTCTTGCTTCTGCCATTACTCCACCTCCGATTCGTCTTCATCTGCCGCCGGTATTCCATCGTCTCTGTCTGAATCAGATCTCCATACCGGTGTGTCGTTGAGTTCATCTTCGGGGATATCGGGGAGGATGATTTCCTCCCCGTCGGAGAATACAAGCACGTCCAGTTTGTCCCAGTTTGCCAGGATTAGCTGTTGCATGAATTTTTCGGATCCATACTGGTCGTATGCGATCTTGTCCCATGTGTCTCCTGCTTCTGTGTAGTAAACGTTCGCCACTTATATCCTCCTTTCTATGCGAATGCCCGGCGGCCTTCCGTCCGCAGGTATTCTTTCATCATTTTCTTAAATTCTGCCTGGCTCATTCTGTTCGCCTCTACCATGTCCTCCTTGGACGGTGTGCCCGCCTCGAATCGGTACGTTGGACTGAATACGAACTGCTGGCTTGCAGATTCATTGCTGTTACCATTCCCGGACTGCTTCTGTCCAGTAAATGCGCTCACGGTGTCTCCGATCACGCTCGACCGGTTCTCGAACTGTGGAGTCTCCAGCGTCTTGGATCCTGCGTTCATTACTGGCTGCGCGAGTGATTCGTTGGCTGCCTTCTGAACGAGCGCTCCGGTCTTCTGGATACCTCCTGCGAGACCTTGGCCTGCGTACTGTCCTGATTGATCCAGGACTCTTGATGGAGAGTGAATCTTCAGAGCGCTGTTGACGGTTGCTGCTACCTGGTTGGCTATGCTTCTCGCCTGGGCGATCGCTGCAGCTCCACCGGCTGCGATACCGTTCCTAAGTCCGGCCATCGCGAACGATCCGGCGCTGTACATGCTTCCTGAAAGTCCGGAGAAAGCTCCGACCATCTGGCTGCTTGTGCTTCTGCATGCTGCCACTGCCTGGCTTCCGCCTGTTCTGACCGCCACCACGAACATGGTCATGCCGTTTCTGGTCACGGCCACGATGGTTGTCATTCCGGTCTGCGTTGTTGTCCGCATCACGGTGATTCCGGTTACCACGGCCTGGTTCGACTGTGTCATGGAGTTTCTGATGGCCACTGTGACCATATTCATAGCTACTGTGGTTAAAGCTCCGAGCGTTCCAAGTGTTGCCATTGTCGACCGCAGTGATACGGCCAGCGCGGTTGCTGAAGCTGCCGCTACTGTGATGCCTCCTGCAAATACGACCATGGATGCTGATGTTGCCATCATCGGTCCGGCCAGCGCTGTGATCGCTGCGGTGAACGGTGCCACTGCCGCTGCCATCCTTGTGAATGCTGCAGCTGTTGGCGTTGCCACTGCGTTGATTCCTGCCGCGCTTGCCTTGAATGCTGTTATCGATGCGCTGCAAAGCGTCAGCGCTCCGGCTGTCATTGTGATTCCTGCTGCCAGGAGCATGATTGCAGCTGCGGCCGCTGTACTTCCTGCCGCTAAGGCCAGGACTGCCGCTGCCGCTGCTGCCGCTGCGACCGCGAGTGGTGCCAGGGCTGCCGCGAGTGGTGCTGCTCCTGCAGCTATGATTGCCATCTTGGCCGCGGTTCCTGTTGCACCTTTGGCCATTGATTTAAGCGCCGATCCAGCTGCCTTTGCACTGGCTCCGATGATTTTCACCGATGCTGCTGCAAGTGCCAGGGCTGCTGCGAGTGGTACCATGCCGACTGATGCGGCTAGTGCTCCGGCTGCCAGTATCAGAAGGGCTGCGCCTCCTGCCGTTGCTCCGGCTGCCATTGCGAGAAGTCCTGCGGCTGCCACTAATGCTCCGGCTCCGCATACTGCTGCAGATGCTGCGAATGCTGTTAGTGCTCCGCTAAGTGTCAGGATTGCCGATGCTCCGGTCGCTCCGTATGTTGATAAAAGCGGAAGCGATACCGATATAATGGCCAGCGCTGCTGCTCCCAACATGGCCGCTGTTGCCACTAATGTGAGCGCTGCTCCAAGTGCTGCGATCGCTGCAGCTCCTGCCAGGAGTATTGGCGCCAAGGCTCCGGCTATTGCTCCGAATGCGATCAATCCCGCCGCTAAGAGTGCGAGGGCGATCTGCGCTGCCGGTCCTGCGCTTGCGATCTGCGTCGCCGCCTGGACCATGATCAGGCATCCTGTTGCCGCCAGAACGATAGAAGCTCCGAATGCAATCAGTCCGACTGATGCTGCTGTGAGTGCAGGTCCGAGCGCTCCGGCTACTGCCATCATTGCGATCATTCCTACTTCCATGATTGTGAGTGCTGCGATTGCCATCGGTCCGGCTGCCGCTACCTGTGTTGCTGCCATCGCCATGAGGCTCATTCCGGCCGCTGCCATCAGAACTGCTCCGCCGAATGCGAGAAGTCCCGCAGATGCTCCGGCGAGCTGTGGTCCCATTGCTCCGGCTACTGCCAATAGTGCAATGATGCCGCCTTCCATGAGTGCCAGGCTTGCGAATGCCATAGGTCCTGCGGCTGCCACCTGTGTTGCTGCCATTGCCATCAAACTCATACCGGCTCCGGCCATTAAGATTGCGCCTCCGAATGCCAGGAGACCTTGCGTGCCTGCCTGCAGCTTCGGTGCGAGCTGCGCTGCTACTGCCATTAATGCGATAATGCCTCCGGCCATCAGGACGGTTGCTATCTGCGCTCCTGGCCCTGCTGCAGCGAGTTCCTTGGCTGCTTTTACTAATATCCACACGCCTGCGGCTGCGGCCGCGAATCCGATTCCGAATCCGAGCGCATTCTTGGCTGCTGCGGACATTACACTGCTTCCTTCTTTGAGCGGTGCGCTCATGCCTTTAGTTTTCTTTCCGATGCTTCCGATCGCTTTTCCAACCTTGCCGAATGTTCCCACCAGGGATCCGGCCATTTTGAACAGTCGACCGCCGATCAGCAGAACTGGTCCCGCTGCGGCTGCAATGCCTACCCATTTCACGATGTTCTTCTGCATCGACGGATCCAGGTTGTTGAACTTGTCAATTAGCCCGGTCAAATTATCCACGAAAGGCTTCAGGACTTCGCTGGCGATTCCTCCGACCGTATATTTCATAACGTCAAAGGATGAATTCAGTTTTTCCAGGGATCCACCCATTCCGGATAGGAGTGCGTCTGCCATCTTCTGCGAGCTTCCGGCCGCTCCTTCCAGCGAGCTTGCGTATTTCTGTACCTGATCCGGTGATGCATTGATCAGCGTCATCCACTTGGCCATCTGGTTCTTTCCGAAGATTGCGGCCGCCGCACTCATCTGTTCCTGGCTGGTTAAGCCCTGAAAGCTATCATGCAGCTGCTTCTGCACGTCGACCATACTTTTCATGGATCCGTCTGAATTGAATATCTCCAGGCCTAGTTTTTTAATCCAGGCAGCTCCGTCTTTGGCCGGACTTGCTAATCTGGCCAGACCTGTTTTCAGTGCCGTGGCTCCTTCAGCGCCACTGATTCCGGCATCGCCGAAGATATCAGTAATTGCGGCCAGATCGGACATTGACCATCCGACTGAGCTGCAGATCGGTCCTGCTGTTGCCATGGCGTCGAATAAATCCGTGACAGTCGTGTTGGCCTGCGCCTGGGCTGTCGATAGGATATCTGCTGCTGTCGCTGCGTAGTTTGAGTCCTTGCCGAACATCTTCAGGGCGTTTCCGAGGCCGCCGGTTACGACTGATAAATCCGTCGCCGTTCCTGCTGCCAGGTTCAGCGCGGGCGTCAGCATGTCTCCTGCCTGCTTTGCATTGAAACCCTGGCGTGCGAAGTTCAGCGTTGCGTCTGCTGCGTCCTGCATTCCGAATACGGAATTTGCCGCTGCTTTTTTCATTGTTGATTCGAGCTGTTTGGCCTGGGCGTCTGTTGATCCCATGGTTGCCTGGACGAGCTTCATGGACTTATCTACGGATCCGAACTCCTTCACGGATGTGGCACCGAGCGCGATTACCGGCATCGTGACTCCTGTGGTGAGCGCTTTTCCGGTACTTTCCATTACATTTCCGATACCGGTTAATGCGGAAGACAGGCCGCCTTTTCCAAGGCTGCCGAGCATCTTCTGTGCGCTGCTGACTGACGTCTGCAGCGATTTATCTAATTTTCCGGCGATCTTGATCGCCACTTCGAATTCGCTCATTTCTTAGGTGTCACCTCCTTCAAATCGGCGCATAAATCAATAAGGTCAAAGATGTTCATTTGCAAAAAATAATCTAACCCTGTGCTGAGGTTCAGCGACAGGGTTAGACAGCATTTCCGCAACTCTGAGAAGTCCGCAGGATTTATTCCTCGCCGAATAAAAAAGATGTCACTCTGTTCTTGAGCGCCAGGGCGTCCTTTGGCTTCAGCTGCTTAAAGAACTCGATCGGCATCTTCAAAGCTCCGGCTGCGATGATGAGGTCGTATTCCAGAGTTGTCTCCGGAAGAACCACACTCAAGATCGGAAGAGCGTCGTGTAGGGAAAGAGTGTAGATCTCGG
>OLYN01000733.1_pt1 | contig 18297 bp, 16 predicted proteins | sample 1674231 | NCBI WGS metagenome assembly OLYN01 (sample SAMEA103958153, study PRJEB25191) | human gut metagenome
GAAACGTGATCGGCGGCGGCGACTTCGCTGCTGACCGTATTGTGCCGGACTGTGTACGCGCCGTGCAAGCGGACAAGCCCATCGGTGTGCGGAACCCCCACTCCACCCGGCCGTACCAGCATGTGCTGGAGCCGTTGTTTGCCTATCTGATGATCGCCCAGCGGCAGTATGAGGACGGGCAGCTTGCCGGCTGGTATAACGTGGGGCCGGACGATTGCGACTGCGTCACCACCGGTCAGCTGGTGGAGCTGTTCAAGGAAAAGTGGGGCGCGGGCTTTGATTGGGTCAATCAGGCAGAGGCTGACGCGCCGCATGAGGCGAATTTCCTAAAGCTGGACAGTACGAAGCTGAAGACCACTTTCGGCTGGCAGCCTCGCTGGCATATTGACGAAGCTATCGCCAAAACCTGCCAGTGGACGCGGGTTTGGCTGGCCGGCGGCGATGTAGCCGGCGAGATGGAACGGGAGATCGAGGATTTCCTAGGAGAAAGTAAATGCTGAAACTAACGCCTGAGCAACTGGTAGCGGTAGAAACGCTACGAGAGGCTCAACTGAACACGAATGAGGGAATGCCGCAGGAACTGTTCCTGCTGATATCAGGACTGGTTCCTTTGGCGAATGTGGATCTGCTGATAACCGATGAGGAGGGTCGGCTTTTGCTTGCTCGCAGACATGACCCTTGGTATCCAGACAGCTGGCATATACCTGGAGGGTGTATGCATTACGGCGAAACCTTCCGCCACTGCATTGAAGAAACATCGCAGCGCGAGATCGGCACAGTTGTTGCATGGGAAGAAAAGCCCATAGCTGTAAAGAACGTTATTCGCGGTGTGGATGAGGAGAAGGCTTTCCCTAGAGAGCGGGGACATAATGTGGCGGTACTGTTCCGCTGCCGTGTACCGGCGGGATGGCAGATCAATAACGGCGGAAAAAGAGCTTGCGACGACGGATATCTTACATGGTTTGACAAATTGCCGCCGGACTTCATGAAAATACAGCATGTTTATGATGACGAGCTGGATTCATGGAGATAAAGTGACCGAAAAGGAGAGGAGAATGTGTAAATGAAAGGTGCCGCATGGATCATTGACTACCTGATCGGGAAAGGAGTAACAGATATTTTCGGGATTCCCGGTGTGGTAATTATGGATTTTCTGTACGCCGTAGATCAAAGGTCTCCGGAGATCACGCCGCATTTGTGTTATCACGAACAGGGCGGTGCCTATGAAGCTTGTGGTTACGCGCAGGCAACGGGAAAACTTGGCGTAGCCTATGCCACGCGCGGTCCCGGCTTTACGAATATGCTTACAGCAATTGCCGATGCCTACTACGATTCGATCCCCACAATGTTCTTTACGGCGCATGGGAGTGTGGATCGCAATGAGCATATGCGCGTACTGAATAATCAAGAGATTGATACAGTGGGTCTTGCGAAACAAGTGACGAAGTATGCCGTACGGGTCGACAGTATTGCGGATCTGCAGCGTGAAGTAATGCATGCCTATGCCTGTGCTGTGTCTGGCAGAAAAGGACCGGTGTTCATAGATATCCTTAGCGGCGTATTGAACCAGGAGATCAAAGTCCAGGAAGATCTGCTGCTGGAGCATACTGCTGCTCAAGCGGCGGAGGCCGCTTCGGATACTGCCAAAAGGATCCGCACGGCTCGACGACCCGTATTTCTGATCGGCAATGGTGTACGGGATGCTGACAGCGTGTCAATTTTAAGAAAACTGGCAAAAACATTTGAGGTTCCTATTCTCTCCAGCCGCGCAGGCCAGGATGTCGTTCCAGATGCAGACGAGTATTTCGGATTTGTGGGGAGCCGTGCCACACGTCACAGCAATTTTATTATTAGTAAGGCAGACTTGATTATCGCAATAGGTAATCGAATGTCGTTTCCCACGAAATCAAAGAGCTTTCGTCCTATTGTAGAACACGCATTCACTGTCCGCATTGAGGCAGATGCAGCAGAGCTTGAACGCGATATCCCTAATAGTATCGGATACGAAGCAGAGGCAAGGGATTTCTTACGAGCCTTAGGAGAAGAGAATCTTCATTATATCGGTAGCAGCGATTGGATGAATGTCTGCCGTCAGTTGCGTACTGCTTTGCAGGGGTGGGATGATATCCCTGTGGTCTCCAAGATTAAGCAAATTATCGTGGGGGCCGGTAAGGACGCGGCACTCACCTGTGATGTAGGAAATCACAGCTTTTGGGTGACTACTGCGTACGCTTATGCCTGCTGCGGCAACAGAATCCTGTATTCCGGGTCCTTCGGCGTGCTTGGCTCTGCGCTTCCTAAGGCGATCGGTGCGTATTACGCAACGCGCAGGCCATCCGTTTGTTTTGTGGGAGATCAGGGGATGCAGTTCAATATGCAGGAGTTGCAGCTGATCGCGCAGGAGCAATTACCGGTGACGGTGGTGATACTGAACAATCGTTCTTCCGGCATGATCATGGAGCGCGAAAAGGCCCGTTACGGAGAGCATCTTCTTCACACCACGGTCAGCAGCGGATATGGTTATCCGAACTTTGAGGCGGTTGCAGCGGTGTATGGATTCGAATATCACCGCATCAACGTAGCAGACGCAGACGCGGCGATAGACTTCGAGGTAGGGAAAAATCCGCTGATACTCGAGCTTATGATAGAGGAAGACACCCCGCTGCATCCGACACTTCCGCAGGGAGTACCTTGTCAGGATTTGTCGCCGGCACTTCCGAGGGAACTCTATAATCAACTGGATTGTTTGTAATTAATTATTAGATACAGGAGCGTGCAGAAAATATGATGAGGTGGAGAGATGAAGCAGAGGCGCGCCAGCAGATTAAGGAGCTGGTTGCCGCCTATTACCGTGATTTCAAAGAACAAAAGAATGCGTTCGTCCCCGGCGACCGTATCAACTACGCTGCCCGTGTTTTTGATGAGAAGGAGATGTGCGCGTTGACCGACGCCACGTTGGACTTCTGGCTGACGACCGGTCGGTTTGCCGATCAGTTTGAGAAGGAATTTGCCGCATGGCTCGGTGTGAAATACGCACATCTGGTCAATAGCGGCTCCTCCGCAAACCTTATCGCTTTCTCAGCTCTGACGGCACCGGAACTGGGTGACCGGCAAATCAAGCGCGGCGACGAGATCATCACCGTGGCCTGCGGCTTTCCCACGACGGTTACGCCTGCCTTGCAATATGGTGCAGTACCGGTGTTTGTGGACGTAACCATCCCGCAGTATAACATCGACGTCACCAAGCTGGAAGCCGCACTGAGCGAAAAGACCAAGGCTGTTATGGTGGCACACACGCTGGGCAACCCCTTTGACTTGGCGGAGGTCAAGGCGTTCTGCGGCAAGCACGGTCTGTGGCTGGTGGAGGACAACTGTGACGCGCTGGGCAGTCAATACACCATTAGCGGGGAGACTCGCTTTACCGGCACTTGGGGCGATATTGGCACCAGCAGCTTCTATCCGCCTCACCACATGACCATGGGCGAAGGCGGCTGTGTCTATACCAATAATCCGCAGCTGCATCGTCTGATCCTATCCTACCGCGATTGGGGTCGCGATTGCATCTGCCCCTCCGGTCAGGACAATTTCTGCGGACATCGCTTTGACGGTCAGTTTGGTGAACTGCCCAAGGGCTATGACCACAAATATGTATACAGTCATTTCGGCTATAACCTGAAGGTCACAGATATGCAGGCGGCCATCGGCTGTGAGCAGTTGAAGAAATTCCCGTCCTTTATTGAACGTCGCCGCCACAACTGGGAGCGGCTGCATCAGGCACTGGAGCCGTTACAGGACAAGCTGATCTTGCCGGAGCCTGCGGTTGGAAGCCGTCCGTCCTGGTTTGGGTTCATGATTACAGTGAAGCCGGAGAGTGGACTCTCCCGCAACGAAATTACACGCTATGTAGAGGCACATAATATCCAGACGCGCCTGTTGTTTAGCGGGAATCTGATCAAGCACCCGTGTTTTGACCAAATTCGCGGCACGAATGCCTATCGTGTGGTTGGCGGGCTGGAGAACACAGATACCATCATGAACAATAGCTTCTGGATCGGCGTCTATCCCGGCATGACGGATGAGATGATCGACTATATGGCGAAGGTGATCGCAGAGGCGGTGAAAGGGGATTAAGACAATGGAACACACAAGACGGGAACTTCAGCAGTTGGCATTGAAAATCCGCTACGCTACAGTGGATGCAATCGCTCGTAAGGGAGGGGGACACATTGGCGGCTCTCTGGACTTGGCAGAATTGCTTGCTGTTTTATACGGCGAAGTTATGAATGTACGTCCGGAAGAGCCTGAGTGGAACGGTAGAGACTATCTGGTGTGCTCAAAGGGACATGCCGGTCCTGCTGTCTATGCAGCGTTGTCCTTTAGAGGTTTTTTTCCTTATGTGGGTCTACTTACGTTAAACCGCGGGGGGACTAAATTCCCAGGACATTGTGATAGGAACAAGGTTCCTGGCGTTGATGCAACTACCGGCAGTCTGGGGCAGGGGTTGTCTATCGCTTGTGGTATTGCCTTGGGTTCAAAACTGTCTGGAACGCAACAGAGAACGTTCTGCATTCTAGGTGATGGGGAACTGGCGGAGGGTCAAAACTGGGAGGCGGCGCAATTCGCCGCTCATTATCAATTGGGGAGTTTAACGGCTTTTTTGGACTGGAACAAGAAACAAATCGACGGTACCAATGACGAGGTAATGAAATTGGGCGATGTCGCTGCAAAGTTCACGGCTTTTGGATGGCATACGGCGACTGTGCATGGCGACAACATCCAAGAAATATATTGTGCCATTGAAGAAGCAGCGCAGTATAGCAACCAGCCGTGTATGATCATATTGGACACGGTAAAGGGAGGAAATCTCTCATGCATATCCTCGCTTGCCAACAACCATTGTATCGGACTGCCGCCACAGCTGGAAGAAAAAGCCAAGGCTGAGTTGTTTGCACAGGCGAAATCCTTGGGAATGGAGGAGATCGTATGAATCTTCGTTATACAGGACAAGCCCCAGAGGCTGAAATTACCCAGCTTTTTGCGCCCGCAATGGAAGAACTGTTTGCAGCAGATGACAAAGTCGTCTACCTTGATGCCGATTTGATGGGTTCGCTAAAGACGCAGGAACTGTGGAAAAAGTATCCTTCACGCGTATTTAACTGCGGTATTCAAGAAAGCAATATGGTGGGAGTTGCCGCAGGCCTTTTTATTGCTGGATATAAGCCTTACATCCACAGCTTTGCACCGTTCATTACCCGGAGAGTCTTTGACCAAGTGTTCCTAAGTATTGGTTATGGGCGTAAGAGTGTGCATTTGATTGGTTCGGATGCCGGTATTATGGCCACGGACAATGGCGGCACACACATGTGCTTTGAGGATATTGCCATGATGCGGACTATTCCAGATGTGTGTATTGTAGATGTCACGGACGCATCGCATTTTATGGCACTGCTGAAATCTACAAAAGATCGTCCCGGGGTGACCTATTTCCGTACCCCCCGGCGAAACGCGCCAGATATATATGATAAGGCAGAGCAGTTTGAGGTTGGTCGCGGAAAAGTGCTGCGAGAGGGTACAGATGCCACCATAGTGGCCTCTGGCATCATGGTGGGAACGGCTCTGCAGGCGGCTGCGGATCTTCAGGGAAAGGGTATTTCCGTGAGGATTATTGATCCTATCACCATAAAGCCGCTGGATGAAGAACTCCTTATCCGAAGTGCTGTGGAAACCGGTCTCATTATCACTGCAGAGAATCACAGCGTTTATGGAGGGCTAGGTGGCGCAGTAGCGGAGCTCCTGTCGGAAAATATGCCAACACCTGTGCTGCGCGTTGGTATTCGTGATCGGTTTGGACAAGTGGGTCCAGAATCATTCCTGCGAGAGCAGTATGGTCTCCGTGCAGAAGATATTGCAGAAAAGGTTTTAGAAGGTCTAAAGATAAAGAAGGGATAATTCTTTCAAGTAACGAAAACGGAAGAAAGAGGAATGGATGACTATGGGCAAGATCAATTTGCTGGATTGCACTTTACGCGACGGCGGTTATATCAACAACTGGCGTTTTGGTGAAGAAGCAATCCCGGACATGATCGAAAAACTGGAACAGACAAAGGTGGATGTTCTGGAGATAGGTTTTTTGAAAAATGAACCTTATCAGAAAGACCGCACGGTCTTCAACTCTATGGAGCAGGTGAAGGCGTTAATCCCGGAAAAGAAACCGGGAATTCAATATGCGGTTATGTGCGAAGTGGTGAACCCGCTGCCGCTCGATATGCTTGCTCCTGCGGACGCTGAAAGCGCGGATATTATACGCGTTATTGTCTGGAAAACCGAACATGATAAAGACGGCATAGAGGTAGATGCTCTGGAAAAAGGCTTTGCATATTGTAGGGGCATCATTGAGCGCGGCTATAAGCTCTGTGTGCAGCCTGCTCGTGTTAGCCAATATTCCGATACAGAGTTTGTGTCCATGGTGAAGAGGTTTTCCGAACTGGATCCCATGGCTATCTATGTCGTGGATAGCTGGGGTACGGAAAACGCAGAGAATCTTCTACACTACATGCATTTGGCTGATGACAATATGCCGGCACATATTGCGCTAGGATACCACGGCCACAACAATATGATGCAGGCACTTGGCGTGTCACAAGCCATGATTCAGGAGAACTTTGAGCGCGACATTATGATTGACGCCAGTGTTTATGGCATTGGCCGCGGCGCAGGAAATCTGAATCTGGAGCTAATTGCTAAATATCTCAACGAGGAATACGGCAAAGGTTATCTTCTTGACCCCATGCTGGACGTGTACAGTGACCACATTGCCGCCATCTATGAAAAGGAAAAGTGGGGATATTCTGTCCCATATTTCCTTACGGCGAAATATAATTGCAATCCAGCCTATGCACGGAGTTATAGCGGGCTGCGCCCCACCCAAATCAGTAAGGCACTCTTGAGAATGTCCGCGAAGGACAGAGTAATGTTTAGTAGCGAAAACGCAGTACGTAATTTGGAGAAATGCGGAGAATTACCATGTATCAAATGACTGCCAATGAGGGAAACTGCGACAACACTTATGACGCAATTACACTCTACCAGCTATTCAACAACGAGCAAATGCTTCAATATTGCCTTGATAAATTCCCGTGGGCAAAAGACTACTTGTACTATTATATCTATGTTATTTATGCGCGGAGGGAATCCATACTTCCAACACTATCATCAATTTCAGATCGAGAACAAAAAGATTTTTCATTTGAAAAAGCGTATGAGTATTATAGTAACTATGAAAAAAGCAAGCTCAATGTGGGTATTGTAATACCTACTTGCAATAGACCAGAAGCGATAAGATTCCTGCTTGGGTATTCTGCCCCGTTAAATCGCAGATTGGGCGTAGACATCATTGTTTATGACAGTAGTGACAATGAAAAGACACGGAATATTGTCAATGAATTTCGTGAAAATGGTTACTATAATGTATCTTATCAACGGTATGGCGGACTATTTGATGGGTTTTCTTTGGATCACAAGATCATACAGATATACACGGATTATGCCGATTGTTACGACTATATTTGGGTTTGCCGAGATGGTTTAGTACCAGTGATTGACGAGATCATCGAGAAATTGCGGTACTATAAAGAAAGCAATGTGGGGTGCATCATTGTAGACGCAAAGTCTAGAAATGAGGGGATAGAAAAAGAAAAATGCTATGAAAAGATAGAAGATTGTGGGCTGTTCCTCCGAGAGCAGGCGCATAGACTACAAACACTAGGCATGTTAATCTTTTCCGGCGAGTTTGCAAAGCAACTTGTGAAAACAGAACCGATTAACGATGACAACTACTCTTTGTGGCAAATGGCGGCACCGTTTCATTCCTTTGCCAAAGTCCCTTTTAAAGTAGTTTTTTTCTCTAGAAATGTATTTGCCACAAATGAAAAAGCTGTGGATACTCACTTTTGGGGAAAAGCTGAAAAAACAATACGGCAATGGGGTGAGCGGTGGTACCACATTATAATGAGTATGCCGGATGTTTACAATGAGGCAAAAGAAGAATGCCTCATGGTTTATACTGTTGACTTCCATCCGTTCTCGGCGCGCCTTGTAATGGAGTTGCGTGCGTATGGAGGATTAAATGCGATCATTGTTTGTAAAAATTCTTCGATTCTAAAGCAGGTGACAAAAACCCCTATGTGGTATTTTTACACCATTTCACTTTGCCCCAAATGGCTGCTGAAGATAATCCTTCACTATAATGACAATCACAAAGGAGTGTTCAGCAGCATAAGAAAGAAACTCATACCTAATATAAATGATTATTAAAGGGTCTTGGCATTTAAACTAAGAGAATTCTTGCAAGTGAAAGGGATGCAGCAGTTACAAAAGTCTATAAGGGTAGATGAATGGTATCTGCCCTGAAAACACTTTGTGTGCGTAAAAACGAAAACTGGTTTATGGATTTTGATGCAATCAACGGAACTTCCTGTCTTTGATTGCTTGCAGACCTTCGCTGAAAACGGCACATTTACTTCGTGGGATAACAGGAAGGATTTATACAACGAACTAATTGAGGAGAGAAGACAATGGGAATCTTTGAAGGAAAGGTCGCGGTCATTACCGGAGCAACCTCCGGAATTGGCGCAGCGACAGCTAAACGATTCGCAGAGCTTGGCGCAAACGTCGCACTGATTGGGAGGAATGGTTTGCGCGGACAACAGTTGGAGGACGAACTGGCGCGGTTGGGTGCATTGGTGCATTTCTATCCGTGCGATGTGTCAAATCCGGAGCAGGTAGAGAAAACAGCGAAAAAAATCGGCGAAGATTTCAGCCATGTGGATGTTCTATTCAATAATGCAGGCGTGATGCTTCCGTCAATGGAGGTTGAGCGGATGCCCGTAGAGGACTGGAAGGCAACCTTTGACACTAATATTACTGGCATGTTTTATGTTACGCGATGCTTGAAGCCGTACTTGCTGGAGAGTAAGGGGTGCATTATTAACAATGGTTCCATTGCGGGTCTCCAACATTATGCGGCCGGTCGCTCTTATGCTTATAGTGCTTCTAAGGCGGCTGTTATTCAGTTCTCACACCAAATGGCAAAGAATTATGGCGAAGAGGGAATCCGCGTGAACTGTATTTGCCCGGGCATCATTGACACACCCATTCTGGGTGACCGAGACCGGGCAATTTATGCACAGAGGATACCTCTTGGCTATGTGGCTTCTCCCGAAGCGGTGGCGAAAGTGGTGACATTCTTGGCTTCCGATGATGCCGCCTACCTGACCGGCGTGGTACTGCCCATTGATGGTGGTGCATCACTATAGTATGACTGTCAACCCCCCCGCGCATGGACATGCATGAGACAATAGTAGCGGAACGTTTCGCAACGTTCCGCTACTGTCGTTGACACCTTGCCCGGTGTGGTCAACTGCAGGTGTAATATGGTAATATGATTTTGTCACGCACCGAGGACATAAAGGGACTGCGTTTGTAGAACCTATTTGTCAACAGGTCCTTATTGTACATTATCAATGAGCGGAAGCATATTTGCCCAATACGCTTTTAATACGCACGCAATACGCATTATTTTCGTGATGCGCCTGTAATACGCATTTAATACGGAGATAATGCGTATTGCGTCGATGACTATGTTCTCTATATACATTATTTTGACACTTTCGTATTGACAACCACAATATATTGTGGTATATAAAAATTATCATTGTTCTTTGTGCACCATTTGCAGGTCTGTGATTTGCATCGCACACGTTGTTAAGCTTGTACTTGAGGAGCACCACGCTCCCGTTTGAGATCAGGGTCACTGCGCCCATTTGCTTCAATGACTATGCTGCGGGAATTCTCTCTCGTGGCAGTTTCCACCTGTACGCCGCTTTGCCGCTGTGCTATGATGTGCCTGTACTTAAGGCATCAAGCATTTAGGTCGGAGCAGAGCAGGCACGGGTGGAAAGCATTATTAGCAGCTTTTCGCTCTGACTAAGAACCCGAAGTATGTCAAAATGCGCCTCCCGAAAAACGGGCGGCCATCAAAATTGAACAATACTGCAAACGCAGGAAGGATCGTATGAAGCCGAAACGGCAGGAAGATTCTTCCTGCGTTTTTGCTTACTATTTTTGTCGCGGCACTTGCCATCGCCGCGATACCGCAGGAAAAGAAAGCGCGCCGAAATCACTTCGGCGCAGATCAGGAAAAAGAGGTTGTGTAAAAAGCCGTCAGGACGATACGGCAGGAAAATCGTCAAGGGAGAGGCAAGCTCCCGCCCTGTATGCCGCAGTCAGAGTGCGGCACCGGATATACGGGGTATCGCATATTCTCAGATCCGTCGCCGGGCGGATCACAGGACACCGGCGGAGCCTTCCGCAGCCGAGTTCAGCGGCCTGGTGTCCGCGGTTGCTCACACGAGCAGAGGTCAAAGACCTCCATACCGCAGCGTACTGACCTGGCACAAGTAAAGAGAGACAGACATACGGGCAGACCTCGGAAAACACGCAATACCAAGGCTTTCCGCCTGCGGAAGTCTATCAGTTTTGCGGAGATACGCCGGAAACGACCCTCCTTGCCAACGGGTGAAGTGCGTCCATCTGAACACAACTACGATTACAAGGAGTTTTTTGATATGACCACAAAAGGCATTTACAACACCCTCGTTACCCAGTTGGGCAAGCTGGCGCGGCACAACCGACAGGGCAGCTTCCGCACGAAATATCGCTACTATGAGGCGGTCAAGCGTTTCTGCGCCTACCTCGCTGTCCACTACCATCTGCAAAAGCTGGAGAACATCAGCGGCAAGCATCTGGTGAGCTACGTTCTCTATTTGCAGGCGCAGGGCAAGTCCGCCAGCACCATCAAGACCGACCTCTCCGCCATTCGATTTTTCCACGATAAGATGTCCCATCCACGCTATACGCTGCCGGACAACGAAGAACTGGGCGTCGCCTTGGAACGCCGCCGCTTCGGGCAGCAGGATCGCACATGGACGAACCCGGAGTTCGGCAAGCTGATCGGCCGCGCCATGGCGGAGGATCGCGAGGACTACATCCTTGCCCTGTATCTGGCTCGCTATGCCGGTCTGCGCATCCACGAATGCTTCCGTATGGACACCGCTGCGGCGGAACGTGCGCTGCGGGAAAACGCCCTCACCGTAAAGGGCAAGGGCGGCAAGGTGCGTATTGTTCCCATCGAGGACGACCGCATCACGATGATGCTGCAACGACTGCTGGAAAAAACGGAGCGCGGCCACAAGCTGTTGGTGCCGGATGGCGTTCCCACTGACCGGACCATCAACGGCATGCAGCAGTTTATCCTCCGCCACCGTGACGCCATCTGTGACCCTACCATACCGGGCAGGCGCATTACCTTCCATGGGTTACGACATACCTACGCTGCCGAAAAGTACACTTCCCTCGTCGATGGCGGCATGACGCCGTTGGACGCCCATTTTACTGTGTCCCGCCTGCTGGGGCACGAGCGGCCCGACGTGACGGACATCTATCTGGCGTCCGTGAAGGGAGGTGGTGCCCGTGGAGAATAAGTATCGCGACCTGCATGACCTCCCAGTGACACTGCGGGTGGAGGACTTAATGCCCCTCCTCGGCATCGGACGCAACACCGCCTACGAGCTGATCCGCAGCGGACAGATACGGAGTGTCCGCATTGGTAGGCAGATAAGCATTCCGAGAGAGGCTCTGCTGGAGTTCCTGCGGAAATAAAGTTCTTCGTCGCGGAAATTAAACTTGCACAACAGCCGCGCGGGATATATCATGGAGGTGGTACATTCCGCGCGGCGGAAAGGAGCGTATATGCCGCGTACAAAAACAGGAAAAGGAGCCGGCGGCGCCGGTTCTATCAGAAAAATCACAACAACAAAGAACGGCAAGACCTACACCTACTGGCAAGGCCGCTACACGGAGGGCTTCGACCCCGGCACGGGCAAGCAGATCCAGCGCAGCATCACTGGAAAGACGCAGAAGGAAGTGGCGCAGAAGCTGCGCCAGATCACGGCGTCGCTGGACGATGGCACCTACAAAGCCCCCTGCAAGCTGACGGTAGGAGAATGGCTGGACATCTGGACACAGGACTATCTGGTGTCGGTCAAGCCAAGAACTGTGGACAGCTATAAAACAACGGTGGAAAACCATCTAAAGCCCGCTTTTGCTGCAATGAAGCTGGACGCCTTGAAAACGCAGGATGTGCAGCGGTTTTATAACTCTTTGCAGGTAGAGTGTGGAGACAGAAAGCCACTGTCAGCGAAAAGCGTTCGCAATATCCACGGAGTTTTTCACAAAGCGATGCAGCAGGCTGTAAAGCTGGGACATATCCGCACAAATCCAGCCGACCCCTGTGATTTGCCTCGGGCTGTTCGCAAAGACATTCATCCACTGGATAATGAAGCAATCGCCCGATTTCTGAAAGTAGCCCGTGGACACCGCTATGAAGCCGTCTATGTGTTCACACTCTTCACCGGTCTGCGGGAGGGCGAGGTGCTGGGACTGCTGTGGGACTGCGTTGACCTTGAACGCGGCGTGATCGTTGTAAACAAGCAGTTACAAAAAGAACGGCGCGGAAAGGGCGAATGTCACCTTGTCACCACAAAAAACGGAAAGAGCCGCCAAATCACGGCAGCTCCCTTCGTGGTCGACCTTTTGAAAAAGCAGCGGCGTTTACAAGAGAGCCAAAAGCGGCTTGCGGGAGAGGCGTGGGAAAATAGCGGACTTGTGTTCACAAATGAAATGGGACATCACCTTTCAGCACAAACCGTTTACCTCCACTTTAAGAAGTTGGCGGGACAGGCAGGTTTTCCCTCTGCGCGATTTCATGATCTGCGTCACTCCTATGCAGTTGCCTCTTTACAAAGCGGCGATGACATCAAGACCGTGCAGGAAAACCTTGGTCATCACACGGCAGCATTTACGTTAGATGTTTACGGACATGTGACAGAACAGATGAGACGCAATAGTGCTGACCGTATGCAGAGATTCATCGAGAGTCTTTCAAAGGAATAAGGCTAACCATAAGGCTAAAACCACGTCAAGGAAAATGAAAAATCCTTGAAACCGTTGTAGTTTCAAGGATTTTTACTGGTGCGCGAGGCGGGACTTGAACCCGCACGCCCGGAGTGAGCACTAGAACCTGAATCTAGCGAGTCTGCCAATTCCACCACTCGCGCGTCACGAACAAGTGAGATTATAGTATGTACGGAGTGAAATGTCAACCCCTTTTTTCAAAAAAATTCTCCTTTCTTAGCGGAGGTGTTTTCTTGCCTTGACCTAATGGCGAAAACTTGTTATGATAGAAAAAACCATTCACCGAAGGAGCACCGAATCACCTATGAAGAAGGAATTGACTGCCCGAAAAAAACAGGCAATAGAGATGCGCGCCCGGATCCAGGATGTGGCTCTCGACCTCTTCGACCGGGAGGGCTTCGAGAATGTCTCCGTGGAGCAGATCGCCCAGACTGCGGGCTGCTCTGTGGGCAATATCTATCACTATTTCAAGAGCAAGGATGAGCTGGTCATTCAGGTGACGGACAGCGTGGACGCACAGTACCGCGTGCTGGAGGCGGGGTATCTCGCCGACGAAGCCAACAGCTGGCACGACAAGCTGCTGGACTTCGTGGGGCAGTCGCTGGTCATCAGTGCTGCCGACCCGTCCCTGTACCGCAGCTTCATCCACGGCATACGCTATCCCGAGCAGGCGATCCTGCGGGACAACGAAAAGCGCGTGTACTTCCGGCTGCTGCGGGAGATAGTAGACGGCTGCAAGCAGGAGAGGTCCGTCCATCCCACCCGCGACAGGGAGGAGCTGGTGGCGGATCTGGTGGCGATGCACCGGGGGCTGCTGCTGGAATGGCGCATTTACGAGGGCGGCTTCGATCTGCCCCGGCGTGGTCGCCGCATGGCTGCCGCGCTGCTGGATGGGTGGAAGCACGAGGAATGAGGAAGCTCCCGCCGGCTGTGGCGGCGGGGAGGCTGCATATTTTACTTGACTGAAAGAGGGCGGCCGCAGCCCAAGGCAGATAAATATTGACTTTCAGGTATATCCTCCCTATAATTTAAGTGGGAGCACTATAAAAAAGGAGGACGCTTTACTATGGATACTATGGATACTATGGAAAGACAGAATGTAAACTCAGGAGCCGGGGAGGGATACCCGGATAACGAAAGAGGGAAAAACGCCGCGGTCACCAGCATGGTGCTGGGGATCGTTGCGGTGGTCTTGTGGTTCTTCAGCTTTGCGGCGGTGGTTTCCGTCGTGCTGGGGATCATCGGTCTGGTGTATGCCAATAAAGCAAAGACGGAGGGATTCAGGGGCGGATTCTACACGGCGGGGTTCGTCCTGTCGCTGATCGGTCTCATCGGAGGCGCGATCGTCGTTATCGTGAGCATTATCGCCATCGGACTTATCAGCTCTGTGGTAACGGCGGCGGGAGGACTGGGACTCTCCATGATGGACATTTGCGCCGAGAACCTTACATTCTGCTGCTGATGTATTACAAGATTATCTGTATCGCCGCCGGTGCTGTTTTCAACAGTAGCGGCGGTCTTTTTTTGTGCGAAACGCCGACTTTTCGGAAATGCCAAAATCGCCGTTGACATCCCGGTCCCGCAATGCCATAATAAAGGTAAGTCGCCGAGGGATTCGGTGAAATGCTTAATGAAAAACCGCCCGGCCGGGCGTGATAGGGAAGGAGACAGACCATGAAGCTGTTGATCATCAACCCCGGTGCCACCTCTACCAAAATCGCCGTGTTCGAGGGAGAGGAGCAGCTCTTCAAAGTGACCATCGACCACTCCGCCGAGGAGCTGGATCAGTTCCCCCGCGTCATTGACCAGGCGGATTACCGGAAGGACGCCATTCTGAAGTCCATCACCGAGGCGGGCTACCGGCTGTCGGATTTTGCCGCCGTCTGCGGGCGGGGCGGACTGTACCGCGCTATCCCCTCCGGCACCTACGCCGTCAACGACAAGGTCATGCACGACGTGGAGACGGCACCCTACGGGGAGCACCCGTCCAATCTGGGCGCGTATCTCGCCAAGAAGCTGGGCGACATGGTGGGCATCCCCGCCTTCTTTGTGGATCCCGTCTGCGTGGACGAGATGACCGAGGTGGCGCACTACACCGGCTTTGCCGAGTTCCGCCGCCTGTGCCAGTTCCACGCGCTGAACCACAAGGCCGTGGGGCGCAAGGCCGCCGGGATGCTGGGGAAAAAGTACGAGGACGTGAACCTTATCGTCTGCCATCTGGGCGGTGGCGTCAGCGTGGGTGCCCACCAGCGCGGACGGGTGGTGGACGTGTGCAACGTGAAGGACGAGGGCTCCATGGGCATGGATCGCGGCGGCGGTCTGCCGGTGAACCAGGTCATTAACTACTGCTTCTCCGGCAAGACGAAGGACGAGGTGAAAAAGACCTTCGGACGCCGCGCCGGTATGTTCTCCTATCTGGGCACCACCGATTTCCGCGTGGTGCGCGCCAGAATGGAGGAGGGCGACGCCAAGGCGGCGGAGGCGTATCAGGCTCTCGTCTATCAGCTGGCGAAGGACATCGGTGCCATGGCTGCCGTGCTGCACTTCGATGTGGACGCCATCGTCTACACCGCCGGCATGGCATACGCGGAGATGTTCTGCGACGACATCACCGCCTATGTGGGCAAGATCGCCAAGGTGATCCGCCTGCCCGGTGAGGAGGAGATGCGCTCCCTTGCCGAAGGTGCCCTCCGGGTGCTGCGCGGTGAGCAGGAGGCAGCTCAGTATTAAGTTCGTTTTCAAAGCAAGTGGAAATACAAGAGGAATGTGTCAAGAAAGGTGGAAAAAGCTATGAAACATCTGATGTCCGGTAACGAGGCAACAGCCCGCGGCGTCTATGAAGCCGGTATCAAGGTCTGTTCCGCGTATCCCGGAACGCCCAGCACGGAAATTCTGGAAAACCTGCCCCAGTACGGCAAGGATGTGTACTGCGAGTGGGCACCCAACGAAAAGGTCGCCACCGAGGTCGCCTACGGCGCGTCCGTGGCCGGCTCCCGCGCCTTCTGCACCATGAAGATGGTGGGACTGAACGTGGCGGCCGACCCCCTGTTCACCGCCGGTTATATGGGCGTCAACGGTGCCTATGTGGTGGTCACCGCCGACGACCCCTCCTGCCATTCCTCCCAGAACGAGCAGGACAACCGCCACTATGCCCGCGCCGCCAAGATCGCCATGGTGGAGCCAAGCGACGCGCAGGAGAGCAAGGATTTCGTCCGGCTGGCCTGCGAGATCTCCGAGGAGTTCGACACCCCCGTGCTGTTCCGCACCACCACCCGCGTCTGTCACAGCAAGGGGCTGGTGGAGTTCGGCGAGCGGGTGGAGCACACCGCCCCTGCCTACGCGCGGAATACCCGTAAGTTCGTGTGTGCCCCCGCCAATGCGTATCTGAACCATCCCATCGTGGAGGAGCGGCTGGCGAAGCTGGCGGAGTACGGCTGCACCCGCGCGCTGGAGAACGGGCTGAACAAGCTGGAGCTGGGCGACGGCAAGGTGGGCGTTATCACCGCCTCCATCAGCTATCAGTACGCCAAGGAGGTGTTCCCCGAGGGCACGTCCTTCCTGAAGCTGGGGTTGACCTATCCCCTGCCCATGGAGCTGATCCGCGACTTCGCCGGTAAGGTGGAGAAGCTGTACATCATCGAGGAGCTGGACCCCTTTATGGAGGACGAGATCAAGGCCGCCGGTATCGACTGCATCGGCAAGGATCTGACCGGCAAGCTGTACGAGCTGAACACCCAGCTTCTGCGGGAGCGTGTGCTGGGCATTAAGCCGGAGTACAAGACCGTCAGCGATGTGCAGGTCGCCAAGCGTCCCCCCGCCCTGTGCCCCGGCTGTCCCCACCGCGGGTTCTTCTACACGCTGTCCAAGAACAAGAACTACGTGGTCACCGGCGACATCGGCTGCTACACGCTGGGCTTCGCGCCTCCGCTGAACTGCATGGACGTGTGCATCTGCATGGGCGGCGGCTTCTCCGCCGGCATGGGCATGGCCAAGTCCTTCCAGCGGGAGGGCGTCACCGATAAGGTGGTGTTCGGCGTCATGGGCGACTCCACCTTCTTCCACAGCGGCATGACCGGCGCTGCCGAGATCATCTATAACAACGGCCGCATGATCCCCTGCGTGCTGGATAACCGCATCACCGGTATGACCGGCCATCAGGATAACCCCGGCTCCGGCTATACGCTGATGGGTGAGGAAGCCCCCATGATCAGCGTGGAGAAGGTGTTCGAAGCCTACGGCTACGCGCCGGTGTTCACCGTGGATCCCCAGGATCTGGCCGCCATGAAAAAGACCGTGGACGACGCGGTGGCGGCTCTCAACGAGGGCAAGCACCCCGCCATCGTCACACGCCGCCCCTGCCTGCTCATCAAGCGGGTGAAGCACGACACCGGTATGTGCGTGGTCAACGCCGACAAGTGCAAGAGCTGCAAGAGCTGCCTGAAGGTGGGCTGCCCCGCCATCTCCATGGAGAACGGCAAGGCGTTCATCGACCGAACCCAGTGCGTGGGCTGCACCGTCTGCGCCCAGGCCTGCCCGTTTGACGCCATCGAAAAGGAGGAGAAGTAACATGAACGATGTGAAAAGCTGCCTGTTGGTAGGCGTGGGCGGTCAGGGTGCCATCCTGATCTCCAAGATCATGTCCAACGGCTTTATGAAGGCCGGGTACGACGTTAAGCAGAGCGAGGTACACGGCATGGCTCAGCGCGGAGGCTCCGTGTCCACGCAGGTCCGCTGGGGCAAGAAGGTCTACGGCCCCGTGTTCGGCAGGGGTGAGGCGGACATCATGGTGGCGTTGGAGCGGATGGAGGCCGTCCGCTATGCGGAGTTCCTGAAGCCCACCGGCGTGGCGGTCATCAATGACTACGCCATTAAGTCCACCACCATCGCCTCCGGTGCCGAGGAGTACCCGGAGGGCTGCATCGAGGCGATGCAGCGGAGCTTCAAGACCATCGCCGTCCCTGCCAGCGACATCGCTCTGGAGCTGGGCAATCCCAAGTGCATGAACGTGGTGCTGTTCGGTGCCATGTGCGACGCGCTGGGCTGCCCGGAGATCGACTGGGAGCAGATCGTGGCGGAGACTGTGCCCGCCAAGGTCAAGGAGCTGAATCTGAAGGCATTCCGTCTCGGCCGCGAGGCCGCCAAGGGTGCCAAGTAAGTGCGCTTTACAGAAAAGAACCGCCTGCGGGCGGTTCTTTTCTCTGCTTGTCGACAAATCCCCCGGCGTGTGCAGTCCTTCCGCATTACAGGGGGAGCTCGAGGGGGCAA
>OLYN01000775.1_pt1 | contig 17583 bp, 9 predicted proteins | sample 1674231 | NCBI WGS metagenome assembly OLYN01 (sample SAMEA103958153, study PRJEB25191) | human gut metagenome
TACCTTATCTCACCCCTAATGGGGTGACCCATTAAAATAACACACGAATTGAGGCGTTTTATGCGTTTATTATTGTTGAATATCAACTATTTACGATGTTATTTTTTTCAAATATCAATCATAAAAAATCATGGATTTTGAACACCCTATCTAATGGGGTGAGGCTGGCGCGTGAAAAATCTATCAAATATCATGCAGAACAAAATTATGGATCTTGAAATCCAACCTAATGCCCCCCCCCTTCCCTCCACGTCCCCATAAACTTTTATCCGCATAATCTCGTATTTACACCAAATATAATGTAACTTTGCCACAGCAACTCTTTCTATACCGCCTTATGAAAAAAATTATACTTTACCTATTTTATGCGGTGATGGTCGTGATGACTGTGGCTTGCAACTCTGATAATAGTACTTCCTATCACATAGGTGTGGCACAAACATCAAACGATGCTTGGTGCCAACAAATGGACGCGGAAATGTTGCGTGAGGCTTCGTTTAATAAACGAAAAGTAGAACTCGACATTCGTTCGTGTTATATGAATCCACAGCTTCAAAAAGCGCAAATCGACAGTTTGGTCAATAAGGGTATTGACTTGTTAGTTGTTGCACCGTGCGATTCTGCTATAAATTCTCAAATAAAATCAGTTATAGAGCGTGGCATTCCAGTTGTTGTGCTTGGGCAGAGTGTGCCCATAAAAAACTATACAGCCTTAATAAGCTTTGATAACTATGATTTAGGACGTGACATAGGTTCGTATGTAGCACATACACTCAATGACCAAGGAACAATCGTGGAACTTATGGGCGATGCCAAAAGCCGTGTGGCACAACAACGCCATAAAGGATTGCACGATGTGCTCAAAAATAATCCTAACGTAAATATAATAGCTCAATGCTACATAGGGTGGGAGGGATTACACCTTGAAACCCAACTCGACTCTCTGTTTAATGCAGGCATTGTGCCTGATATTATTATAGCCCCCAATGATCGTACAGGTGTGCGCGTGAATGACTTGGCAAAGAAACGTAATCTTCATCACATTAAGGTGGTTGGGGTAGATGGTTTGAATGTGTCTGATGGGGGATTGTATAATGTGGAGAATGGTCAACTTTTTGCCACTTTTGTATACCCTACAGGTGGCGATAAAGCCATTCAAATAGTCTTGCAAATTTTGCAAAACACCCCCTATAAGCGCGTCACCGAACTCACTCCTACCATAATCAATGCATCGACCATGCGTGTGTTTCGTATGCAATTCAATCAGATGGCAGAAAAAGATCGTCGCCTTATGCAGATGGACACCGTGATTGACAAATCGCTCTCTGAAAACTCCATGCAACACATGCTTCTCATAGCCAGCGCCATTATCATCCTTCTTATTGGGGTTACGTTGGTTATTGGCATTAAGGCATACTACGTGAGTATGTACCGCAACAAAATGCTCGACCTTCAAAAACGAAGGCTCGAACAACAACATAATCAGTTGGTTGCAGTCACCCACGACCTTGAAAAAAAAACCGAGGAACTTGAAGAAAGTACACGCCAAAAGTTGAGCTTCTTTACAGGGGTTTCGCACGACCTACGTACTCCCCTAACGCTTATTTCTGCCCCTATAGAACAATTGTGCAATGCGCCCAATCTTACCCCCGAGCAATACCACCTGCTCTATATGGTGCGAACCAACACCCGTACTTTAATTCGTATGGTAGGACAGATGCTCGATTTTAGAAAGTTCGAAGAGGGTAAACTCCGTCTTAACACCACCTTGGTGCGCATAGACCAAGCACTTATAGGATGGTGTGATTCGTTTCGTGTGATAGCTAACCAAAAGTTGATTCGCTATAAAATCAATTTTGTGCAGCCAAACAACGTCGACTTGCTTCGTTGTACAGTAGACCGTGCCAAAATGGAGAGTGTGGTTTATAACATTCTTTCGAATGCCTTTAAATATACGCCCGAAGGTGGTAATATTGAGGTTAATGCGCACATTGAGGTTTTGGCAGACCATAAGAACCAATTAGTTGTGGAATTTAAAGATTCGGGTAAAGGCATTGCAGCCGAAAAGCTGTCTCATATTTTTGACCAATTCTATCAAGCCGATGTGAGCAACGATGGTTCTGGTATAGGACTTGCCATTGTGAAGATTTTTGTGGAGTTGCATGGTGGAACCATACATGCAGAAAGCCAATTGGGCAAGGGAACACAAGTCATTATTACCATTCCTTGTACACAACCCAAGACCAATATTCAGCCCTCCGACAACGAAGAAGCCGATGAATCCCAATCAATCGCATCTATGCCCGCATTGTCGCAAATAGGTAACGAGGTGGCAGAACCTCAGAAGTTGCCCGAAGTACTTATTATTGACGATAATGAAGACATTCGCAGCTATCTCACCCTGCTGCTTAAAGACAAATACACCGTAACCTGTGCAGCCAATGGACAAGAGGGCTTGCAAAAAGCTTTACGTATAGTGCCCGATGCCGTGATATGCGATGTCATGATGCCCGAAATGGATGGTTGGGAAGTATGTAAAAAACTGAAGAGCGATGCACATACTGCACAAATTCCTGTGATGCTACTCACAGCTTGTTCGCTCGATGAACAACGCATCAAGGGGTTAGAGTGTGGCGCAGACTCTTATGTGTCAAAGCCTTTTAGTCCTGAGGTATTCTGTGTGCAACTCAAAAATCTTATTGCCAACCGTCAGCGTCTGCGCGAATATTTCGACAACAAGTCTATGTTCGCACCCCCCAATATCGAGAGCATAGACAAAGACTTTATGCAACAGTTGTTGCAATGTATTGGCAATAAAATGCATGAATTTGATTTCACAGTCGAGAAGTTGGCAGGTCTTATGGGTATGGATCGCACCCAACTATATCGTAAGGTAAAAAGTTTAACAGGCACCACCCCCGTAGAACTCTTACGTGTGGAGCGTTTAAAGAAGGCAGCCGAATTACTTACACGCACCGAACTAAATGTTTCACAAATTGCATATGAAGTAGGTTTCGCTACCCCCAGCTACCTCACACGTTGCTTTAAGGAATATTTTAATATGACCCCAGTGGAATATAAAGAAAAGAAGAAAAACAAAGGTTAAGCATTACACACTATTGCATAATGTTGGGTTGTTAAGTTTTCAGTTTCAGCACTGTTTTAACTACTTACATTGTGCAATAGTTGTTTTATACTATAATGTATACTATGGATATGTAACCCTTATTTTTGTTTATTCCCACAATATCCCCTATATTTGCAACATGAAGCAAATGAAAACCCTAAAAAAAATAGCAAAATGGCTTGGCATTGCGGTGGCTACCCCCATCGTGCTTTTCTTGGTGCTTGCCATTATGCTCTACATACCGCCCATACAAAACTTTGCAGTGCATCGTGTGGCTGCTTATTTGTCTGAGAAGATGGATATGCATATAACCATCGACAAAGTGCGATTGGCTTTTCCGCTCGATTTAGCGGTACACCACATGACAGCTGTGGAAAAAGGCGATACGTTGATCAATGCAAATCATGTAAGACTCAACGTAAAACTACTCCCCCTCTTTGAAGGCCGTGCCGACATTGATGGGGTAGAAGTGTATGGGTTGAAACTCGACACAAAAAGCTATATATCTGATACACGTATAGTGGGCGTTGCCGACGAACTAACCGCCTCAGCACATGGGGTAGATTGGAAAAAAGAAATAATAAACGTAAACCATGTAAAACTGCGTAATGCTGATGTCAATGTGCTACTGAGTGATACGGCTCAGAAAGATACTACCGAAAGTCATGCCCAATGGAATATAGGTGTAGAGAAAGCCGACATTGAAAATTCTAAAATACACCTACAAATGCCAGGTGACTCCATGCGTATTTTTGCCAATATCGGCAAAGCCGCATTGCGAGGTGGTTGCTTTGATATAGGCAGAAATTATTATGCCGTACAGCGTTTCGACCTACAGCGTTCGGCAGCCAACTACGACTTGCCTTATGAGCGTCCTGTGCGTGGCATAGATGTAAACCACATCGCATTGACCCACCTCTCGGCAGGCATCGATACACTTAGTTATAATGCCGATGGTGTGTTACGTGCAGGTATACGTGGACTTACGTTAAAAGAAAAATGCGGACTGCATGTTACCCAACTGTTAGGTAGCATCTATATGGATTCTACCCAACTGCGTGTGCCCGGACTAAAGCTGCGCACCACAGCCTCACGCTTGGATGCTGATGTAGCTTTCGACTTTTGTTCATTCAGTGTCAATAAAGGAGGACATTGTCGTGCTTTGCTCGATGCTGAAATAGGATACGATGATATAGCAAACCTAAGTTTGGGCTATGTAGATAAAAAATATTTGCGTGTGTTGCCCCATCGTCCCCTTAGTATAAAGGGTGAGGTAAGTGGAAACATTGACCATTTGCGCATTGGCAAACTCAATGTCAACTTGCCCGGAGTTGCCAACCTTAGCTCAAACGGACACGTAAACTACGCACTCCACGATTGGCGTAACGGACGCCTCAACTTTAATTTGCGCACACAGAATTTAGCAGCAGTGCGCCAACTGTTGCCAAAGTCTGTGCTGCAGTCTGTATCTGTGCCCAATGGCATAGGTGCACGTGGCAATGTCACATTCAATGGCAATAATTATGCAGCTAGCATAAATGCAACTTGTGGCAGAGGCTCGTTAGTGGCAAAGGCACAGGTAAACACACGCAGCGAGGCTTATCAACTGAAAGCCCGTGCCAACCATTTCCCCATAGCCCAAATTGTGCGCGGTGTACCTGTGGGTCCCTTCTCAGGCAATATCCAAGCCACAGGACATAATTTCGACGTACTCTCTCCCCGTGCCACGCTTCGCGCTGATGTGCGTGCCGATGCTTTGCACTATGACCATTACGACTTGAGTGGATTAAAGTTGGGTGCAAATTTACAGGGTGGACATGCTCATGCACACATCGACATGAACAATCCCTTGTTGCAAGTGAATGGTGACCTTGAAGCATTGATTACTGCAAAAGATTATGATGCGCAGTTAAAACTCTCAGTGCCCCACATCGACTTGTTGCGATTAGGACTGATAACCGACACGCTGAGTTTGGCTACAAACATAGATTTGCATTTTAATACAAACAAAAAATTCACAGCATATAGTCTCAATGGCAGCATACGCGACAACTATTTTACCACACCGCGTATGGGCGCACAAGCCAAAGATATTTACTTAGACTTTGGCACAAACCGCGACACCACCACAGCCATGGTTTCGGCAGGCGACCTCTATCTTAATCTAGGTGCCAAGGGCGATGTGCCATATCTCACCAAAGATTTAACTCGTTTTGCCACAGAATTAGGCAAAGAACTCAAAACATACAACCTCGATCAAGAAAAGCTTAAAACCATTTTGCCCCACATCAATCTAAAGTTGCGTGCAGGGCAGAACAATCCGCTTTATAACTTGGCACACATGAAGGGCTATACCTTTAACTCAGCCTACATCGACTTACAAGCCAATCCCACTGTGGGCATGAAGGGCGATGCACGCATGGGAGCAATTCGTGTGGGTGCTTTATTGCTCGATACGGTCGACATGCACATCTTCCAAGACTCTACGGGCGTGCAAATGGCAGGATTGGTAAAGAATAATCGCAAGAACCCCAATCCGCTTGAAGTTCGCATGAAATCGTACCTGTTGAAGGCAGGTGCAGGCGTAGAGTTGAGCTATTTCGACCGCACGGGACGTTGTGGCGTGAACCTTGGTTTGCAAGCTTCATTGCAAGACGATGGCATCAATATAAACCTTTATCCGCACAATCCCGTGTTGGCATATCGCAAGTTCACGGTAAACGACAATAACTATGTGTTTATTGACAAAAACAACCTTGTGCGGGCTGACTTAAACCTATTGGCTGATGATGGCACAGGTCTAAAACTTTATGGTGAACCAAAAGATTCGGTGAACGATTTAACCGTAAGTGTGAACCAAGTAAACCTTACCGAACTCTCTACCGTAATTCCTTTTATGCCTCAATTAAGTGGTATGTTGAGTGGCGATATCCACGTAACAGAAGATCAAGGTTCAAAACAGTTCTCGGCAATGGCTTCGTTGCAAGCCGATGGCTTTAAATATGAAGACACCCCATTAGGCAACGTAGGCATTGATGCCTTATATCTGCCTAAGACAGGAGGCGAGCACCATGCTTCAGCCTTTATTAGCTCGAATGGCGAAGAAGTATTGGCTTGCAATGGTACCTACTTCGACCGCGATGGAGGGGTATTCGAGGGTGATGCCCAATTACACGATTTTCCGCTGCAATTACTTAACGGCTTTATGAGTGGAACCGATGTGGCACTTAAAGGTATTGTAGGGGGTGAACTCACTCTGCGTGGTTCGGTCAATAAACCCGAAATAAATGGTTCGCTCGACTTAGACAGCACACATATCTACTCCGACGAATATGGCTTCGATTTCTTGACCGATGAACGTGCCTTGAAAATAGAAAATAGCCGTATTCTTTTCGACAATTACAACCTCTATTCTACGGGCAAAAATCCACTTGTGCTGAATGGTACTTTCGATATGTCAAACTTTGAGCGCATGCGTTTAGACTTCACGATGAAGGCAAACGACTTTGAGTTAATCAACACGCGCAAAAAGGCAAAGTCTATGGTATTTGGCAAGGTGTATGCCAACTATAATGGCACCCTAAAAGGCACTATTGATGACCTTGCTATCAAAGGTAAACTTGAGGTACTCGACCGCACTGATGTAACTTATGTGCTTAAAGATTCTCCCCTTTCGGTAGACGACCGTTTGCACGACTTGGTGCAATTCACCGACTTTAGCGACTCAACAGCAGTCGAAGATAAAAAGCCCATAGCTACTACGGGTGTCGATATCACACTCGGCATATCTATTAGCGATGCAGCCCTCTTCCATTGCAATCTTAGTGAAGATGGTCAGAGCTATGTGAAACTTGAAGGCGGTGGTAACCTTACGCTACGTATGACCCCACAAGGCGATATGCGTATGACGGGACGCTTTACTACCAACAGTGGCGAAATGAAATATCAGTTGCCCATTATTCCGCTCAAGACCTTCCAACTTGTGCAAGGGTCTTATGTTGAGTTTACGGGCGACGTAATGAATCCTACGCTTAATATTGCAGCCAAAGAGCGTACCAAGGCAGTGGTTACAGAAAACGACCGACAACGTTCGGTGGCATTCGATGTGGGTGTAAAAATCACCAAACCACTTAATGACATGGGGTTAGAGTTTACCATCGAGGCACCCGAGGATTTGAATATCCAAAATCAGTTAGCCACCATGTCTACCGAACAACGTGGTAAAACTGCTGTAACCATGATGGCTACGGGCATGTATATGACCGACGAAACCATGCTTTCGGGTTCAGGCTTCCAAGCAAACAATGCCCTCAACGCTTTCTTGCAGAGCGAAATTCAAAACATTGCAGGTTCGGCGCTCAAAACCATCGACATAAACCTAGGTGTAGAAAGCGGTACGTCAGACATGGGTACCTCTACTACCGACTACTCCTTCCAATTCGCCAAGCGTTTTTGGGGCAATCGCATTAGTGTGATTATAGGTGGTAAGGTCTCAACAGGTTCTGATGCCCAAAATTCAGCCGAAAGTTTCATCAACAATGTGTCGGTGGAATATCGCTTAGACCAAGGCGCCACACGCTATGTAAAGGTGTTCTATGACCGTGATACACAAGACCCGCTCGAAGGACAACTCACCAAAACAGGCGTCGGTCTTGTGTTACGACGTAAAACCGACCGCTTAGGCGAACTGTTTATTTTCAAAAAGAAAAAAAGCACAAGCAAAACACGATAAGACAATGAATAGGGTGGTTCTATTTTAAAACCACCCTGCCAAAACCAACCATTGCATCATGCGCATTTATTATATATTGCTTTCAATCCTTGCCAGTGCCACATTGCTCACAGCGTGCTCTACTACACGTGCCATTCCCGATGGTGAGCAACTCTACACTGGCATAAAAGACATTACATATACCGATAACCCTGCTGCCAAGCGTAAGAAGGGGAATGACTCTACGGGCGTAATTACGGCTGTAGCTGATGCGCTGACTAAAATTAACCAAGTGATTGAGGGAAAAACCACGTTAAATGCAGACTCGCTTTTGGGTGCAAACCACAAAGAAATGACCAAAGAAGAGAAAAAAGCACAACGTGAGGCACAAAAAAAGAACGAAGCTGATTTTGCCACAGCCAAGGAAGAAGTGGATGCCGTATTGGCTTATCCGCCCAACAATGCCATCTTTGGTTCATCGTCGATAACTTGGCCCTGGAAAATCGGACTTTGGGTGCATAATGGTCTCTACGATGCAAATGGCGCGATAGGTAAATGGATATTCAAAACTTTCGGCACAGACCCTATATTGATTAGTCAGGTAAGTCCCGAAATGCGTGCCAAGGTGGCTACAAATACGTTGCACAACTATGGCTATTTTCATGGCAAGGTAGACTACAACGTGCTTACTCACAAAAAGAACAAGAAAAAGGCACAAGTGTCTTATAATGTGCGAGCAGGACAGCTTTACAGACTCGACTCTATTGTCTATAAAGACTATCCCGAGGATATGTTTAGTGTAATTCGTTACTTCGACAAAGGGCGTCTGCTCAAAAAAGGTGATGCTTTTAGCGTGGTGAATTTGTCGAACGAACAATTACGTATTGAAGAAAAACTGCGTGAACATGGTTTTTACTATTATGCAGCCAATATGACTACATTTCGTGCCGATACCATTCAGCGCAAAAACTATGTGCAGTTGCAAGTGTTGCCTGCCGACAACATGACCGAAAGAGCCAAACACCGTTGGACTATCGGACACTTCTACATCAATCTACGTAACTACGAGGGCGAACCACTCGACACACAAATTGTGCGACGCAATTTCACATATACCTTTGGCGGAAAGAAAATGGCACTGCGTTCTAATGTGTGGCGACGTGCGATGGTACATCCTCATGGCGACCTCTATCGTCTTGCAGCACAAAAACAAACCATGTCAAAACTTGGCCAGTTAGGTGTATTGAGTCAAATGGATATTAATTATGTGCCACGCGACACCTTGGCTTCTTGCGATACGCTCGATGTCGTGATTTCTGCCGTAATGGATAAACTTTACGACTCAACGTTCGAAATGAACGCCACCATGAAAAGTAACCAGCAGGTAGGTCCTGGTATATCTTACGAATTGGCAAAACGTAATGCCTTTCGCGGAGCCGAAAAAGTGTCGTTTAAAATTTTTGGTTCTTACGAATGGCAAACAGGTAAGAATGCTGGTGGACGCAACTCATTGCTCAACTCTTACGAATTGGGCACGCAGTTGGCATTTAAGTTCCCACGTTTTATTTGCCCTGGCGTAACCCGAAGTCGTGGCCGTCGTTATCAGGCTTCCACACAATTCGCTTTAGATGCCGACTGGAAAAACCGCTCTAAGTTTTTTAACATGGTAACATTTGGTTTTAGTGGTAACTATCATTGGTACAGGCGCGAAACGTCGCAACACGACCTCACGTTTTTTAGTCTCGACTTCGACCGTCTTAATCATACGACAGCCACTTTCGACTCTATCATGAACGCGAACCCTGCACTTTACGTGTCTATGCGTAACCAGTTCATACCTTCGTTGTCATACACATTCACCTACCAAAGTCGTTCGTGGCGAACCAACCCTTGGTGGATGCAGTTTAGCATAAAAGAGGCGGGTAACCTCACTTCGTCTATCTATGCCATCGGTGGTAAAGGTTTTAATCGTCGCGACAAAGAATTGCTTGGAAATCCTTTTGCACAATTCATCAAGGTTACAGCTGAATTGCACAAAAAATACCGTCTCACTCCCACCAGTTATTTAGCTGCACGTGTGTTTGGTGGTGTCATTTATAGTTATGGCAACAGTACGTCAGCCCCCTACGCCGACCAATTCTATGTGGGCGGTGCCAACAGTGTGCGTGCCTTTACTGTGCGCACCATTGGTCCTGGTGCCTATCGTCCTGCAAATTCCAAATATTCATATATGGACCAAACGGGCGACCTTAAATTAGAAGGCAACATAGAATATCGCAAAAAGCTATTTGGCGACCTTCATGGTGCCATATTCTTGGATGCAGGTAATGTATGGACTTTAAAAAAAGACGCCATGCGTCCTGGTGCGCAAGTCACACTCTCTACGCTTAAGAATATAGCGCTTGGTACAGGTGCAGGCATTCGTTACGACTTAGACTTCCTAGTGTTGCGTTTCGATGTGGGCATAGCCCTACACGCCCCCTATCGAACCTCTAAATCAGGCTTCTATAACATAGAACGCTTTAAAGATGGCTTAGGTTTGCACTTCGCCATTGGTTATCCGTTCTAATATTATAGCGCCTTGTTTATGTGTGTTAAATTTTGTATTATTTTATATCTTTACATCGCAAAAACCTCCGAAAGGGCGAGATAACTTCAAGCTTGTGAGGCAAATGAAGAGCCTTGATTTTTTTGTCAAGGCTCTAATTTTATATAATCGTCCTAATTGTTTCTTTGCTAAGAATGGCTTCTCAACAGAGATAGTGCGTAGAGAGGAAGTATGATAACGTGTCTTACAGCATCATCATCCTGTTTGTCAATGTAATCGAATGTTCCAAAATTATTGCTGTCCGGTAAAACTTCAAAGAACATAATATGTTTATGTAGGATTATGTCCACCAATCACACGCCAATCATAACCAAATGAAAACGGCTGTTCGCCTAGGTCCAATCTCACCCATAACAGGGTGACCCGTTTGGTGTGGTGGTACGCATTAACTAGGCATGAGAATTCATTGTGCATTATCGGCAGCACCTCAGCAATTCAAGCAAGCTTGATTGCATTCGGTTTGCACGATAATTCGGGATAAACCCTCATTCACATACCTGGCTACCTTATCTCACCCCTAACGAGGTAACCCATTATAACAATACATGAATTGTGGTATTTCTCATGTTTATTATCGTTGAATATCAACCATTTATAACATAAAAATATCTTCAATATCATGCCGAAAAAATTCATGAATTTTGAACACCCTACCTCTTGGGGCTTTCAATTCTTATCATCATCAAACGGTAAAGAATTGAATTTATCAAAATCAGAGCTGAATAATTTGTCTTGTATCACACGATATTTCTCAAACTCTGACTCTGCAAAGCTCTTGGCAAATTCAGCAGAAATCTTTCCTGCATCATGTAATACAGCATCACCTCCAGCTTCAAGAATAATATCAATACGTTTAGCCCAATCTTCCATAGTCATTGGTATATGTCGATTTGCCATACGTTCAGCTAAATCAAGCACAGAGTTGACAAGTTTCCCCATATCTTCAAGCTCCACTTGTTTTAGATAGTTTTTAGCAATACTCACATCTGGTTTGACAATTTTCCCATCAGGTGCATTCTCCCAAGTAGTTAATCCCATGTGTTCTTTTTCTGCATTGGCTCTTTCTACGATAAGCTCTGCTGCCGTATGCCCATGCACTGCATAGTGTACCTTATTTTGAACTTTTTTATAAAACAAGCGTGTGGTTGGGGCATCCTTATTGTAGTCAACAGCCGTAGCATATATATCCGTAAGTTTTTGGTAAAATCTTCGTTCACTCAACCTAATTTCACGTATCTCCGCCAGCAAATGTTCAAAGTAGTCCCCACCGATAAACGAGCCGTTCTCCATACGCTTCTTGTCTATGATATAGCCCCGAAGAGAGAACTGCCTAATGACATAGGTGCACCATTGGCGAAACTGTGTGGCACGGATGGAGTTGACTCGATAGCCCACCGAAATGATTGCATCAAGGTTGTAGAACAGCGTGTTGCGTCGCACCTCTCTCACACCTTCCTGTTGAACTACCGAGATTTTCTCGGCAGTTGCCTTCTTGTTCAATTCATTTGTGTCATATATGTTCTTCAGATGCAAACCGATGTTATCAGCGGAACAATCAAAAAGCACAGCCATTGCTTTCTGCGTAGCCCATACCGTCTCGTCCTTATATAGCACCTGAATGCCCTGTTCCTTACCTTCCGCCACGAAAGTCAAGAACTCTGCCGTACTGTTTCGTATTTCAAATTTCTTTGCCATTATTAATTTCCTTTCTTCTTGTTGTATGTTACATAGTTGTCCACACCTGCCCGATGCATTTTGTGCATGGACTGAAGTAAAGGACGTGCTATATCTAAATCTGTTTTTATCGGTGTCTTGAAAGTTTTTGTTCCTGGACACAAAACATACTTAGCCACCTTTTCGGACAGATAATATTTATCTTCGATTTCGTTTACTGTAAAGACAAAATCGTTAAAGCCTTCCGAAGTAGAGCCTTCAGCAATGCTTTGTCTCGTTGCTTCGTCTGAAGACAACACTTTCGCATTTTTTTCTTTTACATAATAAGGGCTGTCTGTATAGTCCTCCAAAAAATCGTACATTTTGTATTTCAACGGAATTGGAGCAGGATATTTGAATTTGGTTTTCTTTTTGAATCCTATACAATAAAGCCTTTCACGTGTTTGTGGAATGCCATAATCTCTTGCATTAAGAAGTTGAAAATGTACATCGTAACCGCAATAATCTTTGAATGTGTTGTAAACAACTTCCCATGTCCGTCCTTGGTCATGCTTGAAAAGACCTTGTACATTTTCAAAGATAAACACTTTCGGTTGACATTCTTTTACAACACGAGCAAATTCACGGAACAAGGTCCCTCTTGTATCCTCAAAACCTCTTTGCTCGCCAACAATAGAAAATGCCTGGCATGGTGCTCCACCAACAAAAAGGTCAACTTTTCCTTTATAGGGTGTAGCATCTAATTTATGAATATCGGTATGCCACTGCTCTTCTTTGATTGGGTATTTGGCAAAATATGCCTTTTTGCAGTTGGCATCAATGTCACCAGCAAAAACTATTTCAGACTTGAGTCAAAGTCTTTTGAATGCATATTCAATAGCTCCAATACCACTAAAAGATGTGGCAAGTCGAATAGTCCTTTCGGGATGAGAAAAATCCCTCTCAACCCAAGACAATCCTTCTGTGTCTATATTTGCCAGTGTATTTTGTGTGTTGTCTGTTGTTTTATTCATTATTATATATACGATATTGCCTCGAATGTTCGGCCTATAGTTTACTTATTCGACGTTCTCCTCTCTGACAAGGTCTGCCAGTTCAACCCCAAGGAGTTTGGCAGTCTTTATCAAACTCCCCAAGTCGGGTTGGGATGTGTTGGTACACCACTTGGATATTGTGGTTTGGTCTTTGCCCAATTGCTCGGCAAGCCATTTGTTTGTTTTCTTTTTGTCTGCCAAGACTACTTTAATCCGGTTAATGTCCTTATTTGCCATATTGCAATTTTATTTATCGGCAAAAGTATACAAAAAATCCCAAAATCGTGCAGCGTTGGGCTAATATTTATGGCGATTTAGCAAAATAATGAATTATTCTCAATATGAAATTATACCAACAAACTCCTTTTTCACCCGTTGTACAGTGCTCACTCCCTTGCCACACAATTTTGCTACATTACGGATGGTGTAGCCCTTCTTTAGGTACTCAAAGTCCTTACTATAATTATTGCTGTGTGATTCGTATAAGTACATTTTGATTTGAAAGGAGTGTTTGAAAAAAATCATAATAGGATACTATTGGCAAAAAATCGAATTAATGGATGTTAATCACTAATTTGTGATTAATCAACTATTTACGATATTATTTTTTATCAAAACCATGCAGAAAAATATTATAGATTTTGAACTCCCTACTCACGGGTCACCCTGTTATGGGTGAGATTGGGTCTAGGCGAATAGCTGTTTTCATAAGCGCAGCCAACTGAGAAAACGACAACACGCAAACTAAAATTTCTGCATAAAATCACGCCAAATACTGAAAACTTAGGGTGAAAGCGAAAATAACAAATGATAAATAACACCTTAAATAGTTGATAATCAAATACTTAAGTGTTATTTTGTCATTTGAAACATTTCTTAATTCTGAGTTAACGAGTGTAAACACCGATATAATAGGTATGAATTTAGTTTTTCAGCAATCCTACATTTTGCTTTTTAAATTCGAATGCATTGTGTGATTTATTTAGCTTGAAGCAAAATACTGCCTAATCCCTCATTGTGGGTTCAAGAACGGAAGTAAAAGTATTATGAAAAAATATAATAATTATCAACTTTGAAATCTGATGTTTATTGTCCTGCGTTCGGCATAACTTTCGGCTTTAGGAATTTAATTTTGTTTTTATTTTTTTGCGTCAGATTTGCTTGATTTTCATGTGATTGCAATGAGATAGCTCTCAAACAATACGTCTGAAAATGTTCGGCATTCGGCAGTAAAATCTTTATATTCCGAAGGTTTTTGCAGTTTTTATAGAGGCTGTCATCTAAAAGAAAAGTCTCAAAATTGACTATTATTAACTTCTGAAAAATCATCAACAATGAAAACGTATCGCAGTCTGCCCAATAATTCCGATGGTATATTTCCCGTATCGTTCTCCGTTCGAGCTCCGTTCGTTCTCCGTTCGTTCTCCGTTCATCCTCCGTTCATCCTCCGTTCGAGCTCCGTTCATCCTCCGTTCGAGCTCCGTTCATCCTCCGTTCGAGCTCCGTTCGAGCTCCGTTCAAGCTCCGTTCGTTCTCCGTTCATCCTCCGTTCATCCTCCGTTCGAGCTCCGTTCGTTCTCCGTTCATTCTCCGTTCATTCTCCGTTCGGCGATCGAAGAATGATCGAAGAAATATCGAAGAAATATCGGAGAATCATCGGAGGCAAGACGGAGATGTATCGAAACTCTAACGGGAAGTCAAGGGAAAGGCGACCCAAACAAAAACTTTATTTTTGCGTCAAATGACATTTTGAAATCTGTACGCCATTGCGATACAAAAAATATTTTTTCCCAATAAACACTGGGGGAGTGAGCCGATTTTGACATTTCGAAATACCACAAATTTGCCAAAAAATTTGGAATCCGCTTTTTCGTGTTGTAACTTTGTACTCGCAAGCTTGCTAAAACACGCTCCATTTTGGCGGATAAGAATTCCGATGTCATTCCGATATCATACCGAAGGAACTCAATACGCTTTTTGGAGCTATTTTCTAACCTTAAAACTCATTTCATTATGGCAAAAATTTTCTTTTTCCCCGATAAAACATCTCTGTCCAAAATTCAAACTTAGTTCTGGTGGCGAAAAAAACATCGGAACTGAAAAGGATGATATGAAAAATCCTTTAGAAGTTCCGATGAAACAAGTTCGTTAATTTCTGATTCTCCACTCTTGTGGATATAGATTGTTGGCACGATTGCCTAAATTGTTGACAAAGCCTAAAGCATGCCCCTTGTAGCAAACCACCACATAGCCACGTGGCGCATCAGGAGGTAGCGTAATCGCCTCACGACGCAAGTATGACAAAGCCTCAGAAGTGGAGAGTTCAACAGAAGGAAAAGCAGTTGCAGCCTTTTCGGTAGAAAGCGCCAAGGCATGTTGTGGAATCAACTTTTTGCCCTTTTCTTCTACCAGCAAGACACCAGCCGTTAAAGCACGTACTGTGGCACAAATGCGTTGCACATCGTCGGCTAAGGTTTGGCGCACGGCAATGATATGTGCCTCGTCAGTGCGGAGTAGCTTGAAGTCGTTGCTATGGTCTAACCAGTTTGCCACAGCAGCACCGCCCTTAATCGCAGGTTGCTTGCCATCGCGCTTTTTGTTTTTCTTTTCTTTGAACAAAGGAGCAGCCGACGTTTTGCGAAGCAAGGCAAGAAAAAGACCTTCGCCCTTTGTGCGATGCGGAAAGAAGTGGTAAACAGGTAAGTCTTGGTTGGTTGTATCGCCCGCAATGCCCCAGTCTTTTGGGGTCGCAATGGGCACTAATTCGGCACCTAACTCTTGGCAAATACGCACCACATTGTCTTCGTTCTCTTGTTGGTTATAGGTGCAAGTGCTATACACCAAATAACCTCCTTCGCGCAAGGCGGGCCACACCGATTGCACAATGTCCCATTGGCGAGCAGCACAGGCATCAACTGCCTGAATAGACCATTCGTTTACAGCCCCTTCGTCTTTGCGAAACATGCCTTCGCCAGAGCAAGGCACATCTGTGGCAATCACATCGAAGAAACTGCCCAATGGCGCAAATTCTTCGGGATAAGCCGAGGTACACACCACATCGGGTTGCCCCCACTTGGTGAGATTTTCTGCTAAAACTTGCGCACGTTGTCTGATAGGTTCGTTAGCTACGAGCAATGTTCCCATAGGCAGCAAGCTGCGCCAAAGTGTGCTCTTGCCACCAGGTGCAGCACAGAGGTCGAGCAAGCGTTGTGGCACAAAGTCTGTTGTGATGGTGCGATAGGCTTGCTCAATGAACATAGATGCAGCCTCTTGCACATAGTAACAACCAGCGTGAAACATGGGGTCGTATGTGAACTTAGGACGTTCTTTAAGATACATGCCTGTTTCACACCAAGGCACTTCAGATTCGGTTGGGGGAAGGGCTGAGGGGTGCTTCAGGGGGTTGATTCGCACACTGGTAGGCACTTCAGTTTCGGTTAGTGCATGGCACAAAGCATTTGCCTCATCGCTGCCCAATAACGATTCTATTTCGTGTAGGAAGTCTTTGGGTAATTCCATTTTTCGATAATCATTATTTCAAAGACCAAAGTCATTACACCGATACCTTTGCGGCAATGTGTGGCCACGGATCGTAGTCTTCGAGTTTAAAGTCCTCGTACTTAAAGTCGAAAATGTCTTTCACTTCGGGGTTGATAACCATGCGGGGTAGGGGACGTGGTTCGCGGGTAAGTTGCAAACGGGCTTGGTCTAAGTGGTTAAGATAGAGGTGTGTGTCGCCCGTGGTATGCACAAAGTCGCCAGCTTTGAGTCCGGTAACCTGGGCTACCATCATAAGCAACAAGGCATAGCTTGCAATGTTAAAGGGCACGCCAAGGAAGGTATCTGCTGAACGCTGATAAAGTTGCAGCGACAATCGTCCGTCTGCTACATAAAACTGAAAGAGCAGATGACACGGTGGCAAGTTCATTTTGTCGAGGTCTGCCACATTCCATGCCGACACAATCATGCGACGTGAATCTGGGGTCTCTTTAATTTGACGAATTACCTCTTTGATTTGGTCGATGTGTCCTCCGTTATAGTCGGGCCATGAACGCCATTGGTAGCCATATATGTGGCCTAAGTCGCCGTCTTCGTCAGCCCACTCATTCCAAATGCGCACACCATTCTCTTGCAAATAATGCACATTGGTGTCGCCCTTTAAAAACCACAATAATTCGTGGATGATAGACTTTAGGTGGAGCTTTTTGGTGGTGATAAGCGGAAAACCTTCTTCAAGGTTGAAACGCATTTGATGTCCAAAAATGCTCTTGGTGCCCGTGCCTGTGCGGTCGGTTTTTACAGCACCATTGTCTAAGATATCTTGTATTAAATTGAGATATTGTTTCATTCGTAACGTAATATTTTCGGCAAAATTACCTGTTGGCGGAATTAATTTAGTGCATACTTAATTCTGCCAATGGGCTTGTCG
>OLYN01000784.1_pt1 | contig 17450 bp, 13 predicted proteins | sample 1674231 | NCBI WGS metagenome assembly OLYN01 (sample SAMEA103958153, study PRJEB25191) | human gut metagenome
CTCCCGGGTGTGGGGTAGACGGGTAGAATACATAGCCGTCCGCGAGCATCCTGTCGATTTTTTCCTGCGTGGCGATGCAGTCTACCTCGCGAACATACCAATTCCATATGCCATGTCCTTCGAGAAGAATCTTTTGCCCGGAATAGGATGCTACGTCTCCCTGATACTTAAGCACTTTATTGCGGACGAAGGAATAATTTCCGGATATGCCATAGCTGATGTCTCCTATGTGATCCTTCCAACCGAGCTCGATTTCAAGTCCGCGATTGCGGACAATTCCTGCGTTCCTATACGGTGCAGCCATGCCTCCGAGCACTCCCGGAATGTTAGTCCTCACGAGTATGTCCTCGGTCAGTTTGTCATAGACGTCAGTAGTCATCGAGAGGCGGCTTCGGAACAACGAGAGGTCGATTCCAATGTCGGTCATTGTCGTAGATTCCCATTTCAGGCGGTCGTTCACCATTGCCGCGATTCCCGCGCCGGAGACGGCCGTATCTCCGAAAACATTTGACTTTCGCGTGTATATGAGCTGAGTCGCGTAGTCGCTGACACTGTTGTTTCCGAGTCGTCCCCACGATGCTCGTATTTTGAGGTTGTTGAGCCATTCCGCACATTTCATAAAGTCCTCTTCGGAGATTCTCCATGCAGCGGAGAATGACGGGAAATAACCCCATCTGTGTCCCTTTGCGAATCGCGATGATCCGTCAGCCCTGAAGTTCGCCTCGAAGATATATCTGTTCTTCCAGTCGTAGTTCAACCGTCCGAAGAATGACATCACTGAGTTGTCGGTCGTGGTGCCCGTGAGTTTCGATGGTGTGGTAGCGGCGTTCATCACGTCGGTGTCGCGGCTCAAAACGTCAAGCCCGAGGGCGTAGGTGTCGTGGTAATAATTATATTCTTGATTATATCCTGCCGTGACTGCGAGATTGTGGTTTTCGACCATGTGGAGCATGTCATATTTTATGTATGAATCCACAATGAGTCCGTATCTCTTTGCGTATGTCTCTCCGAGTTGCGTGGATGTGGTTCCAGCCGTTATAAGCGGCACATTGTTCTTGAGATCCCAAAGAGCAATTCCGGAATAGTTCATCTGCATTGTATGAGAAAAGTCTCCGGCGGCGGCAATGCTGCTGAGCCAATGTACATTGTCGGCGAACCTGATGTCGAAGGTCAGCTTGCCGTTGGCCTTAGTTCTGTGATTTTTCCTGTCGTAAGAAGCGAGTGTCGCATAGATGTTGCCTGCTTGGCTATTTCCTCCTGGAGCCCACTCTCCTCCAAAATGCCCGTCGGTTGTCTGTGGTATGGTTCCGGGGGAAGAGTTCGCGAGGAATGTCATTGTGTTGCTCACGTCTACGCCGGTCTGCACACCATGCCATCCGTTAAGTATGGCTGTGACGTCAAGCCACTTAGTTACTTTCGCGGAAATATTCGCGCGGAAGCTGTACCTATCATACCCAGTCTTCTGCATTGTTCCGTTGTTTTGCATGTAACCGACGGAAAGCAAATAGGTTGCGGTCTCGTTACCTCCGGTAGCTTGAATGTTGTGATTTTGGACGAATGCCGGTCTGAATGTGGCGCTGAACCAGTTTGTATTGGCATAGACTTCCGGATGTACCGCGGAGTTTTCTGCCCATTCCGCGATGATTTCATCACCGAACGGAGCCACGTTCCCAGAATTCAGAAATGCTGTGTTTATGGTATTCATATAAGTCACGTAATCATCAACGATATCAATCGGGCAGCTTACTTCCTGCCATCCTGCCGAGCCGGTGTAGCTGACCTTCGATTTCCCTGACTTTCCCGATTTCGTGCTTATGAGTATGACTCCGTTCGCCGCCCGCGAGCCGTAAATTGCCGATGACGCCGCGTCCTTTAGAACCGACATTGAGGCGACGTCGTTCGGATCCACGTCTCCCATGCTTCCGACAATCCCGTCAACCACCACGAGCGGGGAAGAATTGTTCAGCGTTCCGAGGCCTCGGATGGTCAGTGAAGCCGCATCCGCTCCAGGTTCTCCGGACGACTGCACGGCGAGAAGGCCTGACGACACGCCTTGAAGCCCTGAGGAAATGTTCGTGAGTGCCCGCTTCTCTCCCGCATCGCTGAAGTTTACGGATGCTACAGCTCCGGAAAGGTTGGCCTTTTTCTGTGTTCCGTAGGCCACGACCACCACCTCGTCGAGCACCCGTGACTCTTCTTCAAGGGCGACGTCGATGATGCTACGATTCTGGAGCTCGACCGTTCTGGAGACGAATCCGAGCGAGGAGAAAGTGAGACTTTCTATTCTGTCTCCGGTTTCAAGGCTCCAGTTTCCATCAATGTCGCTGACTGTCCCAATGTTAGTTCCCTCAATGAGAATGCCCGCTCCGATTATCGGATTGCCTGCCATGTCCGTGACTTTACCGTGTACGGAGAATGTCTGCTGAGATGTTTTTCTTAACTTGTGCGGGGCAGGGGACAGCAGTATCTGCCTATCCGGCTTTATCTCGTAGGCGATGTCAAGTCCTTCCAGCAGGGAGTCGAGAATCTTCTCGATGCCGCTGTTCTCGGCGCTTATGCTGACCGTCTTGTTGAGGTTTGCAAGCGAGCTGTTGTAGAAGAAACTGTAACCGCTTGATCTCTCGATGATTGATAAGGCTTCTCTCAAGGGAACCTGTTCCGCTCTGACGCTGAATTGAGCATACAGGCTGATGCCCGGTCCGAAAAGCAACAAGCAGAGAAGAACCAACCTTATCGAAGTTAAGGCATGATGTCTCATTGGGTATTTGTTTTTGTGATTATTACTATGCTTAGGAAAAGCTGAGTTGAAGACGCTTCTCTATTAGCGTCTTGTACTGAACTCCACAGTGTCGCCGTCAAAGCTATACTGTATCGGTGCCGTGGAGCCGATCATGCTGAGTATATTCTCTAGGGAGTTGTTCCTGACGCGACCATTGAACCTTTCCTTGCGGCAGGTCTCGTCCGCGAATACGACCTCTACGTCATAGAGACGCTCCAAGCGTTTCCCGATTTCCTCCAGCGGCTCGTCATCAAAGACAATCCTATTCTCAGTCCACGCTGTCGCGGCTTCTGTGTCAATGACTTTTTCGGACGTAAGCTTTCTTGAAACTCTGTCATACCGCGCCATGTTATTCGGCGTGAGTACCTCTGACTTCCCGTCAGCCTCCGTACGGATGCGCCCTTGCACTAAGGTCGCGACAATTTTGTTGTCATTTTCATAGGCCCTAACATTGAACTTTGTTCCCAATGCAGTGACATCCATCTCGTTGGCATGTACTACGAATGGAAGATCCGGATTTTTCGCGACATCGAAAAACGCCTCTCCTTCCAGCTCTATGTCTCTGTTGCCCTTGTTAAACTTAGATGAATAGGTGATGCTACTGCCGGAGTTCAGCATTATTGTAGAACCATCCGGAAGAGATATTGAACTCTTCTGTCCGTTTTCCGCGACGATTCTATAGAATACCTCCTCGTCTCCTCGTCCTGCTGTCCAATAGCCAGCAACGGCAAAGACAATGGCAATGGCAGCAGCCGCAGCGACTGTCCGGATGACACCGAACCTTTTTTTCTCCTTCTTCGCGAAAATGTCATCGACTGTGGAAATCCTGGACATGATATCCCGCTGCATCCTTTCCATCTTCTCATCGTCGATGGTGTCGGGCGCAGTTTTCCACGCCTCGTCACTCCTTTCGCGAAAGAGCTTCTCTGAATATTTTTCTGTTTCCATCATATCTTATATATCTATAAACAGAAAAAATCCTTACAGCGAAGGCGAAAAATCATACAAATTTTTTCAGATGTTCCCTCAGAGCCTTGGTGACTCTCCCCAACTGGGTTTCAACTGTCTTTACTGAAATATCAAGCCGCTGCGCAATTTCTACGTTGCTCATGTGCTCTTCGCTGCTGAGGGCATATATGAGCCGTCGCGATTCAGGAAGACTCTCGATTACCTTGTCGATTTCTTCCTTGAGAATCCCGAAGTTTACCTGTTCCATATTCGACTCTGTGCAGAGTTCCGCGGAGTGCAGGACATACTCAATGTAGGCCTGTGAGTTCACGTTTCTTATAGTCTCCTTATAGACTGCATTGCGCGCTGTCGTGTAGAGCCAGGCCAGAAAGTTCTCATTATGCTTTATTCCTGTCCTATGTTCCCAGAGCTTCATAAAGCAGAACTGGGTTATATCCTCGGCAATGATGTCGTCCCGTGTCATTGCAAGGACATAGTTGTAGATCTTTCCGGCGTACTTTCTGTATAGTTCGGCAAACGCCTGCTTGCTTGAGCAGTTGAGCCTGATTATGAGCAGTCTGTCTTCCATGATTCCCCAGGACGAAAAGTGTTTTTGACAAGAATTGCAAAATTAGCGAAATTTTCCGTAATTTTGCACGGATATGCCCAAACGGGTCGGATTTGCACGAATATATATGGATATACAGACTTCCTTTTTCTTCACGGCGGTCGTTGCGATAACCCTCGCTCTGCTGCTGTTTTTCATAAAGGTACCTTCGTCGCCGTATGCGCGTCGTCTTGGACACACGAAAAACGCAATAGCTGGCAGTTTCGCGCTTGCCGGTCTCATATTCATCTATACGATGACCCGCATTGATTACGAATGGAACGACTTCTACCCGGCGATGATGATGTTTGTCGTGACCGCACTTTCGTCGGTGATTCTCTCTTTTTCGCTGTTGAACCTTATGGACCCCAACCCTTCCGGCGGCGACCGCTATTGGCTGAATCTGATGATTGTGGCGATTTGGTCTATGGGACTGGTCTATTATTATGACTATCCGGTGAAATGGGTGCGTATCGCAGTGTATGCCAGCAGTATAGTGCTTTTTGTCGCCCAATGTATATCTCACATCATCGCCTTTAACAACAGTTACAAACGGGCCCTTCGCAATCTTGAAATCTACTACGACGAGGACGAGGAACACAAAATCAAATGGATAAGGTTTTGCTACATCATTATGATGTTGACGCAGATGTTTGTTCTTGTCTATCTGCTTCTTCCGCGCACGCTGATGAAGGTATATGTCCTTTTCTATGCGCTGTTTATGCTCTATTTCTCCACCAACTTCATCTCTTTCCTCGGTTCACACAAACTTCTACTCGACGCATTCGCCTACAAGGCACTTTCGGGCGAGGGACGGGCAACGGTTCGTAAACGCAAAACTCGTGGTCGCGGCAAAAACAATTCGGCATTGGAGGGAAGTGATTTGATTTATACGGACAAGGATCTGAAAGCTTTGGATGTGGCTATCGCCCAGTGGGTTGAGGCCGGTAAATATAGGGAGTCCGACAAGACCAGAGACGAGATTGCAGCTGAACTCAAGACCAGCAAGGAACTTCTCCAGACCTATTTTTCAGACAAGGGACAGGATTTTAGAACTTGGAGGACAAATTTGCGAATCAACGATGCAAAGGCAATGCTTCTTGCCAACAAAAGCATATCAATCAATGCGATAGGCGAGCGTTGCGGTTTCAGTGACCGTTCCAATTTCCATCGCCAGTTCCAGAAAATCGTCGGCTGTTCACCCAAGCAGTGGCGCGACTCCGGCGGCAAGTTCGCCGCTAAAGAAGATTCTATTGAACGCTGAGCGCAGAAGTTTGTGGAGTGCAAGGCTTGCGACGAAGATGAAACCGCAGCAACCTTGTGGTTGTGAGGATTTCATTGAGGAGCGTAACGCAGCAATCCGCAAACTTCTGCACTCAGCGCGGGATGTGTTGGGACTGGCGAAATGCCTTTTCTCTGCGAAGGAACTCGTCTTTTTCGGACTCCGGCAGCGCCCAATCAATAAATCTTTCGAAAATATAGTTTACCGCCTGCTCTGAAGGGTGTATCATATCCTCGGCATAGAAGCGGTAGTCCCTGAGTTCATCGAGCATAATCTCATAGGCGGGGAAATAGTCGCAGCGAGGTTTTTCACAATCTTGTAGGACTTTTGCGGAGCTGGTTTGTCCAGCTATCGGCTGCCCGGAGACCTGTTTCCCTGATGTCGGCGTTGAGGCTGTCGGCTGCCCGGAGACCGCCTTCAATGCCTCGTCCAGGCCTATCAGAAGGCTCGCTTTGCTGAGCTGATTGCCGTGTGCCCCGTCCTTGAAATGCCGGATTGGACTCACGGTGAAAATGAAGTCTTTGTCTGGATGCTCCTCCACCATCCTGCGCACGATTTCCGCAGTGATTTCCGCCGGAATAAACTCCCTTCTGAACTCTCCGGCATCCCTTTTAAGGCAATTTGAAACAATCAGAGAGACTTTCCCGCCGAATCCTATATGTCTGAAACACCAGCTTGTGCCGAAAGTCACTATGACCTTGTTGCAAGTTTGCCAAAACTCCGCCGCCCTGTCCAAAGACTCGTTTGCATTTGCAAGAAACTCCTCGGGCGTCTCCCGTGCCATCAGGGTGTGATGGTGGAACGATCCCCATTTCGTGCTTCCGCTGCCAATCTGCACGCAATCGCTATCCACAAAATGTTCCCCGCTGTCGAGTCTTGCGATGCTTCCCTCAATCGAAGCGGGGTTGTAGAGAGTCCCGAAAGGATTCAGGTAAAGTTCAAACCCTCTGTCCTTCAGCCTTTTACCGACATTGTCCGCAAAGCAGCTGCCCAAAACCATAATCCTGTCTCCATAAGAGATACCCACCCCGGCTTTCGGAAATTCAACGGGAGTCGTCAGTTTCATCATATCCTATATATCATTTTTATATTCATCGACATATCCCACAAAATTAGCAAAATCCGGCTAAAAAACGCTAAATTTGCGAAATCGTGGGGGAGAATGAATTTTTATGACGGCGAATGGAATAAACATAATGACGAATGGCAATATATATAATATGGTAAAGAAAATTCTTTCGTTTTTGACTCTTCTGACCGCATTTGCGCTGAATTCGTCCGCGCAGATTCGCTTCGCCTATGACCTTGATTTCGATTTTCGTTTCGACAACAGGGAGTATGACCGCAGCGGTTTTCAGAATTCGCAGACACTTTTCGGAGCGCGACTTGCCCCGTCTTTGGGTTTCAAGGCAAGCTTGGACAACACGACGCATCAATTGATGGCGGGGGTGGACGCGCTCTCGCAGTTTGGAACTTCTGACAAGGAAATCCGCTGTGACTTAATGTTTTGGTATCAGTTGGGGATGAAATTTTCCCAGACTGAGTTTAAACTCTCGGCAGGACTTCTTCCGCGCAGTTTCTCGAAAGGGGAGTGGTCGAGTCTTTTCTTTTCAGACTGGCACAAGTTTTATGACAACCGCTTTGAAGGGCTGATTCTCAGTTGGGAAAGGCCGAAATCCTATTTCGAACTCGGCTGTGACTGGATTGGAATGGCAAACGGACTGCGCAGAGAGGAATTTATGGTCTTTGCTTCCGGGAGAGTGACTCCGCTGAAATGGCTCAAAATAGGTTATGATGTCTATATGCTTCATTACGCCTGCTCCGATGTGGTTAAACAGGTGAATGACAACATCTTGGCTGAGCCTTATGTGCATTTTGACCTTGCTCCTTTCACGGGACTTCAAGAGCTTTCGTTGCGTGGAGGATGGATTCAGGCTCTGCAACGCGACCGTGCCAACATCGGTCACAGCATTGCTCCGTATGCGGGAGAACTCGTTGCCACGGTCCAGCATTGGGGAGCGGGTGTTCGCAATCGTTTTGTAATCGGACGCAATTTGCTGCCTTATCGCCATCACATCGATGCCGCAGGGGTGCCTTATGACGGGAATTTCTATCTTGGCGACCCGTTCTATGAACTGGTGGATCCGAGATGGGATACTTGGAAAGATGTTGCTGACGGGAAGACTTCCCAGATTCAGGGAGGACTCTACGACCGTCTGGAAATCTATTATGCTCCGAAAATCTGCGCCGGAGTTCATCTTCGCGCTTCGCTCTTTTTCCATTTTCACTCTCGTCAGTACTCCGGAACCAATCAGATGGTTTCGCTGCTTTTCAATCTTAACGAGTTGATGGAGGCTGTCCGAGCCGGGAAATAAACTCAGGAAAGAGGTATTCGCTTCTTTGCAAATCGGGGTTTTGAGGCCTCCAAAAACAGTTTATTCGTAAATATTAAAAACGGGTGAAATATATGAGAAAAACAACAATTCTTGCAGCACTGTTTTCCACGCTGCTCACCATTTCCTGTGGCCCGAAAGACGGGATTTATGAATTTGACCTTTTCAGCACCAACGATGTGCACGGAACCTGGTTCGACTCCACTTACACGAGCTCCCGGGTGCGACCGTCGCTGATGGCCGTAAATCGCTATGTGGACAGCGTCAGGACAGTGAACGGGGCGGAATCAGTAATTCTGATTGACGGGGGAGACTGCCTTCAGGGCGACAATGCCGCATATTATTTCGATTATGTGGACACCGTCACACCGCATCTCTATGCCCGTATGGTGGACTATATGAAATATGATGCCGTATGCGTCGGAAACCACGACATTGAGACGGGGCATCGTGTCTATGATCGCGTGCGTCGTCAGATGAAAACCCCTTGGTTGGCAGCGAATGCGGTGCGCGAAGACACTGGAAAGTCTTATTTTCAGGATTATGTGATACTAAGTCGCAAGGGGTTGAAAATCGCGGTGATAGGAGCGGAGAACGCCAATATCGCAGCCTGGCTTACACCCGAACTTTGGAGTGGAATGCGCTTTGAGCCTATTGTCTCTATGATGCAGGCAAAGGTTGACGAGGTGCGGGCGAAGCATAGTCCTGACATTGTCATTGTTGCCACTCACACGGCCACCGGCAAAGGCGACGGTTCCGTTCTTGAGGCCGAGGGCCTTGACCTTTTCAAGACTCTCAAAGGTGTGGATTTCCTGCTTTGCGCCCACGATCATAGGCCGTTTGTCACGGTGAATGTGGACAGCACCTTCGGATTCATCAACTCTGGAAGCCACTGCCATAACATCGGTCACGGTCACATCGTAGTTGAAGTCAGAGACGGCAAGGTGGTCTCAAAGACAGTCTCCACGGACCTCATTCCAGTCAAGGCCGAGCCAGTGGACGAGAAGATGGAGGCCGAGTTCCACGAAGACTATCTGGCGGTCAAGGAGTTCACCTTGCAGAGGGTCGGAGAGCTCAGGACAGAACTCCGCACCAGCGACGGCTATGTGGGGATGTCGGACTATCTCGCGCTCGTCCACCGTCTCGGACTTTCTCAGCCAGGAGTTGACCTTTCGCTTGCCGCTCCGCTCACATTCAATGGTATAGTGAAGTCTGGAGCAATCATTTATAACGATCTCTTCACAATCTATCCTTACGAGAACCAGATGTTTGTCGTGAAAATGTCCGGGCGCGAAATCAAGGACTATCTCGAGGTCTCATACGCTCAGTGGATTAACACTCTCACTCCGGCGCAGCTCTCAAGACCCATATCGGATGCTTCACCGGCATTGCTGAAGATTGTAAACCAACCCGATCCTCGCACATCAAGGCAAAGTTGGTCATTCCAAAACCGTTCTTACAATTTCGACTCCGCTGCCGGAATCAACTACACTGTTGATGTGACGAAGCCTTCAGGTGAGCGCATAAGCATTTCCTCTATGGCAGACGGGGCGGTGTTTGACTTTGCACGCGAGTATAACGTGGCGATGACTTCCTACCGTGCCTGCGGTGGGGGAGGGCTTCTCCACGCAATCGGTATAGACACGTCAGACATTGACTCACGCATCGTTGCCCGCCTTCCGGAGTACCGCAACATCCTCTACTCCTATCTGCAGTCCCATCCCGTTCTTACTTCCGAGGAACTTGGTGACACTTCAGTAACGGGCACATGGAAATTTGTTCCAGAGAAACAAGTTGGCCCGTTCCTACGCAATGACATGCACCGCCTTTTCGGCGAGTGATGCACTTTTTAGCGGAACATAGGACTCCATTGCCATGAAGCTTTTCGAGACCGAATTGGAGAATAAATAGCCAGTGCTAAAAGTGAACGGGAAGATCTACCCAAGGTGCAGGAATGCGGCCGGCAGATGTCCAAGGTTCCAGACTGTGAATACGGCGAGAAAGCCCAAGTGGACTTCGGCGAGAAAGTGCTGCGGACATCAAAGGGCAGCCAGGTGAAGGTGTATTTTATGGTAATGGTACTGCAACGGTCAAGGTATAAGTTTGTGTATTTACAAAACACTCCATTCACCTCAAAGACGACAATCTATGCCCATCATCTGGCCTTCAACTACTTTGGCGGCATGCCTCGAAATGTCATCTATGATCAGGACCGCAAGATGCTTGTAAGCGAGAACTTCGGTGACTATGTGATGACCGAAGAGTTCGCCAGATATGTCAACGCAGCAGGCTTTGAACCAGTCTTTTGCATGCCTTATGACCCGGCCAGCAAAGGCCAGTCGGAGGCAGTGGTCAAGTATGTGAAGAACAACTTTCTTGCGGGACGCACATATGTCAACATAGAGAGTCTCAACGACGAAGCCATCGGCTGGCTGTCCAGGACTGCGAACGCGAAGGTCAATAGCAGCACCAGACTCATTCCTGCGGAAGAGTTCAAGAAGGAGCGACCTATGCTTGCGCTTTGCATAGAAGAGATAGAGGAGCCGGAGATGGAAGCAAGGGAATACTCTGTCCGCAAGGACAACACCTTGCTTTATCACAGCAACTTCTATAGTCTTCCACTCGGGACGTATACCGGCCAGGGGGCCAAGGTGCTGGTCGTCAAGAACGTGGATAGCAATGAGTTGGAGATATATGACCCTAAGGACTTCGGCCTGATAGCCAGGCACAAGATAAGCCCCTTTCGAGGTAAGTATATCAATAAGGACGAGCATGCCAGCAGCCGCAGCCGCGACATACTTGAATCCGAACAGATACTGCACACCTTTTTCAATGAATGGACTGATGACAGCCTTTTATCATGCTTTCTGAAGGAGCTTCATGACAATCGGCCACGTTACTATCGCAAGAGTGTGACATCAATGGCATCGCTTCTGACCGATTATGACAAGACTACAGCACATACTCTTCTGGAGATGTTTGCGGAGTCAAAGGTATACAACGCCAATGTCATGCGAGAGATGGCTTTGCAATTGGCTGACAGGATGGAGAATCAACCTAAAAGCAAACCTGTTGCGACGGATGCCGCATCACATATTGCCGACCTTGCTCCAGAGAAAAGGTCTATCGGTACTTATGGTGCCATTATAAACGGAGAGGAGGACAAGTGATGGAAGAGACAATGAAAATCAGCACCGAGGATATCCGGATATATGCCAAAGCTCTGCGTCTGAGCAATTTGAGGAACAATTGCGGAGATATAATCCACAAAGCACAGATAGACAAGCCCTCATATATGGACTTCATTATGTACATCCTTAAGGCCGAAACAGCATCGCGTCAACAGAACGACCTCGTGCGCAGAATGCGACAGGCAAAGTTGCCGGTAACTGCGACCTGGACCGCTTCGACTTCAATCACAGTGCCGGCGTCACCAAACCTCAGTTGAAACAACTGAGGGAACTCGTTTGGCTTGACCAGATGTACAATCTCATCTTTATGGGCCCTGCCGGCACCGGCAAGACTTTCATGGCTGCCGGACTCATCAGAGATGCCGTAATGAGGGGTTACAGGGCGCAGTTCCTGACAATGGATGGTCTCATAAACATATTGAGAATGAAGGATATGACATCTTCGGCAATGAGTGCTTACAGTGGAATACTTAAGTGCAATCTCATAGCCATAGACGACATCATGCTTATGCCGATGAAAAAGGAGGAATCTGTCGCTTTCTTCAATCTGATAAACGCCATGCATGAGAAAGTATCCGTCATCATAACCACGAACAAAGCGCCTACCGAATGGGTGGAAGTGCTTCAGGATGAAGTACTTGCTACCGCTCTCCTATATCGGCTTCTGTTCCATTGGGATGTTGTCAAACTCGTGGGATCGTCGTACCGTATGGAAAACCGTTCAGGCTTTCTGAGCAAAAATATGGAGGACAGGTAAGTGAAAAAGAAAAATCAAGAAGTTCTTCGTACAGCGCTGAATGAGTTCCAGGACGCATATCGCGTCTTTCTGGATGATGAGATTAAAATGCAGGATGCGGAAGTGAGGGAAAACCGTGGACAAGTCAGTCCGACCAGTCCATACTCATATCAGGAATGGCAGATAAAACTGGACATCCTCGAGATGACTGTCGAACAAGTACTTCAGGACGAAAGATAGATGTTAAACCATAGACCTTAAGCGCCAAGCAGTGATGCGGCAGCGCGCTGCCGCATCACTGCTTTATCAATCACAATATGCAGAACCAGCTTTCCGAAATCTGCAGAAATTAATTTTTCTGAAAATTGTTGGTCGAATACTTGCTTTTTACAGATTGAGTTCGTGAACTCCTCGAACTCTTCGCGGCTCATCTCCAGATACTTCTTAACGGTTCTGAAGTTCAGCCCGAGGTCATCGGCTATACGTTGGATAGACCGATGCTCAACATCTCGTAAAAGATGGATTCTTTCGTAAGTGATCATACGAAGTGCAGTTTTGTAATCCTTCTCTGTCATGATTCCTTTGCTTTTATCATGATGCGAAGGTCGGATTTATACTTAAATTTCACTGCACTCTTGATTCCATTCTTACTGCATCGATGATTCCAATTTTACTGCATTCCTGATTCCATTTTCACTGCACTCCCGTTGCCAATTTCACTGTATTTGTAGATTCCGGTTACACGCGCAGGCTATGTCAGTCCTGCTCCGGATGGATACCGAGCAGAAGCAGGTCTATGACCTCGTCCACCCCGCTCGGTGAAAAACCGGGTGCCTCATTGACGAAAACAGGAAAAGAGGCCGACCCTTTTTAGTCGACCCCATGGAACAAGTGGAACATATTGCTGGATTCGAAATAGTGTATGCTTTTTAGCTTGTATGAATGTCAAATAATTAAGGTTGACCATCAAACAATCCTTGCTCAGTTTTTCCTTTAAGTCGATAATAAATGCGATTCTTGACTTTGATCTTTTCGGCTTGTTGCATTTTGTCTAAATAGCGTTTCATCTTGTCGTCTTTCCAATCAAGATGTAAACGACTGATAATATCTTGTGCCGATATCATTTCAACACTGCTAAGAATTGCAATAATGCCGGATTCCAATTGTTCTTTCTTCAACTGCTGAGGAGCTTTCTGTTCTTCGGAACTAAACGTTAATACATTGCCCAGAATGTCAACAGCAGAAGCACCCTTTTGTATAAGAAACAGATTTGCATTATTTTCATTTTTTTCTGGGTATCTGACATATATAGGGCGTTGTTTTCTTAATCCATCAATAACGCCAGACCAAGTTCCTCCTTTATCATCACTCTGGGCGACATAGATTTCGGATGCCATGCCATAAATAATAGGATTGCGTGCCATGGCAAATTCAACAGACCAAGGGGCTCTAGGAGCAAATATACTCATTACCAATACTCTTCCTTGGGCGATATGCTTAAAATACTGCTTGAAACCTGAGCCAAAGGTCATAATTCCTTGTGGGAGTACAATGATACTTTTCCCATTGGCATCTACGGCGGAATCTAGAGCTTTACGATCTACCCCTTTGGCAAATCCACTAACTACCGCTTTATTCTCTGCTGCTGCTTTCTTTGCTATATTATCGGTAAAGGTGAGAGACTTCGCATCTGCACTTCTGGAGCCAACAATCGCTATAGAAGGTTCCTGTAAAAGAGATTTGTTGCCCTTAGTGTAAATTACCGTTGGTGCACCAAACTTTAGATTATTTTTCAATATTTTTGGATAGTCACTGTGGGTAATGGGCAATACATCATAACCTTGAGCGATCAACTCTTCTACTAGAAAGGAATTGTTCACTAATTGCTTTCTTGCTTCTTCGAACTGCGACTTCTCTATTTCATTTAAGCCAACTATCTCCCAGGTCGATGAATCCTCAAACAAGTCTATAATAGAAATCTGTGGCTTGTTCTGAAAACACTTCACGTAAATCTCATTCTTACGCTTCGTCCACATCTTGGGTATTAAAGCAAGCGTCATCCAATATGTAAATTCTTGTTTTATCATAATGTGCCTCCTACTGTCTTTGCGATAACGATTGGGACAATGCACTTGGCGCCCTTTTGTGTTAATAATCTGCCGACTTCTTTTAGTGTCGCTCCACTATCGAAGATATCGTCAAGCAATATAATACTTTTTCCTCTGACTACATCCTCATCCACATCAAAAGCACCTGCAACATTATCCTGTTTACTGTATGAATTTTGGAATACCTTCTGTTCTTCTGTTTTTCTAACCTTTATAAGGTTATGACTAATAGGAACATTAATTACGTGAGCGAACTTCGTGGCAAAGTTCTTCACTAGGTCTCCAGACTTTGTCGGGGGTAAATACATCACTAAATCAAAACGAATCCCATGGAACCTCTTACCAAATACTGATAAAGTCTTCTTTAAGAGGAAGTCTGGGAAGTCTCCTCCTCCCTCATATTTGCTTCTGTGAATAGCAGCACCGATATTCGACACGCCATAATATGATGCCGCATAACCGTTTACTAAACGTGAGGCTTTTAATAGATGTTCTTTTATGACGTCTACTTCTTCTCGAGTGTAATCGGACGTTTTTATACTACCGTGATATTCCTTCACGGGACGTTCTATCACAACCCCATCTGCGTCTCTTATGGTTTGTTCTATACAAATGGTGTTAGGCTTAGGAATACATAGCCTGAAACCGCCTTTCCTTATAGTCCATGATGCCAGTTCTAGAACGGGGAAATAGCTCTCTCTAAACTCTTCCAATTTTGCGGATAGAACAGGGGACTGGATTGCGTGAAGCTTTTCAAGATTAGTATTGTCGCAATTAGAGTAACTTATCTGTTCATCACTATCAAGAAAAGCACATAGATACTTCATTCTTGGCATCTCCGTATAAATATACTGTTCCATCGAATGAAGATATTTCATTTTTGCATTTCGAAGCTCTTCAAAGTACGTTGTTTTTAATGCGGGCGCGTTATACTGATATTCGAACTTCTTTGTTTTACCGTACAATACTTCTTTTATGATCCCTTGATCGATTAGATCTGCCTTAATAACTCTGGCTTGTGTTTGCTTCAGATTGGCTCTCTTCATGACCTCCCTTTCCGACAATGGCTCTTCTTTTAATAACTCGATAACCTTTTGATATTTAGTTATTGTTGGACGAGCTCCTTCAATGAATGAAGTCGGGAGCAGTGAATCTGTAGCTAAACCGCTTTCACTATCTATACTATCATTGTAAAACAAGAGTATTCGTGTAGGTTTTCCATCACGTCCGGCACGACCAATCTCCTGATAGTAGTGAATAGGTGAAGCGGGTATTTGAGTATGTATGATAAATCGAATATCAGGCTTGTCTATACCCATTCCCAATGCATTTGTTGATACTACACACTTCCATTGGTTCTTCATTAGACCATTTTCAACGGACTTGCGAGTATCTGCATCAAAACCAGCATGATAGTCTGTTGCTTTGACACCAACGAACTGAAGCCACTTGGCGTAAGTTTCCGTATCAACTCTAGTACCTGTGTATATCAGGCCCGTGCCGAAAAATGAATTAATATTCTGTGCCAACCATATCATTTTCTCATCTTCCGACTTCACCCTAATTACTTGTAGTTCGAAATTTGGCCTTGCGAGATTTCCTCTGATAGTTGTCAATCGCCCTCCAATCTGTTGCTCAATGTCATGCTGAACTCTTTTTGTCGCTGTAGCTGTAGTGGCAAGAATGGGCAAATGCTTTGGGAGCAACTGCACCAGATTAATGATTCTGCGAAATGCTGGCCTGAAGTCATGTCCCCATGTAGATATGGTGTGAGCTTCGTCAATCACTACCATGGAAAGTTTAATTTGACGAGTAGCCTCTACCCACTCATCGTTTTCTTGTCTTTCAGGGGCAATATATAGGATCTTAATCTTGTTGTTCAGAGCTCGCTGAATAGCTTCTTGATTCTCTTCATAAGATTGCTCTGAGTTTATGTAAGCAGCTGGGATTCCTCTATTGCAAAGATTTCTAACTTGATCACGCATCAGAGCAATCAGCGGGGAAAATATGACAGTCACACCGTCAAATTGAGTGGCAGGGAACTGGAAGCACAGAGATTTCCCGAATCCTGTACGTTCAATCATAAGAATTCGTTCTCCTCGGAGTATCCGTTCTATGGCCGTCCATTGCTCATCATAGAAATGATCTAAACCAAAGAGCCTCTTCAGCCTAATTTCAGCTTCCTGTCTTGTCATAATATCTTATTCAATACATTCTTCTCATAGTATTCCCGCGTCATGAAGCCGTCGCAGCCGGTTTTGTCGGCTTTGAAGTTGGTGCAGCCGAGGAAAGGTTCGACTTTGCCTTCCTTCACGATCAGGTAGCCGTCCTGGCATTTGTCGCACTTGAGGATGGACATGTTGCCGCCACGGAGGTCGTTGGTCATGAAGTCGCAGATTTCGGGCTCGTTGGAGCAGATCCAGAGCTTGAGGCCGATGTGAGGCTTGTAACGGAGCTGCAGGGGGTAGCCGCAGACGGGGCAGCGTTTGATGTTCTCCAGGTTGTCAGTGGACTGGTCGTTGAACTGGCCGTCCATTGTGACCAGCGGGTAGTCGCGGAGGAGCTCGGTGACGAACTGGGAGGGATGCTGCTCGGGGGTGATGATGTACACGCGGTTCTTGGTGCGTGTGAGGGCGACATAGAAGAGGCGGCGCTCTTCGGCGTAGTCGATGCTGTAGTCGCCTTTGACGACGTATTTGAGGACGGGGTCTTCCTGGATCTGGGACGGGAAGCCGTAGAGTTCGTTGCGGGCGTTGATGATAATGACATTGTCGTAGCCGAGGCCTTTGGCGCGGTGGACAGTCATGAATTCAATCTTGACGCCAGGGAAGCGGTGGGAGCGGACGCTGCCATCGTCGGGGTTGTACTGGAAGTCGGCTGATTTGCCGAGGTTGAAAGCATCAAATCCGTAGCGGCCCAGCAGAAGGATGGAGGATTTGGAATTCTCGGATAGTATCTTCTCCATCGCTGCCTCGACGGTCTTGCCGATGAGGAAATAGCGGCCGCCCTTTCCTTCGAACTGCTTTCGGTCCACTTCTTCCGTGTAGGTCTGGATGACGATGGGGTTGGTAATGTGCTTCGGGGATACCAGGGCCTTTTTCAACTGGGATTCGTTCTGCTGGATGAAGCCGCCGGCGATGTCGATGACTTCCTGGGCATTGCGGTAGGTCTTCGTGATCTTCAGCTCTTCGCCGTAGCCCATTGCCTTCTTGAACTGGGTGAATAGTTCGATGCGGGCACCGGCGTAGGCGTAGATGGATTGCCAGTCGTCTCCTACGGCAATTATCTTGGCGTCGCAGACTTCGCTGAGGGCTTTCGTGAGGTCGAAACGTTGCCTGGAGATGTCCTGGTACTCGTCGACGATGATGTACTTGAAGTCGAGCTTCACGCCAGAATTTTTCTGCTC
>OLYN01000787.1_pt1 | contig 17377 bp, 13 predicted proteins | sample 1674231 | NCBI WGS metagenome assembly OLYN01 (sample SAMEA103958153, study PRJEB25191) | human gut metagenome
ACGTGCTGATGCTCTGCGACGACCACGACAAGAAGCTCATCGAGCCGATCGCCGCCAAGAAGGACTCCCTCAAGAAGATCTACGACTTCGACCTCATGGAAGACGGCGGCCACATCACCGGCTGGCTCGTCGAGGGCAAGGACGTCGAAGACTTCAACAAGGCCCTGACCGAGTATTCCGCCACTGTCGGCGAGAAGTACACCGGCCTCAAGGGCACTCCGATGGTCTTCGCCGTCGGCGACGGCAACCACTCCCTCGCTACCGCCAAGAGCTGCTATGAAGAGCTCAAGAAGAACAACCCCGGCGTCGACCTCTCGAACCATCCGGCGCGCTATGCCCTTGTCGAGCTCGAGAACATCCACGACCCCGCACAGGTCTTCGAGCCCATCCACCGCGTCATCTTCAAGACCGAGCCGAAGAAGCTCCTCAAGGCCCTCGAAGACGCCTGCGGCGGCACCGAAGGCTTCCCGGTCAAGTGGTACATCGGCGAAGAATCCGGCACCATCGTCCTCGACAAGAACAAGGGCGAGCTGGCCGTTGGCATCCTGCAGCATTTCCTCGATGAATATCTGAAGTCCAATCCGGGTGAGATCGACTACATCCACGACGACGACGCGCTCATCAGCCTTGCCAAGCAGGAAAACGCCATCGGCTTCCTGCTGCCTGCGATGGAAAAGAGCCAGCTGTTCCGCGGCGTCATCGCCGACGGCGTCCTGCCCCGGAAGACCTTCTCCATGGGCCACAGCCGTGAAAAGCGGTACTATCTGGAAGGCAGAAAGATCAAGGCATAATGAAGCGCATCACCGAAGGGGCTTTCGCAAAGCTCAATCTGACGCTCGACGTGCTGGACCGGCGCGCCGACGGCTACCATGACATCAAGTCCATCATGCAGACCGTTTCCCTGCATGACGACGTGCTGGTCGACCTCGGCGGCGAGGGCTGGCAGGTCCACTGCTACCGCGAGCTGCTTCCGCCCGACGCGGACGAGAATACCACGCCCGAGCTCGTGACCTGCGGCCTGCCGCAGGACCGCGACAATCTCGCATGGAAGGCGGCCGAGGCGTTCTACGCCCGCACCGGCCTGCCCAGGGAGGGGCTGGAGATCTTCATCAGCAAGCGCATCCCGATGCAGGCCGGTCTCGGCGGCGGCAGCGCCGACGCGGCAGCCGTCCTGCGGGCGCTCAACCGCGCGTATGACGCCCCGCTGTCCATTCCCGCGCTGTGCGAGCTTGGCGCGCAGGTCGGCTCCGACGTGCCGTTCTGCGTGATGGGCGGCACGGCCATCGTGGAGGGCCGCGGCGAGCTGCTGACGAAGCTGCCGCCCGCGCCCGAGTTCTTCCTCGTCATCTGCAAGCCGGACTTCTCCGTCTCCACGCCGGAGCTCTACCGCAAGCTCGACGAGACCTTTATCGAGAAGCGGCCGGACCACAAGTCCATGCAGCTGAACCTGCAGAAGGGCGAGCTGCTCGGCATCGGCGGGAGCCTGTGCAACGTGTTCGAGCCGATCGTCATGCAGGAGCATTTCGATATCAACTATATCCGCTCCATGATGTACACCTACGGCGCCTACGGCGCGCAGATGACCGGCTCCGGCTCCGCCGTGTTCGGCATCTACGACTCGTTTGAGTACGCGACCGTCGCCTGCACGATGCTCAAGGACAAATACAGCGAGATCTTCCTGGCAAAAACGGTTTAAACCAACGAAATACCGTCCAAACTGTCTGTAAAACCAGTTTGGACGGTGTTTTTTATGAAAAAGCGAGTCGTATCCCTCATCCTTCTGGCCGCCAGCGCCCTGACCGTGACGCTCTGCGCCGTGCTGCAGGCCCAGAGCCAGCGCATGGCGGACAAGATCATCCGCCTGCACGTGGTGGCAAATTCCGATACAAGCGCCGATCAGGCCGTCAAGCTCGCCGTGCGCGACGCAGTGCTGCGCGAGGCGGGGCGCGTGCTGGACGGGGCGGAGGATCCGAAGCAGGCCGTCGCGGCGCAGCTGCCCGCGCTGGAGGCCGCGGCGAACGCGGAGCTGCAGCGGCAGGGGAGCGAAGACCTGGCCCGCGTGAGCTTCCGCCGCGAGCTGTTCCCGACGCGGGAATATGATACCTTTTCGCTGCCCGCGGGCGTGTATGATTCGCTGCGCGTGACGATCGGGCAGGGGGAGGGACACAACTGGTGGTGCGTCATCTTCCCGTCGCTCTGCGTCCCGGCCACGGCGGATGGCTTCGCCGAGGCAGCCGCCGCCGGCGGCTTCTCCACCGGCGAGATCCGCCTCCTGACCCAGGCCGACCCTGCCTACACCGTCAAATTCCGCTCCCTCGAGCTTCTGCAAGCCCTCAAATCCCGCCTCTTCGGCGAGAAATAAAGAAAAGGCTCCCTTGTGTAAAGGGAGCTGGCTCGGCGCAGCCGAGACTGAGGGATTGACTCTTGCAAATTTGCGCCTGCCGGTTGCCCAACCGCAAACTGAATTTGCGGTTGGGGTTTTTCTATACAAATCCGCAGCAACCTCTCAGGCGCTGCGCGCCAGCATCCCTACCCCTTTTGTCCCTTCGGGACATTTCCCTCTGATAGGGGGAATCGGCCCCTGGGAGGGGAGCCTTAGGGGGTCTCGGGCTCGGTGGGTTGCGCCTCCGGGGTCTCGGCAGGATCCTCCGCGGGGTCCTCAGAGGCGGGTTGGTCTTCGGTGGGGGCGGGGGCTTCCGGTTCTTCTTCCTCGGGGACGGGCGCAGGGCAGGCCGGGACGTCTTCGGCGTCCCAGTAATAGCCGCCCGCCATGTCCTCGTCATACCGCAGCCGCAGCGTGCTGCCGTCCAGCAGATCGCGCAGCACGTCCACGTGGCAGGACACGCCGTCGAGCGTCACGATGTTCCACCAGTACGCCTCGCCGCCGCGCAGACCGCTGACGGTCCTGCAGCTGAGCCCCGCCTCGTCACACAGCAGCTGCCAGCTCTGCGCCATGCTTTTGCTGTTCGCCACGCCCTGGCAGAGCGCGGAATAGACCGGCGTGCGGCTGTCGCCCTGCTGATACGGGAAGCGCTCGGCCAGATAGGTAAACAGCAGCGCGGCCTTCTCCGTCTCGCTCGTACAGTAGCGGACGTAGACCTCTGCCGCCGCCAGACTCTCGCGCACGTCCTGCTGCATCTCCTGCAGCTCCTGCCGGGAGGCGGGATAGGAAAAGACCAGCTCCACGATCCGGTTGCGGGCGTCGGCAGGGTATTCGGTGACGGTCAGCTCCGGCTCGGCCGCATGCTCGCGCAGGTGGCTGTCGCAGTAGTTCTGCACAAGGGCGGCATAGTCCGGCCGGCCGGGATAGGTCGCGTAGAGGGTCAGATGGTCGTCGTAGTCCTCCAGCGCCCGGCTGATAAGACGCCCGGCCTCGGTCTCGCCGCCGACGTATTCGATCTCGTCCAGCGGCGTCAGGACATCCCGGAACGTAATATCGACCTTGATCTCGTAATAGGCGACGATCAGGGTGCAGTCATGCGTGATATAGTCGATGGCGTAGGCGCCGATCGGGTCCTCGCGGGCGATCTCATAGACGGCCTGCGGCAAATCCGCTTCGATATCCGCCTCGTACTGGCTCGTATGGATAACGCCGTGCTCCACGCCGTTCTGGACGAGCGTGCGCAGGGCGTTTTTGAGCATCTTGTAGTTGCTGACCGTCAGCACGTCGCTCTGCTGCTCGGTCTTGGTCCCGGGGTTGTGCGGGGTGACGAGGGTGTATTCCGACGGCACCAGCGCGGCGCAGCCGCACAGAAGGAGCAGAAGCAGGGCGAAAAGGACGGTCAGAAGTCTTCGTTTCAAGCCGGTCCCTCCTTACAGCTCGTCGCCCGCGCGGCGGAAGCCCTCGCCCAGCACCTGATGGGCCGGCAGGAGGATGACGAACGCGTCGGGGTCGATCTCGCGGACGATGGTCTTGAGCTCGGGCAGCTCGCGCTGACGCACGGCCGACATGAGGACCGGCCGCGGCTGGCCCGTATAGCTGCCGCTGCCGTCAAGGACGGTCGCGCCGCGGTCGAGCCGGGTCTCGATCTGCTTGGAGACCTGCTGGTAGTGCTCGGAGATGATGAGCGCGACGGTGGAATGGTCCAGCCCGTAGAGCAGCTGGTCCATGACGACCGACGAGACCGCCAGCGGCAGGGCGCTGTAGAGCGTCCTGGAGATATCGCGGAAGACAACGCCCGTCAGGAAGATGATGAACAGGTCGATCGCCAGCAGGACCTTGCCGAGGCTGGCCGAGCGGAAGCGGCGGCGCAGAAGCTTGGCCGCGATGTCGGACCCGCCCGTCGTCGCTCCGGAGAGGAAGACGAGACCGAGCCCGAGGCCGACCAGCAGCCCGCCGTAGAGGCTGTCGAGCAGGATCTCGGTCTTCGGGGCCGGGATCACGGCGAACAGATCGATGAATGCGGAGCTCAGGAGCATCCCGGCCAGCGACCCGAACAGGAACTTTTTCCCCAGCTTGCGCGCGCCGAGGACGAACAGCGGCACGTTCAGCAGCATCGTCAGCACGCCGATGGAGCCGAAGCCGAGGAGCTCGCGGAGGATCATGGCCAGACCGCTCATGCCGCCGACGTTCAGGCTGTTCGGCTCCAGAAACAGGTCGAAGCCCAGCGCGAAGATCGCGCAGCCGAGGGTGATCTTCCATCCCATCTGCCAGATGGTCCTGCATGTTTCTCGTTTCAAACCGTCATCCTCCCTATTGTGTTCGTGCGAGTTTTATCATTCCCTGCGTCAGATGTCCAGCTTCATCTGGGTCTCGCCGATATCCTCGGGGCGGACGAGCGCGCCGGCGGCGGGCAGCGTGCGGGCCGAATAGCGGCCGACGTTGCTGATCAGCGTTTTTTCCAGCTCCGCGGCCGATTCGACGACGGCCTTGCGCTTGAGGCTCATCACGGCCACGCCCTGCGCCGAACGGGTGGTCTTGACGGCGAGCTGGGCCGTGGAGAAGATGAGCGCGCGGCCATCCGAGGCGCGGACGACGATCTGTTTCTCCTCCGGCAGGTCGATGATCGCCCTGACCGGGCTCTTGTCGGAGTAGGCGCCGGTGAGCCGCTTGCGGTTAGACTTCGTGTCGTAGCAGCTGGCGGCGATCTTGGCCGCCTTGCCGTTTTCGAAGACGAAGAGCAGGTTCCCCTCATATTTTCCGGGGAATACGGCCGTGAGGAAGCTCTCGCCCTCGTCGAAGCCGAGCCTGCCGGGCAGGTAATCGCCGAGCGCGGAGGCCTTGCCGTCGGCAAAGTCGGAGATGCGGGTCTTGTAGACCTGATATTTGTCGGTGAAGACGAGCATTTCGCTGCTGTTCTGCGCGGGGCAGGTCAGAAGCAGGCTGTCGCCCTCCTTGAATTTCTGCTCGCCGGACATGCGCAGCGACTGCGCCGTGATCTTCTTGAAATAGCCCTCGCGGGAGAGGAAGACGGTGACGGGGTAGTCGTTTTCCGGCTCGTCGTCGGGCTCCTGCTGCAGCTCGTGGTCGTAGACAAGGGTGGTCTTGCGCTCCTTGCCGTATTTCTGCGCGACCTGCTCGAGCTCCTTGCAGATGAGCGCCTGCACCTTCTTTTCGGAGCCGAGCGTCGCTTCGAGCTCGGCGATCTCCTTTTCCAGAGACTCCGTCTCCTTCAGGCGGTTCAGGATGAATTCCTTGTTGATGTTTCGCAGCTTGATCTCAGCGACGTATTCGGCCTGGATCTGGTCGATGCCGAAGCCGATCATGAGGTTCGGGACGACCTCGGCGTCAAGCTCCGTCTCGCGGATGATGGCGATGGCCTTGTCGATATCGAGAAGGATCCGGCCGAGGCCCTTGAGCAGGTGCAGCTTGTCCTTCTTTTTGTTCATCTGGAAATAGAGCCTGCGGCGCACGCACTCGGTCCGCCACGCGGTCCACTCCTGCAGGATCTCGCGCACGCCCATCACGCGCGGCATGCCGGCGATGAGGATGTTGAAGTTGCAGCCGAAGGCGTCCTGCAGCGTCGTCGTCTTAAACAGCTTCTGCATGAGCTTGTCGGGGTCGGCGCCGCGCTTGAGGTCGATGGTAAGCTTGAGGCCGTTCAGGTCGGTCTCGTCGCGCATGTCGCTGATCTCGCGGACCTTGTTGGCCTTGATGAGCTCGGCGACCTTGTCGAGGATGATCTCGGTGGCGGTGGTATAGGGGATCTCATAGATCTCGATCATGTTCCCCTCTTTGACATAGCGCCATTTTGCCCGCAGGCGGAACGAGCCGCGGCCCGTCTGGTAGATCTGCAGCATCTGCGCCGGATCGTAGAGGATCTCGCCGCCCGTCGGGAAATCCGGGGCCGGGAGCGTGTCGAGCAGGTCCGCGTCCGGGTTTTTGATGAGCGCAATCGTCGTGCGGCAGACCTCGGCGAGGTTAAACGAGCAGATGTTCGACGCCATACCGACGGCGATGCCCATGTTGGCCGAGACGAGGACGTTCGGGAAGGTCGTCGGCAGAAGGACGGGCTCCTGCATGGAGCCGTCGTAGTTGTCGACAAAGTCGACGGTGTCAGCGTCGATGTCGCGGAAGAGCTCCTGGCAGATCGGCTCGAGCTTCGCCTCGGTGTAGCGGGAGGCGGCGTAGGCCATATCGCGGGAGTAGACCTTGCCGAAGTTGCCCTTGGAGTCGACGAAGGGGTGCAGCAGCGTCTCGTTGCCGCGCGCCAGACGCACCATCGTCTCATAGATGGCGGCGTCGCCGTGCGGGTTCAGCTTCATCGTCTGGCCGACGATGTTGGCGGATTTTGTGCGGGGCTTGGTCAGAAGTCCCATCTCATACATGGTGTAGAGCAGCTTGCGGTGCGACGGCTTGAAGCCGTCGATCTCCGGGATGGCGCGCGAGACGATGACCGACATGGCGTAGGGCATGTAGTTCGACTCCAGCGTCTGGCAGATCGGCTGCTCGAGCACCTCCGCCCGCAGGCCCATCACATTCGGGTCGTCCTGCTTTCTGCTTTCCGGTTGTTTTTTCTTTGGCATAGTGATTCGTTCCTTATTGTCTGGCGGCCGGAGACCGCCGGGAATTCTGGGTCATGGAGGTCGCATCCCAGACGGAGCAGATTCCGCAGACGGAACCTCTCCGCCTCACTTCGTTCGGCACCTCCCCTTAGCAAGGGGAGGCTTTGGGCTTGCGCAAACGCAAGGCTCCCCTTGTCAAGGGGAGCTGGCCCGAAGGGCCTGAGGGGTTAGTCCGCCGCAGCGGACATGGCTCCCCTTTCAGGGGAGCTGTCAGCCGCAGGCTGACTGAGAGGTCGTCGCAAATTTGCTGCAACCTCTCCGTCTCGGCTGCGCCGAGCCACCTCCCCTGAGAGGGGAGGCTTTGGATTTTCACACGCACCAAGGCTTCCCCTATAGGGGAGCCTTTGGACGGGTCACGACACGTCCAGCTGGTCGAGGTATTTGTAGCCGTTTTCGGCGATGTGGTCTTTTCTTCCCTGTAAATTATCGCCCAGCAGCAGATCGAAGACCTGCATCGTGCGTTCCATGTCCTCGGGCATGATCTTGATGAGGCGGCGGGTGGCGGGGTTCATGGTGGTCATCCACATCATCTCGGGGTCGTTTTCGCCGAGGCCCTTGGAGCGGTTGATGGAGAGCTTCCTGCCCTCGAGCTTCTTGACGATCTCGGTCTTCTCCGCGTCGGTGTAGGCGAACCACGTCTTGTCCTTGCAGGTGATCTCATAAAGGGGCGACTCCGCGATATAGACGTAGCCCTCCTGAATGAGCGTGGGGCAGAGCCGGTAGATCATGGTCAAAATCAGCGTGCGGATCTGGTAGCCGTCGACGTCGGCGTCGGTGCAGATAATGACCTTGTTCCAGCGGAGGTTCTCAAGGTCGAACGCGGAGAGGTCTTTCGTCTTCTTCGTCTGCACCTCTACGCCGCAGCCGAGCACGCGGATGAGGTCGGTGATGATGTCGGATTTGAAGATGCGCTCGTAATCGGCCTTCAGGCAGTTGAGGATCTTGCCGCGGACGGGCATGATGCCCTGGAACTCCGCGTCGCGCGAGAGCTTGACGGAGCCGAGCGCGGAATCGCCCTCGACGATATAGATCTCGCGCTTTGACACATCCTTCGTGCGGCAGTCGACGAACTTCTGCACACGGTTGGCGATGTCAAGGCTGCCGGTCAGCTTCTTTTTGATGTTCAGGCGGGCCTTTTCGGCCGATTCGCGGCTCCGCTTGTTGACGAGGACCTGATCGGCGATGCGGTCGGCCTCCTGCTTGTTTTCGATGAAGTAGACGTGCAGGCGGTCGCGGAAGAACTCAGTCATGGCGTCCTGCACGAATTTATTCGTGATGGCCTTTTTGGTCTGGTTCTCGTAGGAGGTCTGCGTGGAGAAACAGTTCGTCACGAGGACGAGGCAGTCGGCCACGTCCTGGAACGTGAGCTTCGACTCGCCCTTGGTATATTTGCCCGCCTGCTTGCAGTAGGCGTCGATGGCGTAGACGAAGGCGTTTTTGACGGCCTTTTCCGGCGCGCCGCCGTGCTCGAGCCAGGAGGAGTTGTGATAATACTCCAGACGGCTGACGCGGTTGGAGAAGCACAGGGCGGCGGAGATGCGGACCTTGTACTCCGGCTTGTCCTCGCGGTCGCGGCCCTTGCGCTCGGCCTGCCAGAACTGCGGCATGGTGAGCGTCTGCTCGCCCGCGATCTCGTTGACATAATCCAGTATCCCGTTGGGATAGCAGTAGTCGGTCTTCGTGAATTTCCCGTCTTCCTCGTTGCGGAAGGTAAAGGTCACGCCCGCGTTGACGACGGCCTGGCGCTTGAGGATGTCCTCAAAGTACTCCTTGGGGATATCGATGTCGGTGAAGACCTCGAGATCGGGCTTCCAGCGGAAGACAGAGCCGGTGGCCTTGCGGTCGGTCGGTTCCTTTTTCATTTTGCCGACGAGCTCGCCCTTTTCAAAGTGGAGGGAGTATTTATAGCCGTCGCGGCGGATAGTGGCGTCGAAGTATTCGGACGAATACTGCGTGGCGCAGGAGCCGAGGCCGTTGAGGCCGAGGGAGAATTCGTAGTCGCCGCCGGTATTGTTCTGATATTTGCCGCCCGCGTAGAGCTCGCAGAAGACGAGCTCCCAGTTGTACCGCCCCTCTTTTTCGTTCCAGTCGACGGGACAGCCGCGGCCGAAGTCCTCGACCTCGATGGAATGGTCGGCAAAGCGGGTGACCAGGATCTGTTTGCCGTAACCCTCGCGCGCCTCGTCGATGGCGTTGGAGAGGATCTCAAAGACGGCGTGCTCGCAGCCCTCGAGGCCGTCGGAGCCGAAGATGACCGCCGGCCGCAGCCGGACGCGGTCTGCGCCCTTCAAAGACGAGATGGACTCGTTTCCGTAGGCTTTTTGTTGTTTCATGCGGATTCCTCACAATATTTCGTGCTGTAAGTTGGGCGAATGGCCCACTATATTGATTATACTATACTTTCTTTCCCAGCCAAAGTCAAGGTTTCCACTTCCGGCGGGGAGTTGTCGAAACCTCTCAAAAAGGAGATGGAAAGTTTGGTCTATTTTTTCCCCGGCAGACGGTTGCAGTCCGGCGCGATTCGCGGTATCATTTATGGTGAACAAATATGATTCTGTGCAACTACGAAGAAAAGGAAAAGAACATCATTATGGCAAAAATCGGATTTGATCTTGAAAAGTATCTGCGTCTGCAGTCTGAGCGGATCCTCGAGCGCGTGCACACCTTCGGCGGCAAGCTCTATCTGGAATTCGGCGGCAAGCTGTTTGACGATTACCACGCCTCGCGCGTGCTGCCGGGCTTCCTGCCGGACAGCAAGATGAAGGTGCTGCTGCAGCTCAAGGACCAGGCGGAGATCGTCATCGCCATCAACGCGGCCCACATCGAGATGAACAAGCGCCGGGGCGATCTCGGCATCACCTACGATCTGGACGTGATGCGGCTGATCGATACCTTCCGCTCCATCGGGCTGTACGTCGGCAGCGTCGTCATCACGCAGTACGCCGGGCAGCACGCGGCCGACCTGTTCCAGCGCAAGCTGGAGGCGCTGGGCGTGAAGGTCTACCGCCACTACCCCATCGCGGACTATCCCTCGAACATCGGCCTCATTGTCTCCGACGACGGCTACGGCAAAAACGAGTACATCGAGACCAGCCGCCCCATCGTCATCGTGACCGCGCCGGGCCCCGGCTCGGGCAAGATGGCCACCTGCCTCAGCCAGCTGTATCAGGAGCACAAGCGCGGCGTGAACGCGGGCTACGCCAAGTATGAGACGTTCCCGATCTGGAATCTCCCGCTCAAGCACCCGGTCAACCTCGCCTACGAGGCGGCGACGGCCGACCTGGCCGATGTCAACATGATCGACCCCTTCCACCTCGAGGCCTACGGCGAGACGACGGTCAACTACAACCGCGATATTGAAATTTATCCGGTCCTTGAGACGATCTTCCGCTCCATCTTCGGCGAGTGCCCGTACAAGAGCCCGACGGACATGGGCGTCAACATGGCGGGCTTCGCCATCTGTGACGACGAGGTCTGCCGCGAGGCGTCGTATCAGGAGATCATCCGCCGCTACTTTGCCTCCGCCTGCGCCGTCAAGAAGGGCATCGCCATGCCCGAGGAGCTGCGCAAGCAGGAGATGCTCATGAACTCCCTGCATCTGGATGTCAGCATGCGCAAGACCGTCCCCGCCGCCCGGGCCAAGGCCGCCGAGACCGGCGCGCCCGCCGCCGCCATCGAGCTGCCGGACGGCCGGATCGTCACCGGCAAGACCTCCGGGCTCATGGGTGCGTCCTGCGCCGCCCTGCTCAACGCCATCAAACTCTCCGCCGGGATCGACGACCGCGTGAACCTCATCTCCCCCATGGTCCTCGCACCCATCCAGCATCTGAAGATCGAGCATCTCGGCAACTCCAACCCCCGCCTGCACACCGACGAGGTGCTGATCGCGCTGTCCATCAGCGCCGTCACGAACCCGACGGCAGAGCTGGCCATGGAGGCGCTGGCCTCGCTTCGCGGCAGCCAGGTGCATTCGTCCGTCATTTTGTCCTCCGTCGACGAGGGCATGTTCAAGCGTCTGGGCATGAACGTCACGTTTGAGCCTGTCTATCAGTCGCACACGCTCTATCATAAGTGAGGTACCGCATTCTATGGATCACCCGCGCAGCAAATTACCCGCCGTTCTCGCCATCCTGTTCTGCATCGCGCTGCTCGGCGGTGTAGGCGTGCTTCTTTGGAAGACGCTCCCGGAAAAGCAGCAGCCGCAGCAGGCCGAGACCATCCAGACCGACTCCGTCTTCTCCTCCGAGCAGACCGCCGTGGAGCCGGAGCGCGAAGCGCCGTATGAGGGCGAGCTGCCCGAGCAGGCCGAGGCCGCGCAGCCGGAGCAGCCGGACAGCGAGCAGCCGTCCGAGCCCGCCGCGGATCCCGCCGCGCCGGACGACGCCTCCGTCACCGACGCGCAGAAGACCGCACAGGCCACCCTCGCCTCCATGACGGAGGATGAGAGGCTCTGGCAGCTGTTCTTCGTCACGCCGGAGGCCATCACGAACGTCAATACCGCTACGGTGGCCGGTGAGGCGACAAAAAAAGCGCTCGCGCAGTATCCGGTCGGCGGCATCGTCTATTTTGCCAAAAATCTCGAAGACCGGGCGCAGGCCGCCGCGCTGCTCGCCAACACGCAGTCGTATGCGAAGATCCCGCTGTTTCTGGGCGTGGATGAGGAGGGCGGCACGGTCAGCCGCATCGGCGCAAACGAGGCGCTGGGCGGCACGAAGGTCGCCGACATGCGCTCCTTCGGCCAGAGCGCCGATCCCGCGCAGGTCTATGCCGCCGGGCAGACGCTCGCGGCCAATCTGACCGGCCTCGGCTTCAATCTGGATTTCGCGCCGGACTGCGACGTCGTCTCCGGCGTTGACAGCGTGATCGGCAGCCGCTCGTTCGGCTCGGATCCGGAGCTGTGCGCGTCGCTCGCGGGCGTCATCGTCAAGAGTCTGCGGGCAGAGGGCGTCGTCTCCTGCCTCAAGCACTTCCCCGGCTACGGCAGCGCCACGGTCGACGATCACAACGGCACGTCCATCGTGGAAAAAACGCTGGATGAGCTGGAACGCTGCGACCTGATCCCCTTCCAGTCGATCATCGCGCAGGAAGGGAGCGTCCCGTTCGTCATGGTCACGCACCTGTCCTACCCGAACGTGACCGGCAGCGACACGCCCGCCGATCTTTCCTCCGCCATCGTGACCGACATCCTGCGGGACAAGCTCGGCTACCAGAACGTCATCATCACCGACTCGCAGTCCATGTCCTCCATCACCGACCACTATTCCGCAGGCGAGGCCGCCGTACAGGCGCTTGCCGCCGGGTGCGACATGATCCTCATGCCGTCTGACCTGCAGGGCGCGTTCGACGCGGTCAAAGCCGCCGTGGCAGACGGTACGCTGACGCAATCGCGCATCGACGAGAGCGTGCTGCGCATCCTGACCGTCAAGGCGGAATACGGGATCTTACAGTAAAGCAAGCCGGCGCAGCTATACAGAAAGGAAGTGCATCCGATGTCCGTGAAGCCGAACAAAAAGCCCTCCTTTGCCCTGGGTCTGATCCTGATCCTGCTTTTGCTGGCTGCCGTCATTCTCGGCGGCAGCTGGGTGGTGCGGCAGGCCTTTCTGCCGCGGCAGTCCGATGCACGGCCGGCGGCGGCAGCCGTCTCCGGCCAGCCGGACGCTGCGGCGCAGCTACCGGTCCAGACCGCGGAAGAGACCGTCTCCGGCGCGCAGCCGGAGGCGGTCCCGGAACCTGCGGCCGAGCCGGAGCCGGAGCCCGCGCGCGTCACGCTGATGGCGGTGGGCGACGATCTGATCCACAACTGCGTCTACTGGTCCGCCGAGACGCCCGAGGGCGGCTACGACTTCACCCCGTTTTTTGACGATATCCGCCCCATCGTGCAGCAGTACGACCTCGCCTGCATCAATCAGGAGACCATTCTGGTCCAGGATCGGTCGCTGATCGCGAGCTATCCGATCTTCGGCTCGCCCATCGAGGTCGCTGACGCGCTGGCGGACGCGGGCTTCAATGTGGTGACCTTCGCCGGGAACCACTGCTTCGACAAAAAGGAGACCGGCGTCACCGACACGCTCCGCTACTTCCATGAAACTTACCCCGACATCACGACGCTCGGCATCCACGACTCGGAGGCCGATGCTGCGGTCATCCCCATCGTGGAGAAAAACGGCATCCGCATCGCCATGCTGAATTTCACCTACGGGCTCAACAACTCCATGCCCGAAAAGCGCTGGATGGTGGATATGCTCTCGAGCACCGACACGGTCTGCGGCCGCATCGCGCAGGCCAAGCAGGAGGCCGACTTCGTCATCGTCTTCCCGCACTGGGGGACGGAGGACGAGCTTTCGCCGGATGAGAGTCAGCTGCGCTGGGCGCAGGAGATGGCGGACGCGGGCGCGGATCTCATCATCGGCGGCCATCCGCACACGCTGCAGCCGACCGGGCTGCTCACAGCCGCGGACGGCCGGGACGTTCCGGTCTACTACAGCCTCGGCAACTTCCTGTCGCACCAGAAGGAGATGATCAATCTGCTCGGCGGCATGGCGAACGTCACGATCGTCAAGGACAAGGATGGCACTCGCGTGGAGGAATACGAGCTGAAGCCCACCATCAACGTCATCCTCCGGGACCCGGCGTCCGGCTGGTATGACTACCGCCCCATGCTCCTGGAGGACTACACCCCCGAGCTCGCCGCCCAGAACCGCTTCACCGACTGCACCGTCGAAGCCATGCAGACTCTGTATGAGGATATCGTCGGATAACCAAAGGCTCCCCTCCCAGGGGCCGATTCCCCCTATCAGGGGGAAATGTCCCGCAGGGACAAAAGGGGTAGGGATGCTGGCAGCCGAAGGCTGACTGAGAGGTTGCTGCAAATTTGGTACGACCTCTCCGTCTCGGCGTTCCGCCGAGCCACCTCCCCTGGAAGGGGAGGCTTTGGAGGTGCGCACCCCAAGGCTTCCCCTATGAGGGGAAGCTGTCGCCGGAGGCGACTGATGAGGTGGACAGCGCCGCGCAGATGCAAGTGCCTCCACCTCATTCGTCACGGCTTCGCCGTGCCACCTTCCCCTCGCAGGGGAAGGCTTTGGGATGCTCTGCCGTCAATTTTCACGCGCATTTTCCTTTGGATGCTCATATACTAAGCAGGATCGCAAAAAGGAGGAAGCGTATGGACAGAAGATTTTGTGGGTTTACGGATCACGGGGATCTGGATGATCTGATCTTCCGGGATGAGGAATACGAAGTCAGCCGCCGCTGAGGCGGAAAAGCGTCTTCTCCGCGTGGGAAGGCGCTTTGCCTCTTTACATCCCATTTGTTTTCCTGTATAATATTCTTCGATAATTTTGAAAAGTGTGGGGAAACCATGATCGAATTTGATGAATATAAAGTAAAACTCAACAATATCCGGCCGAAGCTGGACGCGCTGTCCGACTCGCTCGGCATTGAGGCGGCGAAAGAGGAGATCGAACGTCTGCACGCGCAGATCGACTCCGACGGCTTCTGGGACAACCAGGAGGTCTCACAGAAGGTCATGAAGCAGAGCCGCCAGCTCGAGTCCAAGGTCGAGCTGTATGAGAGAATGCGCAGCCAGTGGGACGATCTTTACACGCTGTGTGAGATGGCCATCGAGGAAGGCGACGACTCCATGCTCCCCGAGCTGACCGAGGGCTATGCCCAGCTCGAGCAGGAGATGGAAAAGGCCCGGCTCGAGACGCTTCTGTCCGGCGAGTACGACAACAACAACGCCATCGTCTCCTTCCAGGCGGGCGCGGGCGGCACCGAGGCGCAGGACTGGGCCTCCATGCTCTACCGCATGTACACCCACTGGGCTGAGCAGCACGGCCTGAGCTACAAGATCCTCGACTACCTCGACGGCGACGAGGCGGGCATCAAATCCGCCAGCATCCTCATCGAGGGCGAGAACGCCTACGGCCTGCTCAAGAGCGAAAACGGCGTTCACCGCCTCGTGCGCGTGTCTCCGTTCGACGCCAACGCCCGGCGGCAGACCTCGTTTGCCGCGGTCGAGGTCATCCCCGAGATCACCGATGACTCCAAGGACGTCGAGATCCGGCCCGAGGACATCGAGATGCAGGTCTACCGCTCCTCCGGCGCGGGCGGCCAGCACATCAACAAGACAAGCTCCGCCGTGCGCCTGATCCACAAGCCGACCGGCATCGTCGTCTCCTGCCAGACGCAGCGTGACCAGTTCCAGAACCGCGAGACGTGTATGCGGATGCTGCGCTCGAAGCTCATCGAGATCAAAGAGCGCGAGCACCTCGACAAGATCTCCGATATCAAGGGCGCGCAGCTCAAGATCGAGTGGGGCAGCCAGATCCGCAACTACGTCTTCATGCCCTACACGCTCGTCAAGGACACGCGCACGGGCTACGAGACTTCGAACGTGAACGCCGTGATGGACGGTGGGCTCGACGGCTTCATCAACGCCTACCTCACGTGCCTCGCCACCAATACGTGGGTCACAAAGAGCTGATTTTTGCGGAAAACAGCAAATATCCCCTTGCATTCGGGTCAGAATTATGATATGATTTTCTAGCTGTTTAATAGCAGCCTGATTGGATACGATCTCGGCGAGCCGTCTGCCGGCGAAGGGCGGCATATGGTTTGGAGGAATTATCATGAACGCTCTGCATACGATTTTAACGATCATTCAGGTCATCCTGGCTGTCGGCCTTGTTGTTATCGTGACCATCCAGTCCGGTAAATCCGCGGGCCTGTCTGGCGCCATTGCCGGCGGCAGCGGTGATACCTATCTCGGCAAGAACAAGAACAAGGGTCTCGACGCCAAGCTCGCCCTCGCCACCAAGTGGGTCGGCGGCGTGTTCATCGTCCTGACGCTGGTCCTGAACCTGTTCTGATCTGTGATCCAAAGCTGCAGCGATACCCGGCCTGGCTGGGTATCGTTTTTTATCTGCCGCCCCGGACTCTCCCGGGCGGTTTTTTGGAGGAAGTCATGCCGAAACAAACCTGGAAGACGCTCGCGCCGCAGCTCCGGCTGGTCTGGCAGCTGAGTCTGCCCGCCATTCTGACGCAGATCACGACGATCGCCATGCAGTATATCGACTCTGCCATGGTCGGCGCGCTGGGCGCGGACGCCTCGGCGGCCATCGGCCTCGTGGCCTCGAGCACGTGGCTGTTCGGCGGCGTGACGACTGCGGTGTCCACGGGCTTTTCCGTGCAGGTCGCGCACCGCATCGGCGCGGGCAAAGACACCGAGGCCCGGACCGTCGTCCGGCACGGGCTGGCGGCGGCCCTGACGCTGGCGGCACTGCTGGCGCTGCTGGGGCTCGGTATCTGCCGGCAGCTCCCCTGCTGGCTCGGCGGCGGCGCGGAGATCTGCGCGGACGCGAGCGCGTATTTTCTGACGTTTTCGCTGATGCTGCCGTTTTCGCAGCTCAATTCGCTGACCGCGGGCTTTTTGCAGTGCGCGGGCGACATGGTCACGCCGAGCGTGCTCAACGCGGTGATGTGCGGGCTGGACGTGGTCTGCAACGCGCTGCTGATCCCGCATTTCGGCGTGCTCGGCGCGGGGATGGGCACGGCGCTGGCCTGCGCGCTGGTGAGTCTGGCGATGGGTTGGTGCTGCTGCGTGCGCAATGCGCAGCTGCGGCTGCGGCGCGGCGAGACGCATGCGTTCCGGCCGGAGATCTTAAAGAAAGCATTCCGCATCGGCGCGCCGGTGGCGGTGCAGGAGATCGCCATGAACGGGGCGATGGTCGCCTCGACCATGATCCTGGCGCCGCTGGGCGCGGCGGCCATCGCGGCCAACTCCTTCGCGGTGACGGCGGAGAGCCTGTGCTACATGCCGGGCTACGGCGTCGGCTCAGCCGCGACCACGCTCGTCGGCCGCAGCGTCGGCGCTGGTGACGCCGTACAGGCCCGGCGGTACGGGAACATCTGTACGGCCCTTGGCGGCGCGCTGATGGGCTGCACGGGGCTTCTGATGATGATCTTCTGCCCGTTCGTGTTCCGGCTGCTGACGCCGGTCGCAGAGGTCCGGACGCTTGCGGCGCAGGTGCTGCGGATCGGGCTGCTGGCGGAGCCGCTGTTCGGCGTGTCCATCGCGGCGGCGGGCGCGCTGCGCGGCGCGGGCGACACGCTCGTGCCGAGTCTTCTGAACCTCGGCAGCATCTGGATCGTCCGGCTGGGGCTGTCGCTGCTGCTCGTGGGGAAGCTTGGGCTGCGCGGCATGTGGATCGCGATGGCGATCGAGCTGTGCGTCCGCGGCACGCTGATGCTCTGGCGGCAGAAGACCTCGAAGTTCTACGAAACGCAGAGCAGGCTGCATGGAGGCTGAAGCGTCCCAAAGGCTCCCCTCCCAGGGGCCGATTCCCCCTATCAGGGGGAAATGTCCCGAAGG
>OLYN01000816.1_pt1 | contig 16965 bp, 9 predicted proteins | sample 1674231 | NCBI WGS metagenome assembly OLYN01 (sample SAMEA103958153, study PRJEB25191) | human gut metagenome
ACGAGACACCTCAGCATCGTGACAACTTCTTGAAGTTGGCAAAGGAGGGATATTTCGATGGCACTCTCTTCCATCGTGTCATCAAGGATTTTATGATTCAAGGCGGCGATCCAGACAGCAAAGGCGCTCCTAAAGGCAAGATGCTGGGCACAGGTGGTCCTGACTATACCATCCCTGCCGAGTTCGTTTATCCACAACTTTTCCACAAGCGTGGTGCCTTGAGCGCAGCCCGTTTGGGAGATGAGGTAAACCCAGAACGAGAGAGCAGCGGTAGCCAGTTCTATATTGTATGGGGAAAGACCTACAAGCAGAATGAACTGAAGCAGATGGAAAAGCAGATGGGCATGCAGATGGAGCAGAATATCTTCAACCAGCTTGCCAAGGAGCATCATGATGAAATTATGAACTTCCGCCGCAACCGCGACCGTGAAGGCCTGATGAAACTCCAGGACGAACTGGTGGATGAAACCAAGAAGCGCTGCAAGGAGCAGGGCTATCCTAAGTTTACCGAGGAGCAGCAGAAGGCTTACACTGAAGTAGGCGGAACACCTTTCCTCGATAACCAATACACCGTTTTCGGTGAAGTGGAGGAAGGACTTGACATCGTAGAAAAGATTCAGAACTGCGAAACATTGCGTGGCGATCGCCCAAAAGAAGATGTTTCTATGCAGATTTCAGTCATCGAGGAATAAGAAATTTCCATAACGCTCCGCCGGACGGCAAATCCGGCGGAACGCCTAATAAAAACCTAAACAAATATTATATAAGTAATAACAACTATTCATTCGTATTACACTAAAAGACAAATCAATATGGAAAAATGAAAAGCAAAATGGTAAAGAGCATCAATGCTCTTAGCATTGGCAAGTTCTAACTACAGCTATGCTTCGTCATTTTTTTATTCCGCCTTCGTCATTCTATCAGCAATATACATACCTGCCAGAATGCAGCAGGCACCTGCCAGGAAGTAAGGAGTTATCTTTTCGTCTAATACCAGAGAGGCGAAAATCATTGTGGTGATAGGATTGAAATAAACCCAGTTGGTAGCTTTCACGGCTCCCAGCTTAGAGATACACCAGTTCCATGTAAGGAAACATATCATGGATGCCAAACAACCCAGGAACAAGAGATTACCCACCACCTGAGGCTTCATAAACACATCCCATGCCGGCCAACCAGGGATGATAAGATAATAAGGCAAGATGGTAAGCACACCATAGAAGAATACCTTGCGGGTAATAAAAGCTGCGCCATAATCGCCCGATACCGATTTCATCAGGAGCGAATAGACAGCCCAGCTCATACATGCCGTAAAAGCCAAGGCATCGCCTACAGGCGACAGATGCAGCACGAATCTGCCATTCAGCACCACGATAATCATACCTACAAAAGCAAGCAGAGAGCCCAACAGCTGTATCATGTTGATACGCGAAGAATGGCGATAAACCAGACGAACCAGCAAGGTAGCAAAGAGCGGACAGGAACATACGATGAGCGAAGTATTGGTTGTTGTGGTATAATTCATCGCCTCGTTCTCGCTCAGGAAATAGAGCGAACCGCCCGTTATACCCAGCATCGCCATTTTAAACTCATCCTTCCAGCTATCAGCAAACATCCGCTTATGATTTACCAGCAGCATCATAATGTATGCGATACTGAAACGGAGCGTAAAGATCTGTGCTGGCGAAAGTCCGTTCAGCATCAGCACCTTGGTAGATACAAAGGTGGTTCCCCAGATGGCTACGGTGACAAAAGCCACAAGATGATATAATAAATTACTATTATTCTGTTTCATTCTATTTTTCTGATTTTTGAAATTCAACTGCAAAATTATAACTTTTATTCGAAATGAGCAAATTGTAAGCAAGAAAAGCAGAAAAAGACAATAAAAAGCGAAATTGGAACAAAAGAAAAATGCGTTAAGAAAAGTTACATCAGCATTTTTCAGTGTTCACACTCTGCCACTTTTCATTCGCGCAGCAACGCATTTATTTTCCTAACTATCAGCGGTTTACAAAAGTCCCATTTTTACACCCATCCACTTTTCACTTATCACCCACCATTTTTTCATTATTTATTTAGTAATTTTGCAGATGAATGAGTATATACGCCTAAACGCACAAAAAAACGTGAGAGGCGGTGTGCAAAACAAACAACTGCAAGAAATAAACAAACCATAATAAATATTACTTATGAAACAGTTCATTTTATCATGTGTCCTGTCGGTTGCAGCCATCGCTCCGTGTCAGGCACAGCAGACTACCAGACAATTGCCAGTCTATCTCGACCAGACCAAGCCGGTAGAGCAGCGCATCGATGATGCCATCTCCCGCATGACGCTGGCAGAGAAGATACGCATCATCCATGCTCAGAGCAAGTTTTCATCAGCCGGTGTACCACGCTTGGGATTTCCTGACTTCTGGACGGATGACGGACCTCACGGAGTGCGTCCTGACGTATTGTGGGATGAGTGGGAACAGGCTGGTCAGACCAACGACTCCTGTGTAGCCTTCCCTGCCCTCACCTGTCTGGCCGCATCATGGAATCCGCAGATGAGCCGCATCTATGGCGAAGCATTGGGCGAAGAAGCCCTGTATCGCGGCAAGGACATGATTTTGGGTCCTGGCGTCAACATCTACCGCACGCCTCTCAACGGCCGCAACTTCGAGTATATGGGCGAAGATCCGTTCCTGGCAAGCATCATGGTAGTGCCGTATATCCAGGGATTGCAGTCTAAGGGCGTATCAGCCTGCGTAAAGCACTATTGCCTGAACAACGATGAGGAATACCGCCATCAGGTCAACGTAATCGTCAGCGACCGTGCTCTCCACGAAATCTATCTCCCTGCCTTCAAGGCGGCTGTTGAGAAGGGTAAGACATGGGGTATCATGGGAGCCTACAACCTATATAAGAATGAGCACAACTGCCACAACCAGTGGACCCTGAACAAGATTCTGAAGGGCGACTGGAAGTATGATGGTGTCGTGGTAAGCGACTGGGGCGGTGCCCACAACCTGGAGCAGTCTGTAAAGAACGGGCTGGATATGGAGTTCGGCACCTGGACAGACGGTCTTACGATGGGCGCTACCAATGCCTACGACAACTATTATCTCTCCATGCCTTACATGAAGGCCATACAGGAAGGCAAGTTCACCCAGAAGGAGCTGGACGATAAGGTGCGCCGCGTATTGCGCCTCTTCTATCGCACCACGATGAATCCGAACCGCCCTCATGGTTTCCTCTGCTCAGAGAGCCATTATGCAGCTGCCAGACAGATTGCTGAGGAAGGCATCGTATTGCTCCAGAACAGAAACAATGTGCTCCCAATCAACACCCAGAAGGCTAAGCGCGTACTGGTAGTGGGCGAGAATGCCATCAAGATGATGACCGTAGGCGGAGGCTCTTCTTCGCTCAAGGTACAGCGCGAGATTTCGCCTCTCGATGGTCTGAAGACGCGCTTGGGCAAGGACGGCATCGAGGTAGATTATGCCCGCGGATATGTGGGCGATGTAACGGGCAACTACAATGGCGTTACAACCGGCCAGAACCTGGAAGACAAGCGCAGCGAGGCTAAACTGATAGCCGAAGCTGTAGAGAAAGCCAAGACAGCCGACTATGTCATCATGTTTGGTGGTCTGAACAAGAGCGATTTCCAGGACTGCGAGGGTCACGACCGCAAGCATTATGAGTTGCCATACCATCAGGATAAGCTGATCGAGGCTTTGGCTAAGGCAAACAGAAACTTCGTTTATGTCAACATCTCGGGCAATGCGGTAGCTATGCCTTGGAAGGCTAAGGTTGCTGGCATCGTACAGGGCTGGTTCATCGGTTCGGAGAGTGGCGAAGCCCTTGCAAGCATCCTTACAGGCGATGCAAACCCTAGCGGCAAGTTGCCGTTTACATGGGTCAACTCGCTGAAGGAAACAGGTGCTCATGCACTCAATACCTATCCGGGAACCTGGCGTCAGGAAGGTGGAGCCAGCACGAAGGGCAACATCATTGATGAGGAATATAAGGAAGGCATCTATGTAGGTTACCGCTGGACCGATAAGGAGCGCATCAAGCCTACCTTTGCATTCGGTCACGGCTTGAGCTACACCCAGTTTGCCATCTCTAATCTCCGCAGCGACAAGGTGCAGATGAAGCAGGACGGCACAATCACCTTTACCGTAAACGTAAAGAATACCGGAAAGTGCGCCGGAGCTGAGACGGTTCAGCTCTACATCCACGATGTCAAGGCATCGGTAGACCGTCCTCAGAAGGAGCTAAAGGGATTCCAGAAGGTTTATCTCCAGCCAGGTGAGAGCAAGGATATCAGCATCACCATCAGCAAAGAGGCCCTCAGTTTCTACGATGAGGCATCTTCATCCTGGAAGGCTGAAGCCGGAAAGTTTGAGGCTCTTGTTGGTAATGCAGCCGATAACCTGAAGCTCAAGAAAGCCTTCGAGCTCTTTTAAAAAGAATGATTCGATTCTGAGAAATTGAACGGAGGGAAGAAATAAATATAACGCATAAAAGTTTGTTACGGTGAAACGCCGTAACAAACTTTTATTGTTTTTCCCTGCTTTTCATCCTATCGACAAGCTCGTAGAAACGGGGATTTTCAAAAATATCAATATCTTGATTATCAGACGATTAACCCACTTGACGTTGTAAAACACAACGTATGGGTACCTGAAGCATTTACTCCTAAGCTTTCACAAGTTTGCGCCATACGCCCTGAAAGGCTTATTTCATGCCAATCTGCTTCACACGCTGCTCGAACTCTTCCCTGTCACAGATGGCACTATTCTTGATTTTGGCGCGATAATTATAGATAGTGTTCACAGAATAGTGAAGGAACTCGGCAATCTTAGAACTGTCCTCGATGCCCAGACGGATAAGGGCAAAGATACGGAGGGTGGTAGAAAGACGGCTGTCATCTTCGAGCACGATACGCTCTTCAGGCTTCAAGAGGGCATTGAACTCCTCAACAAAGTCAGGGAAGAGCTTCAGGAAGGCGGAATCGAAATACTCATACAGCTCGCCCATGTAAGCCTCGCCAGCCTGCATCTGCTCCAGCAACTTGTTGAGTTCTCTTGCCTTCACCAGTTTCACTACTCGCTTGCGCATGGTCTCTATCTTGTCGACATAGATGGCACAAAGGCGCAGGAATCGACCAATATATACTTCCTTCATCTTGTTACTCTCGTTGAGTGACTGGTTCATCTCGTTGAGCGACTGGTTCATCTCGTTAAGACGCTCATTTGCCAACTGCAAGGCATGGTTGGTTTCCTTCAGCTTATGATGGGCCACAGCAATGCGCTTTCGCTGCTTGTTGACATAGTAGAGCAAGAGCATAACCACAAAGAGAAGCAAGGCTGAACACGCTACCATGAGCCGCAGATGCTGGTTGCCCGAAGAAAGTTCTTTCTGATATCCCTCCTCAATCTGCGTGAGCACAGGCATGATCTGGCGGCTGCGGATAGGCGTATTGAAAACGGTAGCCGACTTCCAGGCAAACTTGATATACTCGTGAGAGCGCTTCTGCTCGCCCAGTTCGGCGTTGAGCAGATTGGCAACTTCCCAGAGAGAACCCTGGTCCATCACAGCCAACTGGACATCGCAGATAGCAGAACGCAAGAGGCAGCGGAGGAACTGTTCTTTATCACCAAACTGATTGTAGGTCAAGCCGCGATAAAACTGAACGATGGCATACTGATGGGTGCCCGGTTTCGTCATCGCCAGCCGCTTATCGCTCAATCGCAAAGCCTCCTTCATATTGCCTGCATCGCGTGCCCTCACCTCCTGCATCTGCAGATAAAGGTCATCATCATGGCTGAATGTGCTGTCTATTGCAGCCTGATAGGCATTATGCTTGCCGGCATAATATTTCTTCAAGGAAGGAACGTTGGAATAATATGCCATCTCGCCATACAGGTGCTGGCAAGCCCAGAGGTAGTTGCGTTTGCCCTCAGCATCAAGATCAGCGATATTGACAGACTTCAGCAGGTCGTACGATTCGGCATAATCGCCCGTGGTAGATTCCTGGAAAGCAAGCAGCGCCTTGGCATTCCCCACCTTCTTTTTATCGCCCATTCTGAAGGCAAGTTCCATACACTGGTTGATGTATTTCAGCGCCATGTCGTTCTTGTAGGAGCGGTATTCCTCAAAGAGCGCAAAACAGGCATCATACTTACTGCTTAGGCGCCTGGCGGTCTTCAGTTTCTGCTCCCAATCGCGAATTCGGGCTTCACGTACCTTCACATAATCAGCCGAATGGGCAATGGCGTTGTCCAGACTCTGAAAAAGCTGCTCTATATTATCTGTTGTTTTTGCTACAAGAGAAAGAGGCATCAAGACAAAGAGCAGGAAGAAGAATGCCTTTCCCCATAATTCATTTACGCGATACATCAACTTGATTCCGTTTAAGATTGATTTATTTTCATGAGGTTTCATGTGCAAAAGTAATAAAAAAATCGGAAACGACAAATCAAATATAGAAGAAATATAGATTTCTTCGCATTTTTCGTCTATACCGCATTCACTTTTTATATATCCTCCATTTTTCTTATCCATCTCATTATCAGACATATTTTTATCTAAAAAAGAAAAATTCATCCACATTTTAACATTCGTATCGCGCATCGTATCATCTTTTTTATTATCTTTGCAAGGTCTTAATAGAAGATAAACTTTATAAAATAACAATTAACATAATAAACAATGAGAACAGCACTTTTATCACTCACATTTCTTTTGGCTGGTTCTATGGCAGCACCTGCTTTCGCCCATACAGCAGCCCCTAAGAAAAAAGTAACTGCCACAACCAAGAAAGGCAAGATTCTACCCATGAAGGAGTATATCGACCAACTGATGGCGAAGATGACGCTACAGGAGAAGATAGGTCAGCTGAACCTGATGGTAGCTGGCGACATCACCACCGGCGGTGCACTTGAGACTCAGGTAGGCAGCGATATCGCCCAGGGCAACATGGGCGGAGTTTTCAACATCAAAGGGCTCGACAAGATCAAGGCTCTGCAGGAAATCGCCATCAAGAACAGCCGTCTGGGCATCCCGCTGCTTGTAGGTATGGACGTGATTCATGGTTACGAAACGATGTTCCCTATCCCTCTCGCCCTCTCCTGCTCATGGGATACCGAGGCGATGAAGAAGGTAGGCGAAGTATCGGCCAAGGAAGCAAGTGCCGACGGCATCAACTGGACATTCTCTCCTATGGTAGACATTGCACTCGATGCCCGCTGGGGACGAATCAGCGAAGGAAATGGCGAGGATCCTTATCTGAGCGGCGTGATGGGAGCAGCGATGACTCAGGGCTACCAGGGCGTGGATATGCGCACAGAAGAGATTCTGAGAGCCAACCGCATCATGGCCTGCCTGAAGCATTTTGCCCTATACGGAGGCGTTGAGAGCGGAAAGGAATATAACACGGTAGATATGAGCCGTATGCGAATGATAAACCAGTATCTTCCACCTTACGAGGCAGTGGTGAAGGCTGGCGTAGGCAGCGTGATGTCTTCATTCAATCTCATCGACTACATACCTGCTACAGCCAACAAATGGATGATGACCGATGTCTTGAGAAAGCAGTGGGGATTCACCGGTTTCGTAGTTACCGATTACGCTTCTATCGCCGAGATTCTGCAGCACGGAACGGCAAAAGACATCAAGGAGGCTTCAGAACAGGCACTGAAGGCGGGTACCGATATGGACATGTGCTCCAACGCCTTCGTAAAGCATCTGGCTAAGAGCATAGCTGAAGGAAAGGTGAGCGAGGAGGATGTGAACATCGCCTGCCGCCGCATTCTGGAAGCGAAATATAAACTGGGCCTGTTCAGCGACCCTTACCGCTACTGCAACACCAAGCGCAGCAAGAGCGAGATTTATACCGCAGAGAACCGTCAGGCAGCCCGCGATGTAGCAGCAGAGACCTTCGTGCTCCTGAAGAACGAAGGCAATATCCTGCCACTGAAAAAGGAAGGAAAGATAGCCCTGATAGGTCCGCTTGCCGACACCCGAAACAACATAGCCGGCACATGGAGCGTGGCTCAGGAACCATCTAAATATACCACCATCAAGGAGGCAATGGAGCATGCACTTGCCGGAAAAGCCACCTTATTATATGTCCAGGGAAGCAATATCTGGCGCAATAAGGAACTGCAGCAAAACGGCGAATCCGGTAAACCGATCAACTGGGGCAACGAGGCTGAGATGAAGGCTGAAGCGCTAAAGATAGCCAAAGAGGCCGACGTGATAGTATGTGCTATGGGCGAAAGTGCCGAGATGAGCGGCGAATGCGGTAGCCGTACCAACCTGGAGATGCCGGACGTACAGCGCGAACTGCTTGCCGAACTTCTGAAGACGGGCAAGCCAGTAGTGCTCCTCAACTTTGCAGGCCGTCCTACGGTTCTTACTTGGGAGAAAGCCCATGTACCAGCCATCATGAATGTATGGTTTGGAGGTTCAGAGATGGGCGATGCACTCTGCGATGTCATCTTTGGCGACAAATCGCCATCGGGTAAGCTCACCACTTCGATGCCTAAGACTACCGGTCAGGAGCCTCTCTACTACAACCATCAGAACACCGGCCGCCCTGTAGCAGACGATAATGAGAAGTTTGCCAAGTTTGCCAGCAACTGTCTGGATGTAAGCAATGGTCCGCTCTATCCTTTCGGTTACGGTTTGAGCTACACCTACTTTTCATACAGCAACTTCCGCCTGAGCAGCCAGGAGGCCGGCATCAGCAATGAGGAGGCTACCGAATGGCAGGATGGCAAGAAGATTACAGCTAGCGTCACCGTTAAGAACAACGGCTCCCGTGATGCCGACGAGATTGTGCAGCTCTACATCCGTGACATGGTAGCCAGCATCTCCCGCCCTGTAAAGGAACTGAAAGGCTTCCAGCGCATCCATCTGGCAGTAGGTGAAAGCAAGGAGGTAAGCTTTGATATCACCCCTGATATGCTCAAGTTCTACAACGCAGATCTGAAGCACGTGATAGAACCTGGCGACTTCCAGATTATGATAGGAACCAACAGCAAGGATGTAAAGACTTTGAAACTGAACGTGAAATAAACAAGAAAAATCGCCCTGTAAAGAGCAAAGCATAGCTTGAAAGATGCTTTACTTCTTACAGGGCGATTATCATCTACTGAGCCCACTCCAACAGAAGGCTCAGTTATGGATTCTATCCTTCAGGATTACTTAGTCATCTCGAAACCTACACGCATACCATCGTAATTATTAGCGATAGTACCGATAGCGCTGAGGGTAGAACTGCCCTTGAGGGCACCCATGGTCTTGATGAGGTTGAGCAACTTTGTCTGGTCGAAGAGCAGGCTGATGCCGTTGGTAGTCTTCGTAGCATAGCCCGACATACTCAAGAGCAAGCCCTTCATCTGAATGGCATGAGTCTTCTCATCAAAAGTATAATTGCCCTGCCATGACTTGCCGTCAATCTCGGCTGCGAAAGTTCCATCAGTTTTGAAGGTGAAATAGGTATTTGAGCCGCTGAAACCAAACTTGCTGTAATACTCACCCAACTTCTCCTCTACCTTGTTGGCAGCAATCTCACCGCCAGCCTTTGCCAGGAGATTCTCAGAGGTAAAGGCGCATCCCGGCTTGCTGTACTTCCAGGTATGGGCACAGAGATCCTGCTTGCTGAAGGTACCTGAACCGATTACATTATTCAGAATGCCATTGATAATACTGCTACCTGCAGAACTGCTGCTGTTAGAGTTTCCACCCAGTACAGCACCCAAGATACCTGCAACGGCTGAGCCTGCATTGCTGGTTGCACTGGTAGATGTAGCGGTATTGCTGGTTGTTGCTGCAGTTGTTGTTGCTGTCGCAGCTGTTGTGTTAGATGCAGCAGAAGTTGTTTTCTTTGTAGAAGTCTTCTTGGTCGTAGTCTTCTTTGAAGTCTTCTTAGAAGTTTTCTTTGTTGTCTTCTTAGTCGTTTTCTTTACCGGCATCATCTCAGACATTGAGGCATTGAGCGCTGCCTCGTTCATAGCGCTTGCGTTGCTGCCAGCTGTGCATGCGAGCACGAGGGCAGCCAAAAGAAATACCTTTTTCATTGCTTTCTATATATTTATTTTTATCACTCTTATTTATATATACCCAATACTTCCTATTGTTCTTTCGGGTGCAAAGTTCGCAAAAAAATCGGAAATACGATAAGAAAAATCCCTATTTCGCGGTATGAATCTCCCTAAAAACTCATCATTTCTGCTCTTTCTACGTTATTATAGACGAATACTATGACAATTCGTTTAAAAGACTATGAAAAAATCGTTCAGGAAATGATAATTATCGGTCTAAAGGAGGGGAAACTGTTCAATCGTTTGCACTTTTTTTTGACATACATCAAAAAATAACGAATAAAACACGTATTTTCATGCATTTTATACCTAGAAATAGGTAGAAACCCCTATCTTTGCAAGCGGTTAACAAATATCAATAGGTTATGAATGATTTAATTAAGGTAAATTCAGAAAATCAGAATCAGGCTATCGATAGATGCCAACAGATTCTTCAGGATCGCCGTGAGGCTCTTGCCTCTAAGGCAAAGAGAAGAGGTTAATACTCTTCGGAAACATGACGTAAAGGAGGAAAGATGATGCTCTTATACAATATAAGGACGCATCCTTTCTTTTTAAAGAGAGATTTTTCGAAACGACTCTTAAATGATGAGTTTCAAAAATTTTGGGAAAAGAAAAAAACGTAAAAATCCCGTTGTCAGCCATCTGGCTTGTACAACGGGATTTTTTCGTTTATTATATCAAGTCCGAGATTTTACTTCTCGTTCTTCACTGCCTTCATGATGATCTCGAAATGATTACCACTCTTCAAGATGACATTCTTCAGGAAGTCTGAAATCTCAGATGCCTTCAGCTTCTTCACCATCTCCTTGTAATCGCTATGAGTATCAACACCCATACGCTCGTATGTGCTCAACGCACCAAGCCAATAACCGTTAGACTTCTCGCTAACAGCAGCCTGCTTCAGGAGAATCTCCTTTACCTTCTGAAGGTCTTCTGCATTTGGCTGGGCTACGGTCTCTTCCATACCCTTGAAGAAGTAAGGAATAGCGATATCCGACTTCTCTGGGTTCAACTGAGCCACGGCTGAAATAGAGATGGCAGCCTTGTTATCATAATCGCGAAGCAAACCATAGTTTGCACCTGCATGATAAGCAGCACTGAGTTCCTCACGGATAGTACGCAAATACTTCATCTCCAAAAGGCGGGCTGAAACATCAGCAAGAACCATATACTGCAAGGTGAATGGAGCCTTGGTATACCAGATCTCTGTTGCCTGGTTCTGTGGATTCTCCATTGCCTTGGTAAAGACATTGCTTACCTTACCCTTAGCATAAGGAATCTGCTTGTTCTTCAGCTTGAAGCCATTGTTTGGCAGACTGGCGATATACTGCTCGATGAGTGGGAGGAGAGTCTTCTCATCATAGTTACCTACGAAATAGAAGGTGAAGTCCTTGGCATTGCCGTAGAACTGCTTACCAATCTCCAGGATACGGTCGTAGTTGATATCCTTTATATCGCTTGCCTCTGGCACACGGGCAAGTTTGCTACCCAAATAGAGGGTGCTCTGAACAGAATCCTGATATACGAGGCTTGGGTTGTTGCTCTTGTTGGCAAGAACAGTAGCCATCATGCTCTTCATATTGTCGAAGCTCTTCTGGTCCTTGCTTACTGCGGTCATCTTGAGATAGATGAGCTGCATCAGGGTTTCAATGTCCTTAGGAGTAGAATTACCCTTCAAACCATGATTGAAAGGACTCAAGCTGAACGAAACGCCAGCCTGCTTACCAGCCAAAGCCTTATCAAGCTCATTGCTTGAGAAATCGCCAAGCCCACTAGCATCGAGCACATCTGCTGCAAATGCAGCATTCAGGAAGTCTTCCTTGCCGAAAGTAGAATAACCCACATTGGCTGAAGCTGCGAAAGCAATCTCATTGTCCTTGAAATCAGTCTTCTTCAATACCACCTTAGCGCCATTAGAAAGAGTCAACTCCTTGAAGCCCAACTTCTTGTTCTCAACAGTCTTCTTAATCTTACCAGCCTTAGGAGCCTGAGCGATGAGAGGTTCCTGCTTAACATTATCCACATAAGCCTCGAGCTTTTCAGCACGTACCTGCTTTACGATGGCAGCAAGTTCCTGCTCGGTAGGATAAACGGCACCAGCCTGCTCGCGCATCATTACCAATGATACAAGGTTGGTATCGCTCTGGCAAACCAACTGCTTGGCATAGCTGTTGATAACCTCAAGAGGCAAGTTTGGAACTACCATCTTCCAGATCTGGCTCTCCTCTTCTACTGACGGAATAGGCTCGTTAGAAGTGAAGTTATCCACATACTGGGTGGTAAACTGCTCGTTCTTCATCTTATCCTTGTTGGCAAGCGCCTTGTCAACCTGGCTCATGAATTCATCCTTGGCACGCTGATACTCAGTAGCTGTGAAACCGAACTCATGCATACGCTGTGCCTCGCGGAGAACAGCAGCATAAGCCTCCTTAATCTTTCCTGGCTTAGCTACACCGGTAAGGGTGAAAGCATCCTTTGTGCTTGAAATCAGGTATGAACCATCACCGGCACTTGCCTGGAGATATGGACAGTCTGGCTCCAATGCCTTCTCAGCATAACGGGCAGCAATCATAGAAGAAATCACGTTATCCATGTATCCCTTCAGGAGATAGCTCATATTGCTCTTCAGAGAATCTGGCACAGCATTGTGCTTCATATAAACCTGGAAGAGATCAACCTGCTGCTCCTTATCCTTGTCGATAACATAGATGGCAGAATCATTATCAGATACTTCTACCTTCTCTATCTTAGCGGCATTCTTAGGTACCTTGATACCTGAGAAGAGTTCCTTAATCTTAGCTTCGATATGATTTACATCTACATCACCTACGATGATAATAGCCTGATTGTCTGGGCGATACCATTTACGGTAGTAAGCACGGAGAGTTTCTGGCTTACAACCATCGATAACGCTCATCAAACCGATAGGGAAACGGTAGCCATACTTTTCGCCCTGATAGAGCTTAGGAAGTGAACGCTCTATCATGCGCTGCTGACCTACGATACGCATACGGTACTCATTGTGTACCACATCGCGCTCGTCATTGATGGCTTCCTTGGTAAGAGAGATACCGTTGCTCCAATCCTTGAGGATGAGCATGCATGAATCTACGGCTGTAGGGCGGGTAGTAGGTACATCGGTGAAGTAATATACGGTTTTCTCTACGCTGGTATAGGCATTGAGATTTCTACCATACTCCACGCCGATGCTCTGCAGGTAATCCTGGAGGGAATTACCTTTGAAGTGATCGGTACCGTTGAAGGCGAGGTGCTCGAGGAGGTGAGCCAAACCGCGCTGGTCATCATTCTCATTGATAGAACCCACTTTCTGTGCGATGTAGAAACTGGCTACATGCTCAGGATAACTGTTGTGACGAATGTAGTAAGTCAATCCATTATCAAGACGACCTATCTTCACATTCTTGTCTACCGGAATAGCTGGCATCTGCTGTGCCATCGCTGTACCTGCAGAAAGGAACAGCACAACTGCTGCAAAAATCTTTCTTAGTTTCATCTGATTTTAATTATTTATATATTTATTGTTTTCTATATCATTCTTTCTATATACCTTATTATATATATCATGCTACTTAACAAGTTCACCTATATATAACGACAAAACCTGCGACATGGTTACCATCTGCGATGCAAAATTAAGAAAAATAGAAAAGATTTGCAAACATTTTAGAGAATATCTTCGCGATGTATGCAAATCTTAACCTAAAACTAACATTGGAGGCAGAAAACCAATCCTAAACTACATGAAAACTCTTCATCCATGAACCTCTGAAGAGGCGGATAAGAAAGAGGATTCCCCTGAATGTGAGTTCGGTAGCCATCGCTATCCATACTCCCTCCAAGCCATAGCTCTTGGAAAGCGCATAAGCCAGAGTGAGGCGCACCAGCCACATGGTACCGAGATTGATCATCGCCGGTTTCCGGGTATCGCCCGCTCCTACACAAACACAATAGGTCACGATGCTGGCTGCAAAGAATGGTTCAGCAAAAGCCTCGATGCGCAAACAGATGGTACCCATCTCACGGATGCTTTCTACCGGAGAAAGAACGCCAATCATCTCAGGAGCAAAGACATACATCACCACTCCCATCACAGCCATCACAGCCATTCCCAGTCCTACTGTCATATAGGCAAAATTCTTGCACAAACCTACTCGCCCTGCTCCATGCGTCTGTCCCACCAGAGTGGTAGCCGCATCACCAATTCCATAACCCGGCATATAGCAAAGACTCTCTGCCGTAATAGCAAAAGAATGGGAAGCAATGGCTATATTGCCAAGAGGTGCCACAATCATGGTACTCACTATCTGCGCCCCACTCATCAATATGTTCTGTATGGCTATCGGAATGCTTATTTTACAGGCATTATGAACATACGACCTGACCCAACGGAAACGGACATGGTCCTGACGGAGATTCAGTATCTTATTCTTGAAACCTGCAAGATAAAGATTAGGCAGAGAGATACAGACATAAGCCATCGCCGTTCCTAAGGCTGCCCCCACAACACCCAACTTCAGGATATAGATAAACAGGTAATTGAATATCACATCGCAGATGCAGATCAATACAGCCATCACACTAGGTGTATGCATATTGCCCGCAGATTTCAGCATCATCTCGGATATATGATAAAGGAAAACGAATGGAAGTACCAGACCGTATATCAGAAAATAGCGAGAGGAATTGGTGGCAATATCAGCACCTCCACCCAGCCAATAAGGCAGATAACCATGAATGCCGACACAGAGAAGAGAAACAAAAATGCTGAACGCCACACCGCAAATCAGCGCATGACGAAACACCTGACGGGCATTTGCAAAATCATTGGCTCCGATAAAATGAGCCACCTGTACTGAAAAGCCAGTAGCCGCTGCACTGAGCAAGCTACCTATAAGCCAGGTAGTTGACTCAATCAATCCGATACTGGCAGAAGCCTCAGCTCCCAGATGACCCACCATAGAAGCATCGATGAAGAACATCATCACCGTAGAAATCTGAGCCAGCATAGAAGGTATACTCAACCCTACAATAAGATTGAGTTTCTCGCGCCGATCCATCTCCCTACCCAGGCGAATCGACTCCATCAAATAATCTGTCTTCTTGCTATAAAGCATAAATTAATTTCTCGTATATCGCTCATACAAAAAAATATGTGCATATATCATTTCAAACATATGCACATACTTTTCTCTAAATCTTTATTCTTATTATTTAGTAATCCACTTCTTGCCAGAAGCTCTCTTATAACTCTTGAGCACCATCTCAAAACGGAGCATTGAATAGCCTTGGATTGAAGAATTACCACTCTCGCCATAAGCCAACTGGTATGGAATGAACACCTGCCAATGGTCGCCCGGATGCATCTTGAGCAATGCGGTGGTAAAGCCATCGATAAATCCACCGGCCACACTACGGGTAGGATTAGCTGTAGTTGCATCAAAAGTACCCGTAAAACTCTGGTCGAAGACGTAACCTTCCTTATAATTATCAGTAGGAATGAAACGGCCACGATAGCTCACCTGTACCGAATCGGTAAGGATTGGAGAAGTTTTACCCTCTCCCTTCTTCAGAACATGAACGATGATATTATCGCAATCCTTATAAGTAAGGGTCACTAAATTACCATTCTGATCTTTGTTCGGAGTCTGTTTTTCGAACGTCCAGTTCTTATAAACGTACCAGCCGTTAGCTTCGCCCATCTTCCTGGCATAAGCCAATGTATCGGCAAAAGCCTGCTCGTTACGCTCCTTCCAGTTGGCATATTCCGAGACAGTATCATCATCTTCGCTACATGATGACAGTGTGATCACTGCCATCATGAGGAAGAAGAAATATTTCAAACTCTTAAGATTCATCTAAATGTATTTGATTAATTAGAAGTTCTTGATTTCCTTGCCAAGCTTCTTCAATACGCTAGTGATGCTTACGCGCTCCTCGATGATGCTGCGAAGATCTGAGATAGCTACGCGCTCCTGCTCCATGGTATCACGATAACGCAGAGTTACCTTATGATCGTTTGGAGTCTCGTGGTCTACGGTGATACAGAATGGAGTACCGATAGCATCCTGACGGCGATAACGCTTACCGATAGAATCCTTAGGATCGCCATAGTGAGTATTGAAGTGGAACTTCAGTTCGTCAACGATTTCGTGAGCCAACTCTGGCAAACCATACTTCTTATCCAATGGGAACACAGCACACTTAACAGGTGCCAAAGCCTCAGGCAAACGCAAGACAACACGTGTCTCACCATTCTCCAGCTTCTCCTCGCAGTAAGAGTGGCACATTACGCTGAGGAACATACGGTCTACACCGATAGATGTCTCTACATCGTAAGGTACATAGCTCTCGTTCTTCTCTGGATCGAAGTACTTGATAGAACGGCCGCTGTACTTCTCGTGCTGAGAGAGGTCGAAATTGGTACGGCTGTGGATACCCTCTACCTCCTTGAAACCGAATGGCATCTTAAACTCGATGTCGGTAGCAGCATTGGCATAGTGAGCCAGCTTCTCGTGATCGTGGTAACGGTAGTTCTCATTACCCATACCGAGAGCCTCGTGCCAAGCCAGACGAACCTTCTTCCAATACTCAAACCACTTCATCTCAGTACCAGGCTGGCAGAAGAACTGCATCTCCATCTGCTCGAACTCACGCATACGGAATACGAACTGGCGGGCAACAACCTCGTTACGGAAAGCCTTACCAATCTGGCAGATACCAAATGGCAACTTCATACGGCCGGTCTTCTGAACGCTCAGATAATCTACGAAGATACCCTGAGCTGTCTCAGGACGGAGATATACCTTGCTTGTAGCATCGCTGGCAGCACCCATCTGGG
>OLYN01000821.1_pt1 | contig 16846 bp, 18 predicted proteins | sample 1674231 | NCBI WGS metagenome assembly OLYN01 (sample SAMEA103958153, study PRJEB25191) | human gut metagenome
TTCAGAGTAAAGGAGCGAAAAAATAATGCTTAGAACTTATCAGCCTAAGAAACGCCATCGCAAGATGGAACACGGTTTCAGAAAAAGAATGGCCACCAAAAACGGCAGAAAAGTGCTTGCAAGACGCCGCGCTAAGGGCAGAAAGCAGTTATCTTATTAAAAGGTAAGCATTTTGAAAAATACGGTAACACTAAATCGTAACTGTGATTTCCGACGCCTCTACGGCAGAGGAAAGGTTTATACGGATCCTGCACTGGTTATTTATTTATTAAAAAACCGTGCGGGAATTTGTCGTATAGGTATAACCGTAAGCAAAAAGACCGGCAACGCCGTACAGAGAAATCGCTCAAAGAGGATAATCAGAGCGGCGTATTCGGCTGTTGAAGAAAGTATTTGCGGAAATTGGGATTTTGTTTTTGTTGCGCGAGGCAAAACAAAATACCTGAAAAGTACCGATATTCAAAAAGTCTTGACAGAACAACTCCTAAAAGCGGGAGCCATAAAGAAATGAAAGAGCTTGCAATTAAAATGATAAGATTTTATCAGCGTAAGATCTCCCCGCTTTTTCCGCCGAGATGCAGATATTACCCGACCTGCTCGCAATATGCCGTTACGGCTATTGAGAGATTCGGTATCATTCGCGGCGGTTTACTCGCAGTATGGCGTCTTTTAAGGTGCAATCCTCTGTTTCCGGGAGGACTTGACCCTGTTCCCGAAAAACGAAATAAGAAAAAGGGCTAAGTTTGATTAAGCTTTTACTCCCTTCGGAGGAATTTAATGAACACAAGTAAAATATATGAAATTCTCGGAATTCCTTTCGGCTTTGTGATTTCCCTGTTCTATGCCATGACGGACAACTATCTTCTCTCGATAGTTTGCCTTATGATCATAGTAAAGCTGTGCCTTCTTCCCTCTTCCGTAAAGCAGCAAAAGGCTCAGGCTAAGCAGGCAAGGCTTCAGCCGAAGCTCAGACGTATTCAGAAAAAATACGAGGGCAATCAGCAGAAAATTCAGGAGGAAACACAAAACCTGTACAGCCGCGAGGGCTTTAGCGCCATGGGCGGCGGCTGTATGCCGATGATTATACAGCTTATAGTTATGACCGGTCTTTTCCAGGTCAACTATCACCCCTTCTCAATGGTTCTGAATATCAGAGGCGATGTGCTCTCTTCAATTAAAGAAGCCGTTATGCCCTTGCTCACCGAGACGGAGGCAAAGGGTGCTTCGTTCAGAATAGAGCTTTATGCTCTTCAGCATTGGAGCGACATTCGTAATTCCGTTGCCGGTCTTACTCCCGAGATGATATCAAAGGTTGATTTATTCTTACAGAGATTTACCGTTTTCGGACTTGACCTTTCGCACACTCCGAATTTCAGGGTATTTGACGTTTATTGGGCAATACCGATTATAACCGGCGTTTTGTCGCTTGCCATGAGCGTTTATTCCCTTATTCGTCAGAAAAAATTAAACCCGGAAATGTCAAAAAATCCGACAATGGGTTGCATGATGCTTTTCACACCTGCCATGCAGATTTACTTTGCATTCCTTTTCCCGACTGTTGTCGGCATATATGTAATTATGTCTACCGTTGTTTCCTTTGCGCAGATGGTGGTTCTCAATATAACCCACAGTCCGCAGAAGGTTCTCGCAAAGCTAATGGTTGAGGAAACCGTTGAGCGACGCTCAAAAGAGGCTAATATCAAAAAAATAGCCGAGATGAAATCTTAAAAAAGAATGGTGTATATAAATGATTAAAGAATCGGTAAAATCCGCGTCCACCATAGAGGACGCTAAGGCCGCCGCCCTTTTGGAGCTCGGTCTTACAGAGGACGACGTATATAATATAGAAGTTTTACAGATGCCGCAGAAAAAGACATTCGGTATTTTCGGCGGAAAGCCTGCCGAGGTAAAGGTTTGGGTTGACGTTCCCGAGAAAAAGGAAAAACCCGTTTCCGAAAAGAATACGTATAAAAAACCCGCTTCGGCTCCCAAAAAGGTCGAAGACAGAAAAAAGGAAGCCAAAAAGGAAAACACCCGTAAGGTCGAAAAAGAAGAAAAGACCGAAGAGGAGAAAAAGGCTTCTTTGAAGGAGACAAACGAGTACGAAAAAACCGCTTCTTATATAGCGGAAATCGTCAAGGGTCTCGGACTTCCCGAATGCAGCGTTAAAACCTTTGCAGACGACGAGGAAATTGTTTTTGAGCTTGACTGCGGCGATGATTACGGCATAGTAATAGGCAGACGCGGCGAGACTCTCGACGCTATACAGTACCTTGCAAGAATGGTTGCAAACCGTGGTGTTTCGGGCTATAAGCGCGTTTCCATAAACATAGGCAATTACCGTGAAAAGCGCAAGGGTGCTCTTGTTTCTCTTGCCAAAAAGGACGCTGCAAGAGCCGTTCGCACAGGCAGAAACATAACCCTTGAGCCGATGAACCCCTATGAGCGCAGAATTATTCATACTGCCGTTCAGGAGGTTGAGGGTGCAACCTCGTTCTCGGTAGGGCAGGACCTTGACCGCAGAGTTGTAATTGCTCCCGAAAACGGCGGCAAGGGCAGCTACGGCGACAGAAATTATCGCAGAGGCCGCGGCGGAAGAAATGACCGCAGACCCAAGCGCGAGCCCTATGTTCCGCAGGTTGCTCCGGACCGCGAACAGAAGAACGACGCTGCAGGCGTTTCGGTTTACGGAAAAATCGAAATTAAGAAAAATACAGAGGAATAATTCTGAGTTTTCTTCATTATCGAAAGAGTTTTAGACATTTGAACCGCATTTTTGTCGAAAACTTCGTTAACGAAACAAATAATCAGATTTTAAGAGCACCGGATATGCGGACAGCATGTTTCGGTGCTTTTGCTTTTTAAAATATCAAAGCCGAGCTTTAAGAAATATTTTATTTTAAAGGCGGCGCGGCGGGCAGGATTTTTTGCCGGTTCGCAGAAAATACAAAGCCAAACAGATAAAAGTGGTGATTTTATGAGTACAATCGCGGCTATTTCAACAGGTCTTGCCGCAGGAGGCATAGGAATAGTCAGAATTTCGGGCGAAAATGCCCTGAATGTAGCCGATAGCATCTTCAAAACCGTACAAGGTATCGAATTAAAAAAACTGAGCGGCTACAAAGCGGCGTTCGGAAGGGTATTTTTTGACGGAAAACCCATTGACGAGGCCGTTGCGCTCGTATTCAGAGCACCGAAAAGCTATACGGGCGAGGACGTTGTGGAAATTTCCTGCCACGGCGGCCTTTACATAACAAAGCAGGTTTTAAGAGCGGCACTCAAAAACGGCGCGGTTCCTGCGGAGCCGGGAGAATTTACAAAGCGTGCGTTCTTAAACGGAAAGACCGACCTCACAAAAGCAGAGGCCGTTATGGGTATTATTTCGGCTCACGGCAAGGAGGCGGGCGAAGCCGCTTTTTCGGCACTTGAGGGCGCCCTTTACAAAGAAATACACAAGATTACCGATGTCCTTTTAAAGATAAATGCGGCCCTTGCGGCGTGGGTGGATTACCCCGACGACGAAATCGAGGACCTCACAGACGAGAGCATTTTAGAAGCAGTTACCTCGTCAAAAGCAGCTCTTAAAGAACTTTTAAACCGTTTTGACGCAGGTCAGGCGATAACCGAGGGAACCGAAACGGCGATAGTCGGCAGACCGAACGTCGGCAAATCAACCCTTATGAATATGCTTACGGGAACCGAAAAATCCATAGTAACGTCGGTTGCCGGCACAACGCGCGACATAGTTGAGGAAACCGTTACGATAGGCAACGTTACGCTTCGTCTCGCGGATACGGCAGGTCTGCGCGAAACAGATGACACCGTTGAGAGCATAGGAGTTGAGCGAGCCAAAAGAAAAATCGCCGCTGCAAAGCTTATCATTGCCGTGTTTGACTCGTCCTGTGCGCTCTCCGATGAAGACAGGGAAATTTTCGATTTGTGCTCCGGCAAAAGCTGTCTCGCCGTTATAAACAAGACGGATTTGGAGCCGAAAATCGACGAAGATGAAATAAAACGCAACTTCGAAAATGTAGTTTATATATCCGCAAAGGATAATTCGGGACTCGATTTACTTCGTGAAACAATCGAAAAAATACTCGGAACGGCAAATTTCGACACGACCGCGGCTCTTTTGATGAACGAAAGACAGCTGTCCTGCTGCGAAAAGGCTTATTCGGCACTCTGTGAGGCGGAAAATGCCGAGAAAACAGGCGTTACAAGAGACGCAATTCAAGTCTGCATAGACTCCGCAATAGAAAATCTTATGGTTTTGACAGGCGAAAAAGCCACCGAAAGCGTGGTAAACGAGATTTTTTCGCAATTCTGTGTAGGCAAGTGACGGAGATAAATTATGGAATATTTTGCAAAAGAATATGATGTTGCCGTTATAGGCGCCGGTCACGCCGGTATCGAGGCAGGTCTTGCCTCGGCTCGGCTCGGTTCAAAAACAATAGTTTTTACCATTAACCTTGATTGGATAGGCAATATGCCGTGCAATCCGTCGATAGGCGGCACTTCAAAGGGTCATCTTGTAAGAGAAATAGATGCTCTCGGCGGCGAAATGGGCAAAGCTGCCGATAAAAACGAGATACAGTCGCGTATGCTCAACCGCGGAAAAGGTCCGGCTGTTCATTCGCTGCGCGCGCAGATTGACCGCAGGGAGTATTCAAAATATATGAAGCACGTATTGGAGCTTCAGGAAAACCTTGACGTTAAGCAGGCGGAAATAGTCGATTTGTCACGCGGCAAGGACGGCCTTTGGAGATTAAAGACGCGACTTGAGGCAATTTACAGCGCAAAGTGTGTTGTTCTTGCGACAGGAACATTTTTGGGCGGCAGAGTTTACATAGGCGACGTCTCCTACGAGAGCGGCCCCGACGGAATGTTCCCGGCAAATGAGCTTTCAAAGGCACTTTATAATATGAAAATTCCGCTCAGACGGTTTAAAACGGGCACTCCGTCGCGTGTAAATCGACGCAGCGTGGATTTTTCGGTGCTTGAAAAGCAGGAGGGCGACGAAACAACAACTCCGTTTTCGTTTGACACCGACACTCCGCCCGTAAACAAGGCGGCTTGCTATATAGCGTATACAAATGACGAAACAAAAAAGGTTATCCTCGATAACATACAGTATTCGCCCCTTTACAGCGGAAAAATTCACGGCGTGGGGCCGCGCTATTGCCCGAGCTTTGAAGACAAAATTATGCACTTCCCCGATAAAAAACGCCATCAGCTTTTTGTTGAGCCGTGCGGACTCGATACGGAGGAATTGTATTTGCAGGGAATGTCCTCGTCACTCCCCGAGGCGGTACAGCTGAAGTTTTTGAGAACGATAAAGGGACTTGAGCACGTTGAGGTTATGAGAACCGCGTATGCTATTGAATATGACTGCGTGGATCCGCTCGCACTCAAGCCGTCACTCGAATTTCTCGACCTCGACGGACTTTTCGGCGCAGGGCAGTTCAACGGATCTTCGGGCTACGAGGAGGCCGCGGCGCAGGGTCTTATAGCCGGCATAAATGCCGCGCGGAAGGCTCAGGGTAAGGAACCCTTTATACTTGACCGCGCATCGTCGTATATAGGCACGCTGATAGATGACCTTGTGACAAAGGGCTGCTCCGACCCGTACAGAATGATGACCTCGCGTTCGGAATACAGACTTTTGCTGAGGCAGGATAACGCCGATATGCGCCTGACACCTCTCGGCTACGAAATCGGACTTGTCTCCGAAGAAAAATACCAACGGCTTCTTAAAAAGCAGGAGATGATAAGAGCGGAACGCAAAAGGATTGAAGATACTTCGATTCCCCTGACGGACGAGCTGCAGCAGCTACTTGTTTCACGTGGAACATCTCCCTTGCCGCGCGGTGTTAAAGAGGTTGAGCTTTTAAAGCGTCCGCAGATAACATATGACGATTTGACCCCGTTCGACGTAAATCGACCCGATATTCCGCGTGAGATATTCGAGCAGGTTGAAATTGAGCTTAAATATGAGGGTTATATTGTGCGGCAGACGGCACAGATAAACGAAATGCGCCGACTCGAGGTGAAAGCCATTCCGCCCGAAACCGATTATAATAAGATAGACGGACTGCGGCTTGAGGCGAGAGAAAAGCTCTCTAAAATACGGCCTATGAATGTGGGTCAAGCCTCAAGAATAAGCGGCGTCTCACCTGCCGACATATCGGTTTTGCTCATTTACCTTGCCAAGGAGGGCAAATAATGTTAAACAGAGATTTGCTTTACAAAACAGCGGAAAATATGGGTGTTAAAATCGACGACGACGCCTTTAAACGTTTTGATATTTACGCCGAACTGCTTTTTGAAACCAACAAAAAATTTAATCTGACGGCGATAACCGAGCCGGACGATATGACGGTAAAGCATTTTGCCGACTGCCTTTCCGTATTTAAATATGTCGATTTCAAAGAGGGGGCAAAACTTATTGACGTCGGCACAGGGGCAGGCTTTCCGGGACTTGTGCTGCTTCTTGCAAGACCCGACCTTGACGTAACCTTCCTTGACGGAACGGGCAAAAAGCTTGCCTTTATAGAAAACGTCCTCTCGAATGTCGGCTTAAACGGCAATATTCTTCACAGCCGCGCCGAGGAAGCGGGAAGAGACTCTCTGTACCGCGAAAAATTTGACTTTGCAACGGCTAGGGCTGTGGCGTCTCTGCCCGTCCTTTGCGAATATTGCATACCTTTTATTAAAAAAGGAGGCTCTTTCATCTCTATGAAATCGGCTTTCTCCGACGACGAAATTTCCTCTGCGTCGGCTTCTCTTCGTATTCTCGGCGGCAAAATAGAGTCGGACAATGTGTTTGATTTGGTTGAAAACACAAGGAGAAGAATATTGATTATAAAAAAGATATCGCAAACTCCGTCAAAATATCCTCGCGCTTCGGCAAAAATTTCTAAAAATCCTTTGGGATAATGGGTTTTAACCGCACCGATACGCGATTTTAGACGAACGAATTTTCTTTACAAGTACACCTTCACGGTGCTATTCTTTAAGCAAGGACAAGCACTGCGGAGGTGATTTTTTTGAAGTCAAAAGACAAAATCAAAACTGCGGCACAGGTGCTACTGCTGCCGCAGGACAGTATTTTGCCGAACCCCGATCAACCGAGGAAACGGTTTGATTACGACGAGCTTGAGGGTCTTGCGCAAAGCATACGGCAAAACGGAATACTTCAACCCGTAACGGTTCGCAGAAGAACGGACGGTAAAAACGTGAAGTTTGAACTGGTTGCCGGTGAGCGCAGGCTCCGTGCGGCAAGGCTCGTCGGACTTACAAAAATTCCGGCAATCGAGACGGACGCAGACGAAAAAAGCTCTGCCGTTTTATCTCTGATTGAAAATCTGCAGCGGCAGGACCTCAACTTCTTTGAGGAGGCGGCTGACAAGCTCGGCAGGGCGCAGTCCACGCTTTCAAATAAGCTGAGACTTTTGCGGCTCCCCGAGGAAATGCGGTACACAATCGAAAAAGCCGGGCTTACCGAACGTCACGCGAGGGCATTGCTTACGCTCGAAAACGACGTTCAGCGCGAGAGGGCGCTCGAAATTATCACCGACCGACACTTAAATGTTCAGGAGAGCGAGCGCCTTATCGAGCAAATGCTCAATCGCAGGAAAAAGAAAAACCCCATTAAAGGCATACGCGACATAAGAGTTTTTATAAATACTCTCAATCACGCGGTAGAGGCGATACGCAGGGCAGGTATCGACGCGGACGCAGCCAAGAGCGAGACGGAGGAGTACGTTGAATACACGGTGCGTATTCCGAAAATCGAGCAGATAAGAATTTCTCTGCCCGGAGACGGCGAAGCCGTCTGACAATCTTGTAAAATGCGCCGAACGGTACTACCCCTGCCGTTCCGCATTTTAAATACCCATATCCTTCTCTTTCACACCCCACATCCACAAGCAGAACGGCGGCCTTTTCGGTCGCCGTTTTGCTTTGCGGTTTTCACTGTGCGGAAAACGCATATTGTTTCACGTGAAACAATATGGCAAAAACAACGAAATACAATGTTCCACGTGAAACCTTCGATGATTTACGGAAAATATCACCGAAAATCTGATACAATAATAAAATACCTCTTTGAATTGGGCGATGTTTGTGTTATACTTTAAATAGTGTATTCAAACGGGGTATAAGCCTCTGAAACAGGAGTGATAAATAAGGTATGGCAAAGACCGTTTCCGTGATAAACCAAAAGGGCGGCGTAGGCAAAACGACCACGGCTGTCAATCTCTCCGCCGCAGTAGGCGCTCTCGGCAAGCGCGTTCTGCTCGCCGATATAGATCCGCAGGGCAATTCCACAAGCGGCTACGGTATCAGCAAGAGAAACATTGAAAATTCAACATATGATATGCTCATAAACGGCGTGAAGGCTTCTGAAGTCGTTATGAAAACGAAATTCCGCAATGTTGATTTGTTGCCGTCGGATATGAACCTCGCCGGTGCCGAGGTCGAGATGATAGGTATGGACTCGCGCGAGAGTCTTCTCAAAAAAGCTCTCACCGATGTCTGGGAGGATTACGACTACATTTTTCTTGACTGTCCGCCGTCACTCGGGATAATAACAATAAACGCGCTGTGTGCGAGCGACACCTTTTTGGTGCCGATACAATGCGAATACTACGCACTTGAGGGGCTCGCGCAGCTTATGTCCACCGTCCGTCAGATTAAGAGACTTTACAATCCGTCGATAGAGCTTGAGGGCGTGCTTCTGACGATGTACGACGGCAGACTGAATTTGACGTCGCAGGTAGTTGCGGAGGTAAAGAAGTTCTTTCCGCAAAAGGTGTATAAATCAACCATACCGCGTAACGTCAGGCTTTCCGAGGCTCCGAGCTTCGGCGAACCGGTAATGTATTATGACCGTAATTCAAAGGGAGCGGCGGCTTATGCGGATTTTGCGGAGGAATTCATTAAAAAGCAAGCGAGGGAAAGCTAATGAGGAAAACTATCGCATCCGTATCTGTTTTTATACTTGTCGTATCACTTTTGCTGACCTCGTGCGGGAAAAGGCGCACCTTTGAGCCGTCGGGCGTGACGGGCGAAAAGGCAGAGACCGCCAAGTCTCAAAGAGGCGAAATCAAGCTTGAGCCCGATAAATTCACCTTTTACGGCGTACAAATGGGAATGACAACCGACCAGGTTCAGGTTTCCGTAGGCAAGGCGGCACAGGTTTACGCAAGAAACGATAAGATGTTTTTGACCGAGGACGTAAAGGTAAACGAATTTAAAAACGGACTCGACAGAGTTGTTTATTACATCTTCAATACAAACAATCAGCTTGTCGAGGTGCAGTATGTGGTTTCCTCGTCCGACGGAGTTTCATATCAGAACGCCGTCACGATCTTCCGCGGCATCTACGGTCCCGACGGAATAGAGATACAGAGCGAAATAGGCAAGCGCGAAACAATTTGGGAATATATGGACGTTTACGTTATAGTCGCGAGAAACGACGAAAAGGACGTCGTAATTTCATATATGCAGAAAAGTCTCTTTGAGACCGAGAATCAAAAGGACGTTGAAAAATACAACGAAACAAAGCAGGGGAGGAAATAAGATGGCAGCCAGAAAAGGCGGGCTCGGCAAGGGTTTTGAGGCACTAATGCAGTCAAACACCATGGATGACGAGCTCGGAGAAAAGGCGACGCTTTCGATAAACGATATTGAGCCGAACCGCGGTCAGCCGAGAAAGACCTTCAGCGAGGAGTCTCTTTCGGAGCTCGCCGACAGCATAAGAGAGCATGGGGTTTTGCAGCCGCTTTTGGTAAGACCAATGCCCGACGGCAGCTACCGTCTTGTCGCAGGCGAGCGTCGCTTCCGCGCGGCAAGGCTTGCGGGGCTTTATGAAGTTCCCGTTACCGTTCGCGAGATGACCGACGAAGAGGAGAGTGTGTTTGCTCTTGTCGAGAATTTGCAGCGTGAGGACCTCAATGCCGTAGAGGAGGCGGAGGGTATAAAAACCCTTATCGACACCTTCGGATTCACTCAGGAACAGGCGGCTCAAAAGCTCGGAAAATCGCGCACGGCGGTTACAAATTCACTCAGGCTTTTAAATCTTCCCGACAGCGTCGGTTCCCTTTTGAAGGACGGTAAAATCTCAATGGGTCACGCGAGGGCACTTTTGGCCGTCGAGGACGAGGCCGAGATGAAAAGTATAGCCGATACGATAGTCAAAAACGGCATATCCGTCCGCGAGACGGAGCGACTTGCCAAAAAAGCCGGAAACGGCGGCACGGCGGCGGTAAAGAGAAAGAAAAAACGCGACACCTTTTACGACGAGGTCGAGCTTGCGCTGGCCGGAGTTTTGGCACGCAGGGTTAAGGTATATAACGGCAAGGGTTCGGGCGGCAGCATAGAAATAGAGTTCTTCGGCAAGGACGATTTAAAAAAGCTTGCAGAGCAGCTTGAAGCACTTGAATAATTTGAATTTTAATTTTTCGGAGGAAGAAAAATGCTTGATATTAAGCTTGTAAGAGAAAATCCGGATCTCGTAAAAGAGAACATCAAAAAGAAATTCCAGGAGGAAAAGCTCGCGCTTGTAGACGAGGTAATAGAGCTTGACAAAAAGTTCCGTGAGTCAAAGCAGAGAGCCGATGAGCTCCGCGCCTCAAGGAACAAAATAAGCAAGGAAATAGGCGGCCTTATGGCAAAGGGTCTGCGCGAGGAAGCGGAAAAGACAAAACAAAAGGTTGCACATCTCGCAAAGGAGCTTGAAGAGCTCGAGGGCAGCGAGGAAACACTCTCCGCAGAAATCAAAAAGAGAATGATGGTTATACCTAACATCATAGGCGACGATGTTCCGATAGGCAAGGACGACAGCGAAAACGTAGAGCTTCAACGCTTCGGTGAACCGTATGTTCCGCCGTTTGAGATTCCCTATCACGTAGACATTATGGAAAAGCTCCACGGAATCGACCTTGATTCCGCAAGAAAAACGAGCGGCAACGGCTTTTACTATCTCTGCGGAGATATTGCAAGACTCCACTCTGCGGTGCTCTCATATGCGCGCGACTTTATGATAGACAGAGGCTTCACATATTACGTTCCGCCGTTTATGATAAGAGGAAATGTTGTTAACGGCGTTATGAGCTTCTCCGAAATGGAAAATATGATGTATAAAATCGAGGGCGAGGACCTCTACCTTATAGGTACGTCGGAGCATTCGATGATAGGCAAGTTTATAGACACCATAACTCCCGAAGCGGAGCTTCCCAAAACTCTCACAAGTTATTCGCCCTGCTTCCGCAAGGAGGTCGGCGCGCACGGCATAGAGGAGCGAGGCGTATATCGCATACATCAGTTTGAAAAGCAGGAAATGGTTGTTGTCTGCAAGCCCGAGGACAGCGATATGTGGTACGAAAAGCTCTGGAACAACACCGTTGATTTCTTCCGCTCGCTCGATATACCGGTGCGCACCCTTGAGTGCTGCTCCGGCGACCTTGCCGATTTGAAGGTCAGAAGCCTTGACGTTGAAGCTTGGTCTCCGCGTCAGAAAAAATATTTTGAGGTTGGCTCATGCTCAAACCTCGGCGACGCTCAGGCAAGAAGACTCGGCATAAGGGTTAAGGGCGAAAACGGCAACTATTTTGCACATACTCTTAATAACACCGTCGTTGCTCCGCCGAGAATGCTCATAGCCTTCCTTGAGAACAATCTCAATGAGGACGGCTCCGTGCGCATCCCCGAGCCGCTCAGAATGTATATGGGCGGTAAGGACGTCATAAAATAAGCGTCTTACCAGAAACCGGTATTGACAAATTGCCGCTTACGGTATATAATACAAAGGCTGTTTCGACGGCACGGTTTTTGGCGTAAACCGAGTTTTTCCGGTATTCACCTGTCCTTTAACTGTGACGTTCGAGGCGAATATTTTAATGAGGTGAAAAAAATGACACAGGCAGAAAAACAGGCTATTATGAAAGAGTATGCTACTCATGAGGGCGACACCGGTTCGCCGGAGGTTCAAATCGCTGTTCTCACCAAGAGAATCAACGACCTCACCGAGCATCTCAAGGAGCATCACAAGGACCATCACTCAAGAAGAGGTCTTCTTAAAATGGTAGGTCACAGACGTAACCTCCTCGCATACCTTCAGAAAACCGATATCGAAAGATACCGTGCAATCGTTCAGAAGCTCGGTCTTCGTAAATAATTTCGCACTTAAGGCAAGCGGTTTTTTACCGCTTGCCTTGAATTGCTTTTTACGGCAGGCGTAAAGGGCATATAAAATAAAATCCGACGGGGCGTTTATCCGATGCTTTAGCGGTAAATGGAATCTTTAAATTTTCCTCTTAAAGGTCGCATTTATTGCTAAAACCGGAAGTGCCTCTCGGAAATTTAAGAAAAAGAGGTAAAAAAGATGTTTTTCAAAAACTTCAAGGTTTGGGAAACCGAATTTGCCGGCAGAAAGCTCTCGGTTGAGACCGGCAAAATGGCAGGACTTGCAAATGCGTCTGTAATGGTTCGCTACGGCGACACAAACGTGCTTTGCACCGTTACGGCTTCGGCAAAGCCGAGAGAGGGCGTTGATTTCTTCCCGCTCTCCGTTGATTACGAGGAGAAGATGTATTCCGTCGGCAGAATCCCCGGCTCATTCCAGCGTCGCGAGGGCAGAGCAAGCGAAAAGGCGATTCTCACATCAAGATGTATAGACCGCCCCATTCGTCCGCTTTTCCCGAAGGATCTCCGCAATGACTGCTCCGTGGTTGCAACCGTTATGTCGGTTGACCCCGATTGCAGTCCCGAAATTGCCGCGATGATAGGCGTTTCAACCGCTATTGCAATTTCCGATATTCCGTGGGACGGCCCGATTTCCGGCGTTAACGTAGGACTTGTTGACGGCGAAATCGTATTGAACCCGACTCTTGAGCAGAGAGCAAAGACCGACCTTAACCTTACCGTTGCTTCAACGGCAGACCTTGTTGCCATGATTGAGGCAGGCGGCAACGAAATTTCCGATGACCTTATGTTCGACTGCATCATGGCAGGTCACGAGGAAAACAAAAAAATCGTAAAGTTCATTCAGGGCATTGTAGACGAAATCGGCAAGCCGAAGTTCGCTTACGAATCCTCCGACCCCGATCCCGACATTATGAAGGAGATTGAGGACTTCTGCATAGAGGATGTCAAAAAGGCTCTTGATACAGACGACAAGCTTGTCCGCGACGAGGCTCTTTTGCCGATATACGAGGCTGTTCACGAGAAATTTGATGAGAGATTCGAGGGCAATGAGGGCAAGATCGAGGAGATTATGTATCTTGTTCAGAAGCACGTTGTTCGCTCTTGGCTCAAGGACGAGCACAAGAGAGTCGACGGCAGAGGCATAGACGAAATTCGTCCGCTCAACGCCGAAATCGACCTCCTTGCAAGAGCGCACGGCTCGGGTTTGTTCACAAGAGGTCAGACTCAGGTTCTCTCGGTTGCCACACTCGGCTCCATGAGCGATTGCCAGCAGCTTGACGGCCTTGACGAGCAGAAGGAAAAGAGATATATTCATCACTACAACTTCCCGTCCTACTCGGTAGGCGAGACCAAGCCTTCAAGAGGCCCCGGCAGACGTGAGATAGGTCACGGTGCACTTGCCGAGAAGGCTCTTCTTCCCGTTATCCCGTCGGTTGATGAGTTCCCCTATGCAATCCGCGTAGTATCCGAGGTTCTCTCGTCAAACGGCTCTACTTCACAGGGCTCTGTCTGCGGCAGCACACTTGCACTTATGGCGGCAGGCGTTCCGATAAAGGCTCCCGTGGCAGGTATCTCCTGCGGACTTATCACAGGTGACGAGGGCGTTTACGGCGACTTTATGACCATGGTTGATATTCAGGGTCTTGAGGACTTCTACGGTGATATGGACTTCAAGGTTGCAGGTACCAAAAAGGGTATAACCGCAATTCAGATGGATCTTAAGGTTCACGGTCTTACTCCCGCAATCATCAAAGAGGCGTTTGCAAAGACTCACAAGGCAAGAAATTATATACTTGACGAAATAATGCTTCCCGTTATAAGCGAGCCGCGCAAGGAGCTTTCAAAGTGGGCGCCCAAGATGCTTACCACCAAGATTGACCCCGATAAGATAGGCGACGTAATAGGCAAGCAGGGCAAGGTAATTCAGAAGATTTGCGCCGAGTGCGACTGCAAGGTTGACGTGAGCGAGGACGGTCAGGTATTTGTTTCCTCGATTGACCTTGACAATGCAAAGAAGGCAATCTTCATTGTCGATACAATAGCTAACGGCCCCGAGGTAGGCGCTGTTTACAAGGGAATCGTTACACGCCTTATGAGCTTCGGCGCGTTTGTTGAGATAGTACCCGGAGTAGAGGGTATGGTTCACATCAGCCAGCTCGACGTTAAGCGCACCGAAAAGGTTGAGGACGTTGTAAATGTCGGCGATGAGATAATCGTCAAGGTTCTCCCGAAGGACGAGCAGGGCAGACTCAATCTCTCTCGCCGCGAGGCACTTATAGAGGTTGAGGGTCTCACCCCCGAAAACGACCTTTCCGAGGAAAATCAGCACAGAGGCGGCAGACGCGACTTCGGCAGAAGACCGCACCGCTCGGATCGCCGATGAAAAAAGAGCCCCGATATGCCGTGCGAGCGTGAATTATTCGGCGCACAGCGAAGGGAAATGCAAAATAAAATACCGTATATTCGGATTAAAAATCCCTCTCGATGTTTTGCCATCGGGAGGGATTTTTTGCGGGTTTTCGGCGAGAAAACACTGTACGTTTATTTTTCGCTTTTCGGAAGTGTAACGAGCATTACCGTGCCGGCTTCCGAGCAATCTTCGACTCGGACGGAACCGCCGTGAAGCGCGGCAATTTCCCATACGAGCGCAAGCCCGAGACCCACTCCGCCGTGCTCTCTGCTGCGCGCCTTGTCAACACGGAAAAACGGCTGGAAAATACTCTCTCTGTACTGTTCGGGGATTCCGTGACCGTTGTCCCTTACGCGTATTTGAACGTCGTTTTCGTTGCAGACTATCGAAATGTTAATTACCGAATCGCGTCGGGTGTAACGGACGGCGTTTTCGGTGAGGTTAAATATCATACGGTAAATCAATGTATCGCTGCCGATTATGAGAGCATCGCCGTCGCGTGTAAGAGATACATTCTTTTCATCGGCAATCGGGGCGAGATCGGCAAAAACTTCATCTGTCATGGGAGCTAACTGTATTTTGTCGCTGCATTTAATGTTGCGAAGCTCGCTCATCTCAAGCAGGGTATTCGTCATCTGCGACATACGTTCCGTTTGCTCTTGTAAAAGTCTCAAAAATTCCGCCGTTTCGGGTTTTATATCTGTGTGTTCAACGGAGAAAAGCTCAATTTGTGCCTGCATTAAGGCAAGGGGTGTGCGCAGCTCATGTGCGGCATTCCCCGTGAATTGCCGCTGCGCCGTGAACCCCTCGTTAAGCCGTTCAATCATATTGTTAAAAGAATGGCTGAATTGTTTGAATTCGGGCAAGACGTCCTTGCTGATTTTCATATCGGACAGATTATTCGGCTGAACTTTTTCCGTTTGCGAAGCGAAAGAACGAAGCGGCTTCAGTGCCTGACCGCTGACAAAATACGCAAGCACACCGCCGAACAGAGTTACTGCTGCCGTTATATACCAATTGGTTGTGTTAAACGACTCTTGAGCACCGTTCACTATGATTGTAAGGTCTCTGTCACCGTCCTCGCTTTCGGGATTAAACGAATCGGGCTCACTGCCCTGCGTATCGCCGCAAGCGGATATTTTACTGCCTATGGAGTCCATATATCGCTTGCCGGAATAGCCGATAAAACAATTCATCAGCACGCAGGTGATACCTATTAAAAATGCGGTCATTATTGTAATTCGCCATTGTAAAGATAAATTCTTCATTTTTTATTCTCCATCACGTAGCCTTCCCCTATGCGATTATGTATCGGGTCGTATCCCAAAGCGGCGCGAAGCTTTTTTCTGAGCGATGAGATGTGAACTCTTATGGAATTGCTGAAGTCGTCTATACTGCTGTCCCAAACGTGTTCAAGAAATTCCTCCTGACTTATCGGCCGCCCCTGGTTGAGTATGAGGTATTCGAGAATTTCGGTTTCTTTTCTTGTGAGCGTCAGGTTATCGCCCGAAACGGACGCCTTTCTCAATTTAGTATCAAATAGGAGATTGCCGCAGGACAAGACAACATCGTTTTGAGTGAAACAGCGGAGCGTCAGACTGCGGATTCGTGCCGCCAGCTCGTCCAAATGAAACGGCTTTGTCAGATAGTCGTTTGCTCCTGCGTCAAGTCCGTTAACCTTGTCGGCAACTTCGCACCGAGCCGACAAAATCAGCACTTTTGTGTCTTTATCATCTTTCCTGAGTGTTTTAAGAACGGTTAAACCGTCTTTTTCGGTGAGATTAAGGTCCAATACAACAAGGTCGAATTTCTCTATCGAGAGCATATCCAAAGCACTTTGCCCGTCGTAACAGCAGTCTACACTGTAAGCGAGACGCCTTAAACTGCGTGCGATGGTGTCGCAAAGAGCCTTTTCGTCTTCTACAACTAAAATGTGCATACGCGATTCTCCTGTCTGTTTTTTCAATTATAAGTATTTTATCATAAATTCCCCTGCGATAGCAGGAGCGCACGAAGTGCAGCGGCGAAAGCCGCAATTTAGTCATTCAATGTTCTCCGAAACGGTCAAAATCTTTGATTTTGTTTTCGTTTCGTGAGGTTATTTTATTATAAATTCCCTGCGACAGCAGGAGCGGCACGAAGTGCGGCGGCGAAAGCCGCAATTTAGTCATTCAATGTTCTCCGAAACGGTCAAAATCTTTGATTTTGTTTTCGTTTCGTGAGGTTATT
>OLYN01000823.1_pt1 | contig 16844 bp, 9 predicted proteins | sample 1674231 | NCBI WGS metagenome assembly OLYN01 (sample SAMEA103958153, study PRJEB25191) | human gut metagenome
CCTTGGTGCCCAGGATAGCCAGCTGAAAGTCGGTGTCCACAGCCGCGACAGGGATGTCAAAGCCGTAAACTTCGTCGCTAGTGCCGTCGGAGTAGGTCACGGTGTCGGTGGTGGGAAGCAGCCAGTCGGCCTTGTTGGCGTCGGCATCGGCCGCGCTGCCCAGATATAGGTTGACGATCTTCTTGGAAGCAAGGCTGACGTGGAAGGTCATCTGGCCGTCTTTCACGGTCAGGGTGCCCTTGCCGTCACAGGCTTCGTTGGCGTGGACCATGCTGCTGTCGGTCTCGAAGTCGGCGGTGTAGACGCCGTCCGGCAGGGTGGCAGCGGCCTCCGAAGCAGCCTCCGAGGCCGCGGCCACGGAAGAAGCAGCCTCCGAGGTCGCGGCGGAGCTTGCGGTGGAGGAAGAAGCACCGCAGCCGGTGAGGGCAGCGGCCAAAATCAGGGTTGCGGCGGAAAGCGTAAGAAACTGTTTGCAGCGCATCGATCAAATACCTCAAAAAATCAAAATTTCAGATGGGTGGGAGCCTCCTCCTCATGCGGGGGCGGTTCCCATAAAAATTGCCCGAAAAGATCTCTCCCTTCGGGCAATGAAATGCGGGATATTAGCCGTTCAGGGAATCAATGGCGGCTTTGGTGTGGGCAACGTAAAGCTGCTGGATGTCTTCAATCTCACCCAGACCATTGATCTGGCAGTCGATGGAGTCGAAGGCACCGGCGGCCTTGAACTGGCTCAGCCAAGAATCGGCGTCCTCACCGGCCATATCGTTGTTGGCGTGGTCACCGGCAACGACCATCAGCGGGCGCAGGACGACCTTAGTGTAACCGGCAGCCTTGACGGCTTCGATCACGTTCTCACAAGCGGTCTCCTCCGGCTCGCCTTCGACGGTGCCGATGAAGATGTTGCTGTAGCCAAGGGTGTCCATGGTGGTCTGCATCTGGCTGTAGCTGACCTTTGCGGTGTGAGAGGTGCCGTGGCCCATGAAGACGAAGGCCACACCGTCGGCAGCAGCGGCGTCAAGGCTGTCGTAACCGGCTTCCTTCACGGCAGCGGCGGTCACAGCCTTGGCAACAGCTTCCTTATCAGCGTTGATGACGGCAGCGTCGGAACCAACCTCGCCCAGCAGGGGCTCTGCCACAGCGACGGATTCGAACTTGTCGCGGTAGGAGTCGATCATCTCCATCATCTCGTCGTACTCGGCGCCGTGCATCAGGTGGGTGGGCTGAACCACGAGGTTCTTCACGCCGTTGGCCACAGCGCGGTCCATGGCCTGCTGCATGTTGTCGATCTTCTCGCCGTCACGGGCCTGCACATGGTTGATGATGATCTGAGCGGTGAAGGCACGGCGAACCGACCAATCCGGGTAAGCTTCCTGCAGAGCATCCTCGATGCCCTTGATGTCGGCCACGCGGCTGTCGTTGAAGGAGGTGCCGAAGGAGACCACCAGCAGCTCATTGTCGCCGATGTTGTCCTCGTTGCGGCTGTCGTCCTTGGAGGCATCGCCGGTGTCTCGGCCAAAGTAATCGGGGTCGGCCTCTTCGCCCTCGACCAGCTCCTTCTGTGCGTCGGTCAGAGCGTCCCAAGCGGCCTTGGCGGCAGCGCACTGCTCGTCGGTGTTGTCGTTGCGCTCCTGCACATAGATGGCGTCGATCAGATCGGCAACGTTCTTTGCAGCCAATTCATCGGCCTCCTCACTGGAAACTTCGCTGGATGCGGCGGCAGAGCTTGCCACGCTGGAAGCAGCGGTGCTGGATGCAGACCCGCCGCAGCCGGTGAGCACACCGGCACAGAGGGAGAGGGCGGTCAGAGCGGCCGCCGCCTTGTGGATCGTGCGTTTTCTCATGTTCTGTGTTCCTTTCCTGTTTTGAATACATTCGTTCGAACCGGACAGAAGGGTACAGGAAAGAGAACCTGACCAAACAAAAAGGCCCCTTTTGCTTGCGGGATGGCAAAACAAAAAGGACCTTTTCCAATGATTCAGGCTTTTTGGGTACAACCAATTCCTCGTGATTTGGAGCATACGCTCCCGTACCAACAACCGGCAGGTTTCCTGACTGAAAGATCACCGCCCTCCGCCGCCTTCCCGGAGCAGATGCTCCAGTGACCGGTGCCCAAAGCACCCGGACGGGGGACTCCCTTATCACAGTGACGAGATCGTGCGGGATTGTGCACCCGCTTCCCTTTTAACGTTTCTGCCCTCCGCTTATCAGCAAAATGACGAAACGCACCGACTGTTTTCTATTCAGTTCGCTAGAAAGTATAGCACACACACGAGAAAAACGCAAGCGATCACAGCCATTGCCGCAACACGTCGTTCAGCTTGTTCAGGTCGAGGGGTTTTGCGATGTGATCGTTCATGCCCGCATTGCGGGAGAGGACGACATCCTCGGCAAAGGCGTTGGCCGTCATGGCAACGATGGGGATGGTCTGCCCGCCGTGGAGCGTCTGGGCCCGGATGGCGGCGGTGGTCTCGTAGCCGTTCATCAGCGGCATCTGGATGTCCATGAAGATCAGATCGTAATAGCCGACGGGGGCTGCTGTGAACTTTTCTACGGCCTCCCGGCCGTTTTCGGCACACTCGATGGAGACGCCGGTCATCCCGATGATCTCCTTGGCGATCTCGCGGTTCAGCTCGTTGTCCTCCACCAGAAGGATGCGCTTGCCGGTGTAATCGCAGTGGGCCAGCTCGTCCAGTTCGTTCCGGTCGGCGGCGTTCGGTTTGCCCGCCACGAGATTTTTCAGCGCAGCGGTCAGGCGAGAGCGGAAGAGCGGCTTTGTAATGAAGTCGTTGACCCCGGCGGTGCGGGCCTCGTTCTCGATATCCGTGTAGTCATAGGCCGTCAGCACGATGATGGGCAGTGCCTTGCCGAGCTTCTGCCGGATGCGCCGGGTCAACTCGACGCCGTTCATGCCCGGCATCTTCCAGTCCACGAGAACGGCAAAGTAATCATTGTGTGCCTCGTGGTGGGCCGCGGCGCGGGCGACGGCTTCCTCGCCGGAGGTGGTCCACTCGCCGTCGATGCCCACTTCTTGCAGCATCTCGACCGTGCTCTCACAGCACAGCACATCATCATCCACCACGAGGACCGGCAGATGGGCCAGCTCGTCGATCTGCTCGGTGGAACGGTTTTGCAGTTTCAGGAAGATGGTCACGGTGAACTTGCTGCCCTTGCCCAGCTCGCTTTCTACGTCGATGGTGCCGTTCATCATGTTCACGGCGTTCTGAGCGATGGCCATGCCGAGGCCGGTGCCCTGAATTTTGGTGGTGCGCTTGTCGTCCGCGCGGGTGAAAGGCTCGAACAGGATCTTCTGGAACTCCGGCGTCATGCCGATGCCGTTGTCTTTCACGGTGAACTGGTAGCAGCCTACGCCGGGGGAGTGGGTCGGCTGCTCGGCGATGGAAAAGACGATGTGGCCGCCGTCCGGGGTGTACTTGATGGCGTTGCTGAGGATGTTGGTGATGACTTGCTGGATGCGCAGACTGTCGCCGTAGACGTCCTCATGTTCCAGCTTGTGCAGGTGGACATCGAGACTGTGGCCGTGGGCGGCGATGTTGCCCTTGTTGATGCCAATGAGGTCGTCCACCAGTTCGGCCAGATTGAATGCTTCCTCGTTGAGCACGACCTTGCCGCTCTCAATGCGGGACATATCCAGCACTTCGTTGATCAGGCCAAGCAGATGGTGGCTGGACTGGGTGATCTTCCCCAGACAATCGGCCACCCGCTCCGGGTTGTTGATGTTGGCCCCGGCAATGGCTGTCATGCCGACGATGGCGTTCATGGGGGTGCGGATGTCGTGGCTCATGTTGGAAAGAAACTCGGTCTTGGCGCGATTGGCGCGGTTGGCCGCGTCGTAAGCATCCTTGAGGGCCTTGCGGGAGGCGATCTCCGTCTTCTTTTCCTGCGTGACATCCTGTGCGACAAAGAGGGCCTGTTCCACCACGCCGTCCTTCCACGAGACGGGCAGAATGGCCATGGTCTTGAACTGGGTCTCATCTTTGGTGCTGTACTCGAAGCGGTAGATGTCGTCCGGGGTGCGGAGCTGCTGGCGCAGGTGAGCGGGGGAGAGGCTCTCTTCCAGCGTCCGTTCGCCGCCGATGGGCTGGAACTGCGCGAGGAAGTAGGCCACAAGGTCGTGGTAGCAGCCGCTGGAAGGGCGGCTGGCGGCGGAGAGCATGTTGTAGAACGTGTATTCATCCGTGGAAAGGTTGCACAGGAAGTACCGATCCACGAGCTTGACCGTGCTTTGCAGCAGCATGTCCATGGCCTTGTTCTGCTGGGTCAGCGCGGCGATCTGGGCGGCCTCCTTTTTGGAGTCGGTGATGTCGCGGATGAAGACGATGGCATAGCGGGGGTCTCCGGCGGTCTCGCCGGGCATGACCACGTTCCGCACCCAGCGTTCCTCGCCGTTCAGCTGGAGGCGGCACTCAAAGCTCAACTCCGGGCGGTTCTGCCGGAAGCGCTCGGTGATGTAGCTGCGGTCAAAGATCATGGCCACGGCGTCCCGGTCTTCGGGCGCAATGAAGCGGTCGCGGTAGGAGCAGACCAGCGCATCCCATGAGGGCTGCTCGAAGGCGCTCAGAAAGGAGGGAGCCTCCTTGAGGGGGTCGAAATGATCGGTCTGGAGATCGACGTAATATTCGCAGAGGTTGGATTCCGTGTAGGCGCGGTGGAAAGCTTCGCTCTTTTTGACGAGAAGTTCCGCCTTTTTCTCCTTGTCCACATTGACGAAAACGCCCACGAAGCGGCGGATGGTGCCGTTCAGGCGGCGGCTGGCCTCGGCGCTGTCCCGGAACCACTCATAATGGCCGTCGGGCAGACGCATCCGGTACTCGACATCGTAGGGGCTGGCACCGGTCCGGTCAGAGAGGGAGCGATCCAGCGCGGCCAGCACCGGGTCCCGGTCATCCGGGTGGATGAGGGCAGACCAAGCGTCCAGCGTGTTGGGAAAATCCAGAACGTCGTGGTAGCCCAGCATCCGGCGGAACTCGTGGCTGTAGACCACGCCGGTGGGGGAACCGGCGTGGTCACAGTCGATGTACCATATGCCGGAGCGCATGACGCTGTTGACGAGGTGGAGGTTCTGGCGGACCCAGTCCATCTGGGCGGAAAGGATCCAAATGGGGGCGCCGTCGCTGTTGGTGGAGTCCATTTTGTACAGCCGTGCAAAAATGGGCACGCCGTCCTTTGTCAGCAGCTGGCCGTCGCCGTCTGCGGTGATGAGGGGCCAGCGCTCCGGCGCCAGAAAGCTCTGGTTCTCGCCGTAGAACAGCGCCCGGAGCGAACAGCCGGTGACACGGCAGAAATCTTCGTATTCGTAACCGAGGTTTTTCAAAAAGAAACCGCTCACATCCGTGATGGTGAGCGCTTCATCATACAGGCCTGCCACTACGCCGACCGGCTGGCTGCGCTGGACGGTGTTCTGGATGGCGGCGATGCTTTCGGGGGTCAGCTTGGAGGTGTTCTGGGAGTAGAGGACATCCTCCTGCAGAGTGGTACACTCCATATGTAAATCTCCTTCGAAAAATGTCGAAAATCATACGCTTGATATCTCATTTTCATTTTACCACTGCGGCAGGGCCTTGGCAAGGGATTCGGCCATTATAATAGGTATAAGAACCGGAAAACGGCTGTCGAAAACAGAAAGCGGAAAAATTTTGAAAAAAGCTGTCGCAGAGTGTTGACAGGGAAGGTGGGATGTGGTAACATAGAGCCGCAGAACGGAGGCGGACGAAAGAAAGCCTACGGACTGCAGAAAAGGTTTTCTGAATTGAATATCCTCGGCAAAGCAGTCGAAAGACTGTGACGCAAAGCTATAGGGCCTGTAAAATGGTAGCCAGTTGCTTCTCCGACAGAACACAACCATGTGGAATGTCGAGTGACCTTCATCTGAATTTCAGGTGTTGATTTGCCGAGTGTATCAGCAGATCAACACCTTTTTTCATTATAATTCTTCTCTTACGGAAGAAGGACGTCAAAACTGAATATTCTCGGCAAAGCAGTCGAAAGGCTGTGACGCAAAGCTATAGGGCCTGTAAAATGGCAGCCAGTTGCTTCTCAAAACGGACACGCAGTGCCCGCCCTTTGAGCGACCTCCATCTAGGAATACTAGGTGTCGATTTGCCGAGTGTGTTTTGGTAGATCGACACCTTTTTTCGTAGGGTCACTCAAAAGAGGGTAATACGATGCGTAACACTACGAAAAACGTCCTGAAGAACCTGCTCCTGTGCGCTGCAATGTTCTGCCTGATGATGGTCATGGCAATGCCCGCACACGCTGCAACTTCCAATGGCGCCGAGCTGCTGAGCCTCATCAACAACGAGCGCGCAGCCAATGGCATCGCTCCTCTGACCATCGGCAGCACCGAGCTGAACGCGGCCGCTCAGGCCCGCGCCGAAGAGCTGGCAACCAACTACTCCTACAACCGCCCCAATGGCACCCGCGAGTTCACCGTCCTCGCTGAGTACGGCGTCAACGAGATCGAAGTTGGCGAGAACTACTGGGCAGCTTCCGATTCCGCTGAAGATGTCTTCGAAACTTGGAACCGTTACGATTTCTTCCGTGCCCGCATGATGAGCAAGGACGCCACCCACGTTGGCATCGGCTACTACGAAGGCGGCGAGTACGGCAACTACTGGGTCATGATCTTCACCTACGCTCCCAACACCAGCAACAACCAGTTCGCGCAGGAGCTCCTGACTCTGGTGAACAACGAGCGCACCAAGAACGGCCTCTCCGCTCTGACTCTGGGCGATGCAAACCTGAACGCAGCCGCTGAGAAGCGCGCACAGGAAGTTGCAAAGACCGCTTCCCACACCCGCCCCGATGGCACCAACTGCTTCACCGTTCTGGGTGAGTATGGCGTCAAGCAGACCGGCGAGGGCGAAGGCGAGAACATCGGCTGGGGCGAAGCTTCTGCTCAGGAAGTGTTCGACTCTTGGATGGCTTCCGACAGCCACCGTGCAAACATTCTGAACCCCTCCGCTACCGAGATGGGCGTTGGCTACTACTTCGATGCCACTTCCGCTTGGGGCCACCAGTGGGTGCAGCTCTTCGTCTGATAAGAGCTTCTTCAAAATGATATCTCCGTGCTTCAAATAAATCCGGGGAAGGTCCGGCACGAGCATCCGCTCGTGCCGGGCTTTTTCTTTGTGCGGATTTATGCTATACTAAACTTGACCAATTGCAGAAAACAGGAGGAACCAGCGTGGAGGATTACCGCACCGTCCGGGGCACAGCCATCGGCGAATACGAAGAGAAGAAGAGCCGCTTCATTGCGCAGCTCTCGTTTGCAGACAGTGAGGAAAAGGCCGTGGCCTTTCTGGAGCAGGTGCGGGCGGCCAACCGCACGGCGCGGCACAACGTGTACGCTTACCGTCTGCGGGAGGGCAACCGGGAGCGCTATTCCGACGACGGCGAGCCCGCCAAGACGGCCGGCACCCCTGCGCTGGAGGTGCTGCAGCACAGCGGCCTGACCGACCTGATCGTGGTGGTCACCCGGTACTTCGGCGGCGTGCTGCTGGGCACGGGCGGCCTTGTCCGTGCCTACACCACCGCCACGGCCCGTGCGCTGGAAGCCGCCGAGGTCGTCACGGTGCGCAGCGTGGTGGAGCTGGAAGTCACGGTGGACTACTCGCTCTATGAGCGGGCGGCTCTGCTCATCAACGGGGCGGGGGCGAAGCTTGCAGACCCCCAGTTCACCGACCGCGTGACCCTGCGCTGGCAGATGCCCGAAGGCACTGAGCCGCCTTTGCTGGAACAGCTCCGGGAGCTGACGCGGGGCGCAGCGCAGGTGCGCGTTTCGAAGCCGTTTTACGCACCCTTTTGATGCCCTCTCAGTCACGCTTCGAGTGCCAGCTTCCCCTCTCTGTCGCTAACGCGACATCTCTCCCCGGCCGGGGAGAGTCTTTCCTCAAAGGGGTGAGCCCTTGGCAGTCGGGTATCAGTTTGCGCAGTCGCTTCGCTCTGAGATCGGCAGCGTCGAGCGGTTCGCGGGCAGGTTTATTTTTTGGAATGACAGCGATTTTCCCCCTTCGACAGGGCCGTTTTGCTAAAATAGCGGCGGGGAAGGGGGCGCAGAAACGAAAGCGAGGGATTTCGGATGGATGTACGCCAGCGTACCGAAGAGATCGAGCGGCTGACCTTTGCCCCATGGGCGACCTTCAGCGATGCCAGCCGGGGCCGAGCAAGGCCGGAGCCGCAGGACCCCATCCGCCCCGTGTTCCAGCGGGACCGGGACCGCGTGCTCCACTGCAAGGCTTTCCGGCGGCTCAAGCAGAAGACGCAGGTCTTCCTCTCGCCGGAAGGCGACCTCTACCGCACCCGGCTGACGCATACGCTGGAAGTTTCGCAGATCGCCCGCACCATCGCCCGCGCCCTGCGGCTGAACGAGGACCTGACCGAAGCCATCAGTCTGGCCCACGACCTTGGGCACACTCCCTTCGGCCACGCGGGCGAAAGCGCGCTGGACAAGCTCTGCCCGGACGGCTTCAAGCACTACCGCCAGAGTCTGCGGGTCGTGGATAAGCTGGAAAAGGACGGCAAGGGCCTGAACCTGACGTGGGAGGTGCGCAACGGCATCATCACCCATACCAAGGGCACATGGGCGGCCACGCCGGAAGGGCGCATCGTTCGGATGGCGGACCAGATCGCCTTCGTCAACCACGATATCGAGGATGCGGTCCGCGCCGGGGTGCTGGACCCGGCCACCCTCCCCAAGGAGTGCACGGCGGTGCTGGGCGAGACGAAATCCCAGCGCATCACGACTATGATCAACAGCATCCTGCTCCACAGCGACGGCGATGTGGCCGTGGGCAGCGAGGAGGAAGAAGCCTTCCTCGCCCTGAAGGATTTCATGTACGCCAACGTCTACACCGACCGCACCGCCAAGCGGGAAGAGCAAAAAGTGGAAAAGGTCCTCACGGAGCTTTACGAGTATTACCTGACCCACATCGACCAGATGTCCAACTTCTACTTGCAGCTGGCCTATCAGGAGGGCAGGGACCGCGCCGTGACCGACTACATCAGCGGCATGAGCGACGAGTTCGCCATCCGGACCTTTGAGGATGTGTTCGTGCCCCGCAAGTGGCACGTATTATAAAAGGAGCAGGGAAAAGACAAAATGATCCCACACGAATATATTGAAGAGCTGACCCGCCGGACGGACATCGTGGATCTGGTGGGCAGCTATGTCCAACTGAAACGGAAGGGCCGCCTGTACGGCGGGCTGTGCCCCTTCCACAGTGAGAAGACCCCCTCGTTCTATGTTTACCCGGACACCCAGAGCTTTTACTGCTTTGGCTGCGGGGCGGGCGGCGACGCCATTACCTTTGCGAAAAAGATCAACAGCATCAGCTATGGCGAGGCTGTCAAGCTGCTGGCTGGCCGCGCCGGGATGCCGGAGCCGCAGGAGGACGACAAGACCGGGCGGATGCGCAGCCGCATCCTCTCGATGAACAAGGAGGCCGCACGGTTCTTCCATGCTTGCCTGAACTCCACGGTGGAGGAGGCCCGTCAGGCCCGCGCCTACTGGCGCCGCCGCGGCTTGGACGATAAGACCATCGTTCGGTTCGGCCTCGGCTATGCCCCCAACGACGGACAAGCTCTGTATCAGTTCCTGCGGGATAAGGGCTACAACCAGCAGGAGCTGGACGCCAGCGGCCTGTTCAAGCGCAACCAATCGGGCCGCATCTACTGCCTGTTCTGGAAGCGGGTCATGACGCCCATCTTCGATCTGCGCGGCAACATCATCGCCTTTGGCGGGCGCGTGCTGGACGACTCCAAACCGAAATACGTCAACAGCCCGGAAACGCTGGTCTATCATAAATCGGAGACGGTGTTCGCGCTCCAGATCGCGAAAAAGAGCGCGTCCCGGCGGTTCGTCCTCTGTGAGGGCTACATGGACGTCATCAGTATGCAGCAGGCGGGCATCGATACCGCCGTCTGCGCCTGCGGCACGGCTCTGACGCCGGAGCAGGTGCGGCTCATCAGTGAGTACGCGGAGGAGGTCATCCTCAGCTACGATTCGGACGAAGCGGGCCAGAAGGCGACCCTCCGCTCGCTGGAACTGTTCCGGAACAGCCCGGTGCGGGTGGGGGTGCTCCAGATCCCCGGCGCAAAGGACCCGGACGAGTACATCAAAAAATACGGGGCCGAGCGGTTCCAAGCCCTGCTGGACGGCGTGGGCAACGCGCTGGATTTCCGACTCAAGCGGCTGCGGGATCAATATGACCTGAAACAGGATGCCCAGCGGCTCGAATACGTCCGCGAGGCCGTGGACATGCTGGCCGAACGCTCCAACCCCACGGAGCAGGAGGTCTACGCCGGGCGGCTGGCCGAGGAGACGAACATCTCCAAAACGGCTATCATGACCCAGTTGGCTGCCGCCGTGAAAAAGGCGGGCAACAAGCGCCGCAGGGACCAGAACCGCGCCCGGCTGCACTCCGGCGAGATGAACCAGATCAGCGTCCCCTACAGCGCGGGCGGCTCACAGGCGCTGGGCGTGGCCTCGGCGGAGCAGCGGCTCTTGGCGGCTCTGCTGCGGGAGCCGAGCTACATCCCGCAGGTGCGGGCCCAGCTCTCCCCGGACAAGTTCCTGCTGGCCCAGCAGAAAGAGCTGTATCAGGCCATGCTGGACTGCCAGCAGCAGGGGGTGGAGGTCAGCCTTTCCACCCTCCACGGCTTTGTGCAGAGCGAAGAAGCATTGAATGAACTGAGCCGTCTTGCGGCACAATACAGTGATGTCAACTGTACCCCGGAAGACATCGGGTTTTATCTGGACCGGATCGCCCGCGGGACCCCCATGGCGAACAAGGCGGCCCAGATGTCGAATGAAGATCTAGAACGATATCTCCAGTCGATGCGAGAAAAGAAACAGGGCAGCGCCCCTGCGGAAGACTGAACTGCTCCCTTTCCTCCCGGCTGGAGTCGGAAGGAGAAGGAATTATGCGGAAAATGTCGCAAACAGAGGAATTGGCAAAGATCTTGGCGGCTCGTGCCCGGCGGCACACCCTGACGCCGGAACAGGTCAGCCGTGCGATGGACGAGCAGGATTATGACGTTGCCGGGCTGGATGCGCTGTATGCGGAGCTGGAAGCCCGCGGCATCCGCGTGGCCGAGGAGGAACCGGATGTCCCGCTGTTGGACGAAGCGCAGATCGGGCGGTTGGAGCATGAGCTCTCGGCGGAGGGCGTTGCGCTGGATGACCCGGTGAAAGCCTACCTGAAAGAGATCGGCCGGGTGCCGCTGCTTTCCGCCGAAGAAGAGCGGGCATTGGCCCGTGCCGCCAAGGCAGGGGACATGGAAGCCCGGCAGAAGCTCAGCGAAGCGAACCTGCGGCTGGTGGTCTCGGTGGCCAAGCGCTATGCGGGCCGGGGGCTGCCCTTCCTTGACCTCATCCAAGAGGGCAACCTCGGCCTGATGAAGGCGGCGGAAAAATTTGAGCCGGACAAAGGCTTCAAGTTCTCCACCTATGCAACGTGGTGGATCCGCCAGTCCGTCACCCGCGCCATCGCCGACCAAGGCCGGACCATCCGCATCCCGGTGCATTTGGTGGAGCACATCAACCGGGTCAAAAAGACGGCGGGGGAACTGCTTCGGAAAAACGGCCGGGAACCGACGGCGGAAGAGATCGCCGTCCGTTTGGAGATGGAGCCTGACCGGGTGCGGGAGCTTTTGCAGTTGTCGCAGGAACCCATCAGCTTGGAAACGCCGGTGGGGGAGGAGGAAGACGCCCATCTGGAGGATTTCATTCAGGATGAGGAGGCCGGGGTCCCCGTGGACGAAGCGGGCCGCCAGCTGCTGCGGCAGGAGCTGATGAACGTCCTCAAGAGTCTGACGCCCCGCGAGGAGCGGGTGCTGACCCTGCGGTTCGGTCTGGACGACGGCCAGCCCCGCACCTTGGAAGAGCTGGGGCGGGAGTTCAACGTCACACGGGAGCGCATCCGCCAGATCGAAGCCAAGGCCCTGCGTAAGCTCCGCCACCCCAGCCGCGCCAAACGGCTGAAGGATTATCTGGAATAAGAACGATGCAAAAGCACCCTGCCGGCCGGGGTGCTTTTGCTTTGCGGAAAACAAGAGTCAACCTGTACAAAATGCACAAGGGTGTTTTAGGTGAGAACGTGCAAAAACAAAAAATCAAGGCCCAAAACGGGCAAAGCTTACACGCTTCCGTGTGTGCGGAGAAAGAGGGCCCTTGACAAAAAAATCGGCTAGAAATGCGAAAAATGGCTTGACAACAAGGCTTTATGGGTGTACACTGTATTAGTATCACATAATGGCCTAGTGCGCCAAAAAGGGAGTTTATATTCAACCGGCCGAAAGGCATGGGAGGAAAAGTTTGTGAAAAACGCCGAACTTCCTTCGAGGATACGGGTCGATTTATGTGTGTCTGCTCAAATTTGACCCGTATAACGCAACATCCGTAGAGTATAAAAGTAAGGAGTGGTTGATTTTATGATGAAAGTCAAGCCCGTAAAGCTCGGCAAAACCGAGCGCATGAGCTTCTCCCACATCGACGAAGTCATCAGTATGCCGAACCTGATCGAGGTCCAGAAGAACTCTTACCAGTGGTTCTTGGACGAAGGCCTGAAAGAGGTCTTCCACGATATCGGCACCATTGAGGACTACACCGGCAATCTGGCGCTGAGCTTCGTGGACTTCCGTCTGGATAAGGAGCCTAAGTACAGCATCAAGGAGTGCAAGGAGCGCGACGTGACTTACGCCGCCCCCCTGCGCGTGACGGCTCGTCTGCTGAACAAGGAGACCGGTGAGGTCAAGGATCAGGAGATCTTCATGGGAGATTTCCCCCTGATGACCGATGCCGGCACCTTCGTCATCAACGGTGCTGAGCGTGCGATCGTCAGCCAGCTGGTCCGTTCTCCCGGCGTATTCTACGGAGATGCCAAAGATAAAGTCGGCAACGATCTGTACAGCGCGACCATGAACCCCAACCGCGGCGCATGGCTGGAGTATGAGACCGATGCCGCCAACGTGTTCTATGTCCGCATCGATAAGAACCGCAAGCTGCCCGTCACCGTGCTGTGCCGTGCGCTGGGTCTGTCCACCAATGAGGACATCCTGAACTTCTTCGGCGACGATGAGCGCATCCTCGCCACGCTGGAAAAGGATACCACCAAGAATCAGGAAGAGGGTCTGCTGGAAGTTTACCGCAAGCTGCGCCCCGGCGAGCCTCCCACGGTGGAGTCCGCTACCAGCCAGATCAACATGCTGTTCTTCGACCCGCGCCGCTACGACCTGTCTCGTTTCGGCCGTTATAAGATGAACAAGAAGCTCTCTCTGGCCCGCCGCATCACCGGATTTGTGGCTGCTGAGAACATCGTGGCTCCCCTGACCGGTGAGGTCATCGTCGAGGCCAACGGCAAGATTACCCGCGAGCTGGCCGAGAAGGCGGACAATGCCGGTGTGGATACCGTCGTCCTGCTGATCGAGGGCAAAAAGGTCAAGGTCATCACCAACGGCTGTGTGGACGCACAGGGCTTCTTCTCCTTTGACGTCAAGGAGTGCGGCATCAACGAGCGCTGCTCCTTCGATGAGATCAAGAAGATCCTCGACACCACCTCCGATGTGGAGGAGCAGAAGGAAATGCTCCGCCGCAACCACGACCAGCTGATCGGCCGCACCGTCACCGTGAAGGACATCCTGTCCTCCATCAACTACCTGAACGGTCTGGGCCACGGCGTCGGCACCACCGATGATATCGACCATCTGGGCAACCGCCGTATCCGCAGCGTCGGTGAGCTGCTGCAGAACCAGTTCCGCATCGGCTTCTCCCGCATGGAGCGCGTTATCCGTGAGCGCATGACCCTGCAGAGTCAGGATCAGAGCGTCATCACTCCGCAGGCGCTGATCAACATCCGCCCGGTGGTTGCCGCCATCAAGGAGTTCTTCGGTTCTTCTCCGCTGTCTCAGTTCATGGATCAGAACAACCCTCTGGCTGAGTTGACCCATAAGCGCCGTCTGTCTGCTCTGGGTCCCGGCGGTCTGAGCCGTGACCGCGCAGGTTTCGAAGTCCGCGACGTTCACTACAGCCACTACGGCCGTATGTGCCCCATTGAGACTCCTGAAGGCCCGAACATCGGTCTGATCTCCTATCTGGCATCCTATGCAAAGATCAACGAGTACGGCTTCGTGGAAGCTCCGTACCGCAAGGTCAAGAAGACCTACGACGAGAATGGCCGCCTGATCGATCAGGTCGTCACCGACGAGGTCGAGTATATGACCGCTGACGTCGAGGATGAGTACGTTGTTGCTCAGGCCAACGAGCCGCTGGACGAAGGCAAGCACTTCATCCGTCCCCGCGTTTCTGCCCGCCGCCGCGACGACATTCTGGAAATCGACGCCGAAAAGGTCGATTACATGGACGTCTCGCCCCGAATGATGGTCTCTGTTGCAACCGCCTGCATCCCCTTCCTGGAGAACGATGACTGTAACCGTGCTCTGATGGGTTCCAACATGCAGCGTCAGGCCGTGCCTCTGATGGTCACCCAGCAGCCCATCGTTGCTACCGGTATGGAGTACAAGGCTGCTACCGACTCCGGCACCGCCGTTCTGGCAAAGAATGACGGCATCGTGGAGAAGATGGACGCCGATCATGTGGTCGTCCGCAACGAGCAGGGCACTCTGGATAACTACCCGCTGGTCAAGTTCGCCCGCTCCAACGCCGGCACCTGCATCAACCAGCGCCCCATCGTCGAGGTGGGCGAGAACGTCAAGGCCGGTCAGGTTCTGGCCGACGGCCCCGCTATGCGCAATGGCGAGATCTCTCTGGGCAAGAATGCTCTGATCGGCTTCATGACTTGGGAGGGCTACAACTACGAGGACGCCGTCCTGCTGAATGAGAAGATCGTCCGTGAGGACGTTTACACCTCTATCCACATCGAGGAGTATGAGACCGAGTCCCGTGACACCAAGCTCGGACCCGAAGAGATCACCCGCGACATCCCCAACGTTTCGGAGGATGCCCTGAAGGATCTGGACGAGCGCGGCATCATCCGCATCGGTGCCGAGGTCAAGAGCGGCGACATTCTGGTTGGTAAGGTCACCCCGAAGGGCGAGACCGAGCTGACCGCTGAGGAGCGTCTGCTCCGCGCCATCTTCGGCGAGAAGGCCCGCGAAGTCCGCGATACCTCTCTGCGCGTGCCTCACGGCGAGTACGGCATCATCGTGGATGTCAAGGTCTTCACCCCGGAGAACAGCGATGAGCTGCAGCCCGGCGTCCGCGAGGTCGTCCGCTGCTACATCGCCCAGAAGCGTAAGATCAGCGTCGGCGATAAGATGGCCGGCCGTCACGGCAACAAGGGTGTCGTTTCCCGCATCCTGCCGCAGGAGGATATGCCCTACCTGCCCGACGGCACCCCGCTGGACATCGTGCTGAACCCGCTGGGCGTTCCTTCCCGTATGAACATCGGTCAGGTTCTGGAAGTCAACCTCGGCTACGCAGCCAAGGCTTGCGGCATCAAGGTCATGACTCCCGTCTTCGACTCTGCCCGCGAGGCCGACATCGGCGATACCTTCGATACCGCCCGCGAGCTGTGGCACGGTGAGAACGCTCCGGCTTATCCCACCAAGCTCCCCAAGATCATGGGCGAGAAGGGCCATATCATCGACTTCTCCAAGATCGAGCTCGACCGCGACGGCAAGACCACCGTTTACGATGGCCGTACCGGTGAGAAGTTCGATAACCGCGTCACCGTCGGTTATATGTACTACCTCAAGCTGCATCACCTCGTTGACGATAAGATCCATGCACGTTCCACCGGCCCCTACTCTCTGGTCACCCAGCAGCCTCTGGGCGGCAAGGCCCAGTTCGGCGGCCAGCGCTTCGGCGAGATGGAAGTCTGGGCACTGGAAGCTTACGGCGCCGCTTACACCCTGCAGGAGATCCTGACCGTGAAGTCGGACGACGTCGAGGGCCGTGTGAAGACCTACGAAGCCATCGTCAAGGGCGAGCCCATCCCGCAGCCGGGTATCCCGGAATCCTTCCGCGTCATGCTGAAGGAACTGCAGTCTCTGGGTCTGGACGTCGTGGTTCAGGACAAGGAAGGCAACGAGATCGATATGCGCCAGAACTTCGACGACGAAGAGACCGGCTTCGATATGCGTGACGTTGCAGGTTCCGAGACTGTTACCAACGAGAACGAGCTGCTCAACGATTACACCATCAAGGACGCCGACGCAGGTTTCGATGATCCTTCCGTGCTGGACGATGACGAGGCTGCTCCTGCAGCAGAGTCCTCCTCCGACGAAGTGAATTTTGACGACTAAACCCCGGACAAGCTGCCCACCCCGCTGCGGCGCGCGTGCTGCCGCTGCACAGGGCGGGGGAGAGCAGTGGGTTTTTACGTCAGCGAGCATCGAAACAACGAGAGATTAAGAAAGGGTTCGTTTCATGGAAAACAACGTTTTCGATTCCATTAAGATCGGCCTTGCTTCTCCGGAGCAGATCCGCAACTGGAGCTACGGTGAGGTCAAAAAGCCTGAGACCATCAACTACCGCACCCTGAAGCCGGAGCGCGACGGCCTGTACTGCGAGCGCATCTTTGGACCGACGAAGGACTGGGAGTGCCACTGCGGTAAGTACAAGCGCATCCGCTATAAGGGCAAGATCTGCGACCGCTGCGGCGTCGAGGTCACCAAGGCGAAGGTCCGCCGCGAGCGCATGGGCCACATCGAACTGGCCGCGCCCGTCAGCCACATCTGGTATTTCAAGGGCATCCCCAGCCGCATCGGCCTGATGCTGGACATCAGCCCCCGTCTGCTGGAGAAGGTCCTCTACTTTGCAAGCTATATCGTCACCGATCCCGGTCTGACTCCGCTGGAAAAGAAGC